>Ga0268265_10002879_pt1 | contig 12639 bp, 8 predicted proteins | sample KBSSwiS52_FD_190355 | JGI IMG/M metagenome (GOLD analysis project Ga0268265, IMG submission 190355) | Switchgrass rhizosphere microbial communities from Kellogg Biological Station, Michigan, USA - KBS Switchgrass S5-2 (SPAdes) (version 2) | ecosystem: Host-associated > Plants > Roots >... | reverse complement strand
GACTTTTGACTGGCAGGAGAATGAGCAGCGGCTGATGGAGAACCTGTCCGCGCAGGCTCAGAAAATAGCGCACGCCATGGGGGCGGAGGAAGTGTTCGCGCGCCGGGGACGGCGCCAGCGATACTCCATTGCTCCTTACCAGACGACTCATAACACCGGCGGTGTCGTTTTTGGCGATCAGCCGGATACCAGCGCGCTCAACAAGCATCTGCAGAGCTGGGATGTGTCGAACGTGTTTGTGCTCGGGGCTTCGGCGTTTCCGCAGAATGCGGGGCGCAATCCGACCGGGCCGGTCGGGGCGTTGAGCTATCGGCTGGCGGATATGTTGAAGTCGACTTATTTGAAACATCCGGGATCACTCGTTCACGTGTGAGGAAACGTCTGATGCGCACGATTGCCTATGCAGCTCGTATCGCGGCCGGCCTGGTCGGTGTCTTCCTGATGCTGTGGTCGGTGTCATACGGACAGGCCGGCCCGGCGCGACCGCCATCGATATCGGCGTGGTCACCGAAGCCAACACCCGCGAACCCATGGGTTGCACCTAACCGGCCGCACTGGAAGTTGGCGCAGATCCTCGCCGGACATCATGGACAACGGAGTTGGTCACAGACAGTGGTGAGCGATCGGGACTTTACGGCCCGCTACGTCTCGATGGCGCCGGGAGAGAAGACGAAGACTCAGTTTTATGGGGATGATCGGGTCTTCTGGGCCGTCCGGGAGGGCCGCATCCGGGTGAGCATCGAGGGCGTTGAGCCGTTTGTGGCGACCAAGGGTTTTTTGATCCAGGTGCCGTTTCGGGTGCCGTATAGCTTGCAGACGGAGGGGGATTCGCCGGCGTTGCGGTTTGAGGTGGTGGCTTCGCGGGCGGTGCCGCTCTACCCGATCGGCGAAACACCCACGCCTGTGGCGGGGCGCGAATATACGAAGGTGTCGATCTCCGGTCGGGGCAAGTACGATGAGGTGAACAAACCGTTTATCGACTTTGAAAAGGATGTGGTGGCTGCGAACGGGCACGGGGGGCCGTTCGTCAAGGATGACAAGACGTGGGCCAACATCATCCGGGGGCCGGGAGCACCGCCGGCGCCCGAGAGCAATCGCGGGCATTTCCACGTGGACTTCGCGGAGTTCTGGCTGATATTGGAAGGGAAGGTGGATTATCTGATCGAGGGGCAGCCGCTGTTTACTGCGGAGGAGGGTGATGTGGTGTATGTGCCGCAGGGGCGATGGCACCGCGCCAGCTCGGGAGGGACGGGAATGGCCACTCGGCTGGCGATCAATCCGCGACCGGAGGGGCTGCATAACTACCAGGCCGCGCAGTGAGGTGACGGCAACCCGCAGCTGCAAAAAACTCAGACAAATACCCTCCGGACGGGCACAATCCTCCGCTCGTTCAACGCAGGGGACGCTCATGAATCGCCGACCGGGTCTTGCCCATGCGAGCTGTATTGCGCTCATGGCACTCGCCCCGCTGGTGTCGCTCAGCGGCCGCGCGGTTGCCGAAGCGCCCTTCCGCAATCCAACTCTGCCGCTCAATGCGCGGGTCGATGACCTGGTTTCCCGCATGACCCTGGAAGAAAAGGCCTCCCAGATGATGCACGCCGCCGCGGCGATCCCCCGCCTCGGAATCCCCGCGTACAACTGGTGGAACGAAGGGCTGCACGGCGTGGCGGCGACGGGGTACGCGACAGTGTTCCCGCAAGCGATCGCACTGGCCGCCACCTTCGACCCCGCACTCCTGCACACCGATGCGGGCGTCATCGCCACCGAATTCCGTGCCAAATATCACGAGGAGATGCGCACCAAGGGATTCAGCAGTTGGTTTCATGGCCTCACCGTCTGGTCGCCCAACATCAACATCTTCCGCGACCCCCGCTGGGGCCGTGGGCAGGAAACCTATGGCGAGGACCCCTTCCTCACCGCGCAGATGGGCACCGCGTTCGTGACCGGACTGCAAGGTGACAATCCCGGTTACTTCAAGGTCATCTCCACGCCCAAGCATTTCGCGGTTCACAGCGGCCCCGAATCCACCCGCCACAGTGCCGATATCACCGTCTCCCGCCACGACCTGGAAGATACCTACCTGCCGGCATTCCGGGCGACCGTGCTCGCAGGCGCCGACTCGATCATGTGTGCCTATAACTCCATCAACGGCAAACCGGCCTGCGCACAGCCGCTGCTGCTGCAGGATCATCTGCGTGACTCATGGGATTTCCGCGGCTACGTCGTATCGGACTGCGGAGCTGCGAGCGATATCTACCGCAACCACAAGTATTCACCCACGATGCCCGAGGGGATGGCTGCGGCAGTCAAAGCGGGCATGGACCTCATCTGTACGTGGCCGGAAGCCGCCGTCAAGGAGGAGAGCGAAGCGCTCGTAGCCGCCGTCCGTCAGGGATTGCTGCCCGAATCGGACCTCGACAGAGCGGTCCGCAGGTTATTCACGGCGCGCATGAAACTAGGCCTGTTTGACCCGCCGGCGTCAGTTGCGTATGCGTCGATTCCGCTTTCCGAGAACGACACCGAGTCGCATCGTGAGCTGGCATTGCGCACGGCACGCGAGTCGCTCGTGTTGTTGAAGAATAAAGGTGGCCTCCTGCCACTCGGCAATCGCTACAAAAACATTGCGGTCATCGGACCCAACGCTGACAGCGTGAGCGCCCTCGTCGGTAACTACAATGGCACCCCGTCGCGGCCGATAACGGCGCTTGCCGGCATCCGCAGCAGATTCGCGAACGCAAAAGTGACCTACGCCCAAGGCTCCTCACTCATCGGCGTACCTCTGGCGCCCATCGACGCCCAGTTCCTCCAGACAGCCGCGGGTGCCCCCGGACTGTCCGCCAGCTACTTCCGCGGCGCCGATTTCCAGGCGCCGACTGTGCTCGAGCGCGCGGACTCCGATGTCAACTTCACCTGGCAGAGCCGGCCGATGCCGCAGATTGAAGGGGACTTTTCGGTGCGTTGGTCCGGCCTGTTGAAACCACCTGTCACGGGAGACTACGAGGTCGGTTTCAGCGGAACCGGCAGCTTCCGCGTCTGGTTCGATCAACAACTGGTGGGCGAGACTGCCTTTGCAGGCAGCGGCAAGACCGTGAGCCAGCGAGTGCATCTGGAGGCCGGGCACACCTACTCGGTCAAGATCGAGTCCGGCCAGAAGGGCCCGGGCGGTCATGCCCGGCTCCTGTGGCATCGCCCCGATGTTGGCAAGGACTATACCGCCGCGGTCCGCGACGCGGATCTCGTCATCGTCGTGGCAGGCCTCAGCAGCGAGCTCGAAGGCGAGGAGATGCCCATCAAGATTCCCGGATTCCAGGGAGGCGATCGCACCAGCCTGGATCTTCCCGCGGCCCAGCAGCAGCTGCTGAGCGATGTGGCAGCCAGCGGCAAACCGGTCATCCTGGTATTGATGAATGGCAGTGCACTGGCGGTCAACTGGGCGGACCAACACGTCAATGCCATCCTCGAAGCCTGGTACCCCGGCGGCGAAGGCGGCCGGGCCATTGCCGAAGCGCTTGCCGGCGATTTCTCTCCCAGCGGCAAGCTGCCGGTGACGTTCTACAAGTCAGCCGGGCAACTGCCCGCGTTCGACAGTTACGACATGAAGGGTCGTACCTACCGTTACTTCACTGGCGAGCCCCTCTATCCCTTCGGTTACGGGCTGACCTACAGTACTTTCGCATTCACTCACCTGACATTCGACCGGACCGAGGTGGGTGCTTTCGAGGACCTCACTGCGACTGTTGACGTCAAAAATGAGGGGAAGGTGGCCAGCGACGAAGTAGTGCAGCTTTATCTGTCGCGCCCGGGAGTTCCCGGTGCCCCGATACGAGCGCTCGCCGGTCTGCAACGCATCCACCTGCAGCCGGGCGAGTCGAAAACAGTCTCCATTCCCATCGCCAACCGACATCTGATCATCGTGACCCCGGACGGTACCCGCAAGCTCATTCCAGGCGAGCTCAATGTTTGGGTAGGTGAGGGTCAGCCGATGACGCGCACAGGATTGTCCAAGGCCGCCGGCATCGCCGGCACTGTTGCAATCCGCGCAGACACCACGCTTCCGCAATAGGCGCCAGGGGGGAAACCATGCGGCGGATCATGATGCTCGTCCTGTCAATGCTGGCCCTGCCCTGCATTGCCCAAACAGCGGACCTGTTCCAACCGGCGACGACAAATGTCCCAGGCGCGGACTACCCGCGTGTCGACGGCCAACGGCGGGTCGAGGTGCGATTCAAGGCCCCGCAGGCCACGGCGGTCCGCTTGAATTTCTGGAGCGGGCCCAAGGTCGACATGGCGAAGCAGCCGGACGGATTCTGGACTGTGACCACCGCCCCGCTGGCGCCGGGGTTGCACTATTACACCCTCATCGTCGACGGCGCCGACATCAGCGATCCCAACAGCCAGGCGTTCTTCGGCGGTTCGCGGTTTGCGAGCGCCGTGGAGGTGCCGGAAGCGGGCGAAACGTACTACTCCATCAATGCCGTTCCCCACGGAGCCGTCAGAGAAGTCTGGTATCCCTCGACGGTCACGGGTGGGTGGCGACATGCGCTGGTGTACCTGCCGCCCAACTACGATTCGCAGGCCCAGAAGCGCTATCCGGTATTGTATCTCCAACATGGCGGCGGTGAGGACGAGACCGGTTGGATACGGCAGGGCCGCGCCAACTTCATTCTCGACAATCTGCAGGCCGCCGGTCACTCGAAGCCCATGATCGTGGTCATGGCTTACGGCTATGCCCAACGTGCGGGCCAGCCTCCCGAAGACTTCACCGGCAAACCTTTCGGTTCACCCGAGATGCGTGCGGCCATGCAAAGGATGGTTGCAGTATTCGAAGACGATGTGACACGAGCGCTCATCCCGTACATCGATACCACATTCCGCACGATCCCCGATCGCGAGCACCGAGCGATGGCAGGCCTGTCCATGGGCGGCATGCAGAGCTTCCAGATCACTCTGACTCACCCCGAGCTGTTCTCGTACATCGGCGGATTCAGCGGCGCCGGCTCCCTGTTGAGCAGTCAGCATGGCCTCGATGCCAAAACCGATTTCAACGGCGTGTTCAGCGATCCGGCGGCCTTCGCGCACAAATTCCATCTGCTCTGGCTCGGCGTAGGCACCCAGGAGCCGGAACGCATGCGAACGGGCTTGCTGTCGCTACACAACTCCCTGGAGCAGGCGCATATCCAGCACGTCTGGTACGAGTCACCCGGCACCGACCACGAGTGGCAAACCTGGCGGCGGGATCTGAGGGATTTTGCGCCGAGGCTGTTTAAATAGGCGAGAACAGCCGCCGTTGGTTGGGGTCAGGCCTTCGACTTGTCGTAATGCCCCAATCCCGGCTTGTAGCTTTTCTCGTCTATGAACTGACGGATGCCGGCCTTGCGCCCCTTGTCATCGAAGGAATTGGCTGCCTCCTGAGCACGCACCAGGTAGTCCTCGGCGTTGTCGTAAGTCATCTCCCCAACACGACGCACGGCATCCTTGGCTGCCTTCAACGCGACAGGATTTTTCTGCAGCAGTGCCTTCGCAACTGCCTCGACCCGCTCGCGTAGCGCGGCCGGCGGCAGTGCCTCATTCACCAGGCCCCATTCAGCGGCGGTGCGTCCACTGATGTTCTCACCCATCAATGTGTGATACATCGCCCGGCGAAAGGAAACGAGCTCACGCGCCACCTTGGCGGCTCCCCCGCCAGGCAGGATGCCCCAGTTGATTTCCGACAAACCAAACTGCGCCTCTTCGCTGCAGAAAGCCAGGTCACACGCGAACAGCGGCCCATAACCGCCCCCAAAACACCAGCCGTTCACCATTGCGATGGTCGGTTTCTGATACCACCGCAGGCGTCGCCACCACCCATACGCTTCCCGTTGTGATTGGCGGGTGCCTCCCAATCCCAACGCCTCGCTCTCCCTGAAGTATTCCTTGAGATCCATTCCGGCGGACCATGCTGTTCCCTCACCTGTCAGAACCAGCACACCGACGCGTTCGTCATACTCCAGTGCATCGAGTACGCGCAGCATCTGCCGATTCAGCTTCGGGCTCATGCAATTGCGCTTCTCAGGCCTGTTGAATCGCACCCAGGCGATCCCGTCAGTGACCTCGTAGGCAACCGTATCCGCCTCGGAGCGATCTGCGACGTCTTGGTGGGAATTCATAACGTGTGGCCCATGCCTGATTGCTATATTATATAGCGAACTCTACCGCCATTCATTGAAGCCAGGCAAGACATGACCATCGATCCGCTGAAAGACTTTCCCGGCTACGCGCTACGGCGCGCCTCCGTCGCGACGATGCAGAGGTTGGCTGGTGGGTTGCAGGTATTGGATCTGCGCGCGAGCGAGGCCAGTATTCTGTTGGTGATTGAAGCCAACCCGGGAATCACCCAGAGCGAAATCGGGCGACTGCTCGATATCGCGGGAGCCAACATGGCACCGCTGATGCGGCGCCTGCACGATCGCGACCTCGTAGAGCGCAATGCCGTCGACGGCCGCTCCCAGGCGTTGCATCTGAGCCCGGCGGGTCGCGCCCTCAGCGCGAAGGCACGCAGGATCTTCCGCGCGCACGAAGACGAGTTGCTGAAAAAGATCCCGCCGGCCGACCGCGCCCCATTCCTGAAGAATCTGCAGGCTCTGTATTCCGATCCGACCGACTGAAGTGTCAGATGGGAAACGCGCCTCCCTGGGTCTCGAGGGTAATCCAACGCAATTCCGTGAACTGCTCGATTCCCGCCCGGCCGCCGAACCGGCCATAGCCGGAAGCGCCTGTCCCGCCAAACGGCATTTGTGGCTCATCATGCACCGTCGGACCATTGATATGGCACATGCCTGAGCGGATCTGCCGGGCGACGCGCAGACCCCGGGCCGCATCGCGAGTGAACACCGCGGCTGACAACCCATACTGAGTGTCATTCGCGATCCGGATAGCCTCGTTTTCGTCACGCGCCTCGATGATCCCGACAATCGGCCCAAAACTTTCGTCACGATAGATTTTCATAGTGGAGGTGACTGCGCTGACGACGGTTGCCGGCATTACCACGCTGTCCGCCTTCCCGCCGCACAGAACCTTCGCTCCCTGCGCCGTCGCATCAGCCAACAGACTGTTGACGTGCTCAACCGTGCGCCGATCTACAACAGCACCGAGTGGAGTCTTACCCTCGCGCGGGTCTCCGGCTGCCAGCGTAGATGCCTTGGCGGCAAATCTGCGGCTGAACTCGGCAGCGACGGCGGCGACCACGATGATCCGTTCAGTCGACATGCAGATCTGGCCCTGGTTCATGAACGCGCCGAAGGCTGCCGCTTTGACCGCCTCGTCGAGGTCCGCATCCTCCAACACAAGCAACGGCGCCTTGCCTCCCAGCTCCAGCAAACAGGGTTTCAACTGCTCGGCCGCGCGCCGGGCCACAATTCGACCGACGTGCGTCGATCCGGTGAAGTTGATTCGACGCACCGCCGGATGATCGATCAATGCGCCGACCACTTCACCGGCATCCTGTGGACGGTTGGTGACGACGTTGACCACCCCCGAGGGAAAGCCTGCCTCAGCAAAGGAGTCGATGATCAAACTGTGAGTGCGCGGGCACATTTCCGATGCTTTGAGAATGACGGAATTGCCACAGGCCAAGGGAACGGCGATCGCACGAACACCCAGGATGATCGGCGCATTCCAAGGAGCAATCCCGAGCACGACGCCGGCGGGCTCGCGCAGCGCCATCGCGATGCATCCCGGTTTATCTGATGGAATGACCTCGCCCGTAATCTGCGTGGTGAGCGCGGCAGCCTCGCGAATCATCCCCGCGGCCAACATCAGATTGAACATGGCCCAGCCGGCAGTGGCTCCCACCTCACCGACCATTGCCGCGACAAACTCGTCGCGGCGGGACTCGAGGGCGGCGGCGGCTTTATTCAACAGGGTGCGCCGGGTGTTGGGACCGGTGCGGGCCCAACTAGAGAAGGCGTCGCCCGCACGCGCGGCCACCCCTTCAGCCTGCTCCACCGTCATGGCCGGCGCGTTGCTGGCTACTTCCCCGGTCAGCGGATTGATGCGATCGAAATTCATGGGGCCCCCGCCACCGCTCGAATTGCTATACACTATAGCAGTGCGCGCGAGCGTTGTCATTTGAGCGGCGCGTTCGCGAACCGTCAAAGCCCACTTCTCCCAGGTGCAAAACCGTCGCGTCGATAGCCGCTAGCCTCTGCCTGAAACGAGGGGGTGGTGATGGTCAGACATTGCGCGTGTTGCGCTTTCATGGCGCTTGCGATCGTGCCGTTACGGATCTATGCCCAGAGTGCATCGCCGGCGCCGCAATCGGCCGCCGAGCCCGTGCTGGAAGAGGTGACGATTACGTCCCAGCGACGCGTCGAAAAGCTGCAGGATGTGCCGATCGCGGCCACCGCATTGGCCGGCGACCAGCTGGAAGGCAAGGGCGTGGTGCGCCTCGCGGACCTGCAGTTTGCCTCTCCGGCCCTCACCATCACCGACGCGGGCTTGACCCAATCAATCAACATCCGTGGCATCGGGCTCGCCAGCGGCTCCCCGGCTGTTGCCAACGGGGTCGCGACCTACGTGGATGGTCTGTTTCAGCCACCGATCGTGACCACGAATCGCTTTTATGACATTGCCAGCGTCGAGGTGTTGCGTGGCCCGCAGGGCACGCTGGTCGGCTCGAATTCGACCGGCGGAGCGATCTTCATCAACTCCCAGAATCCGCGGCTGGGCGAGTGGGGAGGCTATGGAGAGGCCAGCACGGGCAATTACCGGGACGCCGCCGGCGAGGGCGCCGTGAACTTGCCGCTCGGCGAGACGTTTGCGGCACGGGTGGCAGGTGACTATGCCTCGCGTGGCAGCTTTTATGACAGCGTCGGACCGGCCTACACGAATGCGGGCAGGCTGCAGGAAGCCTCCGGCCGCCTGAGCCTCCTGTGGAAGCCGGGGAATTTCCAGGCCCTCGGCAAGCTCGAATACACCAATCGCAACACGGGCGGGTATGCCTACCGCCCCATTCCAGGAACGCAGTATGCGCCGTATGCGCCGGCTGGGGATTTCAACCTGGCCTACGACACTGCCGAGGAAAACCACGAGCGCGGACTGATCGCCGGCATCGAGTTGCGCTACGAGCTTCCTGACGCCGTTACGCTGCGGCTGCAAAGCGGGTATCAAGACAAGAACATCGACAACGTCTATGACCTGGACGCCACGGCCGAGTCGCTGGCTGCTCCGCAGCAGGTCGAGAATCAACATGTGCGCGAGCGCGAATGGACCGAGGAGCTGAATATCATCTCTCCGACCGGCGGGCGCATCGACTGGATCGCCGGCGCCTACCTGCAGAAGAACAAGATCGACGTCGATATCACTCAGACATCCGCCGGCTTTCCGACCGGCATCACCAATCCGCAAAACAAGACGACGACCGGTTGGTTCGGCCAGATCAACTTAAAACTGTCGGACGCGTGGGAGCTGCAGACCGGATTGCGCTACTCGACGTTCGACGTGGACGGGGTCGGTGCGGTGGTTATCGGCGCGGGTATACCTGGATTTCCACCTGAGGGCGTGAAGGTAGCCGACCTTTCGGGCTCACATCGAGATGGCCGTCTCACAGGCAAGGTTGCTCTGAACTACAAGCTGGATAGTGACAACCTGCTGTATGCCTTTGTCGCCCGCGGTTACAAGCCCGGCGGATTCAACTCATCGACCTCCGAGTTCAATCCCGAGACCGTGTGGGACTATGAGGCGGGCTGGAAAGCCACCTGGCTGCAGGGGCATCTGCGCACCCAGTTCGGTGGCTTCTTCAACCGCTATGACGAGTTTCAATTCGATCTGACCGATCTCACCACGGGAACGACGGGGGTCAGGAATCTGCCGAACGCGACCATCAAGGGATTTGAAGGCCAGGTCCAGGCGCAAATCAACCATTGGAGCGCGGATGCCGGCGTGGCCTTTGTCGACTCGAGCCTGGGTAGTCCGGGTCCTTTTGTCAACACGCGCACCTTGCCGCCCGGCACGCTCGGGCCCCAATGTCCGACAGGGGACCCTTCCAATCCGCCGGTCTGTTTTGACTATAGCCCGTACTTGCAGAGCGCCGGGAGTGGGCCCAACCTATATTCGCCGCGGTGGACATTCAATGCGGGCATGGAATATCGGATCGGCCTGGGTCCCAACGTCGCGCTCATACCACGGATCAACTACGCGTATGTTGGCTCCCAATGGACGAGCTTGTCGTACTCCAGGTTGACTGATTACCTGCCTTCCCGCGGGCTGCTGTCCGCGTTGGTTACACTACAGCTCCCGCATGATTGGTATGTCGCAGCGTTCGGTAACAACCTGGCCAACAAAACCTACGTCTCCGGGCAATTCGGTAATACCGAGTTTTTCGGGGCTCCTCGTCAGTACGGAGTGCGAGTTGGAACGCGTTTCTAGGGCGCCAGTGGTGTTCGCCGCGGCGCTGGTTCTGGCGGGCTCCTGCCAGTCGATGGCGGCCCCGGCCGCGGTGACCACAGCCGATCTGGCGCAGCGGTGTTTGCAACTGCCACAACGCATGGCGGGAAAATTCGCGGCAGCCTCCACCCGGCTCACTTCAGCAAGCATCGTCGAACCCACCACTATCAAGACCGGGGACGCCGGCGGAGCTCCACGCTCCCTGCAGGTTCCGGGACACTGCGAGATCAGCGGTATCTCACAGGAGCGCACCGGTACTGATGGCCAACACTACGCGATCCGCTTTCATCTGCGGCTGCCCCTCGAGTGGAATGGTCGGCTGCTGTTTCAAGGCGGCGGTGGTAGTAATGGGGTCCCCGGCGATGCCCTGGGCGTGTATTCGCCCGCGGCGCCGGCAGCACTGCAGCAGAAATTCGCAGTAGTCAGCCAGGATAGTGGGCACGACAACACACTCAACAATGATCCAGCGCGTGGCGGTGTGTTGGCGTTTGGATTTGACGCGCAGGCACGCACAAACTACGGGCACGCCTCCCTTCCAATCGTGTCCGCGGCGGCCAAGGCGGTCATCGCGTCCATGTACAGCGAGCCCTTGCGATACTCGTATTTCGTCGGTTGCTCGAAAGGCGGCGAGGAGGGTTTGGCGCTTGCGCAACGTTATCCCGCCTACTTCGATGGCATCGCAGCCGGCGCGCCGGGAATGTCGTTGCCGCGAGCCGCTATCGAGGAGGCGTGGGACACGCAGGCGCTTGCGAGCGCGGTTCAGCCAGCTGCAGGCAGCGCGCCGACCATCCAAGCGCTCGCCAGCTCATTCAGCGATTCGGACCTGATGTTGGTTCGCGATGCGGTCCTCAGAGCGTGCGATGCTGATGACGGCCTCGAGGATGGCATCGTGGGGGACTTTGCCAAATGCACCTCCGAGCGGGTGCTCTCCGTTCTGCGTAATCAACAGTGTGCTGCGGGTCAATCCAACGGGTGTCTGCGAGAGCGCCAGATCGAGGCACTGACCCGGATGATGGCGGGAGCGCGCGATCGTTCCGGGCACCCCCTTTACAGTGACTGGCCCTGGGATACCGGAGTGGCCGCACCGGGATGGCGAGTGTGGAAATTGGGCATCGAGCCGGGACCTCCGAGCCTCAACGTCATTCTGGGTGGGCCCGCGCTGGCTTCCGTATTCACTACCCCGCCAACAGCCGTGGGTGCAGACCCGCGCGCGGCGCTCGCGTTTGTGTTGCAATTCGACTTCGACCGGGATGCCCCGCGCATTTATGCAACTAACGCACAGTTTGTACGTTCCGGATGGGAGGATGTGTCTGCGCGTTCCCCGGATCTTGCCGGTTTCCGGGCGCGATCCGGCAAGTTGATTGTCTTCCACGGGGTCTCTGACCCGGTCTTCTCGATCAACGACACCCTGCAATGGTGGCGTGAGGTAGACACCCGAAACAACAAACAGGCTGCGGCGTTTGTGCGTGTGTTTGCAGTTCCGGGAATGACCCACTGCGCCGGCGGCGCGGCAACCGATCGCTTCGACGTGCTGGCGCCGCTGATGCAGTGGGTGGAGCGCGGCCGAGCGCCTGAGACGATAGTCGCTCAGGCCAGTCCGGGCTCTCCATGGCCCAAGCGTACCCGGCCGCTCTGCGTATATCCTGCTGTAGCCCGCTACAAGGGAAGCGGAGATATTGACACTGCGGCCAGTTTTGCCTGTCGCGGCTGACGGGTTGAAGGGCCGGGAAGGAGAATCGAGTTGTTGAGTCCGATAGATGCGGTCTCCTATCACGCGCGACGTCAGCCTCAGGCCCCGGCGTGCGTCGACCTGGAGACCGGCCGGCGTTGGCAGTATGCCGGTCTCGACCAAGACGTCGACCGCGTAGCGGCCTGGATAGTGGCACGATTGGGGCCGGCGAGCGGAGCCCGGGTCGCCTGCGTAGCGCGTAATAGCGTTGCGATGCTGATCCTGCATCTGGCGGCTGTGAGAGCGGGTGCTGTATTCGTGCCGCTGAACTGGAGGCTGACGGCAAGAGAGCTGGGCACACTGCTCGCCGATGCAGGCGCGACACTGTTACTGCACGACCCTGAGTTTGAAGTACGGGGCTTTGACGGCGCGAGCCTCGAGATGACGGAGCTGGCGTCGATCGTTCCGCCGGCGGTCCCGTTCAATCGCACGCCGCGCGGTAGCGATCAGCCGGCAACGCTGCTCTATACCTCGGGTACGCGCGGCCG
>Ga0268265_10002877_pt1 | contig 12642 bp, 5 predicted proteins | sample KBSSwiS52_FD_190355 | JGI IMG/M metagenome (GOLD analysis project Ga0268265, IMG submission 190355) | Switchgrass rhizosphere microbial communities from Kellogg Biological Station, Michigan, USA - KBS Switchgrass S5-2 (SPAdes) (version 2) | ecosystem: Host-associated > Plants > Roots >... | reverse complement strand
CGAACGAGCAGCCGTGCGACTTATTGACGCCGGTGAGCTTCGAGATCCAGGCCGACTGCTCGCGCGTCGTCTGGTAATCCTTGAAGATGCCCTTATCGATGATGAGCCACTGGTCGGCGGCGACCCCTTCGTCGTCCCAGGCCACACGGGCGAGCGAGCCTTCCTGCGTGCGATCGCCCTGGATGTTCATGAACTCCGGGCCGTACTTGAGCTTCCCGATCTGCTTCTCCGGTGGCGCGACGAAGCTCGTGCCGGCGTAGTTCGCCTCGTAGCCCATCGCGCGATCGAGCTCGGTCGGGTGCCCGATGGACTCGTGGATGGTGAGCCACAGATTCGTCGGATGGAGGATGAGATCCCAGCGACCCACCTCGACCGAGCGCGCCGACAGCTTCTCGACGGCGAGCGATGCCCATTTCTCCGCGTTATGCGGCATGTCGAGCGACTCGATGTACTCCCACCCCTGGCCGCGCGGCGCCAGCTCCTCGTTGTAGCTCTGGAAATCACCGTCGCCAACGGCGGTTGCGGTGAACGACGGCCCGACGCGCACGAACGTCTGGGTGACGAGCGTGCCATCCGTCGTCGCGAGCGTCTTCTCTTCACGAAGCAGCTGCAGCCCCGAGTTCACGAAGCGAACCTTCGGGACCTTGAGCGCCGTCTCGTTCGCGGCGAGCAGCAGCGCGACCTTCTCCTCGATGGGCACATCGAGCGGGTCGCGCGTGACAGGGGTCTTCCACGTGCCTTTCACGGCTGGGGTCGGTGCCAGCTCGACGGGGCGGCGCTGGACGGTGCGCGCGGCGCGTGCCAGTCTCGCCGCTTCCTTCGCCGCGGCGACGACCCCTTCCTTCGTCATCGTGCTGGTCGCGGCAAAGCCCCACGACCCGCCGACCAATGCGCGAACGCCGAGGCCGTAGGACTCCGAGTCGCTCACGTTGGTGACCTGGCGCTCGCGGGTGTTGATGCCCTGACGGCGGTAACGGCCAACGCGGGCATCGGCGTAGCTCGCGCCGGCATCCTTCGCGGCGTTGAGCGCTTCCAGCGCCAGCTCTTCGACGAACGCCTCGGCGCGCGGCGCGCCGACGAGCGGGGCCGCGAAGGCGGGTGCGATCGGGGCGCCAGTGACGGCGCGGCCGCCGGCGACTGCCGCGGCGGCCGCGGTGGTCCTGAGAAAGTCTCTACGATTGATGGGCATCGGTCCCGGGGATGAATTCGCCGGGACGCTAGCCCCGGTGCCGATGCCGTGTCAATCGACGAACGGAAGTGACCACGACTTCCTTACCAGCAGCGGGTCACGTCAGCGCGGACGCTATTTCCGGAGCGGAGGCGAGGAAATCGCCGAGCCTTGTCATTCCGAGCGGAGCCGCGCAGCGGCGGAGGCGAGGAATCGCAGTCATCCCGGTAGAGGGGCCTCCCGGCCGGGACGAGTGCGATTCCTCGCCTCCGCGCCTGCGGCGCTCCGCTCGGAATGACAGGGCTAGCGGCTGCGGCGCTCCGCTCGGAATGACAGGGCTAGCGGCTGCGGCGCTCCGCTCGGAATGACACGGTGCCGTGCCTGCTATTCCAGCATCAGCGGCCGACGCTGGTAGATGGACGCCCCCGGGCCGTCGAAGATCAGCTCGTACTTGACGTCCTCGCGCAGGGCCGCGTCGAGCGGAGCGCAGCAGGGGAACGCGAGCGTCTTCGGTATATAGATGTGGGTGTAGTCGACGCCGTGATTGACCGACCAGCGCTCGACGCACGTCTGTTCCCACCCCGCGCACTCCTGCAGCTGATTGTACTGGCGCTCGAGCGCCTCGAACTTACCGGCCGGCAGCCATTCCGTACCCTGCACGGTCGCGACGCTCACCCTGCGGCTGAGGACGGGGAACCATTCGGCGACGCGATCTGCCCACCAGCCGCCGGCGGCTCCCCCGACCACGATCGCGAACCGGCTGCCCTGCGGCGTCTGTCGCGACACCCAGTTCATGGCCTCGAGGTCGGCGGGTGTGAGGCTCGTCAGGAACCGACCTTCGGCGTTGAGGTTCGTGCGCCGTACCAGTGACGACGCGATACCGTATCCGAGCAGGACGGCGAGCACGATGCCGACCGCCCACTGACGATGCCGTGGGGCGGCGGCGACGCTGTCCCAGGCGCCGACGCGGTGCGCCTCCCGTGTCGAGCCAATCCACGATGGAGGTCTCGCGACGATCGGAATGATGACCTCCGTGAGCGCGATGGCCGCGAGCAGCGCGACGGGGATGGACGCGTACGTCGCGCCGGCGCGCGTGTCCAGCAGGATGATCGCGAGCCACCAGAGCGGGAGGAACGCGCCCCGTCGCGTGAGCGATGCGAACGCGCCGAGAATCGCGAGCGCTCCGATGATCGGAAACAGCGGCTCGGCCGTTCCGAGACCGAAGAACGCGAGCTTCGCGAACGCCTCGCCGCGCGTATGTGTGTTGAACACGGTCCCGCCGGTGGCACGCGCGGCGATGAACGGTGCGAAGCCGTGGGCGGACGCGACCGTCGCCCACCATGGCGCCGTGAGCAGGACCGTGCCTAACGCGATGACGATGGACGCGATGATGCCGAACCGGTGCCGCCCGAAGAAGACCAGGAACAGCGCGGCGCTGAACGCGACGAAGGGGGCAGTGCCGAGGTGGCTCAGCACGGTGAGCGCCGAGAATAGCGTTGCACCCACGACGTTTCGCCACGCCTGACGCGTGAACGCGCGATGCAGCTGCCAGAGCGCGAGGATGGCGAACAGAAAGCCGAGCGATCGGGTGAGCCCGCCGCCCATGATGAGCCAGAGGAAGCTTCGCGGCAGGACGGCAAACGTGCAGACCGCGGCGGCCACCGTCGGTCGCGACGGGACGAGGTCGCGCGCGAGCAGGAAGAACGCGACCACGCAGAGCGAGCCGAAAAAGAACGGCAGGAATCGGAACAGGTCGACGAGCCCGATCCCGAGCCCCAGGTGCAGCGCCGACGCAACGTAGAAGCCTAACGGGGAGTACGCGAACGGAATGTTCGCGGCGTTGTACGCGGTGATCGTCGGCAGGCGGAACGCATTGGTGCCCAGCTCCTCGGTCATGAGGTAGAAGAGGGCGCCATCGTTGAGCGGGAAGTCGCGCGACGCGACGAGCCACCCGCGAACGAACGTGGCGAGGGCGAGACCGACGCACGTCGCGACGAGCGGCCAGTCGATGGGTCGGAACGACGAGCGTTCAGTCGTCACGGGCAGGGCCTCGCCATGGATATCGTCATCGATGCTGGGCGACGAGCGACTCCGGGTCGCTCCGCTGGACGACCGCCGCGACGTCGCGTCCGACGCGCCGGCCGTCGCGGATCGCGTAGTTGGTGCCGCGATCTTCCGGGTACACCTGCGCCATGGTCGACAGGTACAGGCCGGCGATGGGGGTCTCGGTGTCGGGGATCAACCGGCTGTAGTGCTTGCCGACGATCGGCTGTGCGTAGCGAGCGCGCCAGACGTGATGGTTCATGACCCAGCGGCGATCGAACGCCGGAAACATCCGCTGGAGATGCGGAATGCAGTAGTCCAGCACGGCATCGTCCGCCATGCCATACAGCTCGGCCGACGCCGGCAGGTACTTGGACAGGTAGACGATGTGGCGTCCGCCGTACGTCGACGCCGGCTCGAAGTTCGTGTGCTCGATGACGCCGACGAACGGGAATCCCGGGTCGTTGACGTTGAGCCAGTACGTGTCGGAGAGACTGCGGTCGAGCTCGAGCACGACGCACGCGTTCGCGAGGTAGTCGATGGCGCGCAGTCGAGCGACCCAGTCCTCCGGCGCGTGAGGCGCGACGAGATCGGCGATGATGGGCAGCGCCGGTGTGGCGATGACCGCGTCGGCATCGATCGCGCCGGCGTCCGTTTCGACCGCCCGGGCGATTCCTCCCTCGACGACGAGCCCGCGTGCAGGCGTGCACAGCCGGATCTCGCCGCCGAGTACGGTAATCTCGACCGCGAGCCGGTCCGCGAGCGCCGCGAAGCCGCCCCGGTAGTATGCCAGCATCTCCGCACCGCTCTTGCCGCGACTGCCGCCGCGAAGCTTGAGCTTGTTCCAGAACCATACGGCGGAGACCTGGGACGCGAACGGTCCGAACTTTCCTTCGAGCAGCGGCTGCCACACCACGCGATAGACGCGCTCGCCTCCGAGCCGAATGAGCCATTCCTCAGCGGTCTCGTCTTCGAGCGCGCGCCAGTTCTGGACGCCGCGCGCACGCAGGGCCAGGATGCCGAGCCTAACGCGGTCCACGAGCGGGAGCGGGGTGAACCGGAGGACGTCGATCGGCGAGCTGAGCCGGAAGATGTGGTTCGCGAAGTACATCCCGGTGCGCGTCGGCCGATAGACGATGCGGTCGTCCTCGCCCAGCTCCCGGACGAGCTCGTTGACGTGAAGGTCGTTGGTGAACCAATGATGGTAGAACTTCTCCAACCGTTTGCCGTTGACGTCGAACGTCCCGGCAAGGCCGCCGACCTCGGGCTCGGCTTCGAGAATCGTCACGGCGACGCCGCGGCGAGCGAGCTCGAGGGCGGCGCTCAGGCCGGCGAAGCCGGCGCCGACGATCACGGTGTGGGGTGCGGTCATCTGTCGCTACAGGGGGAAGACTCGTTAGGCTGCCGATCGCTCTCGTGCAGGCCGTCTCATCAGTTGGCTTGCGCCTGGGACATTGAGGAACGCCGCACCGGCGAAGGTGACGGGAAGCCAGAGCATCAGGTGGACGACCATGACGAACGCCGCCGATGCCGCGCGCTGCGCGACGCCAGCCCAATCCACCTGGCCGAAGGCCAGCGATAGGAAGGCCGCTGCGATGACGAGTCCTGCAGCGGTGCGAACGGAATTGCGCACGGGATGTCGGTTGATTGGAGTCGTTGACGCCGCTTGCATGCCTCGCGCCGTCCGGATGCGCGGACGTCGACAACACGGACGCCGACGCGAGGGTGCCTAACGCCATCCCGTCGCCCGGCCGGCTCATACGGTCGAGTCGGTGGGAGACTAACGAGCCGCTGCGGCCGAGGTCGGCGCGACGTAAACGGACGAGGCCGCGGAGCGCGGCACGATAGGGGCCTCGGGTCACGCGACCGCGATGGTGCGAGCCCGCGATGCGTCTACACGACGCGAGTCGTATCGCGGTGTGACAGGACGTCCGGACCTCGAACGCACCGGCCGGTCGGTCCGGGCCGAGGGACGAGTGGAACGAGCCGATTGCCTCGCTTCGCAACCATTTCCGGACGATTGGGAACGCAACTGCACGGGTTCGTCCCTGCGCCGTTTCGGCTCGCGTGGCCGCGCCTACCTTTGCCCCGCTCTCTGCTCCGTTGATGAACGGAGCGCGCACGCCACATCCCTAACGCGGGAGGAACCTTGCGCAGAACCTTGTTCGGCGTGGCAGCAGTTGCGCTGGCGTCGACACTCGTCGGCGCGCAGCAGACCCGAACGATCACCGGGCGCGTCGTCGCCGCGGGCGGCTCGGAGCCGCTTGCCGGCGCGACGGTCTCGGTGGTCGGCACCACCCTTGGCGCGTTGACCGCCGAAGACGGTCGCTACCGTCTCAGCGTGTCCCAGGGCGCGCTGCAGCTCAACGTCCGACGCATCGGCTTCAAGCGACTCACCGTGGACGTCGCGGCCGACCGCAACACCGTCGACGTCGCACTCGAGCGCGATGCGCTCAAGCTGGAGGAGCTGGTCATCACCGGTCAGGGCACGGCGGTCGCCCGGCAGAACCTGGCGAACGACGTCGCCAGCGTGGACGCCGAGGCGCTGACGAAGGTGCAGACGACGAGCTTCGAAGGCGCGCTGCAGGGCAAGGTGCCCGGCGCGAACATCCAGATGAACTCGGGCGCGCCCGGCGGCGGAGGTCAGGTGCAGATCCGCGGGATCACGAGCATCAACGGCTCGAGCGACCCGCTCTGGGTCGTGGACGGCGTGATCGTCAGCAACGACGTCCTGAACCCGGGCATCACGGCCGTGACTCGCTCGTCGGGTCTCCAGCCGGTGAACCAGGACAACGGCGTCAACCGCATCGCGGATCTCAACCTGAACGACATCGAGCGGATCGAGGTGCTCAAGGGCGCATCGGCGTCGTCCATCTACGGCGCGCGCGCAGCGAACGGCGTGATCGTGATCACGACGAAGCGCGGCACGGCCGGCCCGCCGCGGTTCAACATCACGCAGCGGGTCGGCTCGTTCCAGCAGCTGCGCACGTTAGGCTCGCGCGTCTTCACGCTCGACGAGGCCCTGGCCGAGTACACGGGCTCCGGGAAGCTGCTGGGCACCAACACGGACTCGCTGCGGAAGCTGTTCGGCAATGGCCAGGTGAAGGACAACGAGAAGAACTTCTTCGGCGAGACGCCGCTCTCGTACGAGACGAGCGTCAACGCGTCGGGCGGCGGCGAGAACACGCGGTATTTCGGGTCGCTGCTGCACAAGTACGATGGCGGCATCATGCCGAACACCGGGGCCCGTCGTCAGGCGCTGCGCGTGAACGTGTCGCAGAACGCAAGCTCGAAGCTCACGCTCGACCTGCGGAGTGCGGTCATGCGCTCGAGCGACCGGCGCGGTCTCTCGAACAACGACAACAGCGGCACGAGCCCGTACGTCGTCTTCTCGAAGACGCCGAACTTCTTCGATCTCCGCGGGCAGGGGAACACGTTCCCGACGAACCCGTTCGAGCGCAGCAATCCGTTCCAGACGATGGCGCTGTCGAAGATCCATGAGGACGTCGACCGCTTCATCGTCGGTGGCACAGCGACGTACCAGCTGTTCTCATCGCAGACCCAGACGGCGCAGATCCGCGTGGACGGCGGCGCTGACCGGCTGAACCAGCACGACGACATCTACACGCCGCCCGAGCTGCAGTTCGAGCCGGCCGACGCGCTCCCCGGCACGACGGCGCTGACCGATGGGCAGGTGCAGAACGCGAACGTCAACGCGTCGTTCACGCACACGCTCACGCCGGCGGGCGGACGGCTGTCGGCCACGACGGCGGTCGGCGTGCAGCGCGAGCTGAGGAACGTCGAGTTCGCGAACGTCGTGAACCGCGATCTCATCGCCGGTCAGGAAAACATCAATCGCGGCACGACCCCGCTGCTGCAGCAGAACCGGCAACCGACGAAGGTGTTCGCGGTGTTCGGTCAGGAAGAGGTGCTGCTGCTCAACGAGCGGCTGCTGCTCACCGGCGGCGTGCGCGCGGAGCGCAACACGAACAACGGTGACGTCGACAAGATGTACTACTTCCCGAAGGCATCGGCGTCTTTCAGGGTGCCGTCGTTCTCGTTCGTCAACGAGCTCAAGCTGCGCTCGGCGTGGGGAAAGAGCGGAAACCAGCCGCTCTACAACCAGAAGTTCACGAACCTGACGAACACCGTCTACAACGGCGTGAACGCACTCCGTGTCGCCGCGGGTGCCGGCGATCCGAACATCAAACCCGAGACGCAGACGGAGATCGAGGGCGGGTTCGACGCGTCGGTATTCGACGGGCGCGCGTCCCTGTCGGTGACGGTGTTCGACAAGTCGATCGACGACCTGATCATCCAGCCGACGTTCGCGCCGTCGAGCGGCTACACGAACCGGTTCACGAACGGCGCGTCGCTGCAGAACCGCGGGATCGAGTCGATGCTGCAGGTGACGCCGGTCCGATTCCGTCAGGGTGAGTGGAACGCGACGGTGATCTACCAGAAGGTGAAGCCGAAGATCACGGAGCTCAGCGTGCCGACGTTCCGTCAGGGCGGCTTCGCGCTGTTCCTGGGTCAGTATCAGGTGGAGAAGGGGAAGTCGCCGACGCAGATCGTCGGGCTCGTGCCAACGGCCGCCGATCCGAACGTCAGTGCAGCGGCGATCGTCGGCGATGCGACGCCCGACTACCAGATGTCGTTCAACAATGAGGTCTCGTTCGGTCCGTTCCACGCCAGCGCGCTGGTGGACTGGAAGCAGGGCGGTGACGTGATCAACCTGACGACGTTCCTCTACGACGCATCGCACAACTCGGCGGACTGGAACACGGACGGACAGCGGCGGTTCGCGCTGCAGGGCAAGGACACGCGGCCGTACGTCGAGGACGGGTCGTTCGTGAAGCTGCGTGAGGTGTCGCTGAGCTACCGCGTGCCGGACGCGCTCGTGCAGCGCGCGTTGCGTGGCCAGCTTCGCACGGCCGGCATCTCGCTCAGCGGGCGCAACCTGTTGATGAAGAGCGCTTACAACGGAGTGGATCCCGAGGTCAGCAACTTCGGCAACCAGGCGCTCAACCGGAACGTCGATGTGGCGCCATTCCCGCCGTCGCGCTCGTTCTTCCTCTCTTTCGACCTGGGCTTCTAAATCATGACGGCATATAAGACACACTCGGCTGCGCGCACCGTCGCGGCGGGGCGAGCGGTCGCCGCGGCCGCTGCGCTCGCGGCGACGCTGTTCGGCGCGGCCTGCAAGGACACCGCCGAGCCGGACGCGAACAACCCGAGCCTGGAGGGCGTGCAGGACAACCCGTCGCGCGTCACGGTGACGCAGATGGTACGCGGCGTGCTCGAAGGCTATCGGCTCAACTCGGGCTTTCCCCTCGCGTTCAGCATCATCGGCCGCGATGCCTACAATCTGCAGTCCGCGGAGCCGCGCAATACCGGCGAATTGTTAGGCACATCGAACCTGGATCCGGGCGGGTTCGGCGCTGCATTCTGGGGCGTCGACTATCGCACGGTTCGGACGGCGGAGGTGCTGCTCGCGTCGCTGCCGTCCTCGACGGCGCTCACCGACGCCGAGAAGGAGACGGCGCGCGGTATCGCGAACACGATCAAGGCACTCGAGCTGTTCACGGTGTGGGCATCGCACGACACCGCCGGGATGGTGATCGACGTCAGCGGGCCGCCCGAAGATCCGGCGCCGATCCTGTGTCGGGACCCTGCGATCAACGCCATCGCCACGCTGCTCGACGAGGCACAGACGCAGATCAACGCCGGTGTGGCGAGCGGATTCCCGTTCACCGCGCTCCCGGTAGGATTCGCGACCTTCAATACCAAGACCACGTTCCTCACGTTCAACCGCGCGTGGAAGGGCAAGGTGGACGTGTATCGGCGGCAATATCAGTCGGCGCTCACGGCGCTGTCGCAGTCGTTCGTGGATACGGGTGGCGGCAGCCTGAGCTCAGCGCAGGCGCGCATTCTGCTCGATCGCGGGCCGGTGCACGTGTTCAGCTCTTCCCCGGGTGACGCGTTGTCCACGCTGTTCGCGTCGTTGACGGGAACGGTGCGTGCGCATCCGAGCGTGCTCAGTGGTGCGGAGACCGGGCCTAACGGGATCGACGCGCGCTACACCGCGAAGGTGACGACGACGTCGTCGGCCAGCGACCAGGGTGTCTCGTCCAACCTCGGCTTCATCGTCTTCCCGACGAACACGTCGCCGCAGCCGATCATTCGCAACGAGGAGCTGATCCTGTTACGGGCGCAGGCGAATCACGGGCTGGGCAATCTCGCGGCCGCATCACGCGACGTGAACTTCGTGCGGGTGCGATCCGGCAACCTGGCGGCGAAGACGCACGCCACGCTCGACGAGCTGTTGAACGACCTGCTGTACAACAAGCGCTACTCGGGTCTGTACGAGACGGGCATGCGCTGGGTGGACATGCGGTTCTACAACCGGCTGGATCAGCTGCCGAAGGACCTGCCGACGCACAAGGTGCACGCGAACTATCCGGTGCCGTCGAACGAGTGGCTGGCGCGGGGTGCACAGTCGACGTGTAGCGCGCAGTAAGAGAAGGAACGGCGCTGGTTGCTGTTAACTGGAACTGGTTACTGCAGCTCGCTTTTTCACCCTGCAGTAACCAGTTCCAGTTAACAGTAACCAGAGTTGTTTCTGCAGTTCCAGTTCCCCCGGCCGTGCCACGCTTGCGCTGAGCGGCATCCCGGAGCTTCCCGGATCTCGTTAGGGGTATCCGTGGCTCAGCGTTCTGCGAGCTGAGTGAGCGCCACGCGGTGCCGATCAGTCGCCTCGTTGTAAGACACGCGATAGCCGCCGGCGCGGAGGCCTTCCGACGCGTAGCGCGCGGCCGGCGGGAGCGTGACGTCCACCGTCTCGCGGCTCTCCAATACCGCCTTGGTGATCATTGGCTCGTCGAAGATGATCCGCCCGTTCCACGAGCCGTAGAACAGCGTGTAGCGGAATTCCGCTCCGTGCAGCTCGGGCGCCGCGACGTCCAGCCAGTGCAGCCCCATCGCCGGCGCCGTCACCTCGCCTGCGGGCTTGTTGATCAGCAGGTTGAGCGGGAAGTACCGCTGCGGCCAGTAGTCCTGCGACGGCAGACTCGCCGCCTTCTGCCCCCACTGCGGGTCGGCGGGGTCGATCGCGAGCCGCTCGGCCGTCGGCACCACGTAGAAATGGAAGTCGAAGTGCGGTCGATTGTACGGGGCCTCGTGGCCGGTCGGCATCCACCCCACGTAGACGGACTTGTACGCCGTGGCGCCGGCCTGAGGGGGGAGCGGCAGGTCCCAGGCGTCCACCATCTTGTGCTGCTTGGTGTTGTGTCCATCGTGGCCACCCGCGGTCGGCAGCCCCCGGATCGCGCCCTCCGTCATCTCTACCCCGATCTCGACGGGCAAGCCGTTCTGGATCGTGACGTAGGTGCGGGCGTTCCCCGGGCCGAGCGGGACGACATCTCCGAAGTACGTGCCGTCGTCCTGGGTGTACGCGGCGAGCGAGGCCACCTCGGGCCCCGTCGGCCGGGCCAGGCTCCGACGCTGGTCGGAGCAGGCGTTGACGAAAAAGAACGTGGCGACGACGGCGCCAGGGATGGTGGCGCGGGCAATGTGCAGGGGCAGACAGGCCCAGAACGTATTGGAAAGCATCGATTCCTCCGCAAGGTCGTGATCTCGCGCCCGCCGGGGTTGGCGGGCGACGCGGGGGAATGTGAAAGGACGGTCTTGTAGCGCTGCTTGGAGCCCAGGCGGAGGGCGCTTGTAAGCGCTTACAGCGCGCGAGTCACACAGAGATGCCGCCCTGGAGTCGCCCTGCCAGCGCGACGGTTTCATCGTCCGGCTCGGCATCGAGTTGGCGACGTAATACCGTCACGAGCCGCTCGTACATGCGGACTCCTTCGCGACGGTCGCCGAGCTCCTCGCAGCACCGCATGACCATGCGGTACCCGGTCTCGTCCAGCTCATCCCGCGCGATGAGCTGCCGCCAGGCCTCCTCGGCGTCTCGCCAGCGGCGGTGAGCCATGCAGGCGTTGCCGAGTCGCGCGAGTGCCTCGAGATAGCGGCGCCGAAGCGTGCCCTGCCGGTCGAGGTGCCAGTCGCCGGACGGCGGGTCCTGCTCGAGGAAGTCGCCCCGGTAGAGATTCGCGAGCAGTGCCAGCACAGGCATCACCGCGTCCGGATCGCCCGCGATCGACGGCACACGAGTGATCAACGCGTCGAGCTCCTCGACGTCGAACCGGTAATCACGAGCGCGATCGAACCGGTACACGCCCGCCTCGTGGACGATCCACTCCGGTCCGCCGAGCACGCGACGCAGGTGGTGCAGCACGGGGTGCAGATTCGTGCGCAGCTGCTCGGTGGAGACGTCAGGCCACAGCGCCACCCCGATCTGCTCGCGCGTCCGGCCTTCGGGATGCAGGAACAGCAGGAACAGCAGCTCGCGCGCTTTCGCGTACTTCCACTCGGCGAGCGGCACCGGCGTCCCATGCCGCTCCACCCGCACGGCGCCTAACGACACGACGCGCAGCGCCGGTTCGGTCGCGGCGGTCTGGGCAGTCGGCGTCTCGTCGTTGCGGTCGGTCGAGACGACGCGTTCCGCAAGCGCGAACGCGCCGGCGAGGTCGAGGCGTCGTCCCTCATCCAGCGTCGCGTCGAACGCCGCGTCGCCGAGTGCGGTGCGTGCGCCATGCACGATCTGCGTGTACACCTCGGGATACGCAGTCTCGAGGGAGGTCACGGCGCCGCCGTGCCGGCGAAGCGTCTGGTCGACACCAAGGAGTCGCATGGCGTCCGCGAGGCGGCCGGTCGACGCCGCGTACATCGCAGTCACCCCGATCGTCCATGCGAGGAACATGTAGTCCGGCGCCTTGCGGTGCGCCGCGAGTCCCTCGCGCAGGCGCGCCGCGGCGTGCGGCAGATCGCCCGACATGATCGCGAGCGACGCCATCCCCATGCAGCCGATGCCGACGGTCATGGGCTGCCCGACGTCGTAGGCCACACGGCGGGCCTCGTCGTAGGCGGCCATGGCCGGCGCGATATCGCGACGGGCGGCATGAACGCCGCCCAGGGTGGCGGACGCCCAGCAGACGCCGACCCGGTCGCCTAACGCGCGAAGTGTGCGCTCGGCCTCGACGACGATCTCGAGCGCCGTATCGACCGACGCCGGCGACCCCTCGAACAGGTACATCTGCGCGAGCGTCTGCGCGGCGTGCGCGCGCTCTCCCTCGTCGCCGAGCTCCCGCCAGATCGCGATCGCTTCCTCGAGCGCGGGTCGTGCACGCGCGAAGTCGTGCTGATGGCTCACGAGGTAGCCCAGCTCACCTAACGCGTACGCCCGCGACGCCGTCCGCGGCGCCCCCGCTGGAAGGCCGAGCGCACGCTCGATCCAGTCCCGTCCCTCGCGCCAGAGTCCCCATGCGAAGTAGCACCACCCGTGCGCGAACGCGAGCCGCACGAACAGGTCATCATCG
>Ga0268265_10002876_pt1 | contig 12643 bp, 8 predicted proteins | sample KBSSwiS52_FD_190355 | JGI IMG/M metagenome (GOLD analysis project Ga0268265, IMG submission 190355) | Switchgrass rhizosphere microbial communities from Kellogg Biological Station, Michigan, USA - KBS Switchgrass S5-2 (SPAdes) (version 2) | ecosystem: Host-associated > Plants > Roots >... | reverse complement strand
GCTCGCTGTTCCTCGACATGTAACCGACCGGGCTTCGCAACAATTCGGGGCTCCGCCGGTGGCGGAGCCCCTCGCTCCTCTCCCGGCGCTCTCCATTTTTCCATCTGGACATCTAATTATCTGGTTATTGCAATGATTCAATGCAATAACCAGCTGACCAAATGACCAGATAACCAGATTAGTGAGGTCGCGATGAGCGATCAAATCGAGAACCTCAAAGCCGAGGACGTCTCGATCGGCGATCGGCCCCTCTCCCTTCCATCAGAGCTGCCGATCCTCCCGCTTCGGGACACGGTACTGTTTCCCAACTCCTTCATGCCGCTCGCGGTCGCGCGCGAAAGCTCGGTCCGCCTGATCGACGACGCGATAGCGAACGGCAAGTTGATTGCGGTCTTCACCCAGCGCGACGCGGCGGTCGAAGAGCCGGGGCAGGACGACCTCTACCCGGTCGGCACGGCGACGCACATCCACAAGATGTTCAAGCTGCCCGACGGCAGCCTCCGGCTGATCGTCCAGGGCCTGGCGCGGCTGAAGCTCGACGAGGTGGTCTCGAAGGATCCGTACCTGCGCGCGCGCGTCAGCGGCGCCGCCGAAGACACCAACGCCGCCGATCACCTCGAGATCGACGCGCTGGCGCGCAACATCAAGACCAACTTCCAGCAGGTCGTCTCGCTGTCGCCGCTGCTGTCCGACGATCTCCAGACGCTGGCGATGAACATCACCGAGCCGGGCCGGCTCGCCGATTTCATCGCGTCCTCCCTGTCGACCATCAGCACGCCGGTCAAGCAGGAAGTCCTCGAGACGCTCGACATCCGTGCGCGCATGGACAGCCTGAACCGGATCCTCATCAAGGAGCTCGAAGTGCTCGAGCTCGGGTCGAAGATCCAGTCGCAGGTCCAGTCGGAAGTCGGCAAGAACCAGCGCGAGTACTTCCTGCGCGAGCAGATGAAGGCGATCCAGAAGGAGCTCGGCGAGGGCGACGATCAGACCAAGGAGATCGAAGAGCTCACCGAGAAGATCGAAGCCGCGGGCATGCCCGAAGGCGTCAAGAAGGAAGCGCTGCGCGAGCTCGATCGCCTGTCGAAGATGCCGGCGGCGGCAGCCGAGTACACCGTCTCGCGCACCTATCTCGACTGGCTGGTCGCGCTGCCGTGGACCAAGCGCACCGACGAAGTGATCGATCTGCCGAAGACGAAGGCGACGCTCGACGCCGATCACTCGGGGCTCGAGAAGGCCAAGGACCGGATCCTCGAGTACCTCGCCGTCCGCAAGCTCAATCCCGACGTCAAGGGGCCGATCCTCTGCTTCGTCGGGCCGCCCGGTGTCGGCAAGACGTCGCTCGCGCGGTCGATCGCGGAGTCGCTCGGCCGCAAGTTCGTGCGCGTGTCGCTCGGCGGCATGCGCGACGAGGCCGAGATCCGCGGCCACCGGCGCACCTACATCGGGGCGCTGCCCGGCCAGGTCATCCAGGGCCTGCGCCGCGCCGAGTCGAAGAACCCGGTCTTCATCCTCGACGAGATCGACAAGCTCGGCTCGGACTTCCGCGGCGATCCCTCGTCGGCGCTCCTCGAGGTGCTCGATCCGGAGCAGAACAACACCTTCCGCGATCACTACCTGGACGTGCCGTTCGATCTGTCGGAAGTGCTCTTCATCACCACGGCCAACGTCCTCGATCCGGTGCCGGCGGCGCTGCGCGACCGCATGGAGGTCCTCGAGATCGCCGGCTACACCGAGGAAGAGAAGCTGGAGATCGCGAAAGATCACCTCGTCGACAAGCAGGTGAAGAACCACGGGCTGACGAAGGACTACATCACCTTCACCGACGAAGCCCTGCACCAGATCATTCGCGGCTACACGCGCGAGGCGGGTGTCCGCAACCTCGAGCGCGAGATCGGCGCGGTCTGCCGCAAGGTGGCGCGCCGCCGCGCCGAAGGCAACGAGACGCCGATCGAGATCACGCCCGAGGTCGTCATCGGCATGCTCGGCGCGCCGAAGTTCCTCGACGAGGAGATGGAGGAGCGGACCAAGGATCCCGGGGTGGCCATCGGCCTGGCCTGGACTCCGGCCGGCGGCGAAGTCCTCTTCATCGAAGCGTCGAGGATGGCCGGCAACGGATCGCTGACCCTCACCGGGCAGCTCGGCGACGTGATGAAGGAGTCGGCGCGTGCGGCGCTGTCGTGGCTCCGCACCCACGCGAAGGAGTACGGGATCGATCCGGACTTCTTCACCAAGGCCGAGATGCACGTCCACGTGCCGTCGGGCGCGATCCCGAAGGACGGGCCCTCCGCGGGCGTGACGATGGCCACGGCGATGGCCTCGCAGCTGACCGGACGGCCGGTGCGCGGCGACGTCGCGATGACCGGGGAGATCACGTTGTCGGGACGGGTGCTGCCGATCGGCGGCGTCAAGGAGAAGTTCCTGGCGGCGCGGCGCGTCGGCATCAAGGAGATCATCCTGCCGAAGCAGAATGCCAAGAACGTGAACGAGGATCTGACGCCGGAGCTGCGGCAGGACATGACGGTGCACCTCGTCTCAACCATCGACGAAGTGCTCGCGCTCGCGCTGCAGCCGGTGGCGTCCGACGCCAAGCCGGTCAAGAAACCGGCCCGCCCCACCGGCACGCCGGCCCCGCCGGCGCATTGAAGCGGCCGACGGCCGTTCGAACGCAAGGGCCGCAACGCACGTAAAGGCACACAGACGCTTTGCGGGCTCAGCGGGCTGGGCGTTCAACGTCGTAAGGATGCGAGTTCTGCGTTGATCGTCGTCTTTTCCCCCCGGTATCGGATCGATATCGGGCCGCACGTCTTTCCCACCGACAAGTACCAGCGGGTCCACGCCCATCTCCTCGAGACGGGCGTGATCCGCTCCGCCGATGTCGTCGAGCCCGAGCCCGCGAGCTGGGCCGACCTCGCGCTGGTCCACGCCGCCGAGTACCTCGAACGCATGCGCAGCGGCGCGATGTCGCCCGAAGACGTCCAGCAGCTCGAGCTGCCATGGTCGCGGGAGATGGTCGAAGGGTTCCGGCTGATGACCGGCGGAACGATTCAAGCTGCCTTGATCGCATGTGGACTTGTCCACGATGATCGAACGCAGACAACGCAGAGATCGCAGAGAAATCAATCCTCTGCGGACTCTGCGGACTCTGCGTTCAAAGTTGCCTGTCATATCGGCGGCGGTCTCCATCATGCGTTTCCGAATCACGGCGAAGGGTTCTGCCCGTTCAACGACGTCGCCGTCGCGGTGCGCGTGCTGCAGACGCGCGGCCTCGAGCGGGTCGCGATCGTCGATCTCGACGTCCACCACGGCAACGGCACGGCGTTCATCTTCGAATCCGATCCGCGCGTCTTCACCTTTTCGATGCACCAGCAGCACAACTATCCGATGTGGAAGCCGCGCGGGTCGCTCGACATCGGCCTGCCCGACGGCGCGCACGACGCCGCCTTCCTCGGCGAGCTCGGACGCGCGCTGCCGGCGGTGATGGCGCATCGGCCGCAGTGCGTGTTCTATCTCGCCGGCGCCGATCCCTACGAGGACGATCAGCTCGGCGGCTTGCGGCTGACCAAAGAAGGTCTGCGCGAACGCGATCGCGTGGTGATCGACGCCGTCCGCCGGGAGGGGGTGCCGCTCGTGATCGCGCTCGCCGGCGGTTATGCGCGCCGCGTCGAGGACACCGTGGCGATCCACGCCGCGACGATCGAGGAAGCATCCCGCCTACAATTTCGTCGCCCTTAGTGCGACTGCAACGTCCAGATTTCTCCTGACGGCCGACGATTTTGTCGGCGCCGATAACTCGTCTTGACTTTGCGCAGCTTCGAGCGCAATGTGCCATCTCATAAAAACATCCGCGATGGTTCTTCGGCGGCGTTGTCTCCCAAATTCTGTTCGATCACGGTGTCGGGGCGAGCGGTGCAGGGCCTTGACCGAAACCGGCAAGGTCTTTTGGTTTCGTGCCTTGATTAAGGTCGGGAGGTGGGTATGAAACGCGTGTGCGCGGTCGTGCTGTTGTCCTTCGGACTGGCGACGTCAGCTGCCGCCCAGCGGACGACCGGGGAGATCATCGGCAAGATCGTCGATGAGTCCGGCAGCGTGCTGCCGGGTGTCACCGTCACGCTCCGGGGCGCCGGCGTGGCCGGGGCGCCCACCGTCGTGACCTCTGAAACGGGCACCTATCGGTTTCCCGTTCTGCCGCCGGGAACTTACAGCGTCGAGTACACCCTCACCGGCTTCACGACTCTGAAACGCGAGAACATCCCGGTCGCCGTGGGCTCCGTCGTCGAACTGGACGTGTCGATGAAGGTGGGCGCCCTGGAGGAGTCGATCACCGTCTCGGGCGAGTCGCCGGTCGTCAACGTCGTCTCGTCAGAGGTCAGCACGACCTACAACCGCCAATGGGTCGAGAGCGCGCCGGTCAAGCGGTTCTCGTACTTCGACCTGATCAACTCCGCGCCGGGCGTCAGCGCGACGTCCAACGTCGGGCAGGCCACCAACGCGCAGTCGCTGGGCAACAGCGTGAACGAGAACTCGTACCAGATCGACGGCACCGACATCAGCTCGACGCCCTGGGTGTCCACCGACGCGGTGCAGGAAGTCGAAGTGCTCCAGCTCGGGGCGTCGGCGGAGTACGGCAACGTCCAGGGCGCGGTCTTCAACATCGTCACGCGGATGGGCGGCAACCAGCTACACGGTGACGGCGCCTTCTATCTGCAGACCGACGGGATGACCGCGCGCAACACGCCGGCATCGGTCGACAATGGGTTCCCCTACCATCGCGAGCGGTACCGGGACGCGAGCGTCAACGTGACGGGACCGTTCATTCCGGACAAGTTCTGGTTCTTCGGCTCGCTGCACTACCAGCGGGACTGGGATTCCCAACCCGGCACCGATCCGAAAACTCCGGCGTTGAACGACTCGCGGCGCGTGTTCTGGAAGTTCAACTACAAGATCACGCCGAACCACCAGTTGATGCACGGCTACCACAACGACTACTACTTCATCCCCACGGTTGGGACGAGCTTCACGGCGCCCAGCTCGATTGACCTCAGCCACGGCGACAATCCCACGCCGAACCTCGTGTACACCGGCGTGCTGTCCAACAAGACCTTCCTCGAAGCGCGGTACTCCGGCTTCTGGCTGCACAGCTCGACCGATCCGAACGAGCCGGGGCAGAATCGCGTCGGGCCCCGATTCGAAGACCAGGACACGGGCCAGGTCACCGGCAATATCACGACCTGGACAGAAAACCGGAGCTGGAGGTTCGGCTACCAGGGCAAGATGTCGCACCTCACCGAAAATTTCCTGGGCGGCAGCCACGACTGGAAGGCTGGTGTCCAGTTCGTCGGCCACGGTGCCGACACGGTCACGGGAAACAACGATCTGTTCCTGACATACAGCGTGACCAAGCGGCCGACGACCGGCACGACGCAGCTGCCGTATCACGCCTCCTCAACCGCGCAATCGGTCGGCACCTACGTCGACGACACCTACCGGCTCGGCAACGCGGTCATCAACGCCGGCGTCAGGTACGACTACAGCAAGGGCATGTTCCCGGCGCTGCCGTTCCTCGATGCGGCCGGCCAGCCAACCGGGCAGATGTCGGCGGCCAACGACGACGTCTATCACTGGAACACGTTCTCGCCGCGCGTCGGCGTCAACTACAGGGTGGGCCAGTCGGGCAGGACCGTCGTCAAGGCGCACTACGGGCGATACTACAAGCTGCTCGAGGCGAGCGAATTCAGGCCGGCGGTGCCGACGGTGACGACGGCGTTCAACTTCACAGTCGGGCCGAACGGCAACCCGATCAACATCGTCCCGACGCCGGCCGCGGCCCTGCGCATCGACCCGAATTTCAAGTCGCCGTACAGCGATCAGTCCATCGTCCAGTTCGAACAGCAGCTGACCGGTGATCTCGGCCTGCAGGTGAATTACGTGCACAAGAGCGGCAGCGACTACGGCGCCTGGCAGGACATCGCCGGCACCTACGTCCAGGTGCCGTACATCGACAACGTCGGCATCGACGCGACGGGCCAGACCGTGATGGTCTACAGGCTGACGAGCAACCCCGCCGACCGCGTGTTCCTGCAGACCAACCCCGACGGCATGTACATGCGCTACAACGGGGTGACGATCACCGGCACGAAGCGGATGTCGCACAACTGGCAGGGCGTGCTGTCACTCGTGCTGTCGAAAGCCGAAGGACGGCTTGCGTCGAGCGCCAGGTTCAACCCGCGGACGAACCAGAGCAGTCTGGCGACGGCACCCGCGGGCGGAGCGCAGTTCGGCCGCGAGGTGGCCGGACCAAACGACTTCGTCAACACCGACGGGCGGCTGATCGGCGACCGCCCGGTCGTCGCCAAGGCGCAGGTGATTTACCACTTCCCGTGGGGCATCATGGCCAGCGGCAACTTCCAGCACCAGACCGGCCGATTCTACTCGCGCGGCGTGCGAGTGCCCGGGCTCGGGTTCCCGGCGGCGCCGCAGATCAACATGGAGGCGAACACGGGCGACCGGCGGGTCAAAGACATCAACCTGCTCGATGCGCGCGCGCAGAAAACGTTCACGGTTCCCAACAGCCCGGTGAAATTCGACGTGTTTGGCGACCTGCTGAACGTGACCAACAGCGCTCAGTACGAGTCGGTGGCTTCAGCGCTCGGCACGTCGAGCGGGTTCGGCGTCGGGACGACCTACATCCCGCCGCGCCGGCTGATGCTCGGCGCCAAGGTCCGATGGTGAGCCGAGAAACGTTGAAGCGGGGCGCCCGCCAGTTGGAAAAAGGCGCCCCGCGAAAGGTGAATGATTCGAGCAACCGCCCCAAGAACGTGGACAAGGAGACTCACATGAGGGTCCTGCGAACGGGTACAGTAGCGCTCGTCTTGATCGGCCTCACGAGTTCGGCGTTTGCCGGCGACTTGCAGCAGAGCATTGCCAAGGCTGCGCAGACGCAGCAACCGCCGCAGCAACAGCAAAAGGCGCCGTCGAAGAGCAAGTCGAAAGCTCTCATGTGGACCGGGGCGGCGTTGTTCGTGGGCGGGATGGCCGTCGGCCTCACCGCCTTCATCAACAACGAGAACGGCGAGTTCTCTGAATTCGGCGAAGCGAACGCCGTCAACAAGCAACTGGGCACCGTGGGACTCGCGACCGCATTCGGGGGCGGCGTGCTGATGTTCCTCGGCAGTCGCCCGTCGAATTCGTCATCGGCAACGGCCGGGATCGGCCGGGTGGGCGTGTCTAAAAAAGTTTCCTGGTAAGCGTTGGTGAGCACCGATGCAAGCGAAGGTCCACGAACTCGCTGCACGAGATTTCGAGAAAAGCGTTGCCCAACCCGGCCCGGCCGGGGGAAACTCGCACCGCCTGAGTGAAGCGATTCGCGCAAATCTCCTGGTATTGAAAATGGTGAAAACGGTGAGGGCGAAACGGCTAGCCTTGTTCCTATTGGTTCTCTGCACCTTCGTGAGGGCGGCGGCCGCGCAGCCGCCGCCCGCCGCGCCGGCGGCGACGCCCGCGGCGGACGAAGGCATCCCGGTGCAAAGCGAGCTCGTGCGCTCCCGCTGCGGGAGCTGCCACAAAGTCGACGACAAGATGCGGATGACGCGCATCTCGTACCGCCGCGCGAGCCCCGAGAACTGGGAGAAGACCATCAAACGGATGGTCAGCCTCAACAAGGTCAACCTCGAGCCGGCCGATGCGCGCAATATCCTGAAATACCTGTCGGATCACAACGGGCTGGCGCCCGAGGAAGTCCGCCCGATCGCCTTCGAAGCGGAACACCGCCTCGTCGAATACAGCTATACCGCCGACAAGGACACGTCGGATACCTGCTCGTCCTGCCACACCATCGCGCGGGTGATGAGCGAGCGCCGGACCAAGCAGGAGTGGGGCCTGCTGGTCGACATGCACCGCGGCTACTATCCGCTCGTCGACAACCAGCCGATGAATGCCGGCCAGGGGTTCCGCCGCACCAGGCCGATGCAGACCGAGCCGGGCGCCGACGGACGGCCGCCCGACAACCGTCATCCGATGGAGAAGGCGCTCGAGCACCTCTCCAAGACGTACCCCCTGGACACGCCGACATGGTCGGCGTGGTCCGCTTCCATGCAGCCCGCGAAGCTCGCGGGCCGCTGGGCCGTCTCGGGATACCAGGCGGGCAAGGGGGCGATTGTCGGCCAGGTCGTCGTCTCCGCCGATCCGAACGCCCCCGACAGCTTCAACATCGATACGCGCTACACCCTGGCGCGCACCGGCGAAACCGTGACGCGCGCGGGGAAAGCAATCGTCTACACCGGTTTCCAGTGGCGCGGGCGCGGCGGCCTGCCCGGGAGCGACAACGTCTGGCGCGAAGTGATGCTCGTCGAGCGCGACTGGAAGGAGATGTCGGGGCGCTGGTTCACCGGCGCGTACGACGAGACCGGCATCGACGTCAAACTCGTGCGCCTCACCTCGGACCCGGTGGTCTTCGGTTCGGACCTGACGGCGCTCAAGACGGCCACGACGGGCCGCGCGCTCAAGATTTACGGCGCCAACCTGCCGGCGAGCGTGAAGCCGGAAGATATCGGGTTCGGGCAGGGCGTCAAGGTGACGCGAGTCGTCAGCGCCCGTCCCGAAGAGATCGCGGTGGAGGTTGACGTCGCGGCGAACGCGCCGATCGGCCCGAGGGACGTCTCGGTGGCCGGCACGGTCAAGCCGGCGACGCTGGTCGTCTACGACCGGATCGACGGCATCAAGGTCGTGCCGCTGGCCGGCATGGCGCGCGTCGGCGGGGCCGTGTTCCCGAAGCAACTCCAGCAATTCGAGGCGCTTGGCGTGCACAACGGGCTGGACGGCAAGCCGGGCACCGCCGACGACCTCAACCTGGGGATTGTCGACGTCAAGTGGTCGGTCGAGGAGTACACTGCCACGTTCGGCGACGACGACGTCCAGTTTGTCGGGTCGCTCGACGACAAGGGCTTGTTCACGCCCAACATCGACGGGCCGAACCCGAAGCGGAGCGGCAACCGGAACAACGTCGGCGACATCTGGGTGGTCGCCGAGCTCATCTCGGGCGGCGGCACCGCGCAGAAGCCGCTTCGCGCGCGCGCACATCTGCTCGTGACGGTGCCGGTCTACATGGCGTGGTTCGGGGGAGGACAATGATCAGTTGGGCGGCGCGGGAACATCATCGCTTCGAGGCCGCCGGCCGGCCCTTCGTGTACCTCGTGCCGAGCGCCGCGATCTTCGCGCTGGACGACACGGCCGACGCGATCATGCGGCGGCTGACGGAACGTCCGTATACGCGCGAGGAGCTCGAGGCCGAGCTGTCCGAGCGGCATGGCCACGAGGAGCTCGACGACACAATCCACGAGCTCGCGCGCGTCCGCGCGATCGGCGAGCTGATCGTGCCCGGACGGGAGGACAAGCCGCAGCCGAAGATCTTCCCGCTCACGCCCTTTCCGTTGACGACGATGGTCCTCAACGTGACGAACCAGTGCAACCTGAGCTGCACCTACTGCTACGAGTACAGCGAGGACAAGATCGTCGACACCGAGAACGGGAAGAAGCCGAAGTTCATGAGCGAGGAGACCGCGCGCCAGAGCGTGGAGTTCATGCTCAAGGAATCGGGCGACAACAAGGTGGCGCACATCACCTTCTTCGGCGGCGAGACGCTGCTCAACTTCCCGGTGCTGAAGAAGACCATCGCCTACGCGCGCCAGCGCGGCGCGGAGGTCGGCAAAGAGGTCGACTTCAGCCTCACGACGAACGGGACGCTGCTGAAGCCCGAGATCATCGAGTTCCTCGCCGAGAACCAGGTCGGCGTCACCATCTCCATCGACGGCCCGCGCGAAGTGCAGGACAAGTTCCGCGTCTTCCACAACGGCACCGGCAGCTACGACGTCGTCGCGCCGAAGATTCAGGAGCTGCTCAAGCGGCACCGCAGCCGGCCGATCGGCGCACGCGTCACGCTGACCTCGGGGCCGCTCGACATCAAGCGGATCTATCGTCATCTCACCGAGGAGATCGGGTTCTGGGAGGTCGGCTTCGCGCCGGTGACGACGTCGCCGAACCGGGGTCACGCCATTTCCGAGCAGGGCTACGACGACATGCTCGGCCAGTTCCGGGATCTGGCCTATGAGTTCCTGGAGTACTCGGTCGAGAACCGCCATCACGGCTTCTCGAACGTCAAGGAGACGCTCGAAGAGATCCACAAAGGCATGAGCAAGGCGTTCCCGTGCGGCGCGGGGCTCGGCCTGATGGGCGTCGCCACCGACGGAGACGTCGCGCTCTGCCATCGTTTCGCCGGCTCCGACGCGCACAAGCTGGGGACCGTCGCCGACGGCATCGACCGGAACGCGCAGCATGCGTTCCTCGACAAGCACCACATCGCGAACAAGACCGACTGCAGCGCGTGCTGGGCCAGGCCGCTCTGCTCGGGCGGCTGCTACCACGAGGCGCACACGCGCTACGGCGAGACGACGCGCCCGAACCTGCACTACTGCGACTGGATCCGCGGCTGGACCGACGTCTGCCTGCAGATCTATGGCGAGCTTTCAGAACGGAACCCGGCGTTTCTCGCGCAGTTCGACGACAAGATGGCGGCCGAACGGGTAAGCTGAACACCGGCGGTGCAGACTTGCACCGCCGCCCTGTGAGGAAAAGTCATGAAGCATCTCAAGGCAGTCAACAGCAAGGCGGACCGTGTGGATCGCGCCACCCAAGGTGACGTCGTGGCGCTGCAGCGCCCGCCGCAACAGCCCGAGAGCGGCCCGCACATCCCGATTGGCTGCTCGCTCGTGTTTTCGCCGGGCTGGGAAGCGGATCGCGCCGGCGGCACGGCGGGACTCTGCCAGCCGGTGGAGCGCGATCTGTTCGACTGCCATATCGGCTGTTACTGGCCGGCACAGGTGCCCGACCAGCTCAATCACGCTCCCGACTGGACGAGCAAGTGTGCCGCGGCCCAGAAGGACTGGCGCAAGATCGATCTCGTCTTCCCGTGAGGCGCAGCCTATGAGTACGAAGCTCCTTCGACTGCGGCCAGCGCTCGTCGCGGCCATCGGGCTCGCGGCGGTGGCCTCGTGGGTGCCGGTCCGCGACGTGGCGGCGCAGAAGTCCGACAAGCCCAGGGTGTCGGCGGGCAACGGCACGCTGATTGTCGGCACCTATCCCGACAAGTTCTGGATCATCGACGAGGCGACCGAAAAAGCGGTCGGGACGATCCCGTTCAAGTCCGGCATCCCGCGACGGACGACGCTCTCGCGCGATCGGAAGCGCTTCTACACGATCGAAGCGGGCATGGAAAAGATCGAGATTCTCGACATCGCGTCGAGATCGACGGTGGATACCTTCACGCTGAGCGAAGGCGCGAAGAAGGTGAGGATCAGGAGCATCGAGCCGGACCCGCTCCATCGCTTCGTGATGCTGCTCACCGCCTCGGCGACCAAGCTCGTCGACCGCTTCGAGATCGGCGCGCCGACGCTCGTGCAGTACGACCTGAAAGAGCACAAGGTGGTCCGGACCATCCCGTGGCCGAACGGCGAGGAGCGCCAGAACGTCCAGATTCAGTTCTCGCCGGACGGCAAGCTGATGTACCTGTTCAGCGACCAGGACGTGCTGATCTACGACACCGGCAATTTCACCCAGGTCGACAAGTGGGAGCTCTCGAAGCCGATCGAAGAAGGGTTCGGCCGCCTCGAGTTCGGGCAGAGCGATATCCTGAACGACGAGCCCGGCTTCTACACGGGCATCTTCAACGTCTCCGATCCCGTGCAGCACCGCCGGATCATGGGCATCGGCCGCGTCAACCTGGCCGCGAAGACGGTGGATTTTTTCACGATGGGGCCGTCCTCTCCCGTGAGCTTCTCGCTGGCGCCCGGCCGCAAGGTCGGCTACGGGTTGTTCCAGGACATCGGCCGTTTCGAGTTCTGGAAGTTCGATCTCCAGGGCCGCAAGCTCGCCGGCCGCACCGAGTTCAAGGGCCGGCCGCGGATGTCGCTCAAGACCAGCTCGAACGGCAAGGTCCTGTACATCTACAACGCCGGCGAAACGATCGATCTCTGGGACGCGGAGACCTACCAGTACCTGCGGACCATCACCCTCGAGGGTGACATGACGGCGGAGCTCTTCATCTTCCCGCAGCCGCCGGCGGTTGTGTCGGGCGTGCCTTCGGCAGGTAAATGAGAAATTAAGAATTAAGAATTGGGAATTAGGAATTCGTGAGCGAACTTGCCGCGAATTCTTAATTCTAAATTCCGAATTCTTAATTGCGTTCGGACCCATGGTTGATCGCGATCTCCGCCGGGCGATCGGTTTCGTCGTTCCGTACTGGCGCCGCCTGGCGCTGGTGATGGTGCTGAGCCTCGCCAGCACCGCGGTCTCGCTCTACCTGCCGCTGCTGTCCCGCGACGTGTTCGACGGCGCGCTGCTTGGCCACGACGCCGGCCGCCTCCTCCGCATCGTCGGCCTCTTTGCGCTGATCTCGATCGTCAGCTTCGCGCTGAACGTGATCAGCGGCCTTCGCTACACCCGCGTGTCGGCCGACATCCTGTTCGACATGCGGCTGGTCATGTACCGGCACCTGCATCGCCTGTCGCCGCGCTTCTATGCCCGGACGCGGCTCGGCGACATCATGTCGCGGATCAACAACGACATCGGCGAGATCCAGCGGATCGCGGCGGAG
>Ga0268265_10002873_pt1 | contig 12658 bp, 8 predicted proteins | sample KBSSwiS52_FD_190355 | JGI IMG/M metagenome (GOLD analysis project Ga0268265, IMG submission 190355) | Switchgrass rhizosphere microbial communities from Kellogg Biological Station, Michigan, USA - KBS Switchgrass S5-2 (SPAdes) (version 2) | ecosystem: Host-associated > Plants > Roots >... | reverse complement strand
AAGGATTTCGCTTACCGTTTCCTGATGGTGACTTGCTTTCGGCGGCAAATACCGGCCGAACCATTCGGGCCAAATATGTCCTTTCGTCGCGGGGACACCTTCGCAAAAAACACATCGCTTCTGAGGTTTTGACATGCGCCGGGCGGCTTCTACCTGTTTAATGGAGTGCTTTGTAAGTGCCGCCAACGAAGGCCAGAAGAACGCTGCCGCCGATTATGGGACCTTTGCGATACTCGGCCAAACGCCTCGCGATAAGTTCGACGACAAACAACGTCGCCGAAAGGACGAGCAATGTCACAACGGGAAGGGCAGTAATAGCCCAGAAAGCCACACCCACCATCGCTAAGTTGAATGCAGCGAGATAACCCAACGTAAGGAACACATACCAACCCGACATGGGCGAAGGTACTTCAATGAATCTTGCTGCATTTGAAACTAGTACGGCGCTTACGACTGCAATGGGAATTCCCACCACAGTTGTAATTCTTACGGCTGCATTAAGTAGCGTGGGTGCGGCTAGTGTAAAGCGAACTATGGCGATGGCTAAGCAAATTGACAGAAGTTGTAGCGTGATCATTATACCAATGTATTCGTAATGCTTACTCTTGAAAAAGTAATAAACGAGATTTGCGCCGGTGATGAGCAATAGAGCAAAACTCAACACCCCCTGGACTTCGTCACTGTGTCGATGGGACCAAACGCGGGAAAAGGCGTTTTTGACTTGTCAATCCAATTCCAAAAGGCGTAATACTTGATTTGAGGCCTCGTCTTTTTGCTTGTCACTCAAAAAAAGATCTAGTGAAGCCACAACAGCTACAATGACGCCACCAAAAATGGCTATGTCTGCAAGCACCGCGGCGCTCCGTTCAATTCAGAACTCGTTCATACCTACCACAATCGCAGGCTTTGCGAAACGCTTTGGGCACTTATCGGAAGTGTTGCGTCAAAGCGGACCGCGAACCGCGACTACTAATGAGCGATATGGCATTGGTGGTAGCAGCAGCGATCACGTCCCCTGATTGGTCGAAAATTCCTTTGAAGTAAGTAAAATGCCGCCGTTGCCCCCAAGGTGCGACGGCCTTTTTGTGAGCTGCGTTATTGCCAAAGCGTATTTCAGCCATGCCGGGGTTCATTAAGCCCCAGCTCGCAATCGGCCCAGAGATGGGCGTGATAACCAGGTGACTGCTTGCCCGCAGTGCCGACGCCCAAGAAGACAACATCCGCTTTTCGGCCATGAAGCGCATCTTGTTCAAATCCTGCGCTCGAGCAGGGCGCTTCCGGATCCCGCACTAGGCCATTCGGCAAACGGATCGGGTCGCCAGTCTCAAATCCGGACGTCGCGCGATCGAATTGCTGTGACGTTCGTTATCAGAGCGCTCTCATATCCGTGACGCCAATCTTTCCGGCAATCTCGCCATCACAGGCTGGGTCGGGCGCGAAGCCCCGTAAAGTTCGAGGCGCGTAGATTGGTAGCTACAAAAATAATCTGCGAATGTGAACTAGCTTACCCCCGAATGCCAACGCCAGGTTCATTTTGCTCGCTCGGGAGCATCAGATGCACGATCGAACTGCCATCCCCAGGCCATTGGTCGGCGCGCTGAATAGCCCGGACTATGGCCAGCGAATAGGTGTCTGCCGAGGGATCGCGCTGTGGTGGGCGACAGCGATGGTAGCGAAACCTCGTGCATTGGCAATACCGATACGCAGGGATGCTCTGAAGGCGGCTCTCAGCTTTGCTCTCTTTGCTATGTTGATCACAGTCGGGTACGTGGCCCATGCAGAGGCTGCTGAGCCACGAGAGGAGACGGAATTCGGTTCAAACCCAGGCAATCTGCGGATGTTCAGCTATGTGCCCGAGAGCATCAATCCTGCAGCTCCGCTGATCGTCGTATTGCATGGTTGCAAGCAGAAGGCGCCCACATTCGCAAGTGATGCCGGCTAGTTAGCTCTTGCCGATCGAACGAAAGTTTTATTGCTGCTTCCCGAACAGAAAGGTCTTCCGTCGTTCCTCTACTACACCTCTTACATTGCAGGATTCGGCGATTGGCTCCTGGGATGATACGGGGGCAACAATCCACTTGGCTGCTTCAATTGGTTCGATCCTGATCGAAGACCTGCGTGTGCTCGAGTCGGTGCGCGCTGCCGCGGAGTCCGGCCGAAGCGAATTTCGTTGTGGAAAGTACGATCTTCAACCAAGCGCGCAGAAGTATTAGGAGAAGCACAGTGACGACTATCACGACCAAAGCAACGGAAGGCGGCCTCGTTATAAAGTCGGACGACGGTCAGCTCGATTCCGCATCCTCGGTACTGGAGGTGAGCACCACGAACCCGGACTACAACCAGCCCGCGTTGCGCATCAAGCAAGCAGGTCTACGCGGAGGCGCGGCGTCGATCAGGATCGATGACCCGAATCCTGATATCGAGTTTGTCGAAACTGGTTTGCCGGGTACTGATCCCAACGCTGGGAAGTTCGAGATTGCCGTTCAGGCGGACCAACTCCAGATCAATGGCCGCAAAGCCGATGTCGGCCCCAACAAAGGCTTTGAAACCATTGTCGTATTTACGCGGCCGGCAGCGGGCGGCAATATCGGTTTCGGATTCCCGGAAGCCCACTATGAAAAGTTTGGAAGAGGAAAGGGAGTCATCGTGATCGCGAATGCCTCGGTCGCCCCGACGCGGAATATCGCTGGCGCTGGGATTTTGTATGTCGAGGACGGGGCGCTCAAATATCGAGGATCGAATGGGACGGTGACCTTCGTTGCGCCGGCATAGGGTCGTGTGGCTTCTCTCAAAGAGGAGAGAAAAATGAGCGACGAGGCAGAAGAGTATCTTAACGAGCTACTTTGTTTCGCTGAAGGCGATTATCCCTTCATCTGGCCGCTCGGTAAGAGCGGCACGCCGGATGAAATGAACACGTCCTATGGTCCGCGGATCGACGCCGATCGCTGGGATTTCCACGACGGCATCGATTTGCCCGCTGCCGTCGGCACGCCAGTCCATGCTATGGCGGATGGGGTGGTCTACCGAGCCGGGCCGGCGGATAAGACGGGCCCTGGCCGGGGTTTCGGATCCACCCATGTCGTTCTAAAGGTCCGCGATGCGACGGATAGAAAGAATGACCTTTTCCTCGTCTATCTTCATCTCGACAGCATCGCGGAGGATGTAATCCCGGGCGCACCGGTGAAGCAGGGTGACTTGATCGGCACGGTGGGTCAGGAAGACGCGACCTATCCCCATCTACATTTCGAATTCAGGAAAGGTGGGCCCGAAGAGGATCGCAGCATCCACCCGCTGAACTACCTGTCCTACACCAACACAGCTAATTTCGCGCAGCTGCGTTTGGATCGCTGCAATTTCTACCGCGACGATGGCGAGAAACGGGCGGTGAGGCTTTGCTTTGATCTCTTGAATCGGCGGGAGGGCGATTTGCAGGCCGTCGATGTGACATTGAAAAGCAACGGCAGCGCTGTACGGGACCTTCACGTCGACTTCGATGACCGCAACACCATCAAGAGCGACAAGGGTGACGATCAAGCCTTTAACGAAAGCGGGATAGCCGTGGAAGGCTACCAGAAATCCAATCTCAAGGAAGACGGATTGAGCGATCTGCGTTATGGGGTGATCGTCAAGGACATCATACCGGAATTCAATCGCGTGGATCTTCAGCTTCGGGATGTTAAGGACGAGCAGCGGGAAACCGCTGAGTTCCCTCTGCCCACACTCGACGCCGGCAAAATGCCCGTCAACAGTCGTGTGGGTTTCGAAGAAGGTCAGCGATTTCCCCCGGCGGGATGGACACTGAATCAACTGCCGGGCAACATCTGCCGGCCAGATGCTGCCGCCGCTCTCACAGGTTCACGGGGCCTGCTCTGTCAGGACCTCCGGAGTTCTCCAGGGACACTGATCCGCGCTGGATTATGCTTCGCCTTGCCTGTCGACCGCTTGGTCCGCTCCATGTCCTGGCGCTTGAGGGCGGACATCAGGCCCGCAGAACTGCAGATGGACAAGGGGCTGGTGATTCATCCTTTAGCTTTTTTGGCAGGCAACGATTTGGTAGCTGCTGCTTGCCTCCGGAAAATCAAAAGCGATGAATACATTGCGGGAGTCTCAATTCGAGACGCCAACGGCTTATTCAGGGAAAGAATTGATGTGAACGAGGGGAAGATTTTCAGAGATGACTCAGTCAGATGGGAGCTTGAGTTGCTCAGATTGGGTACCCGGCAAACGACTGCCGTATTGCGACTGGATGGTAACGTGGTGGCTCGCATCAACGGCGACACCACGGCCGTCGAGCCCGATACCGCTTGTGTGGGGATAGTGCACAGGCACAGCGGTTTACAGATAACGCAGCACGTCGATCAATTATTCCTGACGGAAGCACCGCGATAAGCGTGGCCGTTGCCTGACGTCAGCATGATATTTCTAGTGGCGATGTTGCAGGCTTCTGGGATGTCGTGCATGCAGCCGCCTGTATCCCGCCGTTCCCATTAAGTTCGAGTGTAATCGGTAGCCAGCCGTACCACGCCGGGCTTCCCCTATTGGCGGGCGAAAAACTGGGTGGTGCTGGCTTGTTTTGACCACTAGTGGCCTAGTTTGATTACTAGGGTGCTCTAATTTGGCTTCCGACCTGACCGTCGCACGGTTCGCCACTGATTGTTGCTATAGCCTCCTACAATTGGTCAGAATCGAAGTCGGACCGTGACTTTCTTTGTTTACGAATTTATCTTTCGCGGTTAACACGTTGCTTTCTGTGTCGGGGACAGGCGTTAAATCAACGCACCGTTCTGATTTGCGGATCAGTGGAAATCGGTTCGGTACCGAGCTGATAACCAAGTGGTACTCGGCTCGGAAGCGTTCACCCAACTGTCTCATTTCCTGCACCACCAGCAAAGATTGGCATCAGTTCGACATTCAGCAGCCGGCCCAAGTTGGTGTATTGGGTCGTGGTCCGTTCGCCTTGCACAGTTTCGGTCAAACCTAGCTCCCGAGCATATTCCAAAAGCTCTCCGGGGATTCGCTGTCCCCAGGCTATGATTCTAGCCTAAGACGATGGAACTCAGCCGCTTCGAGAAGTCGCCCGCATATGTCTGCCTTACTCATAAGACCCCGGACTTCCCCGCCCCAATATTTCCAATGATGGCCTGACCTCCTTGCCTCACATCTACTCGTTCGATGCGGATAACTGGCGAGCCACCGTTCCTGAGCCGGCGCAACGGCTCAACCAAAATCGCAAAGGTGAGAGATAGCCGACTGGCGGCCGTCGCTGCCGCCAAGTCATGACGGTCACATGAAGACTGAGGGTCATCTCGGCCGCTGCTATCTCAAGGGCCGCGCCGGCGACGCCGCCAATGCCATTCTCACCACCGTCGGCCACAACTTCCGACGCATCCTCGCATGGCTGCGGATATTTTTGGCTCTCATGCTGGCGTCAACATCGCCGCTCAGGGGAGCGAGCTTCCGCAGATTTAGGGTCCGCCCGTCGTGCCGTCGAGCGCTAGCCCTGAGCAAGGCGCTGAACAGCGCCTTCCCTCCGGTGCAGGCCATCGTGCGCTCGCTGTCTGAGACGGGCCGCGAACAAGCAGCGGACGTGGGCGCTGTGGGGCCAGCCGCTTTGGCGGTCTTCATGCTGATGACCAACTCGAATTTGGACGACTGCTCTATCGGCCGATCCGAAGGCTTTGCGCCTTTGAGGATCTGATCGCCTGTCCGCCCGCACGACGGTACAGACGGTATCTTGGGTTCGTGGACACGAATGCGCCACCAGCGAATTGCCGGAAGAATTGAAGCGCGGGCAGATGATATTGGCGCGAACGCGACCATTTGAAGGGCGTGAAAAACCGCCTGATACTCGCTTGCGATGCCATGCCCGCAAGCGTCACAAATCTGTGATGGGCTTGCTACGTAAGATTGATCACATCCTGAGACAGCTTTATCGTGCATAATTGTTGTCCCGCAGCTACCAGCGATGTCCTTGATGGATTTTGTTCGAGGGCTGCCGAAGACCAAAACCATGACGATACGCACTTGCCAACCGTCGACGTTCCGCCGCGATGGCAGGCTGCTATGGTTCGTCGCTGAGGCTCGAGGCGAGTTTCCCGAATTCTGCGTTACGGACCGCCCGAAAAATGAGTCTGCAATTCGCCGAGGAAAGACTCAGAATCTTGCGTTAAGGGGACAGTGCGCGCGCTCGTCGCCGGCAGCTTTCTCGCCGAGGATATGAAAGCCCGATTAAGCATGGCCTGATCCAAATCAGCCGTCTGTTTGCCAATTGTTCGATGGGTAGTTCAATGGACGAGTGAGCACAAAGACGATACCGCCGTCCGTATTGCTGCAACGCTGGTAATCTGGGGTATTGCCATGAAAGCAACCTGCTGGATCCGGTATTGGGGGGACATTCAGGACCAGTTGAAAGAAGAAATCGCTGCTGCGTTGAAATGCGAGGGTATCGTGGCGGAGCCGTGCACTGGCGATTGCGAAGATATGCTCGGAATCTGTTTCATCTCTCGGGCGATCGACGATCCTGCGGGTCTTCTTCCCGCCAGACATTCGCATGTCATTGCGGTGATCATGTCGCCGCACGTCCACACCGATATGTCGGGATGGAATTTCTTACTTGCCGGCGCGGCTGATGTCTTATTCTGGACCGATCTCAAGAGCGTCGCGCTTCAAATCAGGGCACGGTTCCAACGCTGGCTGTTCATCGATCAATTGTTCCGGCAAGCCGTCGTTAACGACATCGTTATCGGCGAGAGCCCGGCTTGGCGCAGCGCCCTGCGAGGCATTATCGAAACCGCTCATTTCGGCGACACCTCGATCCTGCTCCTCGGCGAGAGCGGCACCGGCAAGGAAGTTACCGCAAAACTCATCCACGACCTCGATCCACAGCCGCAAAAAAAGGACATGGTGATCCTCGATTGCTCCACCATCGTTCCCGAGCTGTCGGGCAGCGAGTTTTTTGGACACGAACGCGGCGCCTTCACGGGCGCGCTGACCGAGCGTCAGGGCGCGTTTGCCCTGGCGGATGGTGGTACCCTGTTCCTGGATGAGATCGGAGAATTGCCGCTTCCGCTGCAGGCGCAACTGCTGCGCGTCATCCAAGAACACAGCTACAAGCGCGTCGGCGGCAGCACTTGGCATCGGGCGAAGTTTCGGCTGATCTGCGCCACCAATCGCGATCTCTCCGAGATGGTGCAGCGTGGCGCCTTTCGCGCCGACCTCTATTTCCGGATCGCAGGTTTCGTGACCCGGCTGCCGCCCTTGCGCGAAAGATTAGAAGATGTGCTTCCCCTCGCCGAACATTTCATCCGGAAGATGCATCGGGCGAGTAAGCCGCCAAAACTCGATCATGCCGTCCGGCGCTACCTGCTGCAGCGCAGCTATCCCGGCAATGTCCGCGATCTTCAGCAGGTGGTCGCCCGCCTGATCTATCGTTGCACTGAGGACGGGACGATCAGCATCGGCTACATACCGCATGACGAACGGCCAGCCGAGGCGCTGCTCCCGCAGTGCTGGCTGGACAGCAATTTCGAAGGCCTCATTCACCGCGCAGTTCTGATGGGAGCCGGACTCAAGGAGATCGGTCGCGCTGCCGAGGACTGTGCCATCCACTGCGCGACCCGCATTGAGAACGGCAGTCTCCAGCGCGCCGCGCTGCGGCTCGGCGTGACGGATCGGGCGCTTCAGATACGGCGCGCCAACATGCGTGAACTCACGGATGGATATACCGGTGCTTCGCGCTTCCACAGTTGATATCAATGCAGAAATGAGATGTTCGATCACGCGCTCGCAGCTCATAGATCGAGAGTCCGGTTCGCGCGCGTTTGCGCGTTCCTCGGAATGGCGGTGACTAGCGGCGCTTTGCGCGCTAGTGCGTGAGATCGAAACGCCGTAGGTTGTGCCTTCTCATCAAGGAGATCAGGTCGTCCGCGTAGGTAGGCCCGGTGGCATAGCCTGCCTTGTGGATTTCTCTGGCAAAGGCCTCGGCGTCGTTCTTTACGGCCAGGGCTTTGGCGTAGCGCTTGTTGCGCAGGAAGAAGCGCGCATGCTCGGTGATGCTCTGTTCGAAGCTTTGATATTTGGCGAAGTTGGCCTGCACGGTGATCCACCGGCCATTAACGAATTCTCGCGTGGGCACGCTGATCGAGCCGGCCGGCCCCTTGCCCTTGATGCCGAAAAGATTCTTGGCTGGTCCGATTGTGTGCTTTCCCCAACCCGTTTCGAGGATGGCCTGCGCAACCGTCACCGATGCGGGCACGCCGGTCGCCGCCATCGCATTGCGTGCTCGACTGCCGACGAATTCGATGAATTGCGCGGGGGTCAGCGATTTCAGATCGCTCGGCTCACCTGACGGCACCGGAGGGCCGGGTGGCGTTGGCGTGGGAGGGACCTGGCCCGCGCCGCTGCGTGCGCGCAGGAAGCCGGCTCCCTGCAGGCGTTCGCGCCAGTGGGTGATCGGCACATAGTTGTGACGATTGTCCTTGGACGGCAGCACGATCGCGTTCGGCACGCGCTTGTCGCGGAGCGCTTCCGACAGTCGCGCAGTGGGAGAGTTTTTGATATAGTAGAAATAGCAGCGTGCGCTTGGCCTGCTGCGAGCCCACTTTGCCCAGAAAACATCGTCGCCGCTGTTGTAGGTGCAGTCGAAGCCCCAGCATTCGCGCAGATTGGCGAGTGCCTTGTCAGAGCCGCCCGCGAGCGCGCGCATCGGCTTTCCACCACCGCTGTGGCAAGCGAGGATGAGGTTGCCAAGCCCTGACGGGACCCCCTTGCCGAGCACGCCGAGAACCTTCGCCAGATAGGTGTCGAGGCCGGCTGGCTTGAGAAGGTCGACGGCTTCCGATCGCGATCCCAGCGTCGGCGCGACGAGGATGACGTTACGGCCGCTGGCATTGACCCCCTCGCGGAAACCGCCGTAGGCGAAGCGGGTGGCGTTCCAGTATTGATCGATGCTGAGGCGGCGGTTGGCGTCTCCCTTGAAGCCGTGCAGCCACAGCACGATGTCGACCGTCGGTCCGCTGACAAAGCCGTCCGGCACGAATATGCCGGTGATGGGCGCTGCCTTGATGCCGAACCTGTCAGTGATGCCAAGGTCGATCTTGGCATAGAGGGTGGTCCGCGGCGGTGTGCTCTCCTGCTTCAGAACAGTCGGCACGGCCACGCCTGGAAGCGGGATCGGCTGCGGAGATCGAGCCGGTCCCGGCGCAGGACCGGGCGCTGGTGCGACCGGAATGCCGCCGCTCCTGCCAACGCGTATCACGGCAAAATAATCGCGAGCGGTTATTCGCCCGTTGGCGTCGGTAGGAACGGTCTTCCGCGCGACCGACTGGCTGACGTTTCCGCCGATCACGGCGATGGAGCCCGGCTTGACATCGGTGACGATGTCGCAATGGGTCGTCATCCCGGAACGAATGGTGTCGTACGTCGCGCCGCTTCCTGCCCTGCTCTTGCAGACGAGATCGCCGACCTCCGGCGCCGCTTCACTGATCCGATAAGCCTTGAATGGGTTCGAGTTGTTGGCCAGCCGGTTGTTCTTGGCGGCGACGATGTAGTTGGAGTGAGAGGCGCTGTAGCGGAAATCCTTCGCGGCGCCGGCCTTACGCATCACCCAGGATATGAAAGCCGCGCTCCAGGGATGGGATGCCTGGAAGGTCTTCGAGGCAAGCTGTGCGGTGCTGTAGTTGATGCCCGGTCCCGTTTTCCAGTAGTCCTGCAGAATGGGCACGGCCCGCGGATCGGTTTCCTGCATCTTGCCGTTGTTCCAGCGGGCGAACTCGTTCCCGGCAATCTGGACGGCTTGCTGCGGCAGCGTCGACGGTGCGGGAGCCTTGCGACGGAAGGCGGTCAGCGGGTGATACATGTCGAGCTCGGCTTCGAACTCGCCCGCACCGGCTCCTGCGTCGGCAGGCGGCGTCGCGGCCGCAGCCGGTTCATCCGCCGGAGCGGGTTCGTCAGCGGGAGCGGGCTCGCTCACGGGCGCCGGTCCCGATGGTGCTGCCGCTCCACCGCTGTCGCCGGCTTGCTTGAGGACTGACTCCGTCTGCGCATCGACCGATCCGGTGACCGGCAGGCCGTTGCGTTCCTGGAAGAGCCGGATGGCGCCGCGCACGGATGCCGACATGATGCCGTCGACCGGCAGCCGTAGGCGAAGTGCTGCATTGAGGCTCGATTGGATCCACCGCACGAAGCGCGAGGGACCAGCGCCCGAGACATCGATGGACGATGCCGGATCCCAGAGCGACTGGGCGTAGCCTGTAGAATAGCGGCGCCTGCGATGGCCGTGGCGCTTGGACAGAGGTCGCTGCCCATGCCGAAACGCGGCAGCCGGACGCTGCGTCACAGGTTTCGTCGGCTGACGAAGGGAAGTCCGCGGCGACATGCCGTAACGGGCAAACCGGCCGGCTGGCATCCCGGCGTAACCGCGCCGCCCCCGATATTCTTCCTCGAACTCGCTGCTCGATCCGCCGTCGTGATGAAATCCCTCGAATTCGAACTCCGGGCCAAATGGTTCGGGGTTGAACCTCATTAGCTTATCCATGGCTTCGCTCCTGGATTGAAAGTGCCGATCGTCTAGATTTGCCGGCGGAGCTCCCCTTGCACAGTCGACGGAGAGCATCGAGGGCCGCCGCGATATCCGCGTCCGTATGCCGGGCGCTGATCAGGAAGCTGAGCAGCGCAGTGTCGGCGTGGCCGGAACGGTGAAGGACGGTCGACAGGCCGAGCCGCTCGAGTCCCGCATGCAGTTCGGGCGCCGGCATCGTAGTGTTGGTCTTCAGTGTCTGGATCGGAAAAGATCCACCCGAGGCGGAGAGGCCGATCGCCGCCAGTCCAGTCCTGAACCGGAGCACCAGACGATGCAAACGGGAGCGCAGCGCGTCCCCATGGGTCGCATTGAGCATCAAGGCATGGCGAGCGGCCGCGAGTGCCGCGATCGAGGGCGGGCTGCAGTGAACCCGCGTCTGGCTCTTTTCCTTGAACCTCGCAATCGTTGCCTTGGCGCCGGCGATCAGCGCGAGAGGAGCGCCGAATCCCTTGGCAAGCGAACTGACAAGCACCAGTCCCGTGTCGTGCAGGCCGAACCAGGAGGGCGTGCCGCCGCCGCCGTAACCATAGGGATTGGCCGGCACTGGCGCGCGGCCGAGAATGCCAAGGGCCTGCGTATCGTCGACCACGACAAGACCCTTGAATGGTCTGACCAGGCGCAGATAGTCGCGAAGCGGCGCCAGCCGGCCGGTGAGGGGATTCAAGCCGTCGGTGACCACAACCGGCCGCTGTCCGCACATGTCACGTCGCGAAAGCGCGACCGCTAGCGCGGCTGGATCGTGAGTCCGAAACGTTTCGGCACCGCGCGGCGCAACACATTGGATTCCCCGGCGCGCGATCGGGTAGACCCCTGCGTCGATGTAGAACTTGATGTCGTCGCTTGCCAGCATGTCGAATAGGTCCAAGAACAGGTGTAAGGTCGAGGTGCCGAGCGCGGCCGCGTCGTAGCCGACCAAGCGGGCAAGTCCGAGTTCCAGGCTATCTATTTCTCTAGGCTCGCCGAGCGCCGCAGGGCGCCCGGTCGTGATTTGTTGCCACGGCGGCAGAGTCGCATGCCCGTGCCGTAGTCCCAGATAGAGGGCCGACGTGAAATCGGGCATGGCGGATGCGGCCCGGACCTCACTTGTCAGTAATGTATTTCTGGACTCCTGGCCGGACCGGCGGCGCGACCTCCTTCATCGGCGTCGCCGTCGGAGCGCGAATTGACCGGGAGACCGATTGCGGACGTCCGAGCGTAGCGGTCCTCTGCATTCTGAGCCGTCGTTGCAGAAGGGCCGAGGGCTGGGTCAGGCGGCCGATGCCATCTTGCGCTTCGGTGGTATCGGCGGTCAGGTCAATGCCGGTCACCGCCTGATAACCATGCAGGTAGCGCTGGATCTCGGGCTTCGAATTGCGAGCCCAGTTCTTCGCCTGCTCTTCGATGCTGTTGATGTCCGTCCAATCGCCATAGCGGATCGACAGCAGAATGCGCTCGCCGGTCATCGCGAGCTCATGAAAGTGGGTGATCGAGGTGTCGGTCCACCCCTGCAGCCGCTTCATCGAGTCGACCGCACCCATCCAGGTTTCCTGATAAGGAACCATGTAGCGGCCGCGCAGGAATTCGCGCATCTCGGGTCGCGCCAGCATCCATTGCATGATCAGCATTTCGCCGCGCGCCGTCCAGGTGAGATCACCGAACTGGTTGTGGGCGCCTTCCGCCAGGATGAGATGCACTTCCTTGAGCGCATTCAGCAGCGGGAAGCCGTCCGCGAAGAGAGTGGTGTCGCGATCCTCCTTGTGGAACTGGCTCGCGCGATAGAGCAGATTGTGAAACGCTTCGATGAACTTGGAGCGGCTATCCGCTGGGAAGATATCCGCGACGGCCTTGCCCTGCAGCGAAAGTCCGTAGTGGTGCTGGTATTCATAGGCGCGACGCGGCACCGTGAGGCGGTTGTGCTCGTCCTGGATGTAGCCCCAGAGTATGTTGTTGAGCGGCCTTAGCGCGTCGAATTCGAGTTCGACGAGAGGGTCCTTCGCCGAACCACGCCGGTTCTGGAAACGCCAGGCGATGGCGTTCATAGTTTGCACCAGCATGCCTTCTTCGAGCCAGTAGGACCAGATCAGCTCGATTAAGCTTGGC
>Ga0268265_10002858_pt1 | contig 12697 bp, 11 predicted proteins | sample KBSSwiS52_FD_190355 | JGI IMG/M metagenome (GOLD analysis project Ga0268265, IMG submission 190355) | Switchgrass rhizosphere microbial communities from Kellogg Biological Station, Michigan, USA - KBS Switchgrass S5-2 (SPAdes) (version 2) | ecosystem: Host-associated > Plants > Roots >... | reverse complement strand
GCAGACGCCGGCACTGCATCAGGATGCGCTGGTTGAAGCGGCGGGCGGTGGCCGGCTCGTCGAGGGCGCCGTCGCGCAAGGTCTCGGTATAGCCGCGGATCGCGGCGAGCGGGGTCTTCAGCTCGTGCGAGACGTTGGCCACGAAGTCGCGGCGCATGTCGGCCACGCGGGTGAGCTCGGTGGTGTCGCGGGCCACCACGACCGCGCCGCGCTCGCCGCCGGCCAGGGCGGCGCTCGCCAGGAGCAGCGTCCGCCGCTCCGGGGCGAGGATCTCGATCTGGCCGCTCTGCCCCGTGCCCAGGCGCAGCGTGTCATCCACCAGGCGGGCCAGGGCGGGCTGGCGGATGATCTCCAGGACGAGCCGGCCGGTGATCTCGGCGACGTGGGCGCCTTCTGGGGAATCTATGTCGAAGAGCCGGCGGAAGGCGGGGTTCGCCAGGCGCGCGCGGCCGTCGGCGCCGACCACGAGCACCCCTTCGGACATGCTGGAGAGGATGGCCTTGAGATGGTCGCGCTCGTCGCGCACGGCCGCGAACTGGGCCTCGGCGGTCTCGGCCAGGCGGTTGAGCGCCAGGGCTACCCCGGCGATCTCCGCGAGCTCGTCCCCCTCCGGCACCTGCACCCGGCGGACGCGGCCGTTGACCAGGTCGCGCGCCTCGGCGATCAACCGGGCGAGCGGCTCGAAGAGTTGGCGGTCGATCCACAGCGAGGTGATCAGGATCGCCACGCCGGCCGCGAGCGCCGCCAGCAGCATGGCCGCGGCGAGCCGGCCGCGCAGCGCCTGGAGCTCCTCCAGAGGCTGGGCGAGGCGCAGCACGAACAGCTCCCCGCGGGAGTCGGTGAGCGTGCGGGCAGCGTAGACGTAGGTGTCGCCCGTGGTTGCGCTGTGGCGCACCGCCACGCCCTGGCCGCGGGCCAGGGCCTCCCGCACCTCGGGGCGCTCCGCATGGTTCTCCATGGCTCCGACCTGCCGGTCCGTGCGGGCGCTGTCGGCGATCACGCTGCCGTCGCCGCGGATCAGCGTGACCCGGAGCCCCGAATCATCTCCGATCTCGTGCAGCCAGCGCTGGAGGTCGGCGCCGGGCTGGACCGCGCGCTCGGCCACGATCGGCGAGAGCATGCGCAGCGTGTCGAGGAGCTGGGTCGAGGCGCTGCGCTGGAACAGGCCGGGGAGGAGGACCCAGAGCAGCGCCGAGGCGGTGAGCACCGCAGCCAGCGCGGGCCAGAGCGGCGCGAGCCGCAGCTTGGGAGGGAAGCCCAGGAGCCGCAAGGCCGTCAGGGCCTCAGCCTGTACCCGACGCCGATCACGGTCTCGATGCGGTCGGCCTCGGAGCCCAGCTTGCGGCGCAGGCGGCGGATGTGGGTGTCCACGGTGCGGCTGTCGATGTCCTCGGCATACCCCCAGACGTCGGAGAGGAGCTGGCCGCGGGTCTGCACCCGGCCCTGGCGCTCCATCAACAGGCGCAGGAGGCGGAACTCGGTGGCGGTCAGCGGCACGTCCTTGCCGCCCAGCCGGAGCTGGTGCCCGGAGATGTCGAGCTCGATCCTGCCCACCTGGAGCAGCTCGCTGGCGGTGCCTTCGGCGGGCTCGGGCTGCAGCCGGCGCAGCACCGCCTTGACCCGCAGCACCACCTCGCGCGGGCTGAACGGCTTGCTGATGTAATCGTCGGCCCCCAGCTCCAGCCCCACGATGCGGTCCACCTCCTCGCTGCGGGCGGTGAGCATCACGATCGGCAGATGGGAGGTGGCCGGATCGCGTTTGAGCAGGCGCGTCATCTCCAGCCCGTCGAGCCCCGGCAGCATCAGATCGAGCAGGATCAGGTCGGGGCTCTCGCGGCGGACGGCCTCCAGGCCGGCGTCCCCGCGGCCCGCGAGCTCGACCTGGAACCCCTCCTTCTCCAGGTTGTACTGCAGCACCTCGGCGATGTCCGGTTCATCCTCGACGAGCAGAATCCGTTCCCGTGCCATTGTCGGAAAGGCTAGCATGGAGTTCTCCACAGGACCTGCGGAAAAGTCTGCGGAAATGGCCCCTGGAGGCCCTGTAGAAACGAGGTCTGACGGCCCTTTCCACGCTTTGACCAAAGCTCTGTGCAATTCGCGCAAGCCACTGAGAAATATAGAGTTGCAGGAATCCGTTTCCTTTGGGGAAAGCACAGCAGCGCGGACCATGGAGAGATTTCCACAAAACCCATGTGACGGCGGAGCAATAAGTATGTTAACTCCATGTGACGCAGGCATTTAACTCTAAGGTGTAAAAAAGAAACAAGGGGTCCGGAGCGGGATTTTTTTACAAATCGAAGACTGGCTATATGGCCGCCTCGAGCCCCTGCCTCAGGCGCAGCCGGCAGTCGAAGACCTTCTCGAAGTACTCGCCGCGTCCGCGGGCGGCCTCCAGCTCCAAACCGACATCCCAGCGCGACACGACCTCCAGGGTGACGCGGCGCTTGCGGCCCCCGGGGATGCTGCCGTAGATCTCCTCGACGCGCGAGGCGTGGGTGCGGTCCAGGGCGTCGGCCACGCGCAGCAGCGCGGTGAGCTGGCGGATGATCCGCTGCTGCCACGGCTTGAGCGCGGCGAAGGTGGGATGGCTCGGCTTCGGGGTGGGCCCGCGGTGATAGCGGGCCAGGTGCGCGACGATCTCCACCTCGCGCGGGTCGAAGGCGTCGAGGCTGGCGTTGGCGACCAGGTAGAACGAGTGCTTGTGATGGTTGCGGTAGTGGATGGAGTAGCCGATGTCGTGCAGCAGGGCGGCGTACTCCAGCCACTCGCGCTCGCGCGAGCCGAGGCCGTGCAGCGAGGCCGTGACGTCGAACACGCGGACGGCGAGGCGGGCGCTCTGGAGGCTGTGGCGGTAGACGCTCTCCGTGCGCTCGGCCAGGCGGAGCACCTGCCGGCGGCGCAGGTCCTCGGGCTCGTGCGCCGCGGGGATCGGCTGGCCGAGCGCCGCCAGCACCAGCCCCTCGCGCAGCGCCTGGCCGCTCACCTGGAAACGGTCCACGCCGGCGTGGGAGACGAGCTCGTGGAGCAGGACGGCGCCGGCGAGCAGGCTCTCGGACCGCGGGGGCCCCACCGGCGGCAGGTCGGCGATCTCACGGCGCGGCAGCGGCCGCAGGCGCTCGATGAGCTGGGCCAGGTCCTTGAGGCGGACCTCGCGCAGGGCGGCGGACGACTCCTTCCAGTCGCGGCCGGCAAAGAAGTCCACGAGGTCGGCGCAGCAGACCGCGGTTCCGGACGTGGCCACCACTCTCTCCACGGCGTCCTTGGGAGGGCGGGGGACCTCCTTTTCGAGCTGCTTCTGGATGCGGCGGCGCAGCTTCTCCAGGGATGCGGCGGTGGGCGGATCGCCCCGGAGATCGTTGGCGCTGCGCAGCGAGCCGAGGGCGAGGCTGATCACCTGCTCGATTTCGCCGGCGCGGGTGGAGATCCACTCCGTGCTGCCGCCGCCCACGTCCAAGATGGCCGCGTGCCCCTGCCCGAGGTCCACCACCTCGCGCACGGCGCGGTAGATGAGCCGCCCCTCCTCGACGCCGGTCAGGAGCTGGACGTCGAGCCCGGTCTGGGCCTTGACGCGGGAGAGGAAGTCGTCGCCGTTGGCAGCTTCGCGCACGGCGCTGGTGGCCACGGCCACGACGCGCTCGGCGCCTTTGAGGCGAGCGAGGGTGGTCATCTTGACCAGCGTCTCCAGACCGTCGCGCATGGCGCTCTCGGAGAGGGCGCCGCGGCCATGCGCGGTCTTGCCCAGGCGCACCATCTCGCGCTCGCGGCCGAGCACCCGGTACCCTCCTCCGGAAGCGCCGCCGGCCTCGGCCGCGACCACGATCATGTGGATGGAGTTGGAGCCGATGTCGATCGCGGCCAGCCGGCCGGCCATCCGGGGCGCTGCCACGGGGGGAGCGCTGATCTCCGGGAAGGTGAGAGGCTGCACCACGACCGCCGTCACGCCACGATTCTACGCGCCGACTCGCTGTCGGCCTCGAAAAGGTCGGAGTGGAGCTTCAGAAAGCGCGTCGCGGCGCGGTCGAGCAGGTCGGAATCCTTGTTGAGCGCGTGCTCCGCGACCCGGTTCGAGGCGGCGCCGAGCAGGCGGGGGTGGAGCCAGCGGCCGGCCGGGAGCTGCCGCCGGAAGTACTCGCCGGCGAGGGCCTGGAGGCTCAAGGCGAGGCGCAGGGGAGAGCCCGTCTCGCCGCCGGCATCGCATCGCCCGGCGCGAAGCTGGGCGAGGAAGGCCCCGACCGTGTCCACTGGTCGTGTGGAGGTCCAGGTGGTGCCGATGTAGAGGCCGGCATGGTCGTCGGTGCCGCCGGTGAAGCTCTTGATCCAGGGGGTGGCGCCCCAGGGCTCGATTCGGTGGCGCCCGGCGAGGAGGTCGATCAGCTCGGGGGAGAGCGAGGTGAGGATCCGCCGCGCGAGCCCGTTGAGCCGCCGGTCGTGCATGCCGTTCAGGGTCTCGAAGCGGTTGAAGAGCACCAGGAGCTTCTCGAACTGCTCCAGGGTCATGCGGTCGTTGACCCGGAACAGGGGATGGGCGACGGAGCAGGCGACGTCCTCGGCGCGCAGGTAGTCGCGCAGCTCGTAGAGGTTCCCCCGCAGCTCCTGGATCTCGCGGTGCTGCCGCTCGGAGATGCCGAAGACGAGGACGTGGACCTCGCACCGGTCCTCCGGGAGCTCGGCCGTGACCTCGCAGGAGACGAAGGTCCCGGGCAGGTGGGCGATCTCCAGCGCGCCGTCGATGGTGTCGTGGTCGGTGATGGTGACGAAGTCCAGGCCGCGCCCGCGGCAGGTCCGGTAGATGTCCAGGGGCTCGGTGAAGCTCTCCGGAGCCCGGAGCGTCCGCAGGAGCCATTCGGCGGGCCGGTTCGAGTATTTGCTGTGGACGTGCAGGTCGGCGCGGGCTGTCATGACGCCCAGAGTAGAGGGCGGGGGTGCGGGCGGGGTGACGGGGATGTCGCGGAGCCGTGACGGATCATCAGGAAGGCTTAGAATCAGATGACCAACCCATGAGCAAGACCATCATCCGTCGCTACGATGTGGCCGAGCACCTTCGAACCCCGGAGGAGGTGGCCGCCTACCTGGAGGCTTGCCTGGAAGAGGCTGATGGCGACGCTGCCTTGATCGCCAAGGCCCACGCTGCGGCGATCGACGCTCTTCTCGATCTGCGCCGGAAACAGTGTCCGGCCTCGGACAAGGAGATCGCACATGCGCGGCGGGCGGGGAGGCCTTAACGCTCGCTCGCCGCTGCCATGAAGCGGCCTTTGCCCGATCCGGAGTAGAACCGTTTTCCCTGGGAACGCCGGCGTCTCGCCGGCATTCTCCGGACATTGGGCCGAAGGCCCGACCCTTTTTGCATTCGCGGGCGACAATTGCCGGCGTTCCGCCAATTCCCCCGGACATGCCGGCGGGACGCCAGCGCTCCCAGGAAAAGCGCGCCTTGGCAAGAACCAGGCGGCCTCGCCCGAGTACTAAGGGGTCGTCACGAAATAACTGCGCCCGGTGAGGTGCCGCAAGAGGTACGTTCACAACGCGACGCCGCAAAGTCCGCACGCCGTGCGGAAGAAGCGGCGCGGCGTTCTCCAAAAGGAGGATGACGTCCTCCAAACTCGGCGCGCCATTCTCCAGAAGGCGCACGCCATTCTCCAAACGGCGGACGGCATTCTCCAGGCGCGGCGCGCCATCCTCCAATTGGCGGACGGCATGATCCAGACGCGGCGTGACATCCGCCACACGCGGCGCGTCATGCTCCAACTACGGCGCGTGACGCGCCGGCTCCGAATCCCGGAAAGACCTCCCCGATCTCCGCGCCCCGGCGTCGCCGCTCGACGTGTTCACGTCACATGACGTGACATGGAGCGCCTCCTTCTCCATACTCATTTCGTCGTCAGCGTTCTGTAGTCGGCAGATGCCAATAAAGGCACTGCCTGGAAGAGCGCGGCAACGAAAGGAGACTTTGTATGGCCAAGAGTACGTCACTTGCGGATTACATGGCCGACTGGCGCCGCCTGCTGAGCCTGCTGATGTTCAACGTCAGCGAGGGTTTGATCCCGGACATGCCGGCCCTGCGCAAGCTGCTGGAGGATGCCCTGGCGCGCCTGGAGCGGACCTCTGCCCAGCAGGATGCCATCCGGGCGGAGTCGAAGGACAACGCCGCCGAGAGCCGCGCGCTCGTGCAGACCGGCTCGGATGTGGCGCTGCAGCTCCGCGCCGCGATCCGGGCCCATCTGGGACCGCGCAATCCGATGCTGTCCGAGTTTCGCGTCCGGGTGCTCGCCCCCCGCCGGCCGAAGCCGGCCACGCCGGAGGAGAAGGCAGAGCTGACGGCCCGCCGCCGCCGTCGCCGCGGAGCGAAGGCCGAGCCCGAGGCGCCGGCACCGGCACCCGCCGCGTCGTAGCCGTACCCGGGGGGCCTGCCCGCGCAGGCCCCCCGTTGTTTCCTGCCGATCCTGCCCCGCCGTTGTCATGCCTCAGTCGGCAAATTGGTGTACACTTCCGGCATGGAAGTGGAAAAGGAAGTCCAGCGCTACCTCGAGCTTCTGGAGGGCGTCATCAAGGTCGAGAACTTCTCGATCCGGGAGGTGGAGCGGCGCCTTGGCTGGGGCAAGGGGACGCTCAACGGGATCTTCCGCGGCAAGATCGAGCTCAAGCTCCGGCACCTGTTCGGCATCCTCGACCTGCTGGGCTACACGCCGGAGCAGTTCTACGAGCTCGCCCACCGCAAGATGCCGGAGGGCACCTCGGTGGCCCAGCGCATCCTCCGCATCCTCGACGACCTCGGAGTGGACCGCCCCGCCCAGCCCGCCAAGGAGCCCGCCCCGCTCGCCCTCGACGATGCCGAGCTCGAGCGCCGCATGCGCGCGATGTTCGACACCCTGTACGAGGAGCGCGAGCGGCGGGAGGGGGCGGGGAGGTCCAGGAAAGGCACTTAAGGACCTCAAGGACACCAAGGACTTCAAGGACACGGAAGCGCTGGCCGGGTGTCCTTGGAGTCCTTGGTGTCCTTGAGGTCCTTTTCAGCCCGGCCTCACAGATCCGCCAGCGCCGGCGGGGGCAGGGCGCCTCCGGGACGGCGATCGAGGTCGCGGAGGTAGGCGGCGATCTTCGCGATTCCTTCCACGGTCACCCTGCCCTTGCGGCAGGCTTCGCGCAGCACCAGCACGGCGGCCAGCGCCTCGCGCTTGACGCTCAGCGTCAGGAAGTCGCCGGCCAGCTTCTCCGCAAGCTCCCGGACCTCGTCCACCCGGCCCTGGCGCATCCAGACCGTGGCGAGATCGATCCCCGTGATGCCGGCCAGGTAGACCAGTCCGAGGTCCTCGAAGTCCTCCTTTGCGGTGCGAAACGCCGTCTCCGCGCGGCCGAGCTGACCGAGGCCCGCGAAGATCTCTCCCGAGGTCGCCCGGAGCTTGATCCGGTTGACCTCCCCTCCCGGCAGAAGGTCGTGCATCTGCGCGTGCCAGAGGTGCTGCTGCGCCTTCACGAGGTTCCCGGCATCCACGGCATAGAGGATCGCGTTCTGAAGCGCGGAGGCGCCCAGGCCCGGATCCCGCTCCAGGTCGAGGAGCGTGAACCCGTCGGTGACATGGACCAGAGCCTCCGCCGGGTTCCCCTCGCAGGAAAGGAAGTGGCTCTTCTTGATGAGGGCTCGGCCGGCCATGTGGCCGTCGCCGAGCTGGCGGTAGAGGAGGCAGGCGCGGTCGATCAGCTCGTGGGCCTCGGGGAAGTGCCGCTGGTCGCAGGCCAGGGAGGCCGCGAGCTCCGAGATGCGGGCGGCGAGATACAGGTCGCCGCTGCCGCGCTCCAGGTAACGCAGCGCCTGTGCCATGACGAGCTCGCCGGCGGCCGGCTGATTGGCGGTGCGGTAGGCGTTCGCGAGCTCGGCCAGGGCGCGGGCGCGGGTGTCGGCCACGATCAGGGGGCCATAGACCTTCGGGTCGAGGCGCATCGCGGCCCGCTTGGCCAGGTCGGCGGCCTCGATCATCTTTTCGGGCTCCTCGTGCCGCAGGGCCTTCGCCTCCTCGAGCAGCAGGTCGACCTTGGGCATGCCCTGGAGCGAGTCGTGCTCTTCCTCGCTGAGGTCGCCGAACCTCCGCTTCCCCTCCACCAGGTCCGCGATCACGGGCGCGGCGCGCTCCCGCTGCTGCCGGAGGGTCCCGGTCCAGCCCAGGACCTTCTTGCAGGCGCGATCCAGGGCGTCGTCGTAAAGATCGCCGGTTTCGACCGGGACTTCGACATCGACCTCCTCCGGCGCGTGCATCATTTGCAGCGACGGGCGGAGGTAGGCGAGGCAGGGCTCGCAGTGCGCCAGATGGAGCGCGATGCGGCTCAGCTTCCTGGCGGGCAGGACGCTGAGCAGGAAGCGGTCGAGATCGTTCCGGCTGGGGTGCTTGAGCACGGGTCCCCCTCGTCTCTCTACTGCGTCAAAGATGTCCCATATTCTCTCACACCGGATGCGCGGGGGGCGGCACAGGGCCGCCCCCGAAGTGAGCAGCTCTAGCCGTCGGGATCGATGGAATAGCCCTGATCCCCTGTCGGTGCCTGGGGATCGTCCACCGGCGGCGGTAAGGGGGGCTGCTCCTGGAGCAGGCTGGCGGCCCAGCTCCAGAGCGTGTCGCGGAGCGGCGGTGCGGCGAGGGCGGCGGCGAGAGCGGCGGCGAGGGCGAGTCTCCGAACCATGGGTCCTCCTCCGGAATGCCACGCGGGACGCCCCGCGGGCCTTCATGGCCCCGGCGCCCGCGGGCGCAACGCAGGGAAAGCGGCGTTGTCGGACCCCTAGTGTCCGGCATTTCGTCGCGAAAAGCCGCATCTTAGCCGGAGAACCCTTCAACGCCTGCCCAATGGTGTCTCTGGCAGCAACTCCGATCCATTCGGGAATATGTTGACTTCTACTCGGCAAGTGACCATACTTAGGCACCATATGAGAGAGAAGAAGAGTGCGCTGGCCTGTGCGATCGGCAGCCGGATGCAAGCGCTCCGGGAGGAGCGGCGGTGGAGCCAGCGGATGCTGGGCGCGAAGCTCGGCATCGAGACGGCCAAGCTGAGCAGGTACGAGAGCGGGGAGCATCTGCCGCCGCACCTGACGCTGATCCGGATCGCGGACGCCTTCGCCATCTCTCTCGACGTGCTGATGGCACGGAGGGCTGTGGACGCGCCGCCACCTACGGAGGGAGACCGAGATGCCTGAGCTGAACGTGACGATTCCCAACCTGGACTTGGTCCCCTATTCGGAGGACCTGCGGCGCCTGCTGTACGACGCGGTCGCCCGCATCGTGCTCGCTCCCGGTCCCGGCGAGCTGCGTCCGGACGCCGGCGACCTGACCGTCTTCTACGCCTGGGGGCGGTGGTTCGCGGTCTGGCGGGACCTGGCCGAGGACGCCGACCTGCTGCCGCCTTCCCAGGTCTGGCAGGTGGCGCGCGTTTCCTGGGACCCGCACACGCCGGACGGGATCATGCTGCACGAGGTGTAGGAAGGCCCCCGGCCACTTGTCACACGGCCGTCGTGGCAACTCCGGCAGCGGGTATGCGAGACTTGGGGTTCTTTGGAGTCTGCCCGTGTCCGAGCCCAAGATCCTTCCCTCCGCCGAGCCAGCCGTCGAGACTCTCGATCCGGCATCGCTCTTCCTGAACCGCGAGCTCTCCTGGCTGGAGTTCAACCTGCGGGTGCTCCACGAGGCCGAGGACGCGTCCAATCCGCTCCTGGAGCGGCTGAAGTTCCTCGCCATCTTCGACAACAACCTCGACGAGTTCTTCATGAAGCGCGTGGGCGGGCTCAAGCAGCAGCTCGCGAGCAACATCCGCGAGCTGCCGCCGGACAGCCGCACGCCGCGCCAGCAGCTCGCCGAGATCCATGCCACGGTCCGGCCGCTGCTCGCCCGCCAGCGGCGGCTGTTCGCCGAGGATCTCCTGCCGGCATTACGCCAGCACGGGCTGGAGATCCTGCTCTGGGACGAGCTGCGGGCCAGCGAGCGCCGCCATCTTTCGGAGGAGTTCCGCAAGAAGCTGTTCCCGGTGCTGACCCCGCTGGCCGTGGACCCGGCCCATCCCTTCCCGTTCATCTCGAACCTGAGCCTGTCGCTCGCGGTCTCGGTCAAAGCTCCGGGGGAGGAGGAGCCGCGCTTCGCGCGCATCAAGGCGCCTTACATCCTGCCGCGCTGGCTGCAGGTGCCGAACACGCTGCGCTACGTGCCGCTGGAGGAGGTCATCTCGCACAACCTGGACCGGCTCTTCCCGGGCATGGAGGTGGTCGAGTCCTATCCCTTCCGGGTGACGCGCAACGCCGACGTGCAGAGGAACGAGGAGGAGGCGGACGACCTGCTGGAGGCCATCCAGGAGGAGCTGCGGGAGCGCCGCTTCGCGACCGTCGTGCGGCTGGAGGTGGGCTCGGGCATGCCCGGCTGGATGCGCGAGCTCCTGGCCGAGCAGCTCGAGATCCAGGAGCAGGAGATCTTCGAGGTCGACCGGCTGCTCGCCCTGCGCGACCTGATGCAGCTCGCCCTGACGGCGCCGCTGCCATCGCTGCGCTACCGTCCCTGGGCGCCGGTGACGCACCCGCGCCTCCACCCGGCCGAGCCCGGCGAGGAGGTGGACGTCTTCGGTGCCGTGAGCAGCGGGGACATCCTGGTCCATCATCCCTACGACTCGTTCGCGACCAGCGTGCAGCGGTTCATCGAGGCCGCGGCGCTCGATCCGGCGGTGCTGGCGGTCAAGCAGACGCTCTACCGCACCTCCGCGGAGTCGCCGAACATGCGGGCGCTGATCCGTGCCGCCGAGGACCGCAAGCAGGTGTCGGTGACGGTGGAGATCAAGGCGCGCTTCGACGAGGCGGCGAACATCGAGTGGGCGGAGCGGCTGGAGAACGTCGGCGCCCATGTGGCCTACGGCGTGGTGGGGCTGAAGACCCACGCCAAAGTAGCGCTCGTCGTGCGCCAGGAGCGCGACGGCCTGCGCTGCTACTCGCACATCGCGACCGGCAACTACAACGCGGAGACGGCGAAGCTCTACACCGACCTCGGCCTCTTCACCTGCCGCGAGGAGATCGCCGAGGACGTGGTGCAGCTCTTCAACATGCTGACCGGCTACGTCCACCAGCCCCGATTCAAGAAGCTGCTGGTGGCGCCGATCAACATGCGCCAGCGCTTCCTGGAGCTGATCCAGCGCGAGGTGGACCATCAGAAGGCGGGGCGCGGCGGGCACATCGTGGCCAAGGTGAACGCGCTGGAGGACAAGCAGATCTGCGGGGCGCTCTACGACGCCTCGGCCGCCGGGGTGCAGATGGACCTGATCGTGCGCGGCGTCTGCCGTCTGCGTCCGGGGCTGCCCGGCTACAGCGAGACGATCCGGGTGATCAGCATCGTCGGCCGTTTCCTGGAGCACGCCCGCATCTTCCGCTTCGGCAACGGCGGCCGGCCCGAGCACTTCCTCGGCTCGGCCGACTGGATGTCGCGGAACCTCGATTTCCGGGTGGAGGCGGTCGCGCCGGTGGAGGAGCCCCGCCTCCAGGAGGAGCTCGACACGATCCTGGACCTGCAGCTCGGCGACAACGTCAAGGCCTGGGAGATGCGGCCGGACGGCAGCTACGTCCAGCGCCGGCCCGCGAAGGGAGAGGAGCCGCGCTCCAGCCAGGACCTCCTCATGCAGCGGGCGGCGGAGCGGGTGGGGCGGTCGGTGTAGGCACGGACACACGGACGGACACGGACTCACACGGACGGGCACGGACCTGGCGGCTGCCGGATAGGTTGCCGGCAGCCGCCAGGTCCGTGGGGGTCCGTGTCAGTCCGTGTGAGTCCGTGTGTCCGTGTCCGTGGCCCCCACGAACCGCGCCAGCCGGTCGAGCGCCATCTCCAGCTTCTTCCGTCTCGCCTGGCTCTCGCGCACGCCGGGCTCCCACCAGACCTGCCGGACTTCGAGCAGTCCCCGGTCGCGGTGGAGCTTGGGGTCGAGCCTTCCCACCAGGCGCTCGCCTTCGAGGATCGGCAGCACGTAGTAGCCGTAGCGCCGCTGCGGCGCGGGCACGAAGGCCTCGAAGCGGTAGTCGAAGCCGAAGAGACGCAGGGTCCGCTTGCGGTCGCGCAGGATCGGATCGAAGGGGCTGAGCAGCCGGATGCGGGATGGCGCCGGGGGGAGCGCGGCGGCCCGCTCCTCCCAGTCGGGCACGGCCCAGGCGTTGCGCGCCGAGCCGTCCACGGCTTCCACCCGCACGGCCGCGATGCCTTCCGCCCGGGCGCACCAGGCTTTCACGTCCTCCAGCGGGACCGCGCGCCAGAAGCCGGCGATCTCGTCCGCGGTGGCGACGCCGAGGCGCTCGAGGGCCGTCCGGCAGGCCCAGTCGAGGTGCTCTTCGGGGTCGGGCTGCGGCGCGGCGTGGGCTTCGGGGAGCACGCGCTCGGCGAGGTCGTAGATCTTGTGGAAGTTGACCCGGCCGGCGATCGCCGCCTCGCCGCTGCGCCAGAGGTATTCCAGGATGGCTTTCTCCGGCTTCCAGCCCCACCAGGTGCGGTCGACGGAGTCGTCGCGGGTGTCCTCGAAGTCGCGGGTCATGAGCGGTCCCTCGCGGGCGAGGCGCTCGCGGACCTCGGCGATGAACCGTTGCGGGTCGGGGCCGACGCGCTCCCGCCACCAGGGGTGCTCCAGCGCCTTCCTGCGGTAGCGCTCGAAGCGGAAACGCCAGTGCGGGTACCAGCGGGTGGGGATGGCCGAGGCGTCGTGTGTC
>Ga0268265_10002857_pt1 | contig 12702 bp, 13 predicted proteins | sample KBSSwiS52_FD_190355 | JGI IMG/M metagenome (GOLD analysis project Ga0268265, IMG submission 190355) | Switchgrass rhizosphere microbial communities from Kellogg Biological Station, Michigan, USA - KBS Switchgrass S5-2 (SPAdes) (version 2) | ecosystem: Host-associated > Plants > Roots >... | reverse complement strand
AGAACGGGGTGTTCTCGTCCCGCGCCTTGTCGAACGAGAGATCGGCGGTGAGGCCGTCGATCGGCTGCCAGCGGGCCGAAAAGCGGCCGCCGACGCGGTGGAACTGGTTCCAGCCGGCCTGGCCGGCGAGCGGGTTCTTCACCGTCGGGCCCTGGTGCTGGATGACGCCGTCGAGCTTGACCGCGATGTTCTGCCAGCTCGGCAGGTCGACGTGGAGCTGGCCGTTGTATCCGCCATAGTTGCCGACGCCGGCGCTGACGCGGCCGCCAAATTCGCCGGTGGGTGCCTTGAGCACCATCGACACGGCACCGCCCTCGGTGTTGCGGCCGAACAGGGTGCCCTGCGGGCCTTTCAGCACTTCGATGCGCTCGACGTCATAGAGGCTGGTGTTGAGGCCGTGCTGGCGGCCGAGGTAGACGCCATCGAGGTAGATGCCGACGCCCTGCTCGCGGGCGGGCTGGTTGGCGTCATCGGGAACGATGCCGCGGATGCCGATGGTCAGCGCCGACTGGCGGGCCTCGAACGTGGAGATGCGCAGCGACGGGATCGAGCCGTCGGCCAGGTCCATCAGGCTCATGACGTGGCGCTTCTTGATTTCGTCGGCGCCGAGGACGGCGATCGAGATCGGGGTTTTCTGGAGGTTGGTCTCGCGCTTGGTGGCGGTGACGATGATGTCGGTCAGCCCGGTCGAATCGTCGGACGGAGCGGCCTCGGCAGCGGCGGCGGCATCAGCCTCGGCCGGTGCGGCGAGCGCAGGCGCTGCCAGCAGGGCGACGGCGAGGGCGCCGATAGCGGAGGTCAGACGGTAAGCAGTCAACATCACGATTCCCCATGTTTGGCCGGAAGGGCCAGATTGTTCGGGGCTCGGGCAAACTGCCTGGTCGCCCCGGCGACAGGGGCGCGGCTAGAGGTTGACGATGACAGACCTGCGACATTTTGGAGACAATTTGGCCACAAACGGGTGCATTAATCGCAAATCGTCGCAAGTCGTCGCAAATCGGGGAACCGGCCGGTCGGGCGGATGACGCGGGGACTCGAGCAGACCGGCGGATTTTAGGCCTAACGTGGCCGATTGCCCGCGAGTCGCGCGCTGGCCGGGGCTGCGACCGGTCCTGGCCGCCGGGCGCAGCTTGGTTAGCGGGATGACAATCGCCCGCGGATGCGGCCCCTGCGATGGCGAATTTTCCGCAACCATCGGACCATGGTCTGACCGTATCGCGGTGCGGGCCATTCCATTAACAGTCTTGTCAAATAATCATGCCTGCCGCCGGGGAAGGGCCAGGGAAGAGATTGCCAGCGATCACGGCGGAAAGGGAGGTGGGCATGTTTGTCGAGTTCTATGACAACGCGATCGAGCGGAGCCGGATGATCGGCTGCATGGACATGGTGCTGGTGCCGCAGGCCGGAGAGATGGTCGAGTTCCTGCGGGACGACGAGAGCTGGGGGACTTTCCGGGTGCTGACGGTCAAGCACGATGTGAGGCTGAAGCAGATGCCGGCCGAGGCATATTACCGGTCCGATCATGTGGCGACGAAATGCTGTGTCCGTGCCGTGGCGGGCGAGGAGCAGCGAGCCTAGCGTGGAAGGAACCGGGGCGGGCGAGGCCGGTTGGTCGGGCATGAAATGGCATTTCGTTTTCGGCCTGGCCCTGCTTGCCGCCGGCTGTTCGCCCGACAGCGAGCCTGCCGCCCGCCGCGACGGGGCGACGGCAAGTCCGGGCGCCAGCGCGACGCCCGGTGCGGGGAAAAGGGTGATGACGCCCGAGGGACTGGGGCAGTGGCGGATCGGCGCGGCGGTGCCGGCGGGGTGGGACGGTGAGGCGGGCTGCCGGGATCTGGCCGGCGATGGCTGAAAGAATGCTTATGCGATGGCGAGTGGCGGGGTGATCCGGCGGATCAGCGTGCGGGCGGGTTCGGGCGTGGTGCTGGAAGAGGGCATCGGGCCGGGGACGGGCGAAGCGGCGCTGCGGGCAGCGATCCCGGGGCTGCGGAGCGAGCCGGACAAGTATCTGCCGGCGCCGGCGAAGGTGTTGACGGTGCCGTTTTCCGGCGACGGGCCGACCTTGCGGTTCGACATCGGGCAGGACGGCCGGATCGCGCAGATGAGTGCCGGGCTGATGCCGGAGATCGGCCTGGTGGAAGGATGCGGCTGATGCGGGGCGCGGGGCTGGGGCTGGCGGGCCTGGCATTGCTGGCGGGATGCGGGGAGGCGAAGCGGGTGCCGGCGGCGGAGGCGCCGGTGCGGCAGGCGGAAGCGGCGCCGGCCGGGCCGCCGGTGCTGACCGATGCGGCGGAACGGGGCGAGAAGGGCGCGCGCAATGTGCTGCTGGAATTTGCCCGGGCGATCGAGATGAATCGGTTCGGCGAGGCTTCGGCCTTGCTGGGGCCGGCGGGGGCGCAGTGGGGCGAGGGGGAACTGGCGCGGAGGTTTGCCGGGATGGGCAGGCTGACGGTGGCGGTCGGGGATGGGACGATGGAGGGGGCGGCGGGGTCGAGCTATTATTCCGTGCCGCTCTCGGTGACCGGGGCGGACCGGGACGGGCGGCCGGCGCGGATCGCCGGGGAGGCGGTGGTGCGGCGGGTCAACGATGTGGATGGGGCGACGGCGGCGCAGTTGCGGTGGCATTTTGCATCGCTGCGGCTGGATGGGGTGTCGCCCCGGCCATGAAGGCAGGGCTTCCCCCCCTTGCGAATCCTCCCCCGCTCTGCTAGCCGCGTTCCACTTTGGGCCGGTCCACATGGATTCGGCGCCGTTCGTGTTTGTCGATTTCTTTCGTGTTTTTCGATTTCAGGTGCATCCCCGCATCCAGCAACGTGGGGCTCTCGCCGGTTTTTCGTGAGGTGGTTCGGTTTATGCAAATTCTCGTCCGCGACAACAATGTCGACCAGGCTCTCCGCGCGCTCAAGAAGAAGCTGCAGCGTGAGGGCGTGTATCGCGAGATGAAGCTGCGCCGTCACTTTGAAAAGCCTTCGGAAAAGCGCGCCCGGGAAAAGGCCGCCGCCGTGCGCCGCGCCCGCAAGCTGGAGCGCAAGCGGCTGGAGCGTGACGGCGCGAAGTAGGCGCCGTCGAAGTGGGCAAACCCCTGTTTGCCCACTTGCCCCACAAACCCGGTTGGGCCATGAGGGCGCGGATTTTTCCGCGCCCTTTTGTTGTGCGGAAACAGGGATCAGTTTGAGGACCGTTCGATGACCGAGATCACCCGCGTGCCCCTGCAGCCCATCGCCACGGGTTCGCTGACCAAGCTCTGGGCCGGCGTTGGCGCCGCCCTGCTGGTCGCCGCCGGCATTGCTTTCGCCGGCAGCCCGCCGCTGGTCGATGTCAAGACGCTGACCGCCGGCACCGGCGCCAACCCGACCACGGAAGACGTCGTCAAAATCGACTATGTCGGCCGGCTCAAGGACGGCAAGGTGTTCGACCAGGGCCAGGCTGCGGTCATGCCGGTCGCCGGTGTCATCCCCGGCTTCTCCCGCGCCCTCCAGCAGATGCAGCGCGGCGGCAAGTATACCATCAGCATTCCCGCCCGCCTGGGGTATGGCGCCCAGGCCGCCGGCCCGATCCCGGCCAACAGCGATCTCGTGTTCGACGTGACCATGATCGATTTCATGAACGCCAAGGCCTACCAGCAGCAGATGATGATGATGCAGCAGCTGCGCCAGATGCAGGGGCACGGCGGCGCTCCGAGCGCCGCCCCGGTCCCGGGCGCGCCCACGGGCGAATAAGGGACGGGCGAGTACCATGTCGGTCGATACCGCCACCGTCGCGAAGATCGCCAGCCTCGCCCGCCTCAAGGTGAGCGAGGCCGAGCTGGCGGCCATGGTCCCCGAACTGAACGGCATCCTTGCCTGGGTCGAGCAACTGGGCGAAGTCGATGTCACCGGTGTCGAGCCGATGACCGCGGTGATCCCCAACCAGCTCCGCCTGCGCGAGGACCTGGTCAACGTCGACCCGCTGACCGGCGGCGGCGTGCGGGACAAGGTCCTGGCCAATGCCCCAGCCGCCGAACACGGCTTCTTCGGCGTGCCGAAGGTGATCGAATAGAAATGCATGCATTTCTGTTCGATCATCCTGAACAGCGGATCGAACCTGCTTCGATCCGCGACCGTTTCAGGGCCCAGAATCAAAGACTCATTGCATATCCGCCGGCGGAGTAGCCTTTCGTGACCGACCTGACCGAACTCACCGTCGCCGAAATCCGCGACGGGGTTGCCACCGGCGCCTTCAAGGCGGTCGAGGTGGCCGAGGCGTTCAACGCCAGCGTCGCCGCCGCGCAAGGCGCGCTCAATGCCTTCATCGTCACCACCCCGGACAAGGCGCTCGAAGCCGCCGCCAGCGTCGATGCCGCCCGCGCCGCCGGCCAGCCGCTCGGGCCTCTCGCCGGCGTGCCCATCGGCATGAAGGACCTGTTCGCCACCGAACACGTCCAGACCACGGCCGCCAGCCACATCCTCGAAGGCTTCAAGCCCGAATACGAATCCACCGTCAGCGCGAAGCTCTGGCAGGCCGGCGCCGGGATGCTCGGCAAGTTGAACCTCGACCAGTTCGCCATGGGCTCGTCGAACGAGACCAGCGCCTTCGGCAACGTCATCTCGCCATGGCGCCGGGCCGGCGATGCCGCCCCGCTCGCCCCCGGCGGCTCCTCGGGCGGCTCGTCTGCGGCCGTCTCCGCCCGCCTCTGCCCGGCGGCGACCGGCACCGACACCGGCGGCTCGATCCGCCAGCCCGCCGCCTTCACCGGCATCTCCGGCATCAAGCCGACTTATGGCCGCTGCTCGCGCTGGGGCATCGTCGCCTTCGCCTCCAGCCTCGACCAGGCCGGCCCGATGGCCCGCACCGTCCGCGATTGCGCGATCATGCTGGAAGCCATGGCCGGCTTCGACCCCAAGGACGCGACCAGCCTCGATCTCCCCGTCCCCGCCTGGGAATCCGCGCTCAACGCCGATCTCAAGGGCAAGAAGGTCGGCATCCCCCGCGAATACCGGCTCGACGGTCTCGATGCCGAAGTGGCGAAGAGCTGGGACCAGGGCATCGCCTGGCTCAAGGACGCCGGCGCAGACGTGGTGGACATCAGCCTCCCCCACACGAAGTATGCGCTGCCGACCTACTACATCATCGCGCCGGCCGAAGCCTCGTCCAACCTCGCCCGCTATGACGGCGTCCGCTATGGCCTGCGCGAACTCCCGGAAGGGGCCAACCTCCAGGATATGTATGCCGCCACCCGCGCCGCCGGCTTCGGCGCCGAGGTCAAGCGCCGCATCCTGATCGGCACCTATGTCCTCTCCGCCGGCTTCTACGACGCCTACTACACCCAGGCCCAGAAGGTCCGCACGCTGATCGCCCGCGATTTCGAGCAGGCCTTCCGGCAGGTGGACGTCATCCTCGCCCCAACCGCTCCGTCGGCCGCGTTCGCGCTCGGCGAAAAGAGCGCCGACCCGCTGGAAATGTACCTGAACGACGTGTTCTCGGTCCCCGCCAGCCTCGCCGGCCTGCCGGCGATGTCCGTCCCTTCTGGCCTCAACGGCCAGGGCCTGCCACTGGGCCTGCAGATCATCGGCCGCCCGTTCGACGAACAGTCCGTGCTCGACGCCGGCCTGGCCATCGAGCAGCGTGCGAAGTTCTCGGCCAGGCCCGCCCGCTGGTGGTGATCAACGCCTGAGCATCGGCCGCTCGACCCATACCCACGACAGCACCCCCGCGACGATCGTCAACGGCATCGCCAGCGCGATGTTCCATGCCGAGGGTATCTCGCGCCCCAGGCACCATGGCACCAGCACCTGCTGGATGGGAAACGCATAGACATAGACGCCATAGGATATGTCGCCCCGCTCGGTCAGCCGGCGAAACCACGCCGGGCAGGTGAACGCGCAAACCATCAGCCCATAGGCCCCCGCCGTCGCCACGGCCTCGCAGAACCACGGGGTGAATGCCGCCGCCGCGACCGCCAGCAAGGCCGCCACTCCCGCGCCCCGGTGGATCGGCAGATGGTCCCGCCCCAACCAGACCAGCATCCCCGCGCCGAAATAGCGGAACAGCTCCAGCATCCGCGCGAGGTAATACCAGGCGCCGGTCTGCTTGCCCGCCAGCAGATGCGCCGTCGCCAGGCACAGCAGCCAGGCCCCGGCGACCGCCCAGGCCCGCCACCGCCCGGTCGCCATCAGCACCATGGCCAGGCCATAGCAGGCGACCTCGAACGTCAAGGTCCACAGGCTGCCGTTCACCGCCTCCAGCGGCTGCCCGACGAACACCCCCGGCAAGGCATGCTGCTCCAGGAACACCACGCCTAGCCAGTATCGCCAGGTCCGTGCCGAACCGAAATAGTCCGCCAGCGGCAGCGTCGTTACCGCCGGGCCAAGCACCAGCACGCTGAGCGCGATCGCCACCGCCAGCCCCGGCATGATCCGCCGCGCCCGCTTCTCGACAAAGGCCGCCGCTGTGCTCCGCGCGAAGCTCGCCGCGATCAGGTAGCCGCTGATGACGAAGAACACCGCCACCGCGAGGTTGCCGAGCGGCGTCCCGCCGGTCGTCTCCTCCAGCGGCTCGCTTCGCCCGGTCAGCGCGAAGGCATGGCTGACGAGAACCGCCAGGGCGGCAAGAATGCGGATCGAATCGAAGCCATTGGCCCGCGCCGGCAGCGTTCCCAGCATTGGCACCCGGGCGACATTGCTCACACCACGACCTCCGGACAGCGCCATCACCAGCCGGCGCGGCCCGGCCATGCCCCTGACGCATAGGCAGCCGCCCGCGCTCGTGCAATCGATAACATGAGCGCGACCGTCATCCGGCGGGCACAAAATCCGCTCTTCCTTTAGCCGGCGGGCCGCTTTATCGCTCCCCGCCATGAGCACCGTAGCCGAAGCCAGCACGACCTACCGCATCCAGGGCGCCACCGGCGAATGGGAGGTCGTCATCGGCCTCGAAGTCCACGCCCAGATCACCACCCAGGCCAAGCTGTTCTCCGGCGCCGCCACCCAGTTCGGCGCCGAGCCCAACAGCCAGGTCTCCCTGGTCGACGCCGCGATGCCCGGCATGCTGCCGGTGCCCAACCGCGAATGCATCCGCCAAGCCGTGCGCACCGGACTCGCCATCGACGCCGGCATCAACAAATGGTCCCGGTTCGACCGCAAGAACTACTTCTATGCCGACCTGCCGCAGGGCTACCAGATCAGCCAGCTTTACCACCCGCTGGTCGGCGAGGGCCACATCGACATCGCGGTGGACGAGAAGAACCCCGAGCAGGCCAAGCGCATCGGCATCGAGCGCATCCACGTCGAGCAGGACGCCGGCAAGCTGATGCACGACCAGCACCCGACGATGTCCTATGTCGATCTCAACCGCTCCGGCGTGGCGCTGATGGAAATCGTCTCCCGCCCGGACATGCGCTCTCCCGCCGAAGCCGGCGCCTACCTGTCCAAGCTGCGCACCATCCTGCGCTACGTCGGCAGTTGCGACGGCAACATGGACCAGGGCTCGATGCGCGCCGACGTCAACGTCTCGGTCCGTCGCCCGGGTGAGGAATTCGGCACCCGCACCGAGACGAAGAATGTCAACTCGGTCCGCTTCGTCATGGCGACCGTCGAGCACGAAGCCAGCCGCCAGGTCGATGTGTTGGAGAGCGGCGGCAAGGTCGTCCAGGAAACCCGCCTGTTCGATCCCGACAGCGGCACCACCCGCGCCATGCGCTCCAAGGAAGACGCGCACGACTACCGCTACTTCCCGGATCCCGACCTTTTGCCGCTGGTGCTGGAAGACAGCTTCATCGAGGAATGCCGCGCGTCGCTGCCCGAGCTGCCGGACGCCAAGCGCCACCGGTATGAAAACGCGCTCGGTTTGTCGCCCTATGCCGCCGGCGTGCTGACCGCCGAAGTCGAGACTGCCCGCTGGTTCGAGGCCCTGCTGGCCGAAACCGCCAAGGCGGCGAGAAAGCCCGAAGCTGAAGTGGCGAAGCAGGCCTCCAACTGGCTGATCTCCGAACTGTTCGGCGCATTGAACAAGCTCGGCAGGTCGCTGGCGGATTCGCCCGTGAGCCACGAAGCTGCCGCCGAACTCCTCGGCCTGGTGGCCGATGGCACCATCTCGGGCAGCATCGCCAAGCAGGTGCTGGAAAAGATGCTTGCCGGCGAAGGCAGTGCGGGTGAAATCGTCGAGCGCGAAGGCCTCAGGCAGACCAGCGACACCGGCGCCATCGACGCCGCCGTGGCCAAGGTGCTGGCGGACAATGCCGACAAAGTGGAGCAGTACAAGGCCGGCAAGGAGGCGCTGTTCGGGTTCTTCGTCGGGCAGACGATGAAGGCGATGCAGGGGAAGGCCAACCCGCAGGTGGTCAATGAGGCGGTGCGCAAGGGGCTTGGCTGACCGCCGAGACGGTCGGTATGTCTGGGGGCGGCAAACGTTTGAAAAAATATAGTCAGCCCGCTTGCAGGTTGCGGTAAGTCGTTTAATGTTTCCCCTCAACTAGGGGGGTTGAAATGGCTGTCACCAGGAAAGGTGTGCGCTGGATCGCGCAAGTATTCTCGGCCGGTCTGTTGGCCGCGACACTGAGCGGACAACCGGCAGGCGCGAAGCCGAAGGAAGGGGTTCAGGATCTCGATCCAGGCCAGAAAGGCGTCGTCGACGGCGTCGGCATTGCCTCGAGAGACATCGCGTCCATGGCGGACATCGCCATACGCGACCTCCTGTCGAGGGGGGATATCGTCAACCGGCCGGTCCCGCCGCGGATTGTCGTGGACAGCGAATTCTTCCGTAATCAGAGTTCGCAGCGAATCGACCGTGACATGATCACCGATGCCCTTCGCGTGCAACTCAATCGCGCAGCTGCGGGCCGCCTGCGTTTCCTCAGCCGGGAATCCATGCTTGCGGTCGGGCGGGAGCGCGAGCTCAAGGATCAGGGCATAACCGATTCGGGCACCATGGGAAGGCGGCGGATTTCGGGGGCGGATTACCAGTTTGTCGGCAAGATCACCTCACTCGATTCGCGCAATCCGAAGTCCGGGACGTATCAGCGCCGGACCCAGATCATTTTTGAACTTGTCGATCTCGAAACCGACGATGTCGTGTGGACCGGGGAGCCATACATCATCTTGCGAGCGAGCGACGAGGATATCGTGAATCAGTAGCTTCGGGCCATTCGCGAGAGCAGCTGTTCACGCGGATACCGACGAATATTGAACGGGGGGATTGGATACAATGCGTAGGCGCAATCGAATGTTCGGTCTTGTGGCTGCCGTTTCTGCGCTGGCCACCGCCGCCTCGCACGCCGAGCCTCCTGCCGCGCCGACCAGCGGTTCCACCCCCGCCGCGACCCCGTCGGCGGCGCCAACCAAGGAGGAGCTTGCGGCGGAGGCCGCTGCGGCGAAAGCCAAAGCGCGAGAGCAGAAGGAGCTCCGCGCAAAATACGGTGAAGGTCCCTATCCCGGGGAGGTTGAGGCATTCATCGCCAGCAAGCCGGCAACGTTGCAGCCGTTCTTCCGTACGCTTTTCCTTGGTGGGGAACGCAACGCCGTTCTCAATTTCGACCGGCTTGGTCTCGCGGCGATGCAGGCGGGCGAATGGAAAATCGCGGAACACGCCTTCGATGGCGCATTGACCCGAATCGAGCAGGTCTATGCCCAGAATACCCAGGCCGAGCAGGCGAAGTCGGTCTGGAAGAAGGAAGCTCGCAAAGATTACAAGGGTGAGCCGTACGAACGCGCCATGGCCTACTACTATCGTGGCCTGCTCTATCTACGGACGGAGGACTACGATAATGCGCGTGCCTCGTTCAAGGGCGCGCTGTTTCAGGATTCGATCAATCTTGACGGTGACCGCGCTCAGGATTTCGTCTTGATGAATTATCTCTCCGGCTGGGCATCGGCCTGTGCCGGCGACACGTCGCTTGCCGACGAACAGTTCCAGATAGCCGCCAAGGTCAACACGAACCTGGTCCGTCCGCCAGCCGGAACCAACACGCTGTTCATTGCAGAAATCGGGCTCGGTCCGGTCAAGTCCAAAAGCGGACAAAATGCCGAACTGCTCGAGTTCAAGTCGGTAACCGGTCTGCCCGAAGCGGGTGCCTATTTCACGGCATCCGGCAACCCGGCGGCGCCCCAAATCGCCACGCGTGAAGTGGCCAGTCTCTCCTACCAGGCATCCGATCGCGACGGGCGCAAGATGGATGGCGTGCTCAAGGGCAAGGCCGAAGCCAAGGCTATTACCAATGCCGTTGGCGATCAGATGATTCAGCAGTCCCTGCTCAACAACAACAACGGCATGGGAGGGATGATGGGGGGCATGCTCGCCGGCTGGATGATGAAGGGCCTGTCGAGCGCAATGCATGCCGATGCCGATATCCGCATGTGGGATACATTGCCGGATCGTGTTCTGCTGGCTACTGCCACCGTATCTCCCCTTCCATCCGGGAATTACTCGATCACCTTCCTTGATGGCAAACAGGCACAGGTCGATCTCAAGCCGGCCGCGCTCCAGGCGTTTGGCGGGAAGCGCTGTTCGCTCATCTGGGCTCGTTCGCGCGACGCCATTGCCGTCGATCCGGTTACCCCCGGTGACGATGCCGGCGTGGCCGCAGCCAACGCACGGCGCAAGGAAGTGCAGGCGAAGGACAAGGGTTTTCGCGCTTCGCTTTCCGATTTCTGAGCTTTCCGCGAAGGAGAACAACCTTGCTGCGCACCATTCTTGCCTTGATCGCTCTGCTGGCCGCCTCTGATGCGGCATACGCGGAAAATCGCGTGCTCAAATGCCATGTCGGTTCCGCCCGTCACGCGCCATTGCCGGATGGGCCGGCACTCACTGCCAATGTGGCCAAATCGATGACGCCCATTCCCCTCGACGCAGCACAGTTCACGGACAAGAAACTTGCTAAGTCAATGGTGGTGGAAGGACTGTTCTCTCGCATTACCGATAGCGGTTCGTCGGAAGTCACCGCGCGCTTCGTCAATTGCACAAAGAACACTCTGGCAATCCGGGTGCGCACGTCGTTCATGGACGCGCAGCAGTTCCCGACAGAGCCTTCTTCCGCCTGGCGTACGGTTTTTATCCCCGCGCTCGGCACCGGGTTATATAGCGAAAAATCCATAGCCCCCAAGGGCGTGGCCAACTTCCTCATCGAGCTTGCTCCCAACTGAGCGCGGCCACCCGGCTCATTCCGCTCAGCCAACCATGTGGTGATCCACGATGTCTTATCCCTTCTCCGCGCGTCCGGTGCTGGTCGCCCTGGTCCTGGCTTTGCTCGCGCCGATGCCCGCCGTCGCGCAGGTCGGCCCCGACTTCCCGGCAGCATACCGCGCCGCCGGGCGGCCCCGGATCGTCGTGTTCTGGAACCGTCAATTGTCGGACAACGCGGCGAGCGAATACGATGTCGTGACCCGTGGCTCGTCGGAACATTCCGGCGCTGCGGTCGCCGGCCGCAACTGGGCCGGCGCCCATAACTCCAGCGACGTGACCGTGGCGACCGGCGTTCACCGCAGCCAGGAAGGCAAGCGCGATTCGACTCTTGGCGAACGCAGCGACTGGAAGGTCGAAACCGTCTTCACATCCGATCTGGTCCACGCCGGCGTCGCACTGGTTGACCGCGACACCATCGTGCGGGTCACCGGGCGGGACATCGCTGATCTGTTTGCTAACCAGCAGGCTAATGAAATCAAAGCATTGCTTGGTCACGCCGACATCATTCTCGAAGTCCTTCAAACCAGTGGACGTGGTCCGCTCGGCACTGCGTTCAAAGTTTCCGCCAAGGATATCCGCACCGGTCGAATCCTGGCCCAGTTCGTAACCGAGGCCGCTCCGCCCGAGCGCCCGGCGCGCTGGGTGCCCGGGCCGTCCGGTTTCGTGCGCGAGACGCCTTCGGACGACGGTTCGGTAACCCGTTGGGTCCCGGGACCATCTGGCTTCGTCCAGGAAACACGCCCCGCCAACGAAAATGTCCCGGCTCACCGTCTGGCTGACGAAACTCTGCGGGCACTTGCGGACGCGTTTCTGCGCCGTTGAACGTACCATTTGGCGAGGCCCCGTCGGGTATGCTCCAATCGTGAGTTTCGGGGATATCGTCTTGAGTTCCCTCCCGTCCCCAACTGAAGTCTGATCCAGGCCCATATCGACAATCGACATGTTTAGCCGTAGAAATACGTAAAACAACCTAGGCGACCCATGCCCCGCCGTCCCCCCATCCCCCTCCTCGCATCCCTCCTGCTCGCCACCCCGGTGCACGCGGAGTCAATCGGCAACCGCGGCATCGTCGCCCTCCACAACGCCGGCCTCTCTGCCGAAGCCATCGCCGCCAAGGTCCGCCATGCCCCGTGCGACTACGACCTCTCCACCAGCGGCCTGATCGCGCTGAAACGCGCCGGCGTCCCCCAGGCCGCGATCGTCGCCATGCTCGAACACTGCGGCCCGACTTACGACGGCGATGACAAGGCTCCCGCCGCCGTCCACGCCCCGGGCATCTTCCTGCAAACCCCCTCTGGCGAAACCCCCGTCCGCCCGTCCGCCTGGTCCTCGCTCCGCGTCGTCGCCCCGCCCCCCGGCTTCGGCAGCTACCTGTTCCCGACCATGGCCCGCCTGGTCGTCCCCCAGGCCACGGCGCAACTCACCACCGGCCCGCGCCCGGTCTTCCTGTTCCGCTTTGCCCCGCAACCGCCCGACCATGCCGATTTCGGTGGCGCCGAAAGCCAGGACGCCCAATCCCCCACCGAATTCAGCCTCGTCCGCTTTCGC
>Ga0268265_10002856_pt1 | contig 12702 bp, 9 predicted proteins | sample KBSSwiS52_FD_190355 | JGI IMG/M metagenome (GOLD analysis project Ga0268265, IMG submission 190355) | Switchgrass rhizosphere microbial communities from Kellogg Biological Station, Michigan, USA - KBS Switchgrass S5-2 (SPAdes) (version 2) | ecosystem: Host-associated > Plants > Roots >... | reverse complement strand
TTCTTCCTTGGCCGGCAGAAGCTCCTCGCCGCCAAAGAGCGGCCAGGCATGGCGCTGTGGCGGGAGAAATTGTTCGCCTGGATGATGAGCAGCTCCGAAAGCGCGATGGAGTTTTTCAAGCTGCCGACCAACCGGGTGGTCGAACTCGGCAGCCAGATGCAGATATGATCGCCGAGCTGCTGCTGGCCGCTGCTGCCGCAAGCCCGGATCTGACGATCTGCGCTGACCGCCCGACGAAGGCCAACGCTTCGTGCACGGTGCCGGCCGAACATTGGCAGCTTGAGGTTGCCGCGGTCGACTGGACGCGAACCAGCGAAGGCGGCGCCCGGACCGACGTCACCAGCTTGGGCCAGACCCTGGTCAAGCTCGGGCTGTCGGGCAATTCCGACGTCGAGCTGGGCTTCTCACCCCATATTGAAGTCGAGAGCCGCGCGGCGGGCGCGCACGACCAGGTTTCGGGGATCGGCGACGTGCTCATCCGCTACAAGCGGCGGCTGACGGATCCCGCTGCTTCCACCCAGGTCGCGCTGATCCCCTTCGTCAAGGTGCCGACCGCGCACCGGGAGCTCGGCAACGGCAAGGTCGAAGGCGGGCTAGCGACAACGGTGAGCTTTACGACCAAGGCGGGCCCAACGATTACGATCGGCCCCGAAGTCGACATTCTCGCCGACAGCGATGGTCATGGTTACCACCCGAGCATCACGAACCTGGTGAATGTCGGAATCAGCCCGGCACCGCGGCTCACCGTGTCGGCAGAGCTATGGAACGCCACGAACTTCGACCCGGCCGGAACCACCCGCTTATGGTCGGCCGACGTCGCGGCCGCTTATCTGGCCGGCAAGCGATGGCAGGTGGATGGGGGCGCGAACTTCGGGCTCAACCGGGCGACGCCCGACATCGAGCTCTACGCCGGGGGTTCGCTACTGTTCTGATGGCCAAAAAAAGAGGAGGAGTGCGGGACGGGACCAGCACTCCTCCGGGAAGGTAATGGTAGTAGCGGTTGATTAGCAAAGGCCGGCAACCCCCTGAAGATATCGAAAGTTAGGGTCGCGGCAGCGCGCCGTTGTGCGATTTCGCGGCGATAGGTTATCCAACCCGCGTGGGGAGAGGGCTTCAACTCTATTCGGGGCGGGTCATCGCGCTCGGGCGGCTGCTCCTCGCCGTGTCGTTCCTCGGCGCGATCGCGGTCGACATCAGCCAACCGGCCCGGGGGGCGAACGCCACCGTCGCCCTACTGATGGCCTATGTCGCCTTCGCCTCGGCGATCGCCGCCGCGACGTGGAACAATTGGTGGCTCGACGCCCGGATCGCCGGCCCGGTGCACGCGGTCGATATCGGCATGTTCACCGTGCTCGTGCTGCTGACCGAGGGTTACACCAGCCCGTTCTTCGTGTTCTTCGTGTTCGTGCTGCTCGCCGCGGCGATCCGCTGGGGCTGGCGCGAAACCACGCTGACCGCGATCCTGCTGGCGATTCTCTATCTCGTCGCGGGACTGGTCGCAGCCAATTCGAGCGTCGGCTTCCAGCTCTACCGCTTCATCGTCCGCACCGGGCACCTCGTGATCCTGTCGCTGATCATCATCTGGTTCGGGGTCCACCAGTGGCGCGCGCGCATCCACTCTTCGGCGGAAGATTTACTGGCGGACCCGACGCTCGACCGCTCACCGCTCGAAACCGGCCTGTCGGCGGCGATGGCGGCGCTGAATGCGACCCGCGGCGCCTTCACCTGGCGCGACGACGACGGCGGCTGCAAATGCGTCGTAGCAAGCGGTGGCGAGCTTTCGTTCGCGGCGCGCAATTGCGACGCCGCGATTGCCCCCACCCCGCGGCCGTTCCTGTACGATGTGGCAAGGGGCCGGACGCTGACCCGCGACGCCGAGCGCAACCTCGTCGCCGGCCTGACCAGCGATGTCATCAGTCCGGGTATCGCGGCGGCCATTCAACCGAGCGAAGGCCTCGCCGTCCCGGTTCGGACCGGGACCGGCGAAGGACAATTATATCTCGAAGGGATGCGCGGCCTGTCGACCGACCATATCGACCTCGGCGAGCAACTCGCGGTCGACCTGGTGGCGCATTTCCAGCGCCACGCCCTGCTCCAGGCCGCGGCCGAAGGCGCCGAAGCACGATCGCGGCTCGCGCTTGCCCGCGACCTTCACGACAGCGTCGTGCAATTCCTCGCCGGCGCGGCCTTCCGGCTCGAAGCGATGAAGCGCTCTGAAGCCTCGGGACGGAAGCTCGAGCCCGACCTCAACGAGCTCAAGAAACTGATGATGCAGGAGCAGGGCGAGCTGCGCGCGTTCATCACCGCGCTGCGCACCGGCTCGCGGATTGCTTTTGCCGACCTCGCGAACGATCTTCGCGCGCTCACCGACCGCCTGTCGCGCCAGTGGACGATCCAGTGCGACTATGCTTCGGAACCGGCAGAGGATTTGATGATCTCGACCGACCTTCATCTCGATGCCCACCAACTCGTTCGCGAAGCGGTGGCGAACGCGGTCCGCCATGCCGGGGCAAAATCGGTGCGCATCGCGCTTGGCGGGGGCCGCGAGGCGATCCGCCTCGAGGTGATCAATGACGGCGCCGCATACCCGAAACGCGACGGCCAGATCGCGCTGCCGAAATCGATGCGGGAGCGGGTCGAGCAAGCCGGGGGTGCGCTAGAGATTTCGCGCGGCATGGGCGTGACCAAGCTGTCCATCTCGCTACCCATCGCGGGCCGGCGCCAATGACCAAGATCCTGCTCGCCGACGATCATCCGATGATCCGCACCGCGATCGAGGTGCTGTTGCGCGAAACTCGCTATGAGCTTGCCGGGACCGCCGCGAACGGCACCGAAGCGCTCCACGAGATCGAGCGCCTCAAGCCTGACATCCTGCTCCTCGACCTCGAAATGCCCGAAACCGACGGGATGGAGGTCGTGCGCAAGCTCCAGGCGCGGGATAAGGGACCGCGCATCGTCATCCTCACCGCGGCAATCGACGACAGCTCGCTGATGGAAGCGCGTGCCCTCAGGGTCAGGGGCATCGTGCTCAAGAACTCGGACCCCGCCTATCTGCTCGAATGTCTCGACGCCGTCCGCCTCGGCAAGAGCTGGATGGACCCGGAGCTCACCGCGCGCAGCGTGCAGCTCGAGCAGGCCTTTGCCGGGGCGGCACGGCCGGCACTGGCGCCGCGCGAGCGCCAGATCATTCGCTTCGTCCGCCGCGGCTTGCGCAATCGCGAAATCGCCAAGGAACTCGGCGTCACCGAAGGCACGGTGAAGGTCTACCTCCACGCGGTGTTCGAGAAACTGGGAGTGAGCTCGCGGACCGAACTGGCGATCCGCGCCGACGAATTCCTCGCCGAAAGCTTTTCAAAAAACTGAGCGGGCGGTTAGCCGGCCATCCGCTTGGCGCGCAGGCCAACGACCATTTCGTTCGCCCGTTCGTAGCTCAGCGGCTTGCCGAACAGATAGCCCTGGATGGTGTCGCAGCCGAGATCGCGCATGCGCTCGAAATCCTCGGCGGTCTCGACGCCTTCGGCGGTGATCGACATGCGGAAGCTCTTGGCGAGCTGGACGATCGACTGGATGATCGCCACGTTCTCCGGCCGCGTGCCGGCCTCGCGCACGAAGCTGCCGTCGATCTTCAATTTGTGGAACACGGCCTTGTTCAGATAGCCGATCGACGAATAGCCAGTGCCGAAATCGTCGAGCGCAATACCAACGCCGAGCGCGCGGAGACGCTTCAGCGTATCGAGGGTCGCGCCATTGTCACCAAGGAACACGCCTTCGGTGACTTCCAGCTCGATCCGGTTGCCCGGCAATTTATAGCGGGCGAGCGCCTCGCTGACGGTGTTCGGCAGCGCCGGCAGGACGATCTGCTTGGGGCTGATGTTGAGCGCGACCGTGATCGGCTCGGGCCAGGATGCGGCGGCGCGGCACGCCTCGTCGATCACCCATTCGCCGATCACCGGCATCAGGCCGCTCTCTTCGGCGACCGGGATGAAGACGTTGGGCGGGACAAAGCCGCGCTGCGGATGATTCCAGCGGATCAGCGCTTCGAAGCCGAGCAGCTTCTGGGTCTTGGCATTGACCAGCGGCTGGAAGGCCAGATGGAACTGCTCGGCGGCGATTGCCTGGCGCAGGTCGCTTTCGAGCCGTACGCGGTCGTCCTGGACCGACTGGAGCTCGGAGGAGAAATAGCGCGCACAGCCGCGCCCGGCGTCCTTCGCCTGGTAAAGCGCAAGGTCGGCCTTGAGGATGAGATCATCGACGGTAGCGCCGTCAATCGGACCAAAGGAGCAACCGATCGACACGCCGATGCTGATCTCGGTCTGGTCGATGACGTAGGGTTCTTTGATCGCGTGAATGATCCGGTCGGCGAGCGTTTCAACCTTCTTCCGGCTCTGCGCGTCAGTAACGACGATCGCGAATTCGTCGCCGCCCATCCGGCCGACGTGGCCGTCGGCAGCGACTTCATCGACCAGGCGCTTGGCCACCGCGCGAAGCACGGCGTCGCCCTTCGGGTGGCCAAAGGTGTCATTGACCGGTTTGAACCCGTCGAGATCGAGAAACATGATGGCGCACGGCACATTGCCGCTGGTCGCCAGGCGCAGGGCCTCACCGAGCAGCTGGCGGACGCGGCCGCGGTTGGGCAGGCCCGAAAGCACGTCGACGTTGGCGAGGTGGGTCAGGCGTTCCTGAGTCTGGCGGATCTCGGTGACGTCCGAGCCGACCCCGCGGAAGCCTTCGAAGCGGCCGGCGGTATCGACGATTGGGTCGCCCGCGATCGAAATCCAGCGCGAGCCGCGGGCGGTGTTGAGCTCCATTTCGAGCGAATTGAACGGCTGCATTTCAAGCAGCACACGGCCCAGTTCAGCATGGCCGCCGAGCAGCGCGGGCAGTGAGTGACCGATGAGCTGGCCGGCGGGCTTGCCGAGCAGCGCGCTCATGCGCGAGCTGATGTAGGTCACGCGATTGTCGGCATCGACCTGCCACAGCCAGCCCACGCCGCGCTGTTCATATTCCTGCAGCAGCAGGCTCGCGCTCTCGCTCTGGCTGCCGACATCGGCATTGGTCTTGAGTTGGTGGAAGGCCCAGCGCGCGACCGCGAGGACGCCGAAGATCGCCACGCCGAGCGTGAACAGGATCGACAGCATGTGCTGGAACGGTACCGTCTTGTGGCCGAGCAGGAGCGATCCGCCGACCCCGACCGTGAACGCGACCATCCAGGTGGTGGCGCAGATCGGGATCACGACCAGGCCAAGCGCGCCAATCCCCAGCCCGGCCATGATCGAGGCGGCAATGACCTGCGTGCCCGGATCGAGCGAGACGAAGCAATAAAGCGGGAGGCTGAGCCAGATCGCCGCGCGGGCGGCGACCTCGCCAACCAGCATCCACGTCGGCACCCGGCGGCCCGAACGGCCGACGCAGGTGACGGATTGATGCCGGGCCAGCTGCAATGCGGCCAAATTGACTCCGCCAACGGCAAATACCCACGGAAACAGTAGCTCGTTGGCGACGACTCCCCACAGGTTGGCGAGCATCATCAGCGAGGCGACAATATTGGCGGCGGCGAAGAAGGGCGCGAGCTGGGCGCGCGAAATCAGCTGGACGTCGCGCAAGGGCGAACTTTCCGCATCGGCCTCCCGGTTTGTGAGGCCTGCCGATTCACCGCCCGGAAGTCGGGCCGAAATCAAGCGTTTATAACGATCTGGAGCTTCGTACATCCGCCCACTGTTCCACCTGTGGAGAGCGGATTAGACAAAGAGAGTTGAAGCGCGGTTAAGGGATCGCATTTAATCGCCTCCGTTCGTCGCATCGGCGAAAGCGCGGAAACGTGGCCGCTTAACCTGAGATAGTGTAAACGAGCAAAGTTCCGGATCCTCGGTCCGAGGGAGGGCACCATGCTCCGCTATTCGATCGCCGCCATGGCCGCGGCGGCGCTTTCAGCCTGCCAGCTGACACCGCCTTCACAGCCAGTCGCCACATGCAAAATCCCCAAGCAGGTCCTGCGCACGCCCCAACCCGACGAGCCGGATGGCGGTGCGCTGGGCTCCGACAGCATTTTTGAGGGCTCGTTGCGGACATTGCTCGAGCCCGGGGCCAAGGTTCCTGTGAACAATCCCACCGGTTTCGCCGCGGCCGAGCGGGCGCCCAACCTGCTGTTTCTGTCCGGCGGAAGCCAGAAAGGGGCGTTTGGCGCCGGATTCCTCAAGGGTTGGAGCGATCCGCCGCGACCGCTTCCCGAATTCGACCTGGTGACCGGCGTCAGCGCCGGCGCGATCCTGTCGACCGCGGCGTTCATCGGCGATGGCCACGGGGCCGCCGAGCAGTTCGCGCGGATCGATCGGGAATCGCGCGTCCTCAAGGCCTTCGCCAAGAAGAATTCCAAGGGGGACTTCGGGGTGCAGTCCTACATCAGCATCGCCAAACACGGTGCGGCCGCCGACCTTGCACCGATGCGCGCCATGCTGGTCGAGTATCTGCGCAGCAGCCGCACTGCCGGAGGACCGCGAGTAATCGATGAAGTCGCGGCGCGCGCGGATGCCGGGAAGAAGCTGTTCGTCGGCGCTGCCGACCTCGATTCGGGCGAATTCGTCGCCTTCGACCTTTCCGACTATGTGAAGGGCCGGCAGCCGCACCAAATCGATGCGACCATCATCGATTGTTACGCAGACGCGGTCCTCGCCTCATCCTCTGTCCCCCTCGCCGCCCTGCCGGTGTTCATCGACGGGCGGCTGTACGTCGATGGCGGGGCGCGCAACGGCATGTTCGGGTGGCAATTGTCGAAGCAATTGTATGACGTCGCTGCCGACACCGAAGGCGGCAATCAGCCAAAATCGGCTCCAAGGCTCTATCTGTTGGTCAACGGGACGCAGGAAATGGGCCCGGATTGCGTTGCCTATAAGAAAGCGAAGATCGCACCCGCCGGGCCATCAGCCGAACAGGATCGCTTTTGCGACAAGGTCGTCGGCGATCCCACCGTGACGCCGCCCAAGCGGCCGAAATGGTCGCTGGCGACGACCGGGCTGCGCTCGGTCGATGTGCTGGTCAACCAGGTCTACCGGGCCAATGCCCAGTCTATCTTCCTCAATTATCGGCTCGCTTACCGCACATCAGACGGGTTCCATTTCGCCCGCATGCGGCCGGACGCGCCGGACTTCCCCTTCCAGGGGCGAAGCTGCGGGAGCGGAGAGGGGCGCGTGACCAAGGACGGGATCAAGAGCTGGTACGAGCTCGACGAGGACGCCAGTCATCCGCTCGAATTCTATCCGCGCTACATGCAATGCCTGCAGGCCTATGGCGCGAAGCGGGCGATGGACGAAGGGTGGTAGCGCGCTGAGCGGTCGCCTATATCCGCGGTGATGGCGACGGACAGCGCGACCCTCGACGAGCGGGCCACGACACGGCGACGCGCAGCCCCGGCGGAATCTCCCGAGATCCAGTCGCCGGCAGCGCCGATCGCGCGTGGCATCGGGCTCGACCGGCCGTTCTTTGACGACAAGAACCGGGCCTTCTGGCTGCTCCAGTCGATCGGCTGGAGCGGTTACTTTTTCCTGCGCACAATCAATGGCTTCGCCAACAGCCAGGGGTGGATTTTCCTGGTCCACACGCTGCTGCTGACGGCGACCGGTTATTCGCTGACCCTGCTGATGGCCTCGCTGTTCCGCCGGCTGATTACGTTGAGGCCACCGCTGACGTTGGCTCTTTCGCTCGCCGCTGTGGTCCTCGCCGCCTCGGCCTTCTCGATCATCGAAACTTGGAGCGTCGCGACCTTCCTCAAGCCGAACTTCAAGCCCGAAGGCGTCGAATATCTCGGGGCCATCCTGCTGGACTTCGCGCTGCTCGCGGCGTGGACCGCTTTATACTATGGAATCAACTACTTCCTGCTGCTCGAAGAGCAGATTCGGCAGCGCGAGCGGCTCGAAAGCCAGGCGTCGACCGCGCAGCTGGCGATGCTGCGCTATCAGTTGAACCCGCACTTCCTGTTCAACACGCTGAATTCGATCTCGACCCTGGTGCTGCTGAAGCAGACCGAGCGGGCCAATGCGATGCTCGCGCGGCTGTCCTCGTTCCTGCGCTACACCCTGGCCAACGAGCCGACGGCCAAAGTGACATTGGCGCAGGAGGTCGAGACCCTGAAGCTCTACCTCGAGATCGAGAAAATGCGCTTCGAGGACCGCTTGCGGCCGCATTTCCGCATCGAATCCGAGACCATCGGCGCGCGGCTCCCATCGCTCCTGCTCCAGCCACTGATCGAAAATGCCATCAAATATGCCGTGACCCCGGCCGAAAACGGTGGCGACATCTGGATCACCGCCCAGCGCGAGGGCCAGGCGGTACGCATCGAAGTCGCCGACAATGGCGACGGCGAAGGCGCGGAATTGGCCGCCAGCCCATCGACTGGCGTCGGACTGGCGAACATTCGCGACCGTCTGGCGCAAGCCTATGGCGCTTCGCATAGATTCGAGACGAAAAAGAACGAACGGGGTGGGTTCAGCGTTATCGTGGAAATTCCATTCGAAACCGGAGACACCGCCTGATGAGCATCCGGACCATTTTGGTCGACGACGAGCCCCTCGCCACCCAGGGCCTGCAGCTACGGCTACAGGCGCATGAGGACGTCGAAGTCGTCGGCACCGCAGCCAACGGCCGCGAGGCCATTCGCCAGATCAAGACCAACAAGCCCGACCTCGTCTTCCTCGACATCCAGATGCCGGGCTTCGACGGTTTCTCGGTGATCCAGGGGCTGATGGACGTCGAGCCGCCCTTGTTCGTCTTCGTCACCGCCTACGGCGACCATGCGTTGCGCGCGTTCGACGCCCAGGCCGTCGATTACCTGATGAAGCCGGTCGAGGAGGACCGCCTCGCGGCGACCTTGGACCGGGTTCGCCAGCGGCTGTCCGAGCGGCGCAGCGCCGACGAGGCCGAGCGGCTCAAGGAAGCGCTGGCCGAGCATGCGCCGGAGGCCGCTGAGGAGCTCGCCGATGCCGCCCCCGAGGGCCATGCCGCGAACCGCTTCGAGAAAATGATCAACATCAAGGACCAAGGGCAGATCTTCCGGGTCGATGTCGACACCATCGAGCGGATCGACGCGGCCGGTGACTACATGTGCATCCAGACCGGCGAGAACACGCTGATCCTGCGCGAAACGATGAAGGATCTCGAAAAACGGCTCGACCCTCGCCGTTTCCAGCGGGTCCACCGCTCGACCATCGTCAACCTCGACCTGGTGCGGCAGGTCAAGCCGCACACCAACGGCGAATGCTTCCTGGTGCTCGATTCTGGGGCCCAGGTGAAGGTGTCACGGAGCTATCGCGACGTGGTCGCGAGGTTCGTCCACTAACCGGCGACTAGGGCGCCGCGGGCAGCCTGACGGTCACGCTGGTCCCCTCACCAACGATGCTCTTGATCTCGAGCGTGCCGCGATGGCGCTCGACGATATGCTTGACGATCGCGAGGCCGAGCCCGGTGCCGCCGGATTCGCGGCTGCGGGCGGCATCGACGCGATAGAAGCGCTCGGTGACGCGTGGCAGATGCTCGCGCGCAATGCCCGGACCCCGATCGGCGACGGTAATCGAGACCCAACCGTTCCTGCGTGTGGCCGAAACCCGGACCTTTGAATCCGGCTTGTCGCAGCCATAGCGGACGGCATTGGTCAGGAGGTTGTCGAACACCTGGGCGAGCTGCGCCGCGTCGCCGCGGACCGTCGGCAGCTCGGCCGGCAGATCGACGATGAATTCGCACCCGGCCGCGCCGCGCACCACCCCGGCGCCGGCGACCGCGACTTCGATAATCTCGGTGAGCGAAACGGTTTCGCCCGGAACCAGGAATCGGTCGGCCTCGATCCGCGACAGGCTCATCAGATCCTCGATGATCCGCAGCATCCGCCGCGCTTCATCGCGAATCGTAGAGCCGAAGCGCGCGGTGAGCTCGGGCGTAAGGTCGCTTTGATCGGCCAGGGTCTCGGCGTAACCGAGCACCGCCGACAACGGCGTGCGCAATTCGTGGCTGGCGTTGGCGACGAAATCGACGCGCATCTTTTCGGCCGAGACGGCGGCGGAGCGGTCGATCAAGCGCAACAGCACGGCATGGCCCTCAAGCTTGCGCACGATCAGGCGCCACGAGCGCCCCGGCTCGCCAATGCCGGTGACATCGATTTCGCCGTCGCGCGCCGACTGGATGTGCTCGAGCGCCTGGGGATGGCGAATGGCGAGGCGCACGTCGCGGCTCTCGATGCGGTTGCCGAGGAGTTGGAGGGCGGGCGGATTGGCGAGGCGGACGATGCCCCGCTCAACGATCATGGCCGGTTCGTCGATGGCGTCGACCAGGGCGCGCACAGAGGAATTTATGTCCGGCATGCCGCCTTCCCTAGCCGATTGGTGGGCGAGAGCCATATCCGGGAAGCCAGTGGCCCCCTCGTCGCTGCAAACGAGGGGGCCGCCTTTCGAGCCGAAGGGGAGAGGGACCGAAAGGCCTGGCTTAGAAGTCGACCTGGGCGCGGACGCCGGCGACATCGACGCTGTACTTGCGCTGGTTGAGCGGCGTCGTCGGGGCCGGATCCGGCGGCGAGCCGAACAGCAGGTCGGCCGGGCGCGGACCGCCGGTGACGTTGATGTGGCCGTATTGCGCCATGAAGCGGAGGTAGTCGGTCGGGTTCCAGATCAGGCTGGCCTGATAGGCAACCTGCTTGCCGCCGTTGACGTAGAACGGAGCGGCGATTGAGGAGCTGCTGCTGTCGACCCGGTCGCGCAGTTCGAGCAGCTCGACACGGCCGTTGATCTGGATGGCACCCCAGCCGCCGTCAGTGAACGGATGCAGGACTTTGGTGCGGTCGAAGCGGCCGCCCTTATACCCGCGGGTTTCGCCGGTCAGGTAGAAACCGACCTCGCCATAGGCACTCCAGAAGCTCGGATTGCCGTTAAGCAGCGAGCCGCCACCCGTGCCGTTGTTCGGGTCGAACGTGGCCCCCGGTTCGAGCGAGTCGATCCAGAGCTTCTGGAACTCGCCGGCGACGTGGAAGCTCTTGTGGATGGCGGCCAGCTCGACACCTGCGTGCCAGTCGCTGTCGGCCGAAATAGCGTTGGTATCGACTAGCCGCTCGCCGGTGATCTGGGTCAGCGGCCGCGCCCGGAGCCGTTCGTTCTGGGCATCGCGGTTGTTGACGCGATAATGCGCGCTGGCGCCGATGTGCAGGCGGGTTGAGCCCAGCATCGGCGAATAGACGCCGCGGATGTCTGCTTCCCAACCGGTGCGGTTGAAGTTCGTGCCCTCGTTGATCGGCTGGTTGAACAGGCCCATCTGCAGCAGCCAGCTGTCGGTCTTCTTGTCCGAGAAGGTCAGACCAATGCCGAGCCTGCGGTTCATCGAGAAGGCGTCGGTGAACGACGCGCGCTCCATGAACGAGGTGAACTTCGAGCTGGTCATCGTTTCGAGGCTCGAGAACGGATAGATGTTGCCGACCTGGATGGTCAGCGGCACGCCCTTGAAGTCGTAGGCGAGGAAGATGTCTTCGTAGTCGACCGTGCCTTGGGCGAAGTTGAATTCGGCGCTGTAGCGGAAGCCGCCCGGCAGCGTGCCGTCGGCGCCGAACAGAAGCCGGCGGGCACGGCTGTTCCAGCCAAGGTTGTTGTAGACCATCCCGCCAATGGTGCCGTTGAGGTTCTTGCCGTTGGGGAAGCCGACATAGCCGGCGTCGAACTGCAGCGCGCCACGCGGCTTGAAGCTGAAGCCCGCGTCCTTGTCGGCGAATTCCGGTGCGCCCTTCCACGACGGCGTGGCTTTCACCATCTGCGTCTTCATCTGTTCGATCGATTCCTGGAGGGCTTCGATCTGCTGCTGCATCAGCTCGATCTTCGCCTGGGCGTCGTCGACCGGCTGGGCGTTGGCGATGGTCGCATCGGCCGCCGCGTCGGACGGATCAGGCTCGGTCGCCTCCGGCGTCGTCTGCGGAGCAGGATCCGGAGTCTGCGCGAAAGCAGGAGCGGAAATGCAGATCGCGCAGCCAGCGAGGAGCGCGGAAACGAGCTTCAACTTCATCTTCTAATCCTTTTCCCCCGCCTCATTTTTTGAGGCCCTGGGCGCCCGCCCCTTGGGGGGACGGGCGCTTATTCATTGTCGTTAGTGGCGGGACTTTACTTGAGGCTCGCCAGGTTCAGCGGCGCGAGCCCGCGCGCCGCCTGCTGGCTGCGCGCACGCACATTGTTCGGCGCCGCGATCATGCCGCCCTGGCGGCGCAGGTAGCCGTTGGGCCCGAACGCACTTTCCTTGGTGAATTCCGCAGCGAATGCACGGACGGCCGGAATGGCGTTGGCGTGCGCGTTCTTGATGTAGATGTAGAGCGGCCGCGCACCCGGATATTTGAAGCTGCTGATCGAGTCATAGGTCGGCGTGACGCCGTTGATCGCAATGCCCTTCAGCTTGTTCATATTCTCCTCAAGGTAGGAGTAGCCGAAGATTCCGACGGTGCCCGGATTGGCCTCGATCTTCTGGACGATGAGATTGTCGTTCTCACCGGCCTGGATGTAGGCCCCGTCCTCGCGCACGCCGGTGCAGATCGCCTTGAACTTGTTCTCGTCGCTCTTCTTGAGCGCGGCCATCGACGGATTGGCTTCGCACGGCGGCGTCAACAGCAATTCACCGAGCGCGTCGCGCGTGCCCGACGTCGGCGGCGGGCCGTAAACCCGGATCGGGATCGCCGGCAGGCTGCCGTTGACATCC
>Ga0268265_10002853_pt1 | contig 12714 bp, 13 predicted proteins | sample KBSSwiS52_FD_190355 | JGI IMG/M metagenome (GOLD analysis project Ga0268265, IMG submission 190355) | Switchgrass rhizosphere microbial communities from Kellogg Biological Station, Michigan, USA - KBS Switchgrass S5-2 (SPAdes) (version 2) | ecosystem: Host-associated > Plants > Roots >... | reverse complement strand
AGTCGTCTGCGCAGCGCTCAAGCTCAGGAGATTGTTTCTGATTCCCGCGCTCGCCCATGAGACTCTTGCATGAAAAGTGACGCACAATCATTACCAGTTTGGCGAAGAACTCACTCGTAAGGGACTATGGAACCCGACACAGAAGGCTTTGGCAGCACCGCTCAGAAGCTTTCGAGTAACCCCCTGGGCATCATCGCTCTTTTTATTGTCCTCGTTTACGCAATGGCGGCCTTGGTCCTCGGTGTGGCCGGTGGCAACCTTGATGCCAACCAAAGATGGCCTCTCGTTTGGTTCCTGGTGGCCTTTCCCATGATCGTGCTGGCTGTATTCAGTTGGCTAGTATCAAAGCATCACACTAAACTTTATGCCCCCCGTGATTATCCAAGCGAGGAAGGGTTTTTTCGAGCCTTGACTCCAGAAGAGCAGAGGGAGAAGCTTAGAGAGGAAGCCAGAGAAGTAACAGAGACTTCAACTAGAGTAACGGAAGCACATGGATCAGCCGCTACAGCGCATGCTGCTGAGCCAGGCATTGAGGAGGCTGCCTCGAGAGTGTTTCTAGCCGAGGGTTTGGTGTTCCGCCTGCTCGAGCTTGAGTTCGGAGGCAGCAGTCAGCGGCAGGTCGGCGTAGGTCGGGACCACGGATTTGACGGTGTAATAATCTCAAAGGGCGGACCAGTCTTTGTCGAAGTCAAATATATTTCCAGCCCTAAAGCTGATTCGATCCGACGAGCGGTGGAATCGATAAAGCGAGCGGCTAATCGGATACCGCGTGGCTCCCGTTTTATTCTCGCGGTTGTTACCGAAGGGCTTACTGAGGAACAAGCTGCCAGGGCAAAAGCCAAGGCAAGAGAACTCATCGCAGATGCGGGCGGTGCCATTGATCTCCGCATCTACGATATTGAGGCACTGGGGAGCAAGTTTGGAGTGGCGGTCAGTACCCGACCAAAGCCTCAAGCGGATGCCTGACGGCACTGCTTAGGCTCGAAGCCGTTCGGCGACAATGCTATAAGGAATCGGAATGGCCATTGATCTGGATCAACTCCGATCTATTTTGGATTTAGGAGATTTTACTCACTTGGAAGACCAGTTCGAAAGCGAACAGCTTGAATGCAAGGGGCAGCCATACAAGCTAGAGAGTGATGAGCAGAAGCTTGAACTTGCCAAGGATGTTGCAGGCTTGGCCAATGCGCAGGGTGGCGTTATCCTCATCGGATGCTCCACCGTGAAGGATGCCGCGCACGGAGAGGATCGGATCGAGCGAGTTCGCCCTTTTTCCGAAGACATGTGCAACATCACTCGTTATGAGCAGATTCTATCAGACTGGCTCTGGCCGCCACTCTCAAGGTCAGCCATCAAGTGGTTTCCGTCAAAGGACAACCCCGACAAGGGTATTGCGGCAATTTTCGTTCCTGCGGCGGAAGGGGTGGAAAGACCTGTTCTGGTATCCAAGACGATGTTCGATGGCCCCAGACGGGTTGAGATTCTATTCGGCTACTGCGAACGCAAATACGCAAGTGTTCGCCCTAGCAGCGTCCAGCGCCTTCATGGGCTCCTTCGCGATGGAATGCGTTTAGACGGTGAGATTCGGGATGGTTTTCAATCTCTTCAGTCACTTCTCGAGTCATTTAGGTCCTTACAACTTCAGGGGGCAACGCTCTCGCAAAGGTCAGAAGAATTTGCTCTTCAGCTCAAGGACGCGTTAAATGCGGTCGATTTGAGCAAACGGCCCGCGTTCACTATTTCCGCATGGACGCACCGAACTCTCGATATGCGCGAGCTATTCGCATCGCGAGAAGCCCCGTTGGTAAAGCTACTTGAGAGACCTCCCGATATTAGGTCATCGGGATTTTCCATTGCCGCTGGAGAGAGGTCCAGAATCGTCGGAGGTCAACTTCGCAGAGTTGTTACACCAGGCTTTAGGCTTCTGGAGCTGAGCCGGAGTGGAATTCTTATTCACGTCTCTGAGGGTGATTTTGAGGGCTTGTGCTGGGGGCGCATCGATAAGCAGGAGAAGTGGTTTCTCATTAACCAGCTCGTACTAGTGGAGAACGTGTATCTATTTTGCGTCCTATGCGACGCTGCCTACAAGGAGCATCTCCTGAAAGGAGATCAGGTCGTCTACGATCTACAGCTGCTTCGAATGAGCCGGGATGGAGAGAACTGTAGGTTGGAACCGGGGCCGCTCGACCGGTGGGGTGGGCGCTCGGTCCGCGTGGCGCCCGAGGACTCTGGCTCCCGTTCAATTACAACCTCATTTGGGTCCGAGTCGCCTGCGATGGTGGCGTTTAATCTTCTGGCTGAACTCTATGCTTGGTTTGGAATAGAAGCGGAGCGAGTTCCTTATTCACAGGAGACTGAGGAGGGCCGTATAATTGATCAGGCAAAGTTGCTGGCTATTCGCTGAGTGCCGCCGAACCTGAGCAATCGAGCGGGCGGTTACCGCACTTCGTGCGGGCCCCGCCGCTCACCTCCAAGAGCCGTTCGCCGCCACGCTTGTCCCAAGTCGAGTCTCAAGCGGAGAGCAATTTCGGGCTCGGCTTCACTATAGCCTGAGATCTGGGTATCGGCTCATGTGCCAGATTGCTACCACTTCAACTGCGTGCGGCTTTCTCTTCACACGATAGTAGAGGTAATACCGAACCCGGCTCAAAAGGATGCGGCGCACCTGGAAGCTTGATATTGGCGGCAACCGCTCCGATCTTCGGCTGAGTGCGAATCAGTTCGAATGCCTTGTCGATGGCATCCCTGAAGGCATCGGGCGCAGCAGGACGATTCTCGTCCCACCATTCCGAGGCTGCCCGGATCTCGCGGGCGGCCCGGCGAGTGACCTGCAACGGTAGCCGCGGACTCAATCTCGCCGCAGCTCCCGCAAGAGCTCTTCTCCCGAAATTTACCTCGCCGCGGTCTGCCTCTCGATCGAGGCCAAGAGAGCGGCCTCCGCTTCAGCGCCGAGCGTGAAGGTCCCGCGATCCTCGGGCGCCAAGATGGTCACGACCATTCCCTCGGCCAACTCCTCGTCAGCAACCTCGATCTTGCCGTTGACGACTCTTCCGGTGGTTACTCGCATGGGACTATTCTACCTCAAAGCCACGTCTTTGGCTCCTCGTGGGATACTCGGGGCTGAAGACGGACTACCACTCTTGCCGGCGGCATCCGGAGGGTCCGGCCATCGTCTTGCTGCGCATCGCCGCGCGGCATCCGCGGATCATCCGTGAGAACGTCGAAAGCGACGCAGCCTGAGCGCAGATCCAGCCGAGCCGAGGTCTCGACCGGGTGAAGCCGTTGGGCGGCTCACTCAGACGGCTACGACGTCGACGAGATTGCCGAGCGCACGGAAATCGTCCGAGTTTCGGGTATAGAGCGGCAGGCCGGCAGCACAGGCGACCGCGGCAACGAGGAGATCGACAGCGCGCGCTCCCCTCGCTTTGCGTCCCGCGGCGACCACGGCGGCATAAATCCTTCCGTAGGCTCGTGCCGCCTCGGCATCGAAGGGCAGAGGATCGAATGCGGCTTCCGCACGCTGGAGGCGGTCCTGGCGGCGCGCCCGCTCTTCCGGGTCCGGTGTGGCATGCGGACCGGCGGCCAGCTCAGCCATGGTGATCGTGCTGATGGCGACCTCGATGGGAAGCCGTGAGGGGTCGATCTGCTCGAGATCGATGACGACCGAGGTGTCGAGAATCCCGCGAGCGGGGCGCTGGTCAGGCACGAGGGCGAACGTCCTGGCCGGCCCACGCATCCACATCGGCGCGGAAGCGGTCAGGGTCGATGGCGGGTGCGTTCCTGAAGATGGCCATCACGGCTGCCGTGGCCACGAATCGGTGGCGCCGCAGGGGGGTGAGCTCGCCTACCGGCACACCGTTGCGAGTGACGATGAACGACTCTCCCTGATCGAGCCGGCGCATGATCTCGCCGCTGTCGTTCCGGAGCTCGCGCTGGGTGATGGATTCAGCCATGGCGGTATGGTAGCACGCCGTGCGACGGCTTGCGCGGGCACGAAGGGCGCCTCGCGCTCGACCAGGTGCCAGGTGCCAGGCATGTGCTCTGCTCGGCCCTTGCGGCGGAGTGCCCATGCGCCAAGCGCTATCGCTTTGACGTTGATAAGAGAAGGGCGTAAGCTGGATCAACCAGGTCCCAAGGGCGCCGAGAGAAGGTTAAATGATCATGACCATCAAAATGGCCCTCGCCGTCACGACGCTTTCCATCCTCATGCCTTGCGGGCTTTTTTGCGCGCAAGCCACTGGCCCGGCCGGCCAGCCAACCGCTGCTCAACTGCAACCTCTCCAAGGAACATGGGAGGGATTCATGGCGGGCAGTGAGGCGGACGGCAAGATCACCATCACGATCACCGGCAATTCACTCCGCTTTCACCGGGACACGGACTTCTGGTATGAGACGACCTTTACACTGCCTGCCACATACCCACCGCAGCTACACGCCACCATCAAAGATTGTCCGGAACCGTGCGATGAAATCGGGAAAGTGGTCTTCGCCATCTTCAAGGTCGAGGATGAGACACTGACCTTGGTCGGGATCCAAGCCAGCGCCGCAGAGCCGCCGAAAACCTTTGGCGAGATTCCAGGCTTTGAAGACAATCGGATTTTTCGCTACAAGCTCAGGAAGGCTCAACCTTCCCTGTTTCCCGCGACGAGTGGCCATCGCTGAGCACTGGCCATCGTGAATACGGGTACCGTATCTGGAAACGACCGTGCAACCGGCAGCTTCCTGGATCGGTCCCGAGACGTCTCGGGACGGCTCCGAGGAGTCTTGGACCGATCCTGAGCTTCTTGGATCCGTCCTGAGGTCCTTCGGACCGGTCCCCAAGCTTCTCAGATCCGATCCAAGGTCCTTCGGGACAGTCCCCAAGCTCCTCAGATCCGTCCTGAGGTCTTCCGGACCGGTTCCAAGCTTCTCAGATCCGATCTAAGGTCCTTCGGGACAGTCCCCAAGCTCCTTGGATCCGTCCTGAGGTCCTTCGGACCGGTCCCCAAGCTCCTCAGATCCGTCCCAAGGTCCTCCGGACCGGTCCCAAGCTTCTTAGATCCGATCCAAGGTCCTTCGGGACAGTCCCCAAACTCCTTAAATCCGTCCCGAGGTCTTCCGGGACGGTCCTGAAGTGCTTGGGAGCGGCGCCGAAGCCCTCGCAGGTTGCCCTGCCTCCCGCCAGCGGCTAGGCTTGCCGCCGGCCCCCGCGGCCTTTTCTTTCCCTGGAGGCATTTCATGCGGAGATCCCTTCCCGTCGTCCTGGTCGCGCTCTGCCTGGCGGCGGCGCCGCTCGCCGCGGCCGTCGATCCCAGCCTGCTCGCCGGGCTCAAGGCGCGCTCCATCGGTCCCGCGGCCATGAGCGGCCGTATCGCGTCCATCGAATCGTCGGCCGCCAACCCCGGCACCGTCTACGTCGGCACCGCCACCGGCGGCGTCTGGAAGTCGGTCAACGGCGGGCTCACCTGGACGCCGGTCTTCGACGACCAGCCGGTCGCCTCGATCGGCGCCGTGGCCCTCGATCCGTCCAACCCCGACGCCGTCTGGGTCGGCACCGGCGAGGGCAACCCGCGCAACAGCGTCTCCGTGGGCAACGGCATCTACAAGTCGCTCGACGGCGGCCGGACCTGGCAGCACCTTGGCCTGGAGAAGACCGAGCGCATCCACCGCGTGATCGTCCACCCGCAGGACTCCAGGACCGCCTGGGCGGCTGCCCTGGGCCAGGCCTGGGGGGAGAACCCCGAGCGCGGCGTCTTCAAAACCCTGGACGGCGGCAAGACCTGGCGCAAGGTCCTCTACGTGGACGAGCGCACCGGCTGCGCCGATCTCGTGGTGGACCCCTCCAACCCCAACAAGCTCTTCGCCGCCATGTGGGACTACCGGCGCTGGCCCTGGTCCTTCCGCTCCGGCGGCCCCGGCTCCGGCCTCTACGTCTCCCATGACGGCGGCGAGACCTGGAAGAAGCTCACCGAGGAGGACGGCCTCCCCAAGGGGGACCTCGGCCGCATCGGGCTCGCCGTGGCCCCCTCCGATCCCCGCATCGTCTACGCCCTGGTCGAGGCCAGGAACAACGCCCTGCTCCGCTCCGACGACGGCGGCCGTTCCTGGAAGTCCGTCAACAGCGAGGGGGACGTGTCACCGCGGCCCTTCTACTACGCGGACATCCGGGTCGATCCCCGCGATCCGAACCGGCTCTACCGCCTAGCCTCGGTGCTCCATGCCTCCTCCGACGGCGGCAAGACGTTCGAGGCCACCGGCACCTTCCGCGAGATCCACCCCGACCACCACGCCATGTGGATCGACCCCGGCGACCCGCGCCACATCCTGGAAGGCAACGACGGCGGCGTCTACGAGAGCCGCGACCGCGGCGCCTCCTGGCGCTTCATCTCGAACCTGCCGGTGCCGCAGTTCTACCACGTGCGCTATGACATGGCCGTGCCCTACAACGTCTATGGCGGACTCCAGGACAACGGCTCCTGGAAAGGCCCGAGCGACGTCTGGGAGAACGGCGGCATCCGCAACCAGCACTGGCAGGAAGTGGACTTCGGCGACGGCTTCGACACCGTGCCCGACCCGCGCGATCCCATGCGCGGCTACGCCATGAGCCAGGAGGGATTCGTCATCCGCTGGGACCTGAGGACCGGCGAGCGCAAGGACATCCGGCCGGCTCCGCCGACCCCGGCGGACACCGAAGACGACCTGCGCTTCAACTGGAACGCGGCCATCGCCATCGATCCGTTCGACCCGGACACGATCTACTTCGGCAGCCAGTACGTCCACAAGTCGACCGACCGGGGCGACACCTGGACGACGATCAGCCCCGACCTGACCACCGACAACCCCGAATGGCAGAAGGCTTCCGAGGCCGGCGGCCTGACCATCGACGCCACCGGCGCCGAGAACTTCACCACCCTGATCGCCCTGGCGCCGAGCCCGGTCCAGAAGGGGGTGATCTGGGCGGGCTCCGACGACGGCCGGCTCCATGTCACCCGCGATGGCGGGAAGACCTGGACCAGCGTGGAGAAGAACGTCCGGGGCGTGCCCGAGAACACCTGGATCCCCCACATCCATCCCTCCACCTACGACGCGGGCACGGCCTTCGTGGTCTTCGACAACCACCGGCGCTCGGACTGGACGCCGTACGTGGCCAGGACCACGGACTTCGGCCGCACCTGGACCAGCCTCTCCACGAAGGACCTCCGCGGCTACGCCCTGTCGATCGTGCAGGACCCCGTCGATCCCGACCTGCTCTTCCTGGGCACCGAGTTCGGCCTCTGGGTCTCGCTCGACGGCGGCAAGGGCTGGATGCGATTCGACCACGGCATCCCCACGGTCTCGGTCATGGACCTGGCGATCCATCCGCGGGAGCACGACCTGATCGTCGCCACCCACGGCCGCGGCCTCTACATCGTGGACGACATCCGGCCGCTGCGCTCAGTCTCCGAAGCCACCCAGAAGGACGCCATCCGGCTCTTCGAGGTCGGCGACGCGATGCAGCACCAGGTGGCCCAGACCGGCTCCTCGCGCTTCCCCGGAGCGGGCGAGTTCCGCGGGCAGGGCCGGCCCTACGGCGCGCTGATCACCTGGTCGATGAACGTCCCCGGCCTGCCCCACCCGGACGAGGAGAAGGAGCGCGAGCGCAAAGAGGCCGAGCGGGCCGAGAAGGCCGGCAAGCCACCGGTCACGGACGAACCGGTCGAGGAGGAAGAATCGAAGGGCCGGGGCGGCCAGCGTGGAGGGAAGAAAGGCCCCGAGGCGAAGATCGAGGTGCTCGACGAGTCGGGCAAGGTGATCCGCACCTTCCAGGCGCCCGTGACCCAGGGGGTGAACCGGGCAGCCTGGGACCTGCGGCGCGACGCCTACAAGCGGATCCCGCGGCGGGACGCAAACCCCTTCCGCGAGCCCGCCGGCCCCGAGGTGCTCCCCGGAGTCTACCGGGTGCGTGTCTCCTACAAGGACCACAAGTCCCCGGAGCAGAAAGTGCGGGTGGTTCGCGATCCCCGCTACGAGGGACGGCCCGGCGACCGTGAGGCGAACTTCGCAGCCCAGGAGCGCGCCGGCAAGGTCCAGGAGGCCCTGGCCGAGGCGGTGGACCGGATCAAGCAGACCCGCTCCGACATCGACGCCGTGACCGCCAAGCTCAAGGCCCGGGAGGAGAAAGACAAGAAGAAGGACCCGGCCGGCGAAGCCAAGACCCCGGCATCGGAGCTGGCGAAGTCCGGCCGCGAGCTGCGCAAGAAGCTCGACGAGGTCGAGAAGCGGCTCTGGCAACCGGAGGGGACGAAGGGCATTCTGCCCGAGACCGACGCGGAGAACCGCATCAACTACGCCATGCGGGCGATCGGCTCGTCCTACGACGCTCCGACCCCGGCCCAGCTCGCCTACCTGGAGCGGGCCGAGGCCGAGGCGCGCAAGGTGCTGGCCGACTTCAACCAGTTGTTCTCCCAGGACGTGGCGGCCTTCCGGGCGAAGGTCAAGGAGCTGGACGTGCAGCTCCTGCCCGAAGCCCCGCCGCTCTCGATCGACGGCGTAGGGGCGCCCCTTGTGGGTGCCCAGGATGGAGGGCGGCCACAAGAGCCGCCCCTACAGTGACAAGGGGTAGAGTAGAGGTCATGGAAGACAAGTGGATCGCGCTCAAGCTGGCGGAAGGGGACCGGCAGACGGCCTGGTTCCGCCTCGACGCGATCTCCGGGATCGCACCGGCGGGCCTGGGCAGCAGGCTCTGGGTCCACGGCACGCCGGTGCTCGTCGAGGAGAAGCCGCCGCAGGTCCTGCAGAAGATGAAGACCGCCAAGCCCCTCCTCCCGCCAGCATCCAAGGAGGATCCAAACTCCGCGAAACCTCCTGCGTAATAAGGACGGAGGGACCACCCCACATGACATCCAATCTCGAAGTGCGGGACGTCCGGAAGAGCTACGGCAAGTTCGCGGCCGTGGACGGCGTCTCGTTCGCGGTGCCCGAGACGGGCACCATCTTCGGCCTGCTCGGACCCAACGGGGCCGGCAAGACCACCATCATCCGCATGATCATGGACATCATCGCCCCCGACTCGGGCGAGATCCACCTGTTCGGCCGCAAGCGCGGCGCCGCGGAGCTGCGCCGCGTCGGCTATCTGCCCGAGGAGCGCGGGCTCTATCCCAAGATGACCGTGATCGATCAGCTCCTCTTCCTGGGCGAGATCCACGGCCGCAAGCGCCGCGACCTCGTGCCCGCCATCGACCGCTGGCTCGACCGCGTCGATCTCGCCAAATGGAAGAAGGCCAAGGTCGAGGAGCTGTCCAAGGGCATGCAGCAGAAAGTGCAGCTCATCGGCACGCTGCTCCACGAGCCGGAGCTCCTGATCCTCGACGAGCCCTTCTCCGGGCTCGATCCGATCAACCAGGAGCTGTTCCGCGACCTGTTCCACGAGCACCGGAAGCAGGGCCGGACCGTGATCCTCTCCACCCACGGCATGGAGCTCGCCGAGCGGATGTGCGACCACATCTGCCTCATCTCCCAGGGCAAGGTGATCCTCACCGGCGGTCTGCGCGAGATCAAGCGGCAGATCGGCGGCAACGCCTATCGCCTGGTGGCCGAGGGCGACCTCGACCGCCTCCAGGGGTTGCCCGAGGTCGAGCAGGCCGTGGTCCAGGACGGCGTGGTCAAGCTCCTGCTGCGGCCCGACGCCGAGGGCTCCGAAGCCCTGCGGCGCATGATCGAGTTCCTGCGCATCCACGAGTTCCGCTCCGAGGAGCCGGAGTTGGAGCAGATCTTCCTCAAGGCGGTGCGCGATGCAGCTTGACAACATCCGGATCGTCGCCAAGCGCGAGTACCTGCAGCGCATCCGCAGCAAGGGGTTCTGGATCGGCACGGTCATCTTCCCCGTGTTCGCCGTGGCCATGACCGTCCTGCCCTCGCTCCTCCTCATGCGCTCGAAGACCACGCAGAAGATCGTGGTCCTCGACGACACCGGCCGCGTCGCCACCCAGCTCAGCGCGGAGCGCTCCAAGACCGCGCCGCCGGAGCCGCGCGAGCAGGTGCGCATGGCCAGGATCGAGTTCATCCGGGAGGTGGCACAGCCGGACCGCAAGGCCCAGGAGGAGACCCTCGACCAGCGCGCCCTCGACAAGGAGATCGACGCCTGGATCCGGATCACCCCCGCGGTGCTCACGGGCACGCCCGTCGAGTACCACGGCCGGAGCACCTCGAACTTCATGACGCAGGAGGTGCTCGAGGACCGGCTCACCGAGGCGGTCCGGAGGGTGCGCCTGGCTGATGCCGGCTACGACCCGGACAAGGTCGGCGAGCTGTCCGCGAAGGTCGACCTGCGCACGATCCGCGTCTCCAAGGAGGGAAGCCGGGCCGAGGGCGGGGCCGGCGGCTTCATCTTCGCCTACATCCTCTTCTTCATGCTCTTCCTGTCGCTGCTCATCTGGGGGCAGCAGGTGATGAACGGCATCCTGGAGGAGAAGGGGAGCCGCGCCGTCGAGGTGATCATCTCGACGGTCAAGCCGTTCCAGCTCATGATGGGCAAGCTCACCGGCATCTGCCTGGTCGGCCTGACGCAGTTCGGGATCTGGCTCACCACCATGGTCGTGCTGAGCGCGCCGGGGATCGTCGGCTCCCTGGGCAACATGCCCGACGACCTCAAGATCCCGACGCTCGGCCCGCTCGTGGCCCTGCAGTTCCTCCTCTTCTTCGTGCTGGGCTTCTTCGTCTACGCGAGCTTCTACGCGGCTCTCGGAGCGGCCTTCAACAGCCTCCAGGAGGCCCAGCAGGTGGCCGGCACCCTGGGCATCCTCTTCGCCATCCCGGCGATCCTGATGCCGATGATCATCAACGCCCCGAGCTCGACGCTATCGACCGTGGTGTCGCTGATCCCCCTGTTCTCACCCGTGCTGATGCCGCTCCGCATGGTCACAGAGATGCCGCCGGTCTGGCAGATCGCCGCCGCCTATCTCCTGACGTTCGGGTTCCTGGTGCTGATGGTCTGGATCTGCGGCCGCATCTACCGCATCGGCATCCTCATGTACGGCAAGAAGCCGACGATCCCGGAGCTGCTGCGCTGGGTCAGGTACTCGTGACAGACTAGCCCCGTGTACACGCGTCCCACCACGCGGCAGAGCTTCGGAGGAGGGGGTCTCAGCGGACCGTTCCCGCGCGACCTCCTCCTGATCGCCGGCGTGATGCTGCTGACGGTCACGCTGAGCGCCTTCGCCTCGACCCGCTTCATCCCGCTCCTGCTGACGATCACGCCGCTCGTCTGGGAGCGCGGCTTCCTCTGGCAGCTCGTCACCTATCCCTTCGTCGACACCGGCGGGCCGAGCCTCTGGTTCGTGCTCACCCTGGTGATGCTCTTCCTCTGGGGGCGCGACGTCTTCTGGGGGCTGGGCCGCCGCCACTTCTGGCGCATGCTGCTCTTCGCCTGCATCGGCGCAGGCGTCGTCGCCACGCTCGTGGACATGGCGACGACCCTCTCCGGCTGGGTCCCGCCGAGCCGCTTCGTGATGATGCACGGCTGGACGATCCTCGCCGTCCTCCTCGCGGCCTGGGCGCGCGCCCACCGCGGGGCCACGATCCTCTTCATGTTCATCCTGCCGATCGAGGCCGGGTACTACGTCATTCTGGAGCTGCTCCTCGCCTTCCTCGGCTTCCTTGGCACCCGCGACGTGGCCGGCTTCGTGGGGATCTGCACCGCGATCGGGCTGGGCTGGCTCTACGTGGACCGGAGCGGCCGCATCGGCCTCGGCAAGAAGGACCTGCGGGAGTACCGGCTGCGCCTGGAGCGCTGGTGGATCCAGAAAAAGCTGAACCGGGCCAAAAAGAAGCGCGGCTTCCGCGTCATCCCGGGGGAGAAGGACGACCGGGGCGTCCGCAAGGGACCCTGGGTGAATTAAAGAAGGCCCATCCGCTCCAACTTCATCCTCATCCGCTCCGCATGCGTGCCGGACCAGTAGATCCGGCCGCAGACCGGGCAGGCGCGGTACTCGTTCTGCGTGCGGGCCACCCAGGGAGGGACGATGGCGCGCGCGTCCTCCGCCGGAACCGGCTCCGTCAAAGCGTTGCAGCGCAGGCACCGGCCCAGGAGCCGGCCGGGATCGGGACGGATGCCCAGTTCCTCCAGCACCTGGCGCACCTGCTCGTCCACCACGCCCGAGCGGATCAGCAGATGGTTGCGCGCCAGCCGGCGCTCGACGAGCCGGCGGTCCCGCGTGAGGATCACCCGGCCCTCGGCGACCGAGCGCTCGACGATCCCGGGATCGTCGAGAGCCGGATCGTAGGCCACGTCGAGCCCGAGCACGCGGAGCCAGCGGGCGAGCGCGCCCAGCATGGCGTCGGCGATCAATCTTGGAGAGGAAGAAGAGGTTTGGTAGACCAACTGCGTCTCGGTTGGAAATCCATCATCGCTTGGCTGCGGGAGGTCCGGGCCTGGAGCCAGCCGGCCGGGGCCGAAAGCTAGGCGTCGCCCGGCACCGGGTGCTGCTATCGGGCTGACAGTCGAAGTCGGTCATCTCCACACGGAGATCCTCCCAGAGTTTCGTTCCGCTCCCTCCAAATCCTACTCCGCGAGAGAGCTGATCCGAAGGGGGGAGGGGATGGGCTAACACCCATTAGCCTCCCCCCTGCCGCACAGGCTCCTAGTACCTCGTCACGCTAGAAATGATGTGTTTGGGTGCCGATCTCCGCCTTGAGGGAGGTTACAATACTCTCAAGGAGGAACGGCGATGCGGAAGATCTACGTAATTACCCTCAGTG
>Ga0268265_10002851_pt1 | contig 12718 bp, 9 predicted proteins | sample KBSSwiS52_FD_190355 | JGI IMG/M metagenome (GOLD analysis project Ga0268265, IMG submission 190355) | Switchgrass rhizosphere microbial communities from Kellogg Biological Station, Michigan, USA - KBS Switchgrass S5-2 (SPAdes) (version 2) | ecosystem: Host-associated > Plants > Roots >... | reverse complement strand
CTGATGAAGATCGCAGGTTCTCCCGTTTCCGGCAGATGCGCCTTGATGCGCTCGGGCGGCGCGTCGTCGAAGCGCACCTGCAACGAGCACGATTTTCCGCAATCGAAACCTTTGCCGCTACCGAAGAGATAGGCGCTCTGTCCCCACGCCGAATGCCGGCGCAAGACCAACCGCACGCGATCGGCGGCGTTGCCCGCGGCATAGATCGACGCCGTGTTCTGATCGCCGCCGGATTCCTTGCCTGACTGATAAATCCAGAGCCGCTCGAGCCTGCGGCGCGACGTGATCGCGGTCGCTTTCGCCGAGGTATCGGCGAGCGTTTCCTGCACTTCTTTCGCCGCCGCGGTATTCGGATATTTCTGCACGATCTCCTCGCCGATCGGCGCCGCGAGCTCGTACGACTTCGACTGCAGAAGCTGGCGGTACATCTCGACGCTCTTGGTCGCCTGCGCATCGGCGACGGGCGCAGCCTTAGTCGCCGGCGCGCTCGCGGCCGGCGCGGAAGGCTTGTCGGAGCACGCCGCGAGCAGCGCGGCCGCGAGAACTGCGAAAGCTATGCGAACGTCCATGCAACGCATCTCGTACGTATCAGGGGGTATTTATCGTACTCGTCTCTGGGCAAAACGCATGGTTGAAAACACTCAGTAGCGACGGCAAGGGTCGCGGCCGAGGTTGCGCTCGTAGCTCGAAACGGCCTCATCGCGCTCGTGTCCCGCGCGCCCGATCGAGCCTCCCGCCGCCAATCGTCGGCAGACATCGCCGCGCGGCAACGGTGCCGCCGTGACGGCGAACGCCTGCGACGCGGCGCCGCGTGAACGCTTCGCGCCCGAACCATCGCGCGCCTTCGCCGTCACCGTCTTCGGGCAACTGCCGTGGCGGTAGAACACCTCGCCGTTCGCGGCGCGGCACTCGTAAGAGACGACTTCGCTGCGGGCCTTGGCGCCACCGCGGCTCTGTTGCTTGGCTGCGCGGCGGGTCGAGCGCGAATCCGTGCCGTAGTCCGGCGAGGAAGTCGCGGGCGGCGCGGGCGCGATCTCGACCTGCGAGGCGATCTGCGACGCGGCACACGCGTGGTCCTGATACGCGATGTGCCCGTCGGCACTGCGGCACTTGAAGACCGATTCGGCATGCGCGGACGTCGCGACGCTAGCGAATCCGAAGAACAAGGCAGCGAGGATGCCGAAATTGCTATGACGAGCGGTACGACGGCTGGACGTGTGCATGGTGGGCTCCGGTGGGGTGGAGTCATCATCGCGATGCCGCACTTCCGCGGCGATCCGGGGAGCGCGCGATGTGCTGTAGGAAATCGCCGCGCGATGGCGAAGGCGCGGCGTTGTAGCATCCGATTCCGATCACCTCCGCACGCCCATGCGCAAAATCGTCCACATCGACATGGATGCGTTCTACGCATCGGTGGAACAGCGCGACGATCCGTCGCTGCGCGGCCGCCCCGTCGTCGTCGCGTGGCGCGGCCAGCGCTCGGTCGTGTGCGCGGCGTCGTACGAAGCGCGCCGCTTCGGCGTGCGCTCGGCGATGCCGGCGATGCGCGCCGAAAAGCTTTGCCCTGACGCGGTGTTCGTGGCGCCCGATTTCACGCGCTATCGCGCCGTGTCGCGGCAGGTGCGCGAGATCATGTTGAGGCACACCGATCTGGTCGAACCGCTGTCGCTCGACGAAGCGTATCTCGATGTCACCGAAACCAAGACCGGTCTCGCGACGGCGACCGCGGTCGCCAAGGCGATCCGCGCGTCGATCCGCGAGGAGACCTCGTTGACCGCGTCGGCCGGCGTCGCGCCGAACAAATTCCTGGCCAAGATCGCGTCGGACTGGCGCAAGCCCGACGGACTCTTCGTGATCCGTCCGGAAGAAGTCGAGGATTTCCTGAGGCCTCTGCCGGTCGCGCGCATTCACGGCGTCGGCAAAGTGATGGACGGCAAGCTCGCCGCGATCGGCGTACGTACGGTCGGCGATCTCGCTGCGTTCGAGCTGCACGAGCTCGAGCGGCGCTTCGGACGTTACGGCAAGCGGCTCTCCGAGCTTGCGCACGGCATCGATCGCAGCGAGGTGAAACCGGATCGGCCGACGCAATCGATCTCGGCCGAAGACACGTTCGAGCGCGACGTTCCGCTCGACGCGATCGAAACGAAATTGCGCGAGCTCGCCGAAAAAGTCTGGGCCGCGACGCGCAAGACCGAACGCACCGGACGCACCGTCGTGCTGAAACTGAAAACGAAAGAGTTCCGCATCCTGACGCGCAGCCATACGCCACAAGTGCCTCCGCGCTCGGCGCAGGAGCTCGCCGACATCGCGGTTTCGCTGCGCGATCACGTGCAACTGCCGGCGACGACGCTGTACCGTCTCGCCGGCGTTGGCCTCGGCAATTTCCGCGATGCCGAGATGCCGCAACCAGAGCTCTTCGACTGACGCGTGCGCGCGGCGGCGCGCAACGCGGCGCCTTTCCTACATGCCGGCGGCCATGCGCTGGTCGTACTCTTGCAGCGCCGCTTTGGCGGTCGCGCTCGGGCGGATCGGCTCGAGATAGTGCGATTTCAGTTTCACGTACTGGCGTGCGGAGTAGTAAAGCTGCTGGATCTCGTCCGAGGTAAGCAAGCGCACGCAGCGCGCGGGATTGCCGAGCCAAAGCTCGCCCTCGCCGACGACGCGTCCTTGCGTCACGATCGCACCCGCGCCGACCAGGCTGTGACGCTTGACGAGCGCGCCGTCGAGGATCGTCGCGCGCATGCCGATGAGGCAGGCATCCTGCACCGTGCATCCGTGCAACACGGCGCCGTGGCCGATCGTGACGTCCGAGCCGATCGTCAGCGCAAAGCCGCCGAGCGTGTATTGCGTGTCGTGCGTGACGTGCAGCGATGCGCCATCCTGGATGTTGGTGCGCTCGCCGATGCGGATCGAATGCGCATCGCCGCGCACGACCGCACACGGCCAGATCGAAGAATCGTGACCGATCGCGACATGACCGATCACGTGCGCCGCCGGATCGACATACGCGGTCGGCGAGATATCCGGCTGGAAGCCGTGGAAGGTGCGAACCGAGCTCATGGCATTGTCCCTATGCGCCTGCGGACATAGGGATAACCCGGAAACGCGTCGCGGCATAACCTGTATAACTTTACAGGCTGGCAGACGTCTTCGATTCGACGCCTCGTTCACGCCGGATAAGGCACAAAGCGCACTCTGCCATCCGACGATCACGCTTCTGCGCAGCGTCCGCTGAGCTTGGCAAGCACGGGCTCGAGCGGCTTGGGCGTCTGGGTTCCGGCGCGCGACGAGCGCACCGTCAATACCACGCCGCTGACCGCGAGCACACCACCGGCCGCAGTCAGCCAGCCGGGCACCTGCCCCAGCCAGGCCCAAGCGATCGCCGAGGCAACCAGCGGCTGCATGTAGATGAAGCTCGTCACCTTCGACGCCGGCGCGCGCGACAGCGCCCAGTTCCAGCAGAGATAACCGAGGATCGTCGGCACGACGCCGAGATAGATTGCCGATTCGATCTGCGCGTGCGACACGGTCGCGAGCTTCGCCGGCAGATGGATGCCGAACGGCAGGAGGCCGATCGTGCCCGCGAAGATGCTGGCGACCGTGAATCCCATCGCGCTCGTTCGCGCGAGCAGCGGTTTCTGCCAGACGAAGTAGATGCTCATGCCGAGCACCGAAACCAGCACCAGCAAGGTCAGCGGTTCAAACTTGAGCCCGTGGCCCGCGCCGAGCGTGATCAGCACGACGCCGCCCAACGCGACGACGAGACCTGCGATCGCGCCGCGCGAAATCTTTTCGCCGAGCCGAAGCGCAGCGAGCGCAGCGGTGACGCCGGGTCCGAGCGCGACGACCACCGTCGCCGCGCCGACCGAAATGCGCGTCATCGCGTAGCCGAGCGCGAGCTGATAGATCGTGATGCCGGCGGCGCCGAGCGCAAACACCGCAGGCCAGTCACGCAGCGGCGGCAATTTGATCCAGCCGAGCGCGACCGGCACCGCGAAGATCGCCGAAGCGATCAGGAAGCGCAGCAGCGAAAGCTCGGCCGGCGTGAACGCCTGCAGGCCGTAAGCGATCGCCGCGAACGAGGACGACCAGACCAGGATCGTGAAGCCCGCCGCGCCGAGCGTGAGCCCGTCCAGCCGTTCCGTTTGCGCATTGCCGGTCACGAGAATCTCCTTCAGCGGATCTGGGCGAGAACGTTCAAGCGGGTCGGAATCGCGACCAGCGCGGTGGCGAAGCGATGCCAGCCCTTGCGGGGGCTGCGGCGGCCGCGCGGCGCCGATTCGACAGCCTTTTCGGTCCAGTCCTGCGGACGGGTCAAATGGCCCTGCATGAAGAGCATCTGGCGGGCGATATGGTTAAATTCTTTCAACATGACGGCGTCCTCCTCGGGTTGCACAATCTGTCTCGGAACGAGAAGATACGCCACGCACACCGCTTCAAGTAGCGATTTGTTTGAAAGCCTGACTTGAGAAATATTCAATATGGACCGTCCGCCTCTGAACGCCCTGCAGGTCTTCGTCAACGCCGCGCGGGCCAAGAATCTGACCCGCGCCGCAGAACGCGCGCACCTCACCGTGAGCGCGCTCAGCCATCAGGTGCGTACGCTCGAGGAGCGCCTCGGCTACACGTTGTTCGTGCGCGGTCCGCGCGGTCTCGCGCTGACGCCGGAAGGCACGATGCTGCTCGAGCGCGTCGCGCCGCATCTGGATGCGATCGACGCCGCGCTGCGCCCGATGCGCGCGCGCCGCGACTCGGCGCTCAGCCTTTCGGCACTGCCGTCGATGGCGTCGAGCTGGCTGATGCCGCGCCTGCCGCGCTTCGTCGCGCTGCATCCTGATCTCGAGTTCAATCTCGATTCGTCGATCGAGCTGATCGATTTCGCGGACTGTCGCTTCGACGCGGCGCTCCGCTACGGTCCCGGCCAATGGGATGGCGTGACCTCGGAGCTCCTGTTCGAGGAATGGCTGACGCCGGTCGTGAGTCCGACACTTCTCGCCGGACGCAAACGGCCCAAGCTCGAAGAGCTTGGCGACTGGCCGCTGCTCTGCCCCGACGATCCGTGGGCGCGCTGGTTCGAGACCTTCGGCGGCACCGTGCCCAAACGCTTCGTCGCCACCTTCAGCGATTCGGAAACGCTGCAGCGCGCTGCGCTCGCCGGCATCGGCGTCGCGCTCGGCCGCGCCACGATGGTGCGCCCGCTGATCGAGAGCGGACATCTCGTCGCGCTTTTTCCCGAGCGCATGCGTGCACGCTACGCGCACTATCTCGTGCATCCGCAGCGCTCGCGCGATCACGCGGGCTTTCGCGCGTTCCGCGAATGGCTGCTCGAAGAAGCGGCGACGTTCCGCGCGACGACCGACGCCGCCGGCGTGCGTTCGGCGAAACCGTCGAAGAGCGATGCGAAGAACACGAGGCGTCCCCAAGATGCGATCGAGCAGTCGACTTAATTCTTACCGGCGCGCCGGCTTCGTCGCGCTGGCCTTCGCTAGCGCTTGCGCGAGCGCGTCGAGCGATCCGGCGATCCGCGACAACGTCGAATACCGCGACATCAGAGGCAACTCGGTCGCCGCGCTGGTCGCTTCGCTCGATCGCCTTTCGATCGCCGACACCGAAGGTCATCGCTTCTACGGCAACACGCACTGGGAGCTGCGCTGGAATTTCCGCGTCGAATCCGAAGGCGGCGATTGCAGCATTTCGTCGGTCGACGTCGATCTCGACGTGCGCACGACCTTGCCGCGCTGGAATCCCCCGCCGCTCGCGCACAAGGATCTCGTCAATCGCTGGAATGGTTTTTCGAAGGCACTGAAGACGCACGAGGACGGTCATCGCACCATCGCGATCGAGGCGGCGCGCGAAATCGCCAACCGCATCGGGAAGACCGCACCGACGCGCGATTGCGAGCGCATGAAGCAGACGATCGGCAACCTCGCCGATCGCATCATGCGCGACTACAAGCTGAAGGAACGGCGTTACGACGAAAGCACCGATCACGGCCGAAGGCAGGGCGCGGTCTTTCCCTGATCACGCGATGCAGAGCTTGCGCGTCTTCTCGGCATCGGCGCGTAGGCTGCCGTCGATGTAGTAATCGAGCAGCGAACGCGCGAGCGCTTCGTCGGCGGCAGGGATGAGTTTTCGCGCATCGCGCATCCAACCGTCGATGCAGGCTTGCTTGGCCTCTTTGCTCGCGCCGCACGCGAGGAGATGATCGAACGCATTGCGATAGGTCTTGAACTCGGCGCGGTGCATCGGCGCACCGTGGCCCGGAACGAGCATCCGAAAATCGACGCGATCGAGATCGCCGAGTGCCGTGCGCCAGCGTTCGGGACAGGCCGTGTCGAACAGCGGCGCCGGCAGCGTGACGAGATCGCCGGACGCCAGCACGCGCGACTTCGGATCGAACAGCCACACGTCGCCGGCCGTGACGGCATCCTTCTCGAAACCAATGTGCATCGCTCGTCCTGCCAGCGTGCGCGCGCCGGATGCATCGATGCGCTGATCCGGCGCAAGACGCGATCCCGCATCGATCAGCGCGATCTCCGCGCGCCACGGCGCGGCTTTTTCCGCATCGTTGCCGGCCTGCTTGATCGCGCCTTCGAGCTGCTCGCGATAGTTGGCGAGAAAGCCCTGCAACGCGTCGTCGATCGCCGCGCTCGAGTAGACGTGCGCTTGCGGATACGCCTCGCGCAGGCGAACGTTGCCGCCCACGTGGTCGAGATGCCAGTGGCTGTTGACGATCGCGACAACGGGGCGCTTCGCGGCGAAGTCGATGATCGCCTGCACGTGCTCGACATGACGGCCCGTATCGAAGACGACGAGGCCGTCACGGCCTTCGAAGACGACCGTGTTGCCGTCCGGCTGCTTGCCGGCGACGAATTCGCCCGGTATGAGATCGACGCCGGGCGCGATGCGCGTCGCGGCGCTCGCGACGGCGGCGAGAAAAAACGAGAGGACGATCGCGGCAACTCGTGACATCGGCGCTCCCTCGATCCGTTGCGGCAGTCAGCGTCGCGCACGCATTCGATGCACGCAATCGGACGCGAGCCGCAGCGAATCCGGTGCGCGCCGAGGCGTTCGGCAGATCGACGATCAGTCCTCGAAGCCGCCGGCGAAGATCGTGTCGTCGCTGACGATCGACGTGACGTAGCTGCCTTTGCTGGTCGCGAGCAGGAGTTGGGACGTCATGTCGCCAAGATACGAGACCGCGAGATCGCGCGGACCGCCGGCGTTGTCCAGGCCGCTCACGAACGGCGTGAACGTCACGCCTTCGTCGCTCGAGTGCTGGACCTTGGCGCCGCTCGATTGCGAAATATAGATCGAGCGGCCGTCGATCGGATCGCAGGCGATGTCGGCGATCAGGTCGCCGTTCCAGCCTGTCGAGGTCCACGTCGTACCGGCATCGTCGGTGCGATACACGGCGGCATGGCTGAAATCGAGCCAGGACGACATGAAGAACACTTGTGGATTGCCAGCCTGCGCACATAAGCGCGGTAAGCGGGAGAACGCCGGCAAGCCTTCGAGCGCCGGCGACCAGGAGTCGCCACCGTCCGTCGATCGGATAGCCCCGCCGTATTGCGGCTTGTTGTAGCCGTCATAGGACGCGAGAAGCGTCCGGTCCGAACCATCTTCGGAAATTTCGATGTCGGTGATCACGTTACCGGCAGCGCCCAGGTACACCTTGACCCAGTTTTGACCGCCGTCCGGGGTTCGCCAGACCGTGCTCGCAGTCGTTGCGAAATCATCGCCGCCGAGAAAAATGAGATTCGGATCGTTGTTGCTAAGGCGCAATGCCGCCAGATCGGATTCGTAGAGGTTTCCCTGGTCAGGCCCGAGCCCGGTCCAGTCCCCGTTGGCTTCGCGACGATAAAGACCTTCCGGTGCAACGGTCGAAGGACCGCTCGATATTGCGTACAGCGTTCCGTCCGGCGCAAACCCGACCTTGCTGTAGCGCGTCGGCGGCAGGGATTCCAGAGTCCAGGAAATGCCGCCGTCGGTGGAGCTGAACACGCCGCCGTTGTTGAGCCCTTGAAACGCCGTCGCTATTTCCTGGGGATCCAAAGGATTCGACGCGATCGAAAACAGACTCAGTTCGGTGATGCCCGAGGACGACGCCAGGAAGTTCGAGCCGCCGTCGGTCGAGGAGAACACGCCGAGCGAAGTGGTTCCGATGAACACGTCGAGCGAGCTTTCAGGTGCAAAGCGTACCGACTGCGCCGCGAGAGAGCCGGTGCCGCCGATGCCGACGTCCCATGACGCGCCGCCGTCGATGGTGCGGTTGATACCGGCGCCGTCCGTTGCGATGAGTATCGTCTGTGCATCGTTCGGATCGATGGCGATAGCGGTCACGACCAGGAGCGGCCAAGTACCGTCGTGGAGCGGCGTCCACTTCATTCCCAGATCATCGGAGCCGTAGACGCCGAAATCTTCCGAGCCGAAGTTCTGCCCGCCGCCGACCAGAAGACGCGTGCCGTCGTAGGCAACGGCATTGATTGGATTTCCGTTGAGACCCGCGGTGCGATCGTCCCAGTTATCGCCGCCATCGATGGTGACCCAGACTTCTCCGCCTGCGAAATCGCCGCGAAATACGGCAATCACGGTGTTCGAGTCGTCCGGATCGATCGCCACGCCGGACCCGTTCATCGATGCACCGTGCGGGGGCGTACGATCCTCCCAGGAGATACCGGAATCGACGGAGCGCATCAGGTTGACGGGCTGCGCTCCGACGGCCGCCGTTACCGCAGCCCAGACGATCGAAGCGTCGCCGGGATCCACGGCAATATCGAACACTTCATCGTTGAGCTCGTCGATGCCCAGATCCTGGTGCGTCCAGGTCTGGCCGTCGTCGTCGCTGGTCCATACGCTGTCTTGAGTCGCCGCGTAAGCCCTGCCGTCCGGCGCGAACTCGATGTCATGCACGGTCACGCCCGCCAGATCAGCTACCGCTGTCCAGCTAGCGCCGTTGTCGGTGGAGCGGTACATCGTCCCGCCCCAGCTGCCGCCGGGAGCGATGCCGGCCAACACGACGCCCGATTGCGTCGGCGAAGCGGCGACGTCGGCAATGTCGCCGCCGGCAGGTCCCGTGAAAATCCAGCCGCCAGCGCCCGAACCTAGCCGCACGCTATTCGAAACTTGATCGGCAAAACCGACGGGACGCGCTTGCGTACCGGACGAATCGATGCGCACCGCGCTGCTCGTTGGCAACAGCGACAGCGGTGCGGAGGTTTGCGCACCGGCCATCGCAGCCGATCCGAGCCAAATTGCACAAACGTACCCAACGCGCTGCATGACCATCTTATGCGCCCTCGCCGATCCGAGGGCACGCACTGCGTGACCCTCATTCAATGCAGCAGCGTCACCAGCCACCGCCGCCGTTACTGATGTATATGTCGCAGATGACGGTGTAAGTGGGCCCGGCGAAGGTGCTGTCACCGAATCCGTAATTCACGTTTCCGCCCCACACGCTATTGCCGTTCGAGTCCGTGCCGGTGAATCCGCCGGCCCCGTAACCGCCTCCTCCCCATCCTCCCCAGCCGCCGTCATAGTTATAGAAAAGGCCACCGTAATCATAGATCGTGTTGGCATTGGAGAAGCCGAACGTCGCGCCACCACTATACCCGCCGCCCGCACCTACACCCCCGCCGTAGTACCAGCCCGCATTTCCGTGGCTGTCGATGATGAGGCCGCCATACACCGTTCCCTCGGTACCTCCCCCACCGAAGTTATAGCCAAAGCCGAAATTTCCCGTGTACAGACCTAACGGATCGACATGGTTCGTCGGCGCCAGAAGACTGTACGCGTAAAGATTCCGACCGCCGAAAAACCCTGCGGGATCCTCGGAAACGAAGCGCTTGAGCAGCGGGCTGTAGTACCTCGCACGGAAATAGTAGAGGCCGGTTTCATCCTTCTCTCGTCCGGTGAATTGGTACGGGTTGGCGCTGCCGCCATTGGCGAGGACTTCACCATAGGGCTCGTACGCATAGGTTTGCCGGATTGCGCCGCTCGCGTCCGTCAACGCTACGGTGCTTCCTATGGCGTCGGTGAGGAAATAGCGTCGGCCGGCACTTTCGTTACGCGCAAACCGCTCGTCCAGCCTCGATCCGGTGAGGATGGGATTGATCGTTCCGCCTTGCGACTCCTGAACGACGTTGCCGCCATCGTAGAGAAAAGCCGTAGTCGTCGTGCCCACGGTCTTGCTGACTCTTCGACCCAGGCTGTCGTATTGGAAGGTCGACGTGGTGCTTCCCTGCTGCAACTGCACCAGGCGATGACGGGCGTCGAACGTATAGGACATGGCCGACGGACTCGTCGAGTTGTCGACCAGCGGATCGCCGTCGGCGTCATAAGTGATGATCGATCCATTGGCTTGCGTCTGGCGATTGTTCAAATCAAAAAGATTGCTGCCCGTTGTCGCCGTAGCGAGCTTGTCGGCCGTCAGACTGCTCGTGCGGCTCAGCCGCTGGCCGGCCTGGTCGTAGGTATAGCTGACGTTGCCGAGCGAAATGCCCGTGACGGTCGCATAGCTGAGCGTCAGAATCTGGTTGGCGTTGTCGTAGCTGGTCTGCGTGAACACGCCGTTCGGAAGGAAAAGCTGCGTGCGCCGGCTGGCCGCGTCGTACACGGAGGTCGTGACTTCGGTGCCTTGCGTTATCGACGTCAAACGGTCGGCGTCGTCGTAACCGTAAGTGATCGGAAGCTGGCTCGCCGGTGTCATCTGCGTGCGCCGGCTTGCGGCATCGAAGGCATAGCTCACCACGCCTTGCGGTGTCTGCTCTTGCGTCAGCCGATTGAGCCCGTTGTAGGTCCGATCGATCGTGCCTGACACCGAATCGTCGAGCTCGACCAGACGGTTGCCCGCATCGTAGGTCGCCGCAACGGTGCTCGCATCGGCGTATGTCGTCAGCGTCGCCCGATTCAAGGCGTCGTACTGATATTGCGTCTGCTGATTCTTGCGGTCGAGATACGTGAGCGCGTTGCCCATGCCGTCGTAGGTCCACGATTCGGACTGGTTCAAGGCGTCCGTCCGCGATGTCCTCCTGTTGCGCGCGTCGTAGCCGAACTGCGTGATACCGCCGTTCGGATCGGTCAGGTTGAGCAGCTTTCCGTTCGCGTCATAGGTCAGCGTGGTGTCTTGCCCCATGGGATCGGTGCTCGTCACGACACGCCCCATCGTGTCGAAAGACCATAAGGCCTTCCTGCCCAGCGCGTCCACGATGCCGATCCGACGGCCTAGACCGTCGACGTAGAACGTTACGGTACGACCGAGCGCATCGGTGACGCTGCGCAGATCGCCGCCCGGGTCATAGGCAAATGTCGTCGCGTGATTGAGCCCGTCTTTCGACGTCAGCACTTGGCCAGCGTCGTTGCGCGTGAATGTACGCTGGTGCGAAAGCGGATCGGTGATCGACAACAAATTACCCAGAGAGTCATACGTAAACGTCGTCGTCTTGTTGAGCGGATTGACGTACGTCGCCAATCGACTGAAGTTGGCGGTGTAAGTAAAGCCTTCCGTCACCGCATTGACGGTGCCCGCCAAGCGCGTGCGCTGCGTGATATTGCCGAGATCGTCCCGTTGCAATTCGGTGCGGCGGCTCAACGCATCGACGATTGCGGTCAAAAGTCCGCTCGTGCTGTCTCGCTCGTATGTGGTCGTCTGCGCAAGCGAGGTGCCGTACGCATGCGTGACCGACGCCTTGTAGCCGTGGGAGTCGTACGTGACCCGTCGGACATTGTTGCGCGGATCGGTCACGTCCGTCTGGGTGACCTTGCCGTTGCCGTCCAGCGTATAGGCGAAGTGATACACCGCGCCGTCGGCCAACGTCTGCTGCGAGACCCGACCGTTCGCGTCATAGACATTCGTGACGATCGTCGTTCCCTTGCGATCGGCCACGGTGAGCATGCGTCCCGCCGTATCGTAGGTGTAGTCCTCGTGCAAGTTGTCGGGATAGGTTGCGCGGGTCAAATAGCCGGCCGTGGAATAGGTGTAGTTCCACGTGCGTCCCGCAATGTCTTCCATTTGCGTGATGCGGCTCGCGGTGTCGTAGGTGAAGTCGATATAGCGACCGCTCGTCGAGGTCAGGCGAAGGATCTGTCCGCCGTTGCGGCTTACGCCCACCGTGTTGCCGATTCGATCCTGGATCGCAGTCAGCACTCCGTACAGAGAGAAGATGAACTTCGTGCCGTTCTTCTTCGTGACGACGTAGTTGCCGCTCTCGTAGTCCAAGATCGCGGCGTAGTAGTCGGATGCCGAATCGGAATGCACGGCGACAACCGTCGTGTAGTCGGCGCCTGGAGAGGTTCTGTAAAAACGCACGTAGGACCCGTTGGGCAGGATCAGATCGTACTGTTGATACCTTCCGCCCGGCGTGCCGGAGACCTCGCGAAGATACATCGCGTAGCCGTGGTTATGACCGTAGCCGAATGCGCGAATGGTCGTATCGCCCGGGCGATACGTGCGCGTCACCTTGATCGGAATGACGCCCCGCGCAACGACATCGGGACGATCCAGAACGAACAGGCCGCTGTTGCAATCAACGGGGTCGCCGTCCCCCGCGTTGTTGCAGTCGTCACCACCACCGCCGGAATCGGGCGGCGGATCGTCGGGATCGTCCGGCGGCGGATCGTTGTCGTCGGGCGGATCATCCGGCGGGCCATCGGGCGGCGGTGCATCGTCCGGCGGCGGCGGATTGGTGTCGGTATACATGAAACCCACCGACTCGTAGAG
>Ga0268265_10002846_pt1 | contig 12726 bp, 6 predicted proteins | sample KBSSwiS52_FD_190355 | JGI IMG/M metagenome (GOLD analysis project Ga0268265, IMG submission 190355) | Switchgrass rhizosphere microbial communities from Kellogg Biological Station, Michigan, USA - KBS Switchgrass S5-2 (SPAdes) (version 2) | ecosystem: Host-associated > Plants > Roots >... | reverse complement strand
TGGCGCGCTCGGCCGCCACGAACTGGACGCCCTTGGGCAGGTGCGCCGCGTAGTCGCACTCATCCATCTGGTTCTGAAAGCGCTCGTACACGTAGATCTGGGTGACCGGGACCCCGACGCCGGTCAACTGGCGCACGACTTCGCCCACGATCTCGTACGCGGAGATGCAGTGCGGATACCCGCCGCAATTGACCTTGATGCCCACGACATCGGACGGTTCGAAGAAGCGCCGCCAGGCGTCCGCCGTGGTGGCGGCACCGGTCAATGCGCGCATGCCCCGCGCCATCATCTCGCGCACGACCGCGTCGTCTGCCTTGCCGGTCGCCGTGTCAACGGATCTGGCTGAGTTGACCGCCACCACGCGGCCTGGGTAAGGACCCGGCATCCCGGGAATCGCGGCCGGCTTGTAACTCGAGACGACACGAAGCGCCGGAAGATCCTGAGTCTTCTGGACGGCTCCTTCGGCTGGGACTTCGACCGGAGCCGCCGCGCCGACGCGCGTGAGTGACGCTCTGGCGTACGTGGCCGCCGCCAGCAGGCGAACGAACGATCTCCGATGCATGAACACACCTCCCGCCTTTGCGAGCAGCGCTTCATCCTACCCGAATGTGCACCCTTCGCCGCCCATCTCGCTTGACTCCACCCGGCGGCTGCGCCATCGTTACGGCAAATTTACCCTTGGGAGGAACCATGAGGCGACCGTTCCTGTTGAACGCGTTGGTGCTCTTCGCGACTGCTCTTCTGCTTCCGGCCGGTGCGTCTGCCCAAACCGGCGCGGGTTCATTGACAGGCATCGTCGCCGATCAGAGCGGCGCCGCCGTGCCGGGCGCGACCGTCACCGCGACCAATCAGGCGACGAACGTGACGTACACCGCAACCTCCAATAACGCAGGCAATTACACCGTGACGTCGTTGCCCGTCGGCGTCTACGTGGTCAAGGCGGAGCTGTCAGGCTTCAAGACCTCGGCGACGCAGCCGACCCAGGTAGAGGCGCTGCAGACCGTCCGGATCGACTTCAAGCTGACGCTGGGCGCCATCGAGGAAACGGTCGTCGTCGTCGGGACGTCGCCGCTGCTGCAGACCGAGACCGCCACGGTCGGCGAGGTGATTTCCGGCACGACGGTCGAGCAGATGCCGCTCAACGGCCGCAACACCGGAGCGCTGTCGCTGCTGCTGCCCGGCGTCGTGTCGCCGAACCCGAGCACCTTCAGCGAGATCCGCAACTTCGGTGGTGGCCGGCCGTACGTCAACGGCAACCGCGAGCAGACCAACAACTACATGATCGACGGCGTCGACATGAACGAGTCGATCGACAACCTCGTCGCCTATCAGCCCAGTCCGGACGCCATCGCCGAGATCAGCGTCGAAACGAACAACTACGCCGCCGATACCGGCAACGTGGCCGGTGCGGTCATCAGCAACGTGATCAAATCCGGATCGAACAACGTCCGCGGCAACATCTTCGAGTTCTACCGGAACAGCGCCATGGACGCGAACTCGTGGGCCAACAACCGCTCGGGCGCCGCGAAGCCGGAGCGGCGGCAAGACATTTACGGAGGAACGCTCGGCGGCCCGCTCGTCAAGAGCCGGCTGTTCTTCTTCGCGGACTATCAGGGAACGCGGTACAACGCACCCGGATTCGAGACGCTCTCCGTGGTGCCCGAAGCCTGGCGGCGAGGCGATCTGTCCAGCGTCAGTTCGGTCATCCGCGACCCGTTGACGCAACAGACGTTTGCCGGCAACCAGATCCCACTCGGTCGCATCAGCCCGATTGCTCGCGCGATTCTCTCCAACGCCTCGCTCTATCCGCTGCCGAACCGGACGGTGAGCGGCGGCGTGATCGGGAATTTCGTGGGCGAAACGCTGACGACCATCCGTGCGCACCAGGGCGATGCGCGAATCGACTGGAACGCGTCGAACCGGGACAAGATCTTCGGACGCTTTTCGGTCGCCTCGTACCTCTCGAAAAACGACAAACGGGGCTTTCCGCTGCTGCTCGGCAGCCAGACCGACGCCCCGTTCCGCAATCTGGCATTGAACTGGAACCGCGTCGTCAATTCGTCGCTCGTCAACGAACTCCTGGTCGGCTACAACCAGATCACCATCGTGACGTCAGCCCTCGACTGGGCGGGCCTTGGAAACGGCAACGCGACGTTCGGGATTGCGGGTGGCCAGCCGATTCCCGGGCTCAGCTCGATCCAGTGGGGCAGTTCACTGACCAACATCGGCAGCATCGCGAGCAACACCGATACGCTCGACAAGACGTTTCAGATTAACGAGAAGGTCACCTGGCTGAAGGGGCGCCACTCGCTGAAAACGGGCGGCCAAATGCTGCACTACGTGCAGCAGCGTTACTACGCCGGCAACAACGGGGCGCTCGGCCTGTTCGGCTACGGCGGAACGTTTACCGGCTTTGCATTCTCCGACTTCCTGCTGGATCAGGTCACGAACAAGGGACGCGGCAGCGTCTCGGCGCCCTGGACGCACCTCCACAACCGGATCGCGCTCTACGTCCAGGACGACTTCAAGGTGGTCCCCGCGCTGACGCTCAATCTCGGCATGCGGTGGGCGTACACGCAGCCCGTCATCGAGAAGGACAATCGTCAATCGAATTTCGATCTGACCACCGGACGTCAAATCAGCGCTCAGGAGGGGTCTCGGGAGAGTGAATCCCTGTACAAGGCCTACAAGAAAGGCTTCGAGCCCCGCCTCGGCGCCGCCTGGCGGCTGAACGATCGGTGGGTGGTGCGTGGCGGCTACGGCATCTCCCAATACATGGAAGGCACCGGCGCCAACCTGCGGCTGCCGTTGAATCCACCATTCTTCTTCGAGTCGGACGTTCGCTACGACGCGACGACGGGCGGCGGGACGCTCGGCGCTGGTTTCGCCGACCTCAGGCCGTTGGATCAGCCGTCGGGACAGGTGCGCGCGTGGGATCCGAATCTGCGGCCGCAGTTCACCCAGCAGTGGAATGCGTTCGCCGAGTATCTGCTCACGGACGCCACCTCCGTCAACATCGGCTACGTCGGCCACAACGCGAAGTACCTGGTGACGCCGGTCGAGGGGAATCAGCCGCTGCCCGGCGTGGGCGATCCGTCCACATGGGCGCCGCTGGACAGACGGCGTCCGCTGTTCGCGACCGCGCCGCTGATCACCAACATCTCGACGACCGCGTCGCGCGGCCGCAGCGACTACAACGCACTGCAGGTCAGCGCCCGTCAGCGGACCTCCAAAGGGCTCGAGTACCTGGCGTCGTACACGCTGGGCAAGGTGCGCACCAACAACCTTGGATACTACGGCTCGGGCGGCGTGCAGGCGGAAGGCGCGTACTGGATGAACGCGTACCAGCCGGAATGGAACTACGGCCCGGCGTTCTTCGACGTCCGCCACAACTTCGTCCTGTCGGCGAGCTACGAGCTGCCCTTCGGGCGGAGCGGCGCGTCCGCGGCCAATGCCCTGATTGGCGGTTGGAGGTTGAGCGGCAATTTCCAGGCGCGAACAGGCTTCCCGATCACCGTGACCGACGGCCGCGGCTCGTCACTTCAGGCTACGCGCGGGAACGAGCGGCCGAACTGCATCGGCGACCCGACGCCGGCGAATCAGACACTCGATAAGTGGCTGGACATCAACGCGTTCGGCCGTGCGGCCAGCGGCACCTGGGGCAACTGCGGGATCGGCGTCGCCCGTGCGCCCGGCTTCAAGAACCTCAACGCCGCGCTGGCGAAGCGCGTCAGCGTCGGCGGCGCGCGCAACGCCGAGTTCCGGCTCGAGGCCTTCAACCTGACCAACACGCCGAGCTTCAGTCCGCCGGCGCGCGACATTTCCGTGCCGAACACGTTCGGGACGATCACGAACACGGTGAGCGTGGCGCGAACCGTGGAACTGGTTTTCAAGTTCTTCTTCTAAGCGAATGGTTTCCGTGCGACGAGGTCCACATAAGGGGGTTGCGATGCTGCGTCCGGCTCTGTTGTCACTGAGTCTTGGCTTGTTTCTCACGACGAACGCATGGGCGCAGCTCGCGTCGCAAACGGCGCTCGTCGGTACGATCACCGACAGCGACGGGCTTGCGGTGCCCGGTGCCCAGGTAGTCGCGGTCAACGCCGGCACGCGCGATACCTACGAAGCGACGACCAACGCCGAGGGGTACTACAACATTCAGTTCGTTCGCACCGGCACCTACGAGATCAGCGTGACGCTGACCGGCTTTCAGACCTCGAAGGTGACGGGCATCGAGGTGGCCTCCAACCAGGTCGTCCGCACCAACGTCGTCATGAAAGTCGGCCAGTTGAACGAATCGATCACCGTTGTCGGCGCGTCGCCGATCCTGGACACCGACAGCGCCAAGATTTCGGAAACCATCGGCAAGCGCGCCGTCGCCGATTTACCGCTGAACGGCCGCAACGTCTGGAGCCTGGCGAGCACCACGCCGGGGGTCACCTCCGCGCCAACCAGCGACATCGGTTTGAGCTTCCGAGGTGCAGGCCAGCGCGAGATCCAGAACAGCTTGTCGCTGGACGGCATCAACTCGTCGTCCAATCTCCTCGCGGCGACCAGCATGCGGCCGATCGCCGACGCCGTCACTGAGATTCAGGTCCAGACCGGCAGCACGTCGGCGGAGTACGGTTCCTACCTCGGCGTCCACATCAACGTAGTGACGAAGAGCGGGACCAATAGCCCCCACGGATCGCTGTTCGCGTTCCTCCAGGACGACGCCCTCGACAATCGCGGATATTTCGAGAACCCGGCGAACCCCAAGAACCCGCGGAGTCGCAAGCAGTTCGGGACGGAAATTGACGGCCCGGTGACGATTCCGAAGCTGTATGACGGCCGCAACAAGACGTTCTTCATGGGGTCGTACGAGGGGGTCCGCGCGAACGGGCTGACGGCCGGTTTCGTGACCGTGCCGACCGCGTTGATGCGTCAGGGGAATTTTTCCGAAGTCAGCACCGCCATCAGGAATCCGCTGACGGGCCAGCCTTTTCCTGGAAATATCATTCCGCAGTCGCAGATTTCGTCGGTCGCGCGGAAGCTGCTGGAGTACTACCCCGCGGCAAATCAACCGGGAACGGGGTCGAACCTGCAGGCCAACGGCGCGTCCGACGACAACGTTGACCAGATCCTGCTCCGCGTCGATCAGAACGTTGGCAACAAGGCCCGTCTGTATTTTCGCTACAACTGGCACGACAGCTTCACCAACAACATCGCGAATCCGCCGACGCCGATTCCGATTCAGGTGGTCACGCAGCCGCGTACCAACAAGAACTCGCTGTTCACCTACACGCACACGCTGCGGCCGAACCTGTACAACGACTTCCGGATCGGTTATCACCGAATCGATTTCGACACGCTGAATGCCTTCTCGGTGGGCGGTGTCGCCTCAGCGGGCGCGGATCTCGGCATTCCCGGCTTCAATGGCGACGTCCGCTTCAACAATCCAGGGATCCCGACCATCAACATCAGCGCGTTCACCGGCCTTGGCACCGCGGGAGCGAACTGGTTCCAGTTCGACACGACGTTCCAGATGTCGAACGTCATGGCCTATAACCGCGGCTCGCACAACGTCCGCTTCGGCTTCGACCTGCGGCGGATGGCCACTGGCCGGCGCGCGGCCAACGATCCGCGCGGACGCTTTGACTTCACGGGCGACATCACTGGCTACTCCGTCGCCGACTTCATGCTGGGATTGCCGCGGACGGTGATTCCGCCGACCGATCAAATCCAGGGCCACGTCGGCGGGTGGCGAAATGGCTTCTTCGTCAATGACGTCTGGCAGGCATCGCGCAACTTCACGCTGAGCCTCGGCCTGCGCTACGAGCTCAACACCCCCGTACAGACTTACGCCGGGCTTGCCTCGATGTTGGCCGAAGACCAGGAGACGATCATCCCGTCGAGCTTCCCTGCTCCAGGCTTCAAGTTCACCAACGCGAACTACAAGGACATCGCGCCACGCCTTGGTGCCACCTATCGGCTCGGCGAGAAGACGGTGCTGCGCGCCGGCTTCGGGATTTACTACAACCCGAACCAAATGAACTCGTTCACGTTCCTGACCAACAACCCGCCGATCGCGGCCGTGTCCACCTTCAGCTCGGATCCCGCGAATCCCACGTTGTCCTTCGCGAGCCCGACCGGTGTGCCGGGCCCGGTGGCCACGCCCGATATGATCTCGCCGACCCGCGATCTGCCGAGCGCCAGGAAGGATCAGTGGAGCGTCGACGTCCAGCGGGAGCTGCACGCCGGGATGGCGCTCGACCTGCAATATCTCGGATCGAACACTAGTCACCTGGACCGCAGCTTCTTCAACAACACGCCGCAGCCCGGTCCGGGGGCGGTCGATCCCCGTCGGCCCAGCCAGAAGTTCAGAAGCCGCCGCATCATCCAGAACGATCTGATTGCCGACTACGACGCCGTCAGCGTCATCCTGCGCAAGCGCATGAGCCACGGCTTGCAGGCCGATGCGCACTACACGTGGTCGCGCACGCGCGACATGTCGACGCACTCCAACGGCGGCGGCCAGACGATGAACAACTACGACATCTGGGCGGACTATGGCCCGGCGAACTGGGACATTCCGCACCGGTTCGTTGCGAGTTACATCTACGACGTGCCGTTCCTCAAGACCTCGTCGAATCCGGTGCTGAAGTATGTGGTGGCGGGCTGGCAGGTGGGCGGCGTGAGCACGATTCAAAGCGGAACCCCGGTCAACGTCGTCATCAGCGCCGATCGCGCGAACATCGGCATCTCGGGGCTGCAGCGCCCGAACCTGGTTGGCGCCGTCCCTTCGCTCAATTGCCAGCCCAACACGACAACCCTCGAGCTGATCAACTGCTTCGATGCGTCCGCATTCGCAATGCCGGCGCAGTTCACGTTCGGCAACGCGCCGCGCAACGTGCTGAGAGGTCCCAAGTTCGCCTCCACCGACCTGTCGTTGATGAAGAACATCCCGCTCGGCGGAACGATGCAGTTCCAGATTCGCGCGGAAATCTTCAACGCATTCAACACCGTCAACTACAACAACCCCGGTGGCACCTTCGGCGCCGCGACGTTTGGTCGCATCAGCCAGGCGCAGGCCATGCGGCAGGTGCAACTGGGTGGCAAACTCTTGTTCTGATTGGATGCGGTCCCGATTCAGTGGGACGGCTACTTGAGGAGTCTCGCAGATGAAGACATCGAATCGACGCACCTTCATCCGTCGCGGTGTGACCGCGGCGGCAGCCGTGACGGCAGCAGCAGCGGTTCCGGCGAGGGCGGCCGCCCAGACCGAGAAGCCGACCAAGAAAGTGCACTATCCGAACGGCCGCAAACCGGAAAAGCCGGGGTTGTTCAACGGGATCGTTTCCTACGGCAACCTGCTGTTCATCGCCGGCGTCGGCTATCACTCGGAAGGCGACATCAAGGTGCACACCAAAGCGGTGCTCGATGACATTCAGAAGCGTCTGGAGAGCGCCGGGTCGTCGATGGAGAAGGTCGTGAAGTGCAACGTCTACCTCAACGACCTGAAGGACTATGACGGCATGAACGAGATGTTCCGGGGCCGCTTTGGCGCCGAGCCGCCGGTGCGCACCACCATCGCGGCAGCCGGCGGCATTCCCGGCAACTCGCTCGTCGAAATCGATGTCATCGCGGTTATCTAGCGCTCGACCACCGCACCAGGCGCCGGGTGGTCGCGACGAAGCGTCACGTCAAACGACGATGGAACGCAGAGCCCGCTGAGCTCGCAGAGATTCGTTGTAACAAGAATCTTGAGACTCAGCGGGTTTGCAGCTTTGCGTTCGTACTGTGTGTCGCTCATGCACGCCGCGCAAGTCACCGCTCTAGCGCAATGCCCTATTTCGGAATAATCCACGGCAGGGCGTAGGCGTACAACATGACAATGACGCCGACGATCGAGGCGAGCACGATGCTGTGACCGAACACCGCCTTGAAGATCGCGGCCTCCTTGCCGACCTGCTGCGTCGCCGAAGCTGAGACGACGATCGACTGCGCGTCGATCATCTTGCCCATCACACCGCCGCTCGAGTTGGCCGAAGCCATCAGAATCGGACTGAGGCCGAGCTGTTCGGCGGTCACCTTCTGAAGATTGCCGAACAGCGCGTTCGATCCCGCATCGGTACCCGTCAGCGCGACACCAAGCCACCCGAGCAGCGTCCCGAAGAATGGGAATGCCCATCCGGTCCGCGTCAGGCTGAGACCGAGGACCGTGTCCATGCCCGAGTAGCGCGTCACGAACGCCAGCCCCACCATGAAACTGATCGCCAGAAGCGACGGGATCAGATCAATGAAGGTCCGTCCGAGAATCTGCAGCACGCGGCGCCACCGCATGCCGAGAATCATCGCGGCAATCGCGGCGCCGGCGAACACCGCCGTCCCGGGGAGTGCGATGAAGTTCAAGTCGGCGATCGCCGCTTCGGGCGACGGCGCAGGAACCACGGGAGGCACGCGATAGACCAGGTTGTGGAGGTACGGGACCGGCTGCCTGAGCGACGCGAAGGTGAGCGGCCGGCTCAGCGCCGGCAGCCCCACGACGAAGATCAGGATCGACGCGAGAACGAAGGGCGACCAGCCTTTGAGTACCGCCGCCGTTGAATGTTGCGGGGTGACGCCGCGCGCTGCCTGCGCATTCTCCGTCGTCAGGATGGTCGCGGGCTGCCAGACTTTCAGGAACGCAACCATCATCAGCAGCGAAAAAATGGCGGCGACGATGTCGACCAACCCGTTCTCCTGGAAGTTCGCCCAGTAGAATTGCATGGCGGCGAACGACAGCCCGCTGACCGCCAATGCGGGCCAGACTTCGAATGTTTCGCGCCAGCCCACCATGCTGCGAACGAGCCAGAGCGGAAGGATCAAGGAAATCGGCGGCAGGATCCGGCCGGTCATCGCGCTCAATGTGCCTTCCGGCAGTCCGGTCACGCCGGCGAGGGTGCGAATCGGATTACCGACCCCGCCCCACGCGACCGGCGCCGTGTTCGCCACCAGACACAGAGTCGCCGCCTGAAACGGATCGAAGCCGAGACCGATCAGAAACGCTCCCGCAATCGCAACCGGCGCGCCGCCCCCGCCGGTCCCTTCCAGAAACGCGCCGAAGCAGAACGCAATCAGCACGAGCTGGAGTCGCCGATCGGCAGACAGCGCCGCGATCGACTCCTTCATCACCTGGAACTGGCCGGTCTCGACGGCGATGTTGTAGAGGAAGATCGACGCGATGACGATCCACGCGATGCGGAGCACGCCGAAGATGAACCCGTGCAGGCACGCCGCGGCCGCCATGGCCGCAGGCATGTTGAAGACCGTCAGCGCCAGAACGATGGCGACCGTCATCCCGCTCAATGCGGCCACCCAGACGCGACTTTTCAGGACGATGAGGGCGAAGAACAGGGTGAGGACCGGCAATGCCGAGACGAACGTCGACAGCGGCCAGAAACCGAAGGGGTCGTAGGTTTGTTGCCAGGTTGGCATTCAGCCTCAACGCTCAGGGCTTAGGGCTTATGCGGGCTTAGGGCTCCAGAACTTTCAATATCTGTTGTAGCGAGCGAGCGCTTTGAGCATCGATTTCTCCTCCTTGATGATCGATACCATCTTGGTCTCCTTCTCGTCGTACTGCCGGAGGAGCGTCAAGACGTCGGCCATCTTGTCCACTGGCACCACCACTACTCCGGTACGATCGCCGACGATCCAATCGCCGGGTCTCACGAGCACGCCGGCGCAGGTGACTGGCACGTTCTTGGTCACGCTCACGTACCGGCCCACGGACGTCGAAGGCGTGAGGCTGCGGCTGAAGACTGGAAAGCCGATCTCTTCGAGCTCTTCGACGTCGCGGGCTCCGCCGTCGATCACGGCGCCTGCCAGACCGCGAACTTTTCCTGTCGTGGCCATGAGGTTCCCGATTCCCGCCGTTTCCAGGCCATCCTCGAGGACGTACACCAGCACGCTCCCCGCCGCCGACTCGTCCAGGATCTCGAGTTGACGGTTCGGGTAGTCGCGCTGATCGCTTTTCAGGACGCGGCGCAGAACGGCGGTGGTCGCGGGCCCCATGATCTTGGTCTTGAAGACCGGCTTCATGTCGCGATACATGAACCCGCGCTGCCCCGTGGCTTCGTCGACCGCATCGGCGACGTTGCCGGTGCTCGCCTTCGTGAACTCGGCGATGATCTCCTGGCGTGTCTGGGCGCTGCCGGCGGGCGCCGGGGTTGTTTGGGCGTGTTCGCGGCGCGCCAAGGCGGCGGCTCCGAGCATGGCGAAGCAGCAAACGGCCGGCAGCAGCAGGCGATGACGCACGTTCCCTCCTGTAATGAGCGGCTCGAACCGGTGTCACGTCTCCGAAGTTTTCGGAGACGCGACACTAATCGAATGGACGGTGAATTTCAAATCGAAACTGCGCTAATCTACGCCTGCGCAACGCCAGAACCGAGGACACCATGCTGCAATCGCTCAAGACCCGCTGGAGTCGCCGCGAGCTGTTCCGGCGATCGGCGCTGCTCACGTTGCCGGCGCTGTTCCGTGGGCAGGAACTGTCAGCCGCGGCGCAGGCGTCCGTTGGTAGCGCGGGCCTTTCAGGCGCGCCCGCCGGAGGCCTCCGCGTCGGCCAGGACATCTATCAGTCAATCGGCGTGCGGCCGCTGATCAACGCGCGCGGCACCTTCACCATCATCAGCGGGTCGCGCATGTTGCCGGAAGTGCGGGCGGCGATGGACGCCGCCGCGCAGCATCACGTCCACATCGACGAGCTGATGACGGCGATCGGGGCCCGCCTGGCGGAGCTGACCAAAGCGGAATGGGGCATGGTGTCCTCGGGATGTTCGGCCGCGCTGACCCATGCCACCGCGGCGTGCGTCGCCGGCGGGAACCCCGATCTGCACGTGCGGATTCCCCATCTCGACGGGTTTGCCAAGGATGAAGTGATCATCCCGGCGCATTCCCGCAACGTGTATGACGCGGCGATTCGCGCCGTCGGCGTCCGCATCGTCGAGGTCAGCACGGCCGAGGAGCTCGAGGCCGCCTTCGGCCCGCGGACCGCGATGATCTACATCTTCGCCGGCCCTCAGGCCGACAAGGGTCCGCTCAGCACGCAAGCGATTGCGCGGATGGCCAATCAACGCCGCGTGCCGGTGCTCGTCGACGCAGCGGCTGAAGTGTTGACGGTGCCAAACGTGCACCTGCAGAACGGCGTGACGCTCGTCGCCTACAGCGGCGGCAAGTGCATCCGCGGCCCGCAGACCGCCGGCTTGCTCCTCGGGCGGAAAGACCTGGTGCAGGCCGCGTGGGTCCACAGCGCGCCGCATCACGGCTTCGGGCGCTCGATGAAGGTGGGCAAGGAAGAAGCCGTCGCGATGCTGATGGCCGTCGAAATGTGGATGAAGCGCGACCACAAGGCCGAGTGGACGCGATGGCTGTCGTGGCTCGATACCATCGCCAGGCAAGTGTCCACCGTGGACGGCGTGACGACGTCGGTGACGGAAACGACGGAGCTGTCCAACCGGACGCCGTCGCTGGTGATTCAGTGGGATCCGAAGCGCCGCGGCATCACCGGGGCGGCCGTCGCGAGACTTCTACTCGAGGGTGAGCCGCGTATCGCGACGCCGGGCGGCCGGGATCGCGATGGCCAGACGAGCATCTCGATCACGCCGTACATGATGGCTGCTGGAGAGGAGAAGGTCGTCGCCGAGCGGCTCCATGCCATCCTCTCGAATCCGCCAAAGCAGGACGCGCCCGCGCGAACGGCGGCGCCGGCCGCGGATCTGACCGGGCAATGGGATGTGCGCATCGAATACGCGGCCAACACCTCCAGCCACACGCTGCACGTGAAGCAGGTCGGCAATCGGCTCGAAGGCACGCACCAGGGCGATTTCGTGTCGCGCGATCTCACCGGGACGATCGACGGGAACACCGTGCAGATATCGAGCTCCGTGACCGAACGGCACGGCGACGCCTTGAGCTTCCGGTTCAACGGCACCGTCGCGACCGATGCGATGTCGGGGACACTCGACATGGGCGAGTACCTGACGGCGAAGTGGAGCGCGAAGCGGCACGACTATCGTCGGGGATGAGAAGGCGGGATGGGCTGGATGGGCAGGAAGGGCCGAACATGAGAATGACACTGGGGCGTGCCGTCGCTGCGTGTTTCGTGATGGTGGCGCTGATCGATGTTTCTGCGCAGCAGAGGTACGACCTCCTCTTGAAAGGCGGACACGTCATCGACGCGCGGAACGGGATCAGCGCGGTCCGCGACGTCGCGATCGCGAATGGCAAGGTCGCCGCGGTCGCCGCCAACATCGCGCCGGCCGACGCCTTCAAGGTCGTCGACGCCACCGGCTACTACGTCACGCCGGGACTGGTGGACATTCACGTCCACGTTTTCGCCGGCACCGGCGAGCGCGGATCCTACGCCGGCGACAACAGTCTCTATCCGGACGGCTTCACGCTGCGGTCGGGCGTCACGACCGTCGTCGACGCCGGCTCCTCGGGCTGGAGGAGCTTCCCGGACTTCAAGGATCGGATCATCGATCGCTCGCGAACCCGTGTGCTGGCGATGTTGAACATCGTCGGCGCCGGCATGCGCGGCGACAAGTTCGAGCAGAACCTCGCCGACATGGAGGCGAAGCCGACCGCGGAGATGGCGCTGCGTCACAAGGGCGTCGTCGTCGGCATCAAGAGCGCACACTACGCCGGGCCGGAGTGGGCGCCGGTCGAGCGGGCGGTGGAAGCCGCCACGCAGGCCAACGTTCCGGTGAT
>Ga0268265_10002842_pt1 | contig 12729 bp, 11 predicted proteins | sample KBSSwiS52_FD_190355 | JGI IMG/M metagenome (GOLD analysis project Ga0268265, IMG submission 190355) | Switchgrass rhizosphere microbial communities from Kellogg Biological Station, Michigan, USA - KBS Switchgrass S5-2 (SPAdes) (version 2) | ecosystem: Host-associated > Plants > Roots >... | reverse complement strand
GGGCGGCGACGTCCGGCATGGTGAAGTCGTAGGTCGCAGCGCTGCCCGACGCCGTCAGGTAGGCGCTCGTGGCGATGAGACTGAACGCGTTTGCGTCACTCAGCACGTCGATCGACACGCCCTTGTCGTATACCAGAGGGATGCTCCCCTGGAACCTGAAACGGGGATACGCGCCAGGAGCAACGAGTGATCGTGCCGGCGCGGTAATGGTGGGGCCGAGCGCGAGCGTCTGATCGGCGACCGGCCCGACGTATTTGAGCGACACGCGGAAGTCGGTTTCAGTCGCGGGCGGCGTTGCGAACACCACGACGGTGTGGAAGTCGCCGCTGACCATGTCCGCAGGACCGATGCCCGCCCACGGGCGCGGGGTCGTCTGGCTCGGCGCCAGGTCGAACCACAGCAGCGACGCGCCGTTCGCCGTCACGAGCTCGGTGAAGATCTCCAGCTTGTCGGTGCCTCCGCCGGTGATGGCGGCGGACGCCACTGCCGGCACGAACGCTGTCGGCGCATTGAAGTCGACCGTCGCGGGCAGCGACCCTCCGTCCGGGATGTCGAGGTTGCGGAAGATCACGGCCTTGTCCGGTGGCGTGCCTGCGCTCGTCATGCGGGTGGCGACGAAGTCGGCGAGCCCGCCCGGGACGTCAGTGAACGTGACCGGGTTCGTCGAGTTGCTGCCGATGAACAGCTTGGTCGTGATGCCTAACGACAGGATACCGTACTGACCACCCGAGACGCCCGCGACGGTGCCGGTCACGGTCTTCGCTTCCGCCGCTTCCTCGCAGTTGTCGATGCCGGCCTGTACGAGCTCCGCGGCGGATGCGTACGAGACATACGTCTGGTAGACGTCAGTGAGGGACCGGCGTAGCGTCCCTGCCCTGCTCGCGACGTTGGTGCTGTGTGCACGAATCCTGTCCCGGGTGTTCAGGCGGCGCGCGGGCCGCTCATGCACGCTCGCGCGGCGATCGACGCCGAGGACGTCTGCGACGGTCGCGGATGGCGCGCCGTACACGACCAGGACGCCGCCGCGCCCTTGCCTGATGTCGAACGCGTACGTCAGCACGTCTTCCGATGTGGACCCGGCGACGGGCTGCCACACGCCGCTTCCGTCCTGATACGCGAAGAACGCCGGCACGTCGGACGCGTCGCAGAACTGGTACGCGACGCGGGTGCCGCCCGCCGGTGCCTCGACCGTGACGACCATGGTCGTGGTTTTCGCTCCGGGACCGGTACCGGTTCCCTGGATCGTGAGCGGATAGTTGCCCTCGGCGACGCTCGCCGCCACGCTCACCACGAGGGTCGACGCATTGGTCGTGGACGGCGTCGGCGAGAAGGCGCCCGTGATCCCGGATGGGGGATTGAGGAGCGCGAGCGCCACGCCCCCATCGAAGCCGGTGCGATCGATGGTGACGGTCGCGCCACCGGTCGCGCCGACGGGGATGGTGACCGCGTTCGGCGTGACGATCAGGGCATAGTTAGGCGCCGGGGTCACGGTCAACTGGTATGTGGCCGTCGCCTGAGTGACGTTCTGCGCCGTCGCGGTGATAGTGCCCGTGTACGCCTGCGCGGGGATGGCTGCCGCGGCGGTGACGGTGATGGTGGCACTGGTCACGGTCCCCGAGAGCTGCGGCGGAGTGATCGTCGTCGTGATGCCCGTCGGAAGCCCGGTCACCGCGAGCGTCACGACGCCGGTGAATCCCCCGGCGCGCGTCAGCGTGACGGTCACCGAGGTGTTTCCGCCTTGCACCACCGACAGCGCCGTCGGGTTTGCGGTTACCTGGATCGAGCCGGTGTTGCCGGCCGGCCCGCCGTCGTCGTTGCAGGCGAGGATGACGAGTGTCGCTACGACGGCGATCCCTAGGTGCGTCGCCCGCTGAATCCGAGTCATCGGGGGCCTCAGTGATCCGTTCTTGAACCGTTAACGTGAAATGCCGCGGGAACCCGACATTGGCGCGACCATGAGCAGCGACGCTGCTGTCATTCCGAGCGGAGCCGCGCAGCGGCGGAGGCGAGGAATCGCCGGCCCGTGTCATTCCGAGCGCAGCGCCCTAGGCGCGGAGGCGAGGAATCGCAATCGTCCCAGTAGAGGGTCTGGCCTCCCGGTCGGGACGATGGCGATTCCTCGCCTCCGCCGCTGCGCGGCTCCGCTCGGAATGACGTGTGCCGCTGCTGTGATCCGCTGGCTGATTGGACGGACCGGAAACTGGATTTCGCGCGACACAAGGAATCGCCGCATCGCTCGAGCCGGACGGGGCTGCCCCCGCCGACAATCTGTTCGCGCTGCTCGGCACCGCGGAGACACCGGAGAGCCGCATTGCCGATCTCGAGGCCGTCGTGACAGGCCTCGGGCTGGATCGCGGAACGCAGACGAAGCTAGACGCCAAGCTACAGCTGGCGCTCGCGGATCTCGGATCCGGGGACTTCGCCGGCGCGTGCGGTGCGATGCAGGACTTCATCAATCTCGTGAACGCAAGCCGGGCAAGAAGCTCACGCCCGCCCAGGCGGCCGCGCTCATCGAAACGGCGACCGGGATTCGTACCTTGATCGGGTGCTGAAACGTTAGGCAGTCGCGGCCTATATCATTCCGAGCGGAGGCCGCAGGCCGGCGCTGCTGTCATTCCGAGCGGAGCGCCGAAGGCGCGGAGGCGAGGAATCGCACTCATCCAGGTAGAGGGGCCGCTCGGTCGGGACGAGTGCGATTCCTCGCCTCCGCCGCTGCGCGGCTACGCTCGGAATGACAACGCCCTCCCGCGTCACCGCTGAACGACGCGGTTTCGCAGCACGCCGACCCCTTCGACCTCCACCTCCACCGTGTCGCCGGCCTTGATCGCGCGCGTCGTCCCCGGCGTCCCGGTGTAGATCACGTCGCCCGGCATGAGCGTGACGTACTGGCTGACGTAGCTCACGATCGCGGCGACGTCGAAGATGAGGTCCTTCGTGCGCTGCGATTGCACCACCTCCCCGTTGAGGCGCGTCTGGAGGAGGAGGTCATCATAGTTGAGCCCCGTGACGATCGCGGGGCCTAACGGGCCGAACGTGTCGCTCGCCTTTGCGCGAAGCCACTGCAGATCGGCGCGCTGCCAGTCCCGCTCGCTCACATCGTTGCCCGCGGTCACGCCGAAGACGTACGACTTCGCCTCCTCCTTCGTCACGCGCGACGCCTTCTTGCCGATCACGACGACGAGCTCGCCCTCGTAGTGCGTGTTCTTCGCGTCGGGCGGCAGCACAATCTCCTCGCCGGTCGCGATGATCGAGGTGGGATACTTCGCGAACAGTCCCGGGTAGGTGGCCGTGGGCCGCTCGCCGAGGTGGCTTTTGTAATTGAGGCCGACGGCGATGACCTTGCTCGGCTCGACGGGCGCGAGGATCTTGACGTCGCCCAGTCGCGCGGTCGTCCCCGTCGGGCGCGGATTGGAGAAAAGGTCACCACTGAGCTCGCGCACGCGATCGCCCTCGAGCAGACCGTACGCGACGCGTCCGGCGTGCGAGTAGCGCACGTACTTGACTGCCTGCTGGCCCAAAGCGCGATCGGTGGTGAGCACGGAGACGAGGGCGACGAGGAGTAGAGGGCGCATCAGTGTCACCTCCGTTGAGTTGTCGCATCCAGGAGAGCAGCACCTCGCCCGCCTGCGTGTCCGACAATGTGCCTGAAGCGGTGGGCACGCCGCAACGCGAGCAGGGTCTCTCGCGACGTGACGGCTGGGAGGTTCGGCGTGGTCGATGTACCTGGGATTCGCGGATGTAACGCTCCCGCCTCCCGAGAGGACTGTTACTGCGCAACCACTCAGGAGCTTGTCGTGGGACGCTGGACCCTCTTGTCGCTCGCCCTCATCGCCACAGCCGCACGAACCCAGGCGCAGGACCTGCCGGCACGTCGCGCGTGGGTCGCCGCGCATGCGTCACCCCTCCGCACGCTCGACCCATCCGACCCCGATGATCGCGACCTCTCACCCCTCGGCAAGGCGATCGGTGCGAGGCGCATCGTGCTGCTCGGCGAGCAGACCCACGGTGACGGCGCGACGTTTCAGGCGAAGGCGCGGATCATCCGCTACCTGCACGAGAAGCTCGGGTTCGACCTGCTCGTCTTCGAGAGCGGCTTCTACGACTGCCGGCGCACCTGGCAGGACGCTCGCGCGGGGATGCCCATCGCCGACTCGGCCAGCGGCTGCATGTTCGAGCTCTGGTGGAACAGCGCCCAGGTGCGTCCACTCCTCACGTACCTCGACGAGCAGAAGGCGGGCAAGCGGCCACTCGAGCTCGCGGGCATGGACTTCCAGCCTTCGGGATCGCGGTCGCGGTTCCTCCTCGACGACTTCGAGCGCTTCGCCCGCGCACAGGGAGACACAGCCGGACTTGGCGCCGACCTCGCCACCCTGCGCGCGACCGTCGGCGCGCCGCCCCCGCAGATCAAGTCGCTCGGCGACTCGACGTTAGGCGCGATGCGCAGCGTCGTCGCCCGCCTGACGACGCGCACGTGGCGTGACGTGCCCGCGCTCGGAGCGCTCGGCGACGGCGCGTTCTGGACCCAGACGCTCGGGAGCGCCGCGGCGTACATCGAGTTCGTGCATCCGTTGTCGAACGGCGTGCAGACGCCGCAGGTCTTCAATCGCCGAGACTCGGTGATGGCCGCCAATCTTGCGTGGCTCGGGCGTCGCGATCCGGCGCGGAAGATCATCGTGTGGGGCGCCACGTCGCACCTCGTGCGCAACCGTACGGGGATCGAGGGCGACCCCGCACCCAACATGGTGCCGACCGGCCACCTGGTTGCCGAGCAGTTCAAGGACCAGGTGTACGCGATCGGATTTCTCGCCGCGGAGGGGGAGATGGGGATGGCGCGGCGTGGTACGAAGACGCCGCGCGCGCCAGTGGAGCCGGCGGATTCGTCGTCGCTCGATGGCCTGTGGCGTGACAGCGGTCAGGCGCTTGGCTTCCTCGACCTGCGTCGCATTCCGAAAGGTGGCGAGTGGCTCGCGGCCCCGCTGTCAGCCCGCCCGCTCGGCTACGCTCCCATGAAGACCGTGTGGCCGAGGCACCTCGACGGCTTCGTGTTCACGCGGACGATGACGCCGAGCACGCCGGTGCTCGACAAGTAGTCATTCCGAGCGAGGCGAGGAATCGCACTCGTCCCGGCCGGGAGGCCCCTCACCCGGGATGACGGCGATTCCTCGCCTTCGCCTGCGCTACGCGCTGGCTCCGCTCGGAATGACACAGTTCCGCGATTCCTCGCCTTCGCTCGGAATGACAGAGAGGCCTAACGTGCGTCGCGATCATCCACAGCCAGCAGCCGCCGGCTCTCGACGCGCTGGGCGTCGGTGATGCGCTGAAGCGGCCAGAGGATGGCGAGCGAGCAGATGGCCGTCGTGAACGTCACGCCCCACCGCGGCGTGTCGCCCGAGAAGACGTAGCGCAGGAGCGGCCACGCGAACAGGAGGGCGCTCTCCAGCATCACGACGGTGCGGAGCGCGCGCAGACGCTCGGCGCGGTCGCCGAGGCGGCGCGCGACGTGTCCCTTGAAGCCTTGCACCGGGGCGAGCAGCGATGCGCCCGAGTGCGCCGGCCAGCCGACCGCCAGCAGGAGACCTAACGCGTGCAAACCCGCGGGGGCGAGCGCCCACCACGTCGTCGTCCGCGCCGCCCACACGAGGATCGCCCCGAACTGCACGACACCCAGCACCATCACGAGCACGAGCGCCGAGGTGACCAGCACGCGCCGCACGTGACGGGTGCGTGCGCGAGTCGCGACCTTCATCCAGTCGCGCGCGAGCGCCTCGGGCGCCGAGGGAATCGTCGAGTCGTTCATCGGTTCCCTCCCGTCAGACCTAACCACTCGCGCAGCGTGGCGCGGGCCCGATGCAGCGCCACGCGTACCGCGCCGGCGTTTCGCCCCGTCGCGCGGGCGATCTCGGCAGGCGAGTGGCCGTCGGCGGCGAGTGCCAGCACTTCGCGCTGCATGCCGGGCAGCCGCCCCATCGCATCGCGCAGACGGTCGGCGAGGTGCATGCGGTCGTGCTCGCCCGACATGCTCATGGCGTGCTGATCGTCGGCCGCGAGTCCGGGAACGAGCGCACGATTGCGCGCGCGCCGCAGGCAGAAGGTCGACGCCCGGTTGTGCGCGATGCGCACAACGTAGGTTCGCTCACTGGCGCGGCCGGCGAAACGGGGCATCGCGCGCCAGATTGCGATGGCGATCTCCTGCCGGAGGTCGTCGCGGTCCATCGGGTCGTCGGCGTAGCGCCGCACAACGGCTTCGATGTGCGGCGCGTGCTCCGCGAGGATGCGGGTCAGGTCGGCGGTGCTGGGCATGGAGGGGAATACGATTCCAGCGGACGTACGGGCGTCCGCGATCGGGGGTTTCCCGGTCGACCGGCTGCTATGGTGCATCCGTCGAGCGAATCGCGCGCGGTCGGCTACCGATTCCGGCTCGCCCTAGATCTCGATCCGAGGCGCGGCGGTGGCCGGATCGCCCGTGTTGGGCGTGCCCTGAGTCTCGATGAGGAGGATGTGCACCTCACCCTCATCCGCCACCGGGCGATGTTCCAGTCCCCGCGGCACCACGAACAGCTCGCCCGGCCCGAGCTTCACGTCGCGGTCGCGAAGCTGGATGGTGAGACGTCCATGCAGCACGAGGAAGAAGTCATCCGTGTCGTCGTGCTTGTGCCAGGGGAACGGCCCCTGGAGCTTCGCGACCATGAGGTCGTGGCCGTTGAACTGGCCGATGGTGCGTGGCTGGTAGTGCTCGGAAAACGCGGAGAGCTTCTGCGCGAGGTTGATGGCCTGTTGCATCCAATCACGCCCCGGCCTGACGCGTGCGCAGCGGCGCGACCGCACGCGGTGAGTCGGCCGTGGCGCGCCAGGATGCAATGAACAGTGCGCCGAGCGTGAGGTCGATCAGCCCGAAGGGGAGGACGGCGCCGGGGAGGCGCCCCTGTGTGTAGAGGATGATCGCCGGCACCCCGAAGGCCAGCTTCTCGAGCACGGCCGGGATCATCAGTGGGCGGTATCGCTCGGGATCCCGGCCAATGAGGAGAAACACGAACTGCCAGGCAACGGCCACACCGATGAAGCCGTAGAAGTACTCCTGGTGCGTGATGGGCGGAGGCGTGTCGGCGCCGATCCGGGCGGCGAGAAAGTATTGTGGCACGAGCACGATCAGGCCGTAAATGGCCGCTCCGGTGAACACTCTTCGTGCGAATCGATTCATGGGAGTATCCCCAAAAGATGAGTGGTGTGATTGAGCACCGCGGCGGGAGCCACCGGCGCAATCGGATTATAGTCCGGGAAGACCGCTGAGAATTGAACGAATCGGCCCGGCTCGAGCGGCCACGTCCGCGTAGCTCGACCGCCTGTTTCCCGCCGCGTTCGTGCTCTATCCTATGTTCACGCATGTTTCGCAGGGACCTGGGTAGAGCGGCCGACCCTCCGCGTGAACGTCTCGAGCGGGTTCATTTTCTCGAGGACCAGCAGCGCAACCGACGCCGGAGTCGCCGGTTCGGTGTATTCGCGATAACCGCAGTCGCGATCGCCGGGCTTCCACTCTGTGTCGTGATCGCGCCGCTGCTGCTCGGTGGCCTGCTCGTCATCGCGCACGTGGTGGACCTCTTCGCGCCGCTCGGCGCCGCGGAGTGGGCCGCCCTGCACGACGCGATCTTCGTCGGCCCGACGATCTCTCGAAAGCTCGGCGGGCAAGAGACCGCCATTTCCTGGGGTGCGCTCGCGATGATCTACATCGCACCCGGTGCCGCGCTCATGCTGGTGGCATGGCCGTTCGTTCGCCTGCTATCGCGACGCGCGGGCGTGGGATCGCTCCTCCATCGTCTTCAGTCTCGAGCGCCCGACCCGACACGACTCGCCGAGCAGCAGATGGTGAACGTCGTGCTCGAGATGGCTGTCGCGGCCGGCGTCCCCGCGCCTCGCGTGCGCGTGATCGACTCCGACGCGGTGAACGCCGTGGCCGTCGGTCTCAGTGTGGACGACGCGATGGTGCTGGTCACGAATGGCTTTCTCGATCGGCTGGATCGCGAGGAGCGGCAGGCCGTCGTCGCGCACCTCGTCGGGTCCGTTGGCAACGGCGACCTGGAGATCGCGGCGACGATCCTGTCGGTGTTCGAGACCTGGGTGCTCGTCGCTATGCTGCTCGAGACACCGTTGAGCGTGCGCCAGCGCGCGTTCGTTCGAAAGTTCCTCAGGCTTGCGCGCGCGGAAGTGCGTGGACGTGCCGACGAGGGTGAAGCCCGCGCGGTGATCGATTCCCTGCTCGCCGGCGTCGGGCCCGACGCCGAGGACTTCATGGCAATGATAGAAGCCATCGAGCCCAGGTCCGCGAAGCACGGCTGCTTCATCATCCTGGTACAGCTGCCGCTCATCGCGGTGCTCGGGCTCGGGACGATCGCGGCGAAACAGTCGACCAATCTCTTCACGCTGCTGGTGTTCGGCCCGTGGCTCTCCGCGATGTGGCGTGCCCGTCGCGGCCTGGCTGACGCCTCGGCGGTGCAGCTCACGCGCAACCCCAGCGCGCTCGCGAGCGCGGTCCGCACGCTCGCGACGTGTGACGTCGAGGTCCCCGGGGGCTGGCCGGTCCATTTTCTCTTCCCGGTCTGGTTGCCGGCGGATCGGCAGCCTAACGAGGAATTTCCGGGAGCGTCGACGTACGTCGCCCGCATGCGCCTCGAGCCCGAGCCTCGACTTCGCCGTCTGGCCGCGCTCGGCGCGTCACTGGAGCCGCAACCTCACGTCAGGCTCGCGGCTCGCATCCGGGCGGCGCTGCCGAGCTGGCGTGAGCTCGGCAGCTTCGTCGGCTGGGGTATTCTCGCCGGCGCGCTGATCGCCACGTTGGTAGCGGTGACGGTGCTGTCGGCGTCCCTCATCCTGATGCTCCTGTGGTACGTCCTCCGCTGGGTCGCGACGGGCGCAGGGTTCGTCCGTTCACTACGGTCGCGGACGCCGGGCTGACGCCGACGCGAGGAGCACTATGACGCAGCCCGTCGCTCCGGCGCGCGCTCCGCCGCCCGAGCCATGATCGAGCTCATGAGCAGGTAACCCTCGGACCATGCCTCCCGCACCGCCGGCGTGAACGCCGGGCCGAGTGCCGTCGCGAGCACCTCGATGAGCGCGGCACCAGCCGGCCCATAGTGGTCGCGCGTCACGCCGTACGCCGCGTGCCGTTGACCGAGAAGGACGGCACTTCTGACGAACTGACGAGGCTCGGTCCGAAGTCCCACGATCTCGTCGACCATCCCGGCGAACTTCGCGTATTGTGCCCGCATGTCCGGGAGCGTGAAGAGAGAACGCAGCTCCGGATGGCGCTGGAACAGCAGCTCGTAGAACGCACGGGCGATCTCCTCGCGGCGGTGGGCGACCGCGTTCCAGCTCTCGGCCAGCAATCCGACTTGCTCGGGGGTCATCGCGTACCAATCCCTGATGGAGGTCGAGTGACACCAATCTCGTGGCCTAACACGGCATCACCGTTAGGCAGTCGTGCGGCGCCGGTCAATGCATCAGCTCGGCGCCGAGGAGCCAGAATGAGGCCAGCAGGATGAGGGTGATCGCGGCCAGAACGAACCCCCGGCGCCACACGTGGCCGCGCGGACCTGCGCCCGCCGGCGGGGAGCCGGCCGAGACCCCGATCAAGCCAGCGTCGAGCGTGCGGTCAGCGTCCGCCTCCATCGTCCCGAGCGTCGCCGCGGCTCTCGATATTCCTGGAGCGTCGTCCGGCCACGGCTCCACGTTCGCGTTGCGGGGATCCCAGCCGGCGCGCAGACGCTCGGCGAAGGCGACGACGTCGCGGTCCGGTGCGATGTCGAGCTCCTCCTCGATCAGGACCTCGTAGATGCTCGCCTGCTCGATGGCGCCGACGCGGTCGCCGGCCACGGCCAGTGCCCGCATGAGTCCAACAGTCAACCGCCCGTTGAGCGGGTCCTGTCCCGCAAGCTTTCGCCACCATCGGACTGCGTCGGCAAAGTCGCCGCGCGCGTCGGCGTCGCGAGCCAGGCGCTCCAGTGCGACGGCGAACTCGAAGTCGAGCTCCGCTCGTGTGTGCTGCGCCCACCTCGCGAACGCAGTCGCCAGACCGAACGGAAACCCGTCGAGAAATGGGCCGCGGTATTCGGCCACCGCGTCGGCGAGCCGTTCCGCGCGGATCATCGTCATGAAGCGATCGACGTCGCTATCCACGAGCGACGCGTCGAGCTGGAGTACCCGGTCGCCGGCGAGTACGCCGGCCGGTCCGAGCTCGGAACGGATCGCTTCCAGTGTTTGGTCCATCCTGAGAGATGCGTGCGATTCCGTATCCCCATCCCACAACAGCGCCTCGAGGCGTTCGCGCGGCACTCCGCGGTCGCCCGCGTGGGCAAGCAGTGCCAGGCAGGCGAGGGCGTGCGGCGAGAGGCGGTCGCCGAGGATCGGCCGGCCGTCGGCGCGAACTATCAAGCCGCCCAGCGTGGAGATCTCGAAGCAGCTCGCGTGGCGAAGCGCCGCCGTGAACTCCGCCATCGTCGCGAAACGACTCTCAGGCTTCGTTGCGAGCGCGTGACGGAGGGCGCGGTCGACCGCGGCAGGGACCTCGGGGCGACTCGTGAGCACCGACGGGATCGCGTCGCGCGCCCCCGGGTCTCTGAGGTCTGCGATGTCCAACGGAGGCGAGCCCGCCAACATCTCGTACAGCACGCAGGCGAGCGAATACAGGTCGGCTCGTCCGTCGAGCTCCCGTTCTCCCTCCATCTCCTCGGGGCTCATATAGGCGACGGTACCCACGGCGAAACCGGGGTCGGTACGCGCGATGGAGCGCGCCTCGTCGAGCGCGTAGGCGACGCCGAAGTCGGCCACGAACGCGTGCCCGCTCGAGGAGAGAAGAATGTTCTCTGGTTTGATGTCGCGATGGACCACGCGGCGCGCGTGCGCGTACTCGAGCGCCGAGGCAACCTCCCCCGTGATGCGGAGCGCCTCATCGACCGCGAGCCGTTTCTCGCGACGGAGCCGCTCCCGCAGCGATTCCCCTTCGACATACGGCATGGTGAAGAACACGCGCCCGCCAGCCTCGCCGGAGTCGAAGAGCGGCAGGATGTGCGGGTGGTTGAGCCGAGCGGTTGTGCGGATTTCGGCGAGGAACCGGCGGTGGCTGACCGTCGCGTCGAGCTGCGCGTGCAGCACCTTCACCGCAACGGACCGGTCGTGCTTCAGGTCAGTTGCGAGAAAGACGACCGCAGACCCGCCGCTCCCGACCTCGCGCAGAATCTGGTATTGATCGGCGACCGCGGCGCCGAGCTCGCGCACGAGCTCGGTCGCCTCATCGCTCACCGCACACCTCTGGAGTCATAGTCATCGAAGGTGAATCGATGGCGGACCGGAAGCAATGTCCGACACGGAGTCGCCAGGCCCCGATGGCCTGATAGAGGGCGGTCTACAGCCCGGCATCACGCTGCTACCTGCCACCTGACCAGGGCGCGTGCGACCTGGCCGGGGCACACGGCGCGCGGACGCGGACGGGTGGTTACGTAACCGGTCGGCTTGCTCGCCACGATGGTGGCAACCGACAGCGCGTAGTCGCCGGGGACCGCGCGGGTGAACTCGAAGTCCCGCGTTACCCTGGACGCCATGACTTCGCGAGCCGGCTGGGACGTCCTGCCGACGACCAGGGCGAGCGTGTCGCTGCCGCTCGGGATGACAGAGGCTCGTCTCGATCAGGCGCGCGGTCCTCTCCGAAAGACGAACCCCGTGACGCGGCCCGCCCCGATGACGAGTCCCGTCACTTCGCCGTTCGCTGCCCGCGTGAACCGCACGACGCCGCCGGGCGAATTGAACGCATCGACGAACACCGGTTGCAGGGTGATGTCGGGGACCGGACCACGACGGAGGACCAGCGTGTCGCCTCTTGGCACGATTTGCCAGGTGACACCCAGTTCGTCGCTGACGTAGTCGCCCGCGTATCCCGCGAGTGTGCGCGCGTCGGTCCTGGATGGGGGCATTCGCCGGTAGGTGGACTTCTCGCCGCTGGGTGCTGTCTCCTCCATGGTCACCGATCCGTCGCGCGCGACCGCGAACGTGACAGAGGCGTTCGCGGTGCTGGCTCGAAACGTCGTTTCCGACACCGGCAACAGCAGAATGGGAGAGCCCGTGATGGCCAGGGCCGAGTCACGCACCTCGATCCGCCGCATCGACTCGGTCCTCGCATCCCAGTACGCGCCCGCATAACGAGCAAGCTGCTCGCGCGAGAGCCTAACGGCGCTCGAAGCGGTCGGTGTTCCGCTCGCCACCGGCTGCGTCACGGGGGCGAGCCGATCGCCGAGGTAGACGGAGGCGACGCCCTGACTGAGCTGAGCGGCGTTGGCGGTCGAGCTGTTGCACAGCACGGCCACGGCAAAGTGTTGTGCCGGAAAACGAAGCAGGTTCGTTCGATATCCGCCGTATGCGCCGCCGTGCTCGATCGTCGGTTGTCCGCGGAAGACATTGTGAGCCAGGCCGTAGGCATACGGGATCGAATCACCCGACGTCAGGCGACCACGCGTGAGCACGCGAGCGGCGAGCTCGTCGCCGCCCACCCTGTGGTCGTCGAAGTTGCGCGCCCACTTCGCCAGATCCTCGACCGTGGTGAAGAGGCCCCCGTCGCCCACGACGTCGAAGCCCGGGACGTTCATCTGCCAGCCACCCGCGCGCGGCGAGTACGCGAACGCCCGGTTCTTCACGAGCGTGGTGTGGTCGTCGCGGAAGTGGCTGTTGGTCATGCCGAGCGGACCGAAG
>Ga0268265_10002841_pt1 | contig 12730 bp, 9 predicted proteins | sample KBSSwiS52_FD_190355 | JGI IMG/M metagenome (GOLD analysis project Ga0268265, IMG submission 190355) | Switchgrass rhizosphere microbial communities from Kellogg Biological Station, Michigan, USA - KBS Switchgrass S5-2 (SPAdes) (version 2) | ecosystem: Host-associated > Plants > Roots >... | reverse complement strand
GGCGAAATCGGCGGCGCCGTCCACCTTGCGCATGCCCTTGCCGCCGCCGCCGGCCACGGCCTTGATCAGCACGGGATAACCGATGCGGTCGGCCTCGGCCTTGAGCCGCTCGGGGCTCTGGTCCTCGCCCAGGTAGCCAGGCGTCGTCGGCACGCCGGCATCCTGCATCAGCTTCTTGGCCGCGTCCTTGAGGCCCATGGCCGTGATCGAGGCGGGATTGGGGCCCACCCAGATCAGCCCGGCAGCCTGCACCGCGGCCGCAAATTCGGCATTTTCCGAAAGGAAGCCATAACCGGGATGAATGGCCTGGGCACCGGTCGCCTTGGCCGCCGCGATGATCTTTTCGCCCACCAGATAGGATTCGCGCACCGGCGAAGGGCCGATGTGCACGGCCTCGTCGGCCGACCGCACATGAAGCGCATCGGCGTCGGCGTCGGAATAGACGGCAATGGTACGGATGCCCAGGCGTCGCGCAGTCTTGATGACGCGGCAGGCGATTTCACCGCGATTGGCGATCAGGACGGATTCAAGCATGCGCGCCTCTCCTTGTTTTTTGCCTTACAGCCGCTCGATGATCAGGGCGATGCCCTGCCCGCCGCCGATGCACATGGTGGCAAGGCCATAGCGCCCGCCGGTGCGCTCCAGTTCGTGCAGCAGCTTGACGGTAACGATCGCCCCGGTTGCGCCCACCGGATGGCCCAGCGAGATGCCCGAGCCATTGGGATTGGTCTTCGCCGGATCGAGGCCCAGCTCCTGCATGACGGCACACGTCTGCGAGGCAAACGCCTCGTTCGCCTCGATCACGTCGATCTGGTCGAGCGTGAGTCCGGCGCGCTTGAGGGCGATCGGCACGGCGGCCACCGGGCCGATCCCCATCAGCGATGGTTCGACGCCGGCATGGCTCCAGGCGACGATACGCGCACGCGGCGTCAAACCCTTGGCCTTGGCAGCCGAAGTGGTGGCCAGAACCAGCGCGGCGGCGCCATCGTTGATGCCCGATGCGTTGCCGGCCGTCACCGATCCGTCCTTGCGGAACGCCGGCTTGAGGACACCGAGCGATTCCACCGTGGTATCGGCCTTGACATGCTCGTCCGTGTCGAAGGCGATGGTGCCTTTGCGCGTGCGGATTTCCACCGGAACGATCTGTTCCTTGAAGCGCCCATCGGCAATGGCGGCTGCGGCACGGCGGTGGCTCTCTGCCGCCAATGCGTCCTGTTCGGCGCGGCTTATGGTGTTGCGCTTGGCCACGTTTTCCGCGGTCATGCCCATGTGATACTTTTCGAACGGATCGGTCAGCGCGCCGGTCAACCCGTCCTGCATCTCTATGGCGCCCATCTTTTGGCCAAAGCGGGCGGCCGTTACATAGTGCGGCGCCTTCGACATCGATTCCGCGCCGCCGGCAACGCCAAAGTCGGCTTCGCCCAGCGTCAGCATCTGCGCCACGGAAATGATCGCCTGGATGCCCGATCCGCACAGGCGGTTGAGCGTAAGCGCGGGGGTAGAAACCGGCACGCCGGCATTCACCGCCGCCACGCGCGCCAGATAGGCATCCCACGGCTGCGAGGGCATGACCTGCCCCATCACCACATGGCCGACATCGGCAGGCGCGATACCGGCGCGGCCGATCGCTTCGGCAATCACGATACGGCCCAGTTCGGCGGGCATGATGTCCTTGAGCGAACCGCCGAACGTGCCGATGGCCGTGCGCACGCCGGAAAGAAGGACGACTTCCTCGTTCATGACTTACATTCCTTTAGACCGGCCGCCGGCATGGGCAGCCGCACAAGATCACATGCGGAACACGCCGAACTGGGCGCGATCGGCGATCGGGGCATTGAGCGTTGCGGCAAAGGCGAGGCCCAGCACGTCGCGCGTCTGCGCCGGATCGATGATGCCATCGTCCCACAGCCGCGCGGTGGCATAATAGGGATTGCCTTCGTCTTCGTATTTCTGGCGGATCGGCGCCTTGAAGGCTTCGGCTTCCTCGGGCGTCCACTTGGCGGCATCGCGATGGACGGTCGCCAGCACGCTCGCCGCCTGCTCGCCGCCCATCACCGAGATGCGGGCATTGGGCCAGGTGAACAGGAAGCGCGGCTGATAGGCGCGGCCGCACATGCCATAGTTGCCCGCGCCAAAGCTGCCGCCGATCAGCACGGTGATCTTGGGCACTTGCGCGGTGGCCACGGCCGTTACCAGCTTGGCGCCGTTCTTGGCGATCCCTTCAGCCTCGTACTTTCCGCCGACCATGAAGCCGGAAATGTTCTGCAGGAACAATAGCGGGATGCGGCGCTGGCATGCCAGCTCGATGAAATGCGCGCCCTTGACCGCGCTTTCGCTGAACAAGACGCCGTTGTTGGCCAGGATCGCCACCGGCATGCCCCAGATATGGGCAAAGCCGCAGACCAGCGTGGTGCCATAGAGCGCCTTGAACTCGTGAAATTCGCTGCCATCGACGATCCGCGCGATCACTTCGCGCACGTCATAAGGCGCGCGCACGTCTTGCGGGACGATGCCGTAAAGTTCCTGCGGATCGTACTTGGGCGGCTTCACGTCGCGCAAGTTGAGATCGGGTGTGAAGTCTGGCTGGAGCGTCGAGACGATGTCGCGCACGATGGACAGCGCGTGCTCGTCGTTTTCCGCCACGTGGTCTACCACGCCAGACTTGCGGCCATGCAGATCGCCGCCGCCCAGGTCCTCGGCACTGATCACTTCGCCCGTGGCGGCCTGCACCAGCGGCGGGCCGGCAAGGAAGATCGTGCCCTGGTTGCGCACGATGACGGTCTCGTCGGACATGGCCGGAACATAGGCGCCGCCGGCCGTGCAACTGCCCATTACGCAGGCGATCTGCGGAATGCCGCGCGCACTCAGGTTCGCCTGGTTGTAGAAGATGCGGCCGAAATGCTCCTTGTCTGGAAACACTTCGGCCTGGTTCGGCAGATTTGCGCCGCCAGAATCCACGAGGTAGATCGACGGCAACCGGTTTTCGAGCGCAATTTCCTGCGCCCGCAAGTGCTTCTTGACCGAGACGGGGAAATAGGTGCCGCCCTTGACCGTCGCGTCGTTGCAGCTGACCAGCACCTGGCGCCCCGCCACGCGGCCGATCCCGGCGATGATCCCCGCACCGGGCACTTCGTCACCATAAAGGCCATCGGCGGCCAGCTGGCCCAGTTCCAGGAAAGGAGAGCCGGGATCGAGCAGCCGTTCCACACGCTCGCGCGGCAGCAGTTTCCCTCGGGAAACGTGCTTGGCCCGCGCACCTTCGGAACCGCCCAGCGCGGCCGCCGCCACTTTCGTGCGCAACTGCGTGGCAAGGGCCTGGTTGTGCGCGGCGTTCGTGCGGAACGTCTCGCTGTCGGGCAGGATCTTGGTGTCGAGAACAGGTGCGGTCACTTCTCTTACTCCCTCCCGCATGGGCCAGCGCCGGTCACGGCCACCTGCTCCACGCGGTACGCAGCGGAGGGACAGGTTCATGCTGCCCCCGCCCCCTCCCGCATGGGGAGGGACAAGAATGGTCAGGCCCCGATCAGCTCGCGACCGATGAGCATGCGGCGGATTTCATTGGTGCCCGCGCCGATGTCCAGCAGCTTGGCATCGCGCATGAAACGCTCCACCGGCCAATCCTTGGTATAGCCCGCACCGCCCAGCGCCTGGACGGCTTCGAGCGCGGTCTTCATCGCGTTTTCCGACGCCAGCAGGATCGCGCCGGCTGCATCGAAACGGGTGGTCTTGCCCGCGTCACACGCCCTGGCCACCGCATAGACATAAGCGCGGGCGCTGTTGAGCGCGACATACATGTCGGCCACCTTGGCCTGCATCAGCTGGAACGCGCCGATCGGCTTGCCGAACTGCTTGCGATCGCGAACATAGGGGATGACGACATCGAGGCAGGCCTGCATGATGCCCAGCTGGATGCCCGACAGCACCGTGCGTTCATAGTCGAGGCCCGACATCAGCACGCCCACGCCACCGTTGAGCGGGCCCATGATGTTTTCTTCCGGCACTTCGCAATCGTCGAACACCAGTTCGGAGGTGGGCGATCCGCGCATGCCCATCTTGACGATCTTCTGCCCGATCGAAAAGCCCTTCATGCCCTTTTCGATGATGAAGGTGGTGATGCCCTTCGATCCCTCACCGGTCTTGGCATAGACCACCAGGGTATCGGCATAGGCCGCATTGGTGATCCAGAACTTCGTGCCGTTGAGCACGTAGCGATCGCCCTTCTTCTCGGCCTTGAGCTTCATGCCCACAACGTCCGATCCCGCGCCCGCTTCGGACATGGCGAGCGATCCGACATGCTCGCCCGAAATCAGCTTGGGCAGGTACTTCGCCTTTTGTACGGCATTGCCCCAGCGGCTGATCTGGTTGACGCACAAGTTGGAGTGGGCGCCATAGCTGAGCCCGATCGAGGCAGACGCGCGGGCCACTTCCTCCTGCGCGACGACATGTTCGAGATAGCCCAGGCCCAGGCCGCCATCCTCCTCGGGAACGGTGATGCCGTGCAGGCCGAGTTCGCCCATCGCGGTCCACAGCGCGTCGCGCGGGAACCAGTCCTTCTCGTCGATCTCGGCAGCCAGCGGCGCGATCTTGTCGGTGGAGAAACGGGCCGCGCTATCGCGGATCATGTCGGCATTCTCGCCCAGCGCGAAGTCGAAATCACTCATGTGCAGCTCTCCCGGGGCCTCTCCCCTTATCCAACTGCGCGCGTTCTAGCGCGCCGCTGCTCCATAGGAAAATTGAATTTTCACGCGGCAGGCCATCAATTTTTTCTATGTTCACGCCGGCGTGGCACCGCTCCCCGCCCTGGGGCAGGCCCTTATTCCGGCTGGCCGCGCGTAACCGGGATAAGAGCGCCGCTGATCGACCGCGCAGCGGGAGAAGACAGGAAGAGAATGACATCAGCGATCGCGCCGGGTTGCACCCACGCGCTGAAATCGGCGTCCGGCATGTCGGCGCGATTGGTGGGCGTGTCGATGATGCTGGGCAACACGGCGTTGACCGTCACCCGCTCCTTGGCCAACTCGGCCGCAAGCGCTTCGGTCAGGCGGTGGACACCTGCCTTGGAGGCGGCGTAGGCACCCATGCCCGCGGCCGCCTGCACCGCCCCGCCCGCTCCCATATTGATGATCCGTCCGGCCTGGGCCGCAATCAGAAACGGCAGGGCCGCCTTGGTCATCGTGGTGGTGGAAACCACGTTCATCGCAAACATCCGCTCCCACGCTGCGATGCTGCCTCCATCCAGCGTTTCCCAGGTGAAGCCGCCGGCAATGTTCACCAGCACGTCGATGCCGCCTTGGCGCTCGGCCACGGACGCTGCCGCCACGGCCACGGCGGCAGCGTCCGTCAGGTCCACGCCAGGAAGGTCGAAGACGCCCTCGGCCGCGTCCGGCGCGGTTGGCGCAAAGTCGATCCGCGCCACCTTGTCACCCTGACGGGCAAAGGCCGAGGCGACGACGCGCCCCAGCGCCCCGAATCCGCCCGTCACGATGATGCTGCGTCCGCTCATGATGCTCTGTCCTTGTCGATTCGGAAGGGATGGAAAAGGGCGCCGCCAATGGCGGTGCGCGGATGGTCCCGGCGGCCCTTCTTGCCCGGCGAAGGTAGCAACAAGGCGGCGGGAATGGCAAACGGGGAAATCGCCCGGACGGCAAAAACGCCCGCTGCAGCGTGTCGGCAAAGCGTGAAAATCCGGGTGGTGCAATATCTTGCCACGGACAGTGTTGGCTGGGTATGGATGCATCGCCGCCAAGTTTGATATGGCAAATCGATTACAGATACCTGAATTTGGCAATCGCGGTTGTGTACGGCTGCCGAAGCGATTAGCTGCACAGCGCGTTCGAGGGGAAAGAAAAGAAACATGGCATTCAAGACTCGCGTCACCGAAATGCTCGGCATCGAGCACCCGATCATTCAAGGCGGTATGCAGGGCGTGGGCTACGCCGAGCTTGCAACGGCCGTGTCCAATGCCGGCGGACTTGGCGTCATCACCGCACTGACCCAGCCCAGCCCGCAGGCGCTGCGCGACGAAATCGCCCGCGCGCGGCAGATGACCGACAAGCCTTTCGGCGTGAACATCACGGTTCTGCCCGCCATTCTGCCGCCTGACTACAAGGGCTATGCCGAAGCCGCGATCGATGCCGGCGTGCGGATTTTCGAAACCGCTGGCACGGCCGAAGTGCGTGAGATCTGGGCCATGGCCAAGGCCGCCGGCGTTACCGTGATCCACAAGTGCACGGCCGTGCGCCACGCGGTTTCGGCGGAGAAGGCCGGGGTCGACATGGTGTCCATCGACGGCTTCGAATGCGCTGGCCATCCGGGCGAGGACGATATCGGTGGCCTTGTGCTGATCCCCGCCACTGCCGACAAGGTAAAGCTGCCGCTGCTTGCCTCGGGCGGCATCGGCGATGCGCGCGGGCTTGTTGCCGCGCTGGCGCTGGGCGCGGAAGGCGTCAACATGGGCACCCGCTTCTGCGCCACGAAGGAGGCGCCCATCCACGACAACGTCAAGGCCAAGTATGTCGCCAACGACGAGCGCGGCACCAACCTTATCTTTCGCAAGTTCAAGAACACCGCGCGCGTTGGCAAGAACGACGTTTCGGACCTGGTGGTGGAGATTTCCTCCCGCCCGGATGCATCCTTCGAGGATATCCGGCACCTTGTGGCCGGCGCCGTCGGGCGCGAGATGCTCGAGACGGGCGATCTGACCAAGGGAATTTTCTGGGCCGGCATGGTCCAGGGCCTGATCAACGACATCCCGACCGTCAAGGAACTGATCGACCGGATCATGTCCGAGGCAGAGCAGATCGTGAAAGCCCGCATGAACGGCATGCTCGCCTAGGACAAGGGCCGGGCCTGCGATCGGGCCGGCAAGTTGCACGGCGTGTTCAGCACGTCGGCAAGCTATCGCATCGCCTTGCGCACGAACTTCCGATCGGGTGCCAGGGTCTAGGTCACGACCTGGGGCGGCTTTCCATGGGAAAGCCGCCCTTGTCTTTAACGCCATGCGCGGCGGGCTGTGGGCTGCGCAACCTTTACTTTGTACGTATATCCGTATAACCTGTGTGCAATACGTAAATCACAACGATACGGGGTAGAGGGCGTGACGGTGAACGGCAGTTTTGGAGCATTGGCGAGTCTGCGTGTCCTGGATTTCACCCAATCGCTTGCTGGCCCCTATGCAACGCAGATTCTCGCCGATCTGGGCGCCGAAGTGCTGAAAGTCGAAGTCATCGGTATCGGCGATGCCACGCGCGCGGCGGGGCCTTTCCATCCCAGCGACACCGAAAAGCGTCACGCCGGCTATTTTCACAGCGTCAACCGCAACAAGCGCAGCATCGCCCTCAATCTCAAGGACCCCGAAAGCCACAAGATCGTCTTCGACCTGCTCGATGAATATGACGTGGTGGTCGAGAATTTCCGTGCCGGCACGATGGAAAAGCTCGGGCTGTCCTATGAAATCCTCAGGGAACGCAAGCCCGGCCTGATCTATGCGGCGCTGCGTGGCTTTGGCGACCCGCGCTCCGGGGAAAGCCCTTATGTCAACTGGCCCGCTCTCGACGTGGTGGCCCAGGCGATGGGCGGGATCAACGCCGTGACCGGATCCGATCCTGCAACCCCGACCAAAGTGGGGCCAGGCGTTGGCGATATCGTGCCCGGCATGTTCCTGGCAATCGGAACGCTCGCCGCCGTAGTGCATCGCGAGCGGACCGGCGAAGGCCAGTTCCTGGACGTGGCAATGGTTGACTCGATCCTCGCGATCAGCGAGCGCATCGTGTACCAGCGCTCGTTCGGCAATGTCATTGCCAGCGGCTCGGGCAACCACCAGCCTTTCATGGCTCCGTTCGGGATCTACCCCGCGAGCGATGGCTTTGCAGCCATAGCGGTTTCCAACCAGAACTACTTCAATACCTTGTGCAAGGTACTCGATGCCAACGACTTGCTGGCAGACGAGCGCTTCAGCACACCCGATGGGCGGCGCATCTATCGCGACCAGCTGATCGACGCCCTTTCGGCGCATACCGCGCGTTTCACCAAGGCCGAACTGATGCACCGCCTGGGCGGCGTCGTGCCGTTCGGCCCGGTGTACGACATGGCCGAGATTGCAGGAGATCCGCACTTCGCGGTGCGCAACATGCTGCCGGAAGTCGAGATAGAGGGCGTGTCGGAACCGCTTTCGATCGCGGGTTCGCCGATCAAGATGCAGGGCACGCCGGCAGGCGTTCGCCACTGCGCCCCCATGCTGGGCGCGGATACCGATGCCGTTCTCCAGGCCGCGGGACGGACCCCCGACGAGATCGCGCAGCTGCGAAACAAGGGCGTTGTCGGCTGATCCGACGATGCGCCGCAGCCTGGGCTGCCGGCCAATTCAATGAACTATTTTCCACTTGCGGGGCATCTGCAACAAGCCTATGCCTCGCCCAAACACTAAATATATGACATTTGGGAGACCGTGATGGACAAGGATCTCGACCTTACCGGCAAGACTGCGCTGGTCACCGGTTCCGGGCGCAACATCGGCAAGGCGATCATTCTGGAATTCGCTGCGCGGGGCGCCAATGTCGTCATCAACAGCCGTTCGAACCGCGAGGAAGCCGAAGCCGTGCTGCGCGAAGCCGAAGCGCTTGGCGCCAAGGGCATCGTCGTGCTGGGCGATGCCGGCCAGAAAGACACGGTGGAGGAACTCAAGGCCCGCGCCGAAGACGCGTTCGGCCGCGTGGACATCTATGTCGCCAATGCAGCCCGCCGCCTGCACAAGAGTTTCTGGGACACGACGGACGAAGATTGGCACCGTCACTTGAACCAGCAGCTGACCGGCGCGTGGTATCTTGCCAAGGCTTTCGCGCCCGCCATGCGGGACGCGGGCTATGGCCGCATCATGCACATGAACGGCCCCGATGGCTATCACGGCGGCTTCACCCGCGTGCCCCACTCGACCGCGAAGGGCGGCATCCGCGTCTTCACCAAGTCGCTCGCCGAGGGGCTTAGCCAACATGGCATTACCGTAAACGACATCAATCCGGGCGTTGCCGCGACCGAGCGCGATCTCTCCACCCATCCGCAGTTCGCCGACAAGGACTTCATCGCGTCCATGGTGGAGGAGATCCCCATTCGCCGTCGCACCGAACCCAGCGAAATCGCGTTCGCCTGCGCTTTCCTGTGCTCGCCCCGTTCGGCCGCGATCACCGGCTCGGTCATCCATCTCGATGGCGGCCGGAACATGTTCGGCTGATCGGAAACTGGCGCAGGAGTGCTCGGCATGAACGACCTGGATTTCGCCGCAATCCGCAAGCAATGGGCCGGCGATACCGGCCCGGATGCGCGGATGCTGATCGATGGCGAACTGGTGGCGGCCTCTGATAGCGGCACGTTCACCTGCACCGATCCCTATAGCGGGCAGGAGTGGGGCCACGTTCCTGCGGCAACTGCGCAGGACGTGGACCGCGCCGTTCGCGCCGCCCACCGCACGTTCGAGGATGGCGTCTGGCGCCGCCAGCCCGCTGGCCAACGTGCGGCGGTGCTGCGCAAGTTTGCCGATCTGATCCAGGCCAACATGCGCGAGATCGCGCTCACGGCCGTACGGGAGAACGGCAAGCTCTTTTCGGAAATGTATTATGGCGGCCTCGCCTTTGCCGACGATTGCCGCTTCTTCGGCACGATGGCCGAAACGCTGCATGGCTATACGATCGACATGCCGATGCCGGGCTACAGCGCCTGGACCCGGCGCGAACCGATCGGCGTGGTGGCAGCGATCACTCCTTGGAACACGCCGCTCAATCTTCTGGGCTGGAAGTTGTTCCCAGCGCTGGCGGCCGGCAATTCGGTGATCGTCAAGCCATCGGAATTCACGCCCGTTTCCACTTTGCTGGTGGCCAGGCTGGCGATCGAGGCGGGCATTCCAGCGGGTGTTCTCAACGTGATTACCGGCGCGGGTGACGTGGGCAACTGGCTGGTTTCCCATCCACTTGTCGACAAGATCGGCTTTACCGGATCGGGCGTAACCGGCGCCAAGATCGCTAAGGTCGCTGCCGACCGCCACGCGCGGGTGTCGCTCGAACTCGGCGGCAAATCGCCCAACATCGTGTTCGAGGATGCCGATATCGACGAGATGCTGAAGTGGACCGCGCTCAGCCTGTTTTCCACCGCCGGGCAGGCGTGCAATGCCGGTTCGCGCATCCTGGTCCAGCGCAGCATCTACAATCGCTTTGTCGGGCAGCTTGCGGCTACCGCCAACAGCATATGCTGGGGCGATCCACTCGATCCGAAGACACAGATGGGCCCGCTATCGAACCGGCCGCAGCTTGCCAAGGTATCGAGCTATTTCGAATGTGCGCGGCAGGAAGGGCTTTCCGTGATTGCCGGCGGCGGACGCCCGGACCATCCCGGTTTCTTCGTCGAGCCGACCATCTACGCCGATGCCAAGGCGGATTCGCGCCTGATCCTGGAAGAAGTGTTCGGGCCGGTGGCCGTGGTCATTCCCTTCGAGGACGAGGCAGAGGCCATCCGGATCGCCAACGACACGCGCTTCGGGTTGGCGGCAGGCGTGTGGACGCGCGACCTGGCGCGCGCGCACCGCATGATCGAGGCGGTGCGGGCCGGCACCGTCTGGGTCAACACCTATCGTGTTGGCACCCATGCCATTCCCTTTGGTGGCTTCAAAGCCAGCGGTATCGGCCGCGAGACCGGCATCGAGGCGCTTGAAGCGTTCACCGAAGTGAAAAGCGTGTGGGTCAATCACGGCTAAAAGAGATAGCTAAAATAACCAACGGGAGAGTGACATGGCGCAGGGCGAGGTTTTCGATCTGGTCATTGTGGGATGCGGCGCGGCGGGCCTGTCAGCAGCCGTGAGCTTTGCCGAGGCGGAGCAGAAGGAAGGGCGCAACCCCCGGATCGCCGTCCTGGAATCCGCGCCCGAGGAAGAACGCGGCGGCGCAACCCGCTGGACCACGGCGGGCCTGCGCGGCACGATCAAGGACGGGCTCGACCCGTTCTGGGTTGGGCTGGCAGCACAGCTGTCAAAGGGCTTGGCCGATGCGGACATCTGCTCGACCCTGGAACGCGAAACGCGCGACAGCCTGCTGTTCCTGACCGACCATGGCGTCGAACTGATCGAGCACAAGCTGCCCATCGCGGCAACCATGCACGGGTTGACCAGCCTGCCCAATGGCGGCGGCCATGCTATCGTCGAAAACCTGGCCCGCTGCTTCGAAGCCACGGGCACCGGCTCGATCCTGGCTCTGTCCGACGCTGGCCGGGTGGCCGGCGTGGTGGTGCGCGGTCCCGATGGACTGCTCAAGACGCTTCATGCGCCTTCGGTTATCCTTGCCTGCGGCGGCTTTGAGGGCAATGCCGAGATGCTCACCCAATATGTCGGCCCCAAGGCGTGCGATCTCAAGCTGATCGCACCGGGAATCAAGTACAACCGCGGTGCCGGGCTGCGCATGGCCATGGAAATCGGCGCGGGTACGGCAGGCCAGTTCGATGGCATGCACGCCGAAGCCGTCGACAGCCGCACCGACCGTGCCGACGCCGTGATCTATGGATGCCCCTATGGCATCCTGGTCAATGCCGAAGGCAAGCGGTTCTTCGATGAGGGGCGCGACACCATGGACGCCACGTTCGAGCTGATCGGCTATGAAATCTGGCGCAACCAGGACCAGACCGCGTTCTACATCGGCGATCGCCACGTGCACGATTTTCCCTACCTGCTGGCGCTGTTCGACACCGATCAGCCGCCGATCGAAGCCGACACGATCGAGGAACTGGCGCTGCAACTGGGGATTGAGCCGGAGGCGCTGGCCGAGACGATCGATAGCTACAACGCGGCCGTGCAGCCCGGTGACTTCGACCCGAGCCGTCTTGACGGCAAGTGCACGATAGGGATCGAACCGCCCAAGTCGAACTGGGCCTATCCGCTCGATCGCGGCCCGTTCTTCGCCTATCCGCTGACTGCGGCGATCACGTTCACCTATGGCGGGATCAAGACCGACACCCAGGCGCGCGTCGTCACCGGAAACGGCGCGCCCATACCGGGCCTCTATGCGGCCGGTGAGATCGCCGGGCTGTTCTACCATGAATATCCTGCCGCCACATCGGTGCTGCGCGCCATCACCTTCGGCCGCATCGCCGGCGCGGGCATCAGCGCTTCGCGGGCGAACGCGTGAAGATCGCAGTCTGCATCAAGATGATGACCGGAGCGGCGGTGGACACGGCCGACGCGTTCCAGCGTGTCGGCCGCACTCTCCCCTCCGTGCTGCCGCCTTTCGACACCCATGCGGTGGAGGAAGGGCTGCGCATCCGCGAACGCCTTGGCGGCGAAGTCGTCCTGGTGTCGATCGGCGCGCGCGAAGGGCTGGGCGGCTTGCGCCAGGCGCTGGGCATGGGCGCGGATCGGGCAGTGCTCCTGTCCGATCCTGCGCTGGCGAATGCCGATGTGGCTGGGATCAGCCGCGTGCTGGCAGAGATGCTGCGGCAGGAAGCGCCCGACATCACGCTGTTCTGTCCGTGGAGCGGTGATATCGATGGCGCGCTGCTCGTGGCGATGACGGCCGCGCGCATGGGCTTGCCGTCACTCGGGCAGTTGCGCAGGCTCGACATTGCCGATGGCCGCGCCCACGGTGTGCGCCAGGCAGAGGCCGGCAATCACGCGCTGTCGTGTGCCCTGCCCTGCCTGGTGGAAGTCAACGATTCCATCAACAAGCCGCGCAGTGTTTCGCTCAAGGGGCGGGCGCAGGCC
>Ga0268265_10002838_pt1 | contig 12735 bp, 9 predicted proteins | sample KBSSwiS52_FD_190355 | JGI IMG/M metagenome (GOLD analysis project Ga0268265, IMG submission 190355) | Switchgrass rhizosphere microbial communities from Kellogg Biological Station, Michigan, USA - KBS Switchgrass S5-2 (SPAdes) (version 2) | ecosystem: Host-associated > Plants > Roots >... | reverse complement strand
CACTATGCTCGACGCCCTGCGCGAACATCTGCGCCTGACCGGCAGCAAGAAGGGATGCGACCATGGCCAGTGCGGCGCCTGCACGGTCATCGTCAACGGCCGGCGGATCAACGCCTGCCTTTCGCTCGCGGTGATGCATCAGGGCGACGACGTGACGACGATCGAGGGCTTGGGTTCGCCTGAGAGCCTGCACCCCATGCAGGCGGCTTTCATCAAGCACGACGGTTACCAGTGCGGGTACTGCACGCCGGGGCAGATCTGCTCGGCCGTCACGGTGCTGGAGGAAATTCGCGCGGGCATTCCCAGCCACGTCACCGCCGATATCGCGCGCGAGCCCAAGTTGAGCCTGACGGAAGTACGCGAGCGGATGAGCGGCAATATCTGCCGCTGCGGAGCCTACTCCAACATCGCCGATGCCATCGCCGAGGTGGCGGGGCTGAAACCGGCATCCGGCGGGGAGACGGCCGCGTGAAGCCGTTCACTTACGAACGCGCGACCTCCGCGCGCCAGGCCGCGGCCGCGGGTGCCAGGAAGGGCGCCCGGTTCATCGCCGGCGGCACCAACCTGCTCGACCTGATGAAGCTGCAGATCGAGACCCCTACGCACCTCGTCGATGTCAACGGACTGGGCTTCGACCGGATCGAGGATACTCCCGAAGGAGGCCTGCGCATCGGCGCGCTGGTGATCAACACCGACCTTGCGGCGCACACGCGCGTGCGGCGCGACTACGGCGTGCTCAGCCGCGCGCTTCTCGCCGGCGCCTCCGGCCAGCTTCGCAACAAGGCGACCACGGCCGGCAACCTGCTCCAGCGGACGCGTTGCCCCTATTTCTACGACCCCAACATGCCCTGCAACAAACGCAGGCCGGGCTCCGGCTGCGGAGCGCTGGGCGGCGTCTCGCGCCAGCTCGCCGTGATCGGCGGCAGCGACGCCTGCATCGCCACGCATCCCAGCGACATGGCCGTAGCGATGCGGGTGCTCGACGCCCGGATCGAGACCATCGACGCGGCCGGCGCAACGCGCACCATCCCGATCGCCGACTTCCACCGCCTGCCGGGCGACACACCGCATATCGAAACGGCTCTGGGCGCGGGTGAATTGATCACTTCCGTCACCTTGCCGCCGCCGCCCGGCGGCCGCCACGTGTATCGCAAGGTTCGCGACCGTGCATCCTACGCCTTCGCGCTCGTGTCGGTCGCGGCGGTGGTGAAAGAGGGGGGCGGCGCGGTTGCCGTGGGCGGTGTCGCGCACAAGCCCTGGCGGGTCGAGGCCGCTGAAGCCGAGTTGCCCAAGGGCGCCAAAGCCACCACCCGCGCGCTGATGGAGGGGGCCCGCCCGCGGCCGGACAACGCGTTCAAGATCGCGCTGGTCGAGCGGACTCTCGCCTCGGCCCTGGCCGAAGCCCGCACCACGGAGGAACGGCCATGAAGTTCGAAGCGCCCGCCGGCGCGAACCCGATCGACAAGGGACTGGTCGTCGGCAAGCCGCACCCGCGCATCGATGGCAAGCTCAAGACCTCGGGCCGGGCCACCTACGCCTACGAGCAGTGGGACGCCCTCCCCGCGAACCCGGTCTATGGCTGGATCGTCGGCGCCGCCGTCGCCCACGGTCGCATCGCCTCGATCGACAGCACCCGCGCCGAGGCGGCTCCGGGCGTCCTCAAGATCGTCACCAGCGCGAATGCGCCGCTCCCCGGCAAGGGAGATCGCAATACGGCGCCACTGCTGGCCGGGCCGGAGATCGACCACTATCACCAGGCGATCGCGATCGTCGTCGCCGAAACCTTCGAACAGGCGCGCGATGCCGCCGCGGCGATCCACGTGGAGTACCGTCGCGGCGATGGCGCCTTCGATCTTGCCGCCGCCAAGGGCACGGCGGTCAAGCCCGAGGAGGACGATCCCGACAGCGCGCGCGGCGACTTCGACGGCGCCTTCGCCTCGGCCCTGGTGCAACTCGACGCCACTTACACCACGCCGGACGAAAGCCACGCGATGATGGAGCCGCACGCATCGATCGCGGCGTGGGACGGCGACCGCCTGACGGTGTGGACCTCCAACCAGATGATCGCCTGGGGACGAGGCGACCTTGCCAAGACCCTGGGAATCGCGATCGACAAAGTGCGGCTCGTCTCGCCCTTCATCGGGGGCGGGTTCGGCGGCAAGCTGTTCCTGCGCAGCGACATCGTCGCCGCCGCGCTGGCGAGCAGGGCTCTGGGCGGACGTCCGGTAAAGATTGCGCTTCAGCGGCCGCTGATCGCGAACAACACCACGCATCGGCCGGCGACGATCCAGCACATACGGATCGGCGCGGACAAGCAGGGCAAGATCCTGGCGATCGGCCACGAAAGCTGGTCCGGCGACCTGCCCGGCGGCTCGCCGGACACCTCGGTCGACCAGACGCGGCTGCTCTATGCCGGGGAGCACCGCATGACGCGCACCCGCCTCGCGACGTTGAACCTGCCCGAATCCAACGCCATGCGCGCGCCGGGCGAAGCGACCGGAATGATGGCGCTCGAGATCGCGATGGACGAGCTGGCCGAGAAGCTCGGCATCGATCCGGTCGAACTGCGAGCGCTGAACGATACCCAGGTGACACCCGAAAAGCCCGAAAAGGCGTTTTCACTGCGCAGTTTCACCCAGTGCCTGCACGAAGGGGCGAAGCGTTTCGGCTGGTCGGATCGCCCGGCCAAGCCCGCCTCCCGCCGCAACGGACGCTGGCTGGTCGGCTACGGCATGGCCGCGGCGTTTCGCAACAACATCAACGTCGCCTCGGGCGCAAGGGTCCGGCTGAGCAAGGACGGCAAGGTCACTGTCGAGACCGACATGACCGACATCGGGACCGGCAGCTACACCGTGATCGCGCAGACGGCGGCCGAGATGCTGGGCGTGCCGATAGAGGCCGTGACGGTGAAGCTCGGCGATTCGGACTTCCCCGTCTCCGCCGGCTCGGGCGGACAGTTTGGCGCCAATTCCTCCACGTCCGGCGTCTACGCCGCCTGCGTGCAGTTGCGCGCGGCGATAGCGCGGAAGCTGGGTGTGGAGCCGGACGGCGCCGAGTTCGAGAACGCAACGCTGCGCAGCGGCAACCGCGCCTATCCGATCGCCGATGCGGCCAAGGATGGGGAACTGGTCGCGGAAGACAAGATCGAGTTCGGCGCGATCAACAAGCAGTACCAGCAATCGACCTTCGGATCGCATTTCGTCGAAGTGGCGGTCGACGGCTATACCGGGGAAGTCCGGATTCGCCGGATGCTGGCGGTCTGCGCGGCGGGGCGCATCCTCAATCCGCAGACGGCGCGCAGCCAGGTGATCGGCGCCATGACCATGGGCGCCGGCGCCGCGCTGATGGAGGAGTTGGCGGTGGACAAGCGCTTCGGCCTGTTCATCAACCACGACCTTGCCGGATACGAAGTGCCCGTCCATGCCGACATCCCGCACCAGGAGGTCGTCTTCCTCGACGAGGTGGACGACAAGGTCTCACCGATGAAAGCCAAGGGAATAGCCGAACTGGGCATCTGCGGGGTTGCCGCCGCGCTGGCCAACGCAGTCTACAACGCCACCGGCGTGCGCGTGCGCGATTACCCGATCACGCTGGACAAGTACCTGGAGCACTTGCCCGAGGTGGCGTGACGCGTCAGGCCGCGATGGGACGCGCGATCAGGCTGGCTTCGTAGAGCGCGAAGAGCTCGCCGAAGTGATCGGCCATGGTCCGCGCCCTCGGCTGTGGCCGCTCGGTCCAGTTGAGGCATTCCAGGATCGCGCGCGCCGCATCGGCCGGGTCGGCCGCGGCATACGTCCGATCCGCCATGCTGGCGGCATGGTCGCAAGCGCCGCCCCGGTCGGGCACGATCACCGGCAGTCCGCTCGCGCGCGCCTCGGCGGCGGCCATGCAATAGGTTTCCGCCTCGCAGCCGTGTACCAGCGCATCGGCGCTTGCCACGATGCGGGCAAAGGTGGCCCGGTCGCGCTCGGGGGCGTAGAGGCGGATGTGCGGGTTGCCGCCGATCTGCTTGAGGATCGCGCGTTGCTCGCGGCCTTCGCCCAGCAGCACAAGGCCGATCGGCCGGTGCTGGCTGGCCGCGCTTACCGCCTCGATTACCATGGGCCAGCGCTTTTCAGGCGCCAGACGGCCGACGCCGAGCAGCAGCGATGCGGACGCCGGCAGTCCGCAACTCGCCAGCAGGCGGGCACGGACGCCCTCGTCGCGCAGCGCCGGCGAAAAACGATCCGCCTCCACCCCCATCGGCAGCGTCACGGTTCCCGACACGCCACCTGCCCGCAAGCGAGAAGCAAGGTCGCTGTTGGCGCACACGACGTGATCGTAGCGCGTGCTGACGCGGCGCAGATGGTCCCAGAACATCGAGAACTGCCGGTCTATCGTAGGGCGCGAGAAGATCTGCCCGAACCAGCGATAGGCATAGGCGGACAGCGGATCGGCGTGCATCACCAGGCTGCGCGGCGCAGCACCGGGCCAGTCCGCCACCAGTCCCGCGCTGCGCCAGGGCGAGGTCGCCTCCACGAAGTCGGGCGCCTCGCGATCGAGCGCGGCGTAGAGCGCGTCTGCCTCGGAGAAGTACCAGTACTTGCGATCGAGCGGAAAGCGCGGGCTCTTCACCCGCACGATCCGGGCACCGGGGCCGCGCACGATCGTTTCGTTCTCGTCGCCGGGCGCGATGATGACGATCTCGTGCCCCATGGCCGGACCCACCGCGAGCTTCTGCTCTACATACGTGCGCACGCCGCCGCCCTGGGGCGAATAGAACGCGCAGACATCGACAATCTTCATAGTCTTAAGCCCACCTAACGCTGCGCCAGCGGTGCCACGCCAAGCCCGTGCGCGTAATTGAGGACGATACCGATACGGGTCGGTCCAGCGCCCGCCAGTACCGAAGCCTTCGCGGCCTTCGGCTTGCCCCAGCCGAGCCGGGGGTTCCCGGCGAACCCGATCCCGTCGATCCGCCAGTTGAACTTGCGGTCGCCATTCCGGTCGTGAAGCAGCGACACCGCGTAGCGCCCCGGCCCCGGCACCCGCACGCAGAGCATCGGCGTTCCCGTAGGCGGCACGTCCATCTCGACCCGGCGGAAGGTCTTGCCCGCAGCCACGAGCAGGTTGTCGTCCGCCAGGAAGTCCGCGTCGTTGGCTGGATAGACTTCCAGCTTCAGCCGCCCCCGCCGGTCCTTCAGTCCCTCGACCGCGACGAGCAGCGCCGGCCCGGTCTCTCCGGCCCGGCAGCGTCCCTCCGCCTTGCCGAGATCGGGAGTGGAGGGGAGCGCCGCCGCCGCCAGCATCGCCAGGAGCGCGGCCCCGCTCACGACCGTGCCTCGCCGATGACGAGGTCGCGAACCGCCAGCGCGGTGCCGAGCAGGACGTGGCTCGTGAGGATCAGTGCCGCCATCAGCGCCATCAGTTCGCCGATGTCCCGTTCATGGCCGAGCGCCACCACCGCAACGCCGGCGAACAGCAGATCCTTGTTGGGCACCAGCGGCAGGCGCGAGACCAGCATCCGCAGCGTCGCCAGGAACAGCCACCAGGTCAACGGGACGCCGGGCAGCACCAGGTGCCACAGCAGGGCGTTCAGGAACGTCGTCAGGGCGATGCGCGCCAGGTGGACGTTGGTGATCATCAGCAGGTCGGCGCGGGGCAGCGAGAACACCCGACGGCGCCAGAACATCATGCTGATCGAGATCGCCAGGATCACCCCCAGCGAGACGGTCAGCATCCGCGCGTCCAGCATCAGACTGCTGAGGCCGACGAAGGGCAGGACCGCCAGCAGCAGCAGCACGGTCACCCCGTTGCCCGCCATCGCCGAAAGAATCGCCACATCCTTCACCGCACCGAACGGCGCCGCCGTCAGATGCACACGACGCCGCGCCCAGGTGTAGAAATACGCCTCGCCGAGGTAGCCCAGCAGCAGCTCGTTGTAGACCTTCTTGCGGGTGAGCGCGACGAAGCCGGCGGCCGGGATGCGCCACAGGCGATGGAAGATCAGCCACTCGCTGGCGGGCGTCACGAAGTAGAATGCCGCGAAGGCCAGCCAGAACCACGGGCTCGCCGGGACCATCTGACGCATCCGGTGCAGGTCGATCCCGCCGGTCTCGTAAAGCGCGACGCAGATCACCGACAGCGAGAGCAGGATGGAGAACAGGGCATTGCGCCCCGGCGTGCGCGGACGGTCCTGGGGTATCAGTTCGATCGGCGCGGCGTCGGCGGCCAAGGTGCTGGCACTATGAGACAAGGATGGCTCCGCTTTGTTGCCGGTGGATGGTCAGAAGGTGGCGCGGCGCAGCACGCCGGGCCGTCGCGCGTCGAGCTGGAGCCGCCCCCGCCGCTCCTCTTCGCGGGTGGCGCAGATGTCGTTCATCATCGTCAGGTACGCCGCGGCGGCCCCTTCGATCAGGTGTCGCCGGGCGAGCTCGCGCGAACGCGCGGCGTCGACCGGGAAGTCGCGGGCCTGTTCCAGCGCGGCGGCGAGCGCCTCGACGGAACGGGTCGGCACCAGAATGCCCTGCCGCCCCTCGCCCAGCAGCGTGCCCATCGAGACGCAGCAGTCGGTCGCCACGATCGGCAGACCCACCGCCAGCGCCTCGACGATCACGCCGGGGAGACCTTCGTAGTCCGAACTGAGCACGAAGACGTCGGCCTCGGCGAACAATCGGTCGAGGCAGGCGAGGTGGCCCGGGAACCGCACCCGGTCGGCGATGCCCAGCTCGGTGGCCAGCCGCTGCAGTCTTGCCCGTTCCGGCCCTTCGCCGGCGATGGTCAGGGTATCGCCCGGGCGTGCGGCGCGGGCGAAGGCGCGGAGCAGCAAGGGATAATTCTTCTGCGGCACCAGCCGCCCGGCAGTGAGATAGCCGGTCTTCCAGGGCGAGGCTGGCCGCCGCTCGATAGCGGAAAGCCCCTGGAACTGGCGGCGGGTCAGGATCGGGTTGGCGATCACCGCGATACGGTCGCCGGCAGCGCGAGTGGTGCGGCGGATTTCGCGCTCCATCGGTTCGGTCAGGCCCACCAGTCGGTCGAACATCCCGCCCTGCGCGCGCAGCCACGCAGCGTACCCGCGCTTCATCCAGCCGGTCATGTCGCTGCGCTCAAGAGCATTGCTGACCTTCAGGACAATCGGCGGACAATATTCGCCGAGCAGCAGCCGCATCGCGGCGCCCACGACGGCATACGTGTTGCCGGGGCAGAATAGAACGTCGGCGCGGTTTTCCAGCAAATGACTGTACAGGCAGTGAACCATCCACGGCGTCTCGTAGGCGGCGGTGGAGCGGCGGGTCGGGATCTGCCAGAAATCGAGCGGCGGCGCGCTCACCAGTTGCGGGCTGCCGGATCGGCCGAGCACGACCGTCACCTTGTGTCCGGCGCGCTGCCATTCCGCCGCGAGACCCAACGCGACGCGTTCCACCCCGCCCGGCTCCAGGCTGTGGATCGGCACGACAATGCGCATTGGACCATCCATGCCAGCCATGACGACGCCGCCCACCCTATTCCGCAGTCGAAAAAATTCGACCACCCCGCAGGCGCGCCTAGGCCGGGCTTATGGAAGGTTTGTGACGTCGCTTTCGCTGCTCAGGAACGCAGCTCCGCGTAGCGCGCCGGGCGGTGCGTTCGGACGAATCGGGCCAGCGTCGCATCGATACTGGCAAGCAACGACTTTTTGGATGTGTCTCCGGGGTGGACTGCCACGCGCACCGTTTCTGACCAGGGCAGGACGTTGCGTGCGAGCGCCGAGAAAAGCAGCGAAGAGGCCGTGCGCATGGTGCTGCGGCTTGCCCACGTCACCACCGGCCCTTTGGCAAGCACGGTATCGTTGGCGGCATCCCAGACCCGCCAGTGGTCCTCCGCCAGCGCGAACCCCGCTTGCCGCAGCGCCGCCCGCGCGCCTTCTCCATAGAGCCACGCCGGCGCGATGAACCCGGCCGCCTCCCGGCCGATGGTATCCTCGATCAGCGCCTTGCCCTCGCGCATCCGCCGCAGCGCCTCGGCTTCGTCGAGGCCGAGGAACTCGCCCTCGCCGGCGGTCATGTGGCGGGCCTTGAGCGCGGCGGCGCCGGAGTGCTCGGCCAGGTCCTTGTGAAACCAGCCGTGGACGAACATTTCCACGCCCGCGTCGGACCATGTCCGCAATCGCGCGCGAAACGCAGCGTCGCCGCTGAGCGGGTGCGCGCCCCAGTGGTCGGGCACGACGAGCATCGCGAACCGCGCCTGGCCGAGGCGCAGCTCCAGCCGTTCCACCAATTGCGCGACCTCCCGGTCGAAACCCGGTCCGACATCGTGGATCGAGGCGAGCAGGCGGCGCGGGGATCGGGTCTGCGGCAAGGCACCGGCTCCAGGAAGGGAAACAGCAGTCGCGCCGCCCTCTACAACCCCGCCCAGCCTCACTACAACCCCGCCCAGCCTCAGTCGAGCGGCGCGACGTCCACCGAGAAGAACATCGTCTGCTGCGATCCGCCGCGAAAGGTGCCGTCGAGCGGGGCGACGTCCGAATAATCGCGGCCCATGCCGATGAAAATGTGGTCGACATCGGCCAGCTTGTCGTTCGTGGGATCGAAGCCGACCCAGCCCAGCTCCTCGCCGCACCACAAGTTGACCCAAGCGTGCATCGCATCGGCGCCGACCAGCCGCTCCTGCCCGGGCGGCGGCAGCGTGCGCAGGTAGCCGCTGACGTAGGCGGCCGGAATGCCATGCGCGCGCGCGGCGATGATCATGACGTGAGTGAAGTCCTGGCACACGCCGCGCCGCTGGTGGAACGCGTCGATCGGCGGAGTGTCGGGATAAGTGGCGCCGCTGTCGAAGGCGAACTCGGTGTGGATGGCGCTCATGAGCGCTCGGCCCGCATCCATCGCGGGCATTTCATCGTCGAGAAAACCGCCCGCCCACAGCGCGATCTCGCGCTCTGGCGCGGCGATCGGCGAGGCGAATATGTACGATGCCGGCCCCAGCGGGGTCAGGTCCGGCAGAGCCATCGCGGTTTCACGCAAGGCCCCCAGTTCCGGGCCGCTCGCCTCGAAAAGCTGGGCACCGAGTGGCTCGCGCTCCACGGTGAAGCGGCTTTCGACGTGGAGGTGCTGGATCGGCTCGCGCAGGGTAAACTTGCTCTCGCTGCCGTAATAGGCGCTCGGCGCCTCGATGATCGAGGCCGGCTGCGGATCGACGGTCAGAGTATAGTCGCTGACCTTCTGATCCGGCCACAGGACCGGCTTCAGCCGCACGTTGAAGCGCGCCAGGTGCACCGGCGCTGCGTATTCCAGGTTCGTGATATGTGTGACCGCGTAGCGCATCGTCATCCCAGCAGCGTGCTGCTCGTCCCCTCGTCGGTCTTTTCGAACTGTAGGAAGTAACGCACGGAAATCGCATCGGACAGCGAGAACAAACGGGCCTGCACGTCCGCCAGCACCGCACTGTCCAGCTCGGGCGCGATGGCCGAGGCGAGGATGCCCTGCAGGGCGTACCCCTCGCGCAGGGGCTGTTCGGGCATGTCGTCGTCGCGCACCGAGGGGAGAGCTTCCAGATGGCCGACGATCTCGCGGATCTGGTACTTGAGCGAGCGGGGATTGGCCGGGTCCAGCAGCACGAGATCGAACACCGGGTTGCGCATCGGTTCGGCCAGATAGCGCGAGCGATAGACGATCTGGCTGTCGCACAAGTCGAGCAGCATCCCCAGCGCATCGGCGTCTGCGGGGCTGCCGTCGAAATTCTGCCCCAGGTGCAAGCCCATGCTGCAGATCGCCAGCGCCCGCTCGATACGCTTGCCGGTCTCCAGGAAGCGCCACGCCGCCCCGCGCACCATGTTCTCGGAAGCGAGCCCGGAAAGCGCGCTGAACTGTTCGACCAGCGTCACCGTGCTCGCCAGCATTCCCTGCGTGCGCTGGGTGTCGATGGGAGGCATCGCGCGGCTGACGATGCGCCACAGGTCGCGCGCGAACCGCTCACGCAGGCCAAGACCCACCTCGAAGCGGCGGGTGATGAGCGAAGTGACCGAGCCGGACAGCGCCGTGTCGGACAGCGCCTGCGCGCAGATCGCCGCGAACGGCTGCTGCACCGTCACGCCATCCACCGCACCGAGCTGGAATAGAAGGTTGGCCAGCGTCCGGCGCACCCCGGCGCCGCTGGCGCGGCCGGCATCGACCTCGATCGAACTGCCGAGAATCGCGCGGACGATCCGCGTCGTCATCTCGGCACGTTCGTTGTAGCGGCCGAACCAGAACAAGTTGTCGGCCGCCTGGCTGGCAAGGATGCCGCCCCCGCGGGAGACGGGCGGCTCCTGCGTGACGGTGCCGTACATCGGCGCGCCCGCCACGTCGCCATCGACGATCCAGCAGTCGGCCGACATATCGCCGCTGCCGATCAGCGAGGTGGGCAGCGTCTGGTTCGAGGCGATGCGCGCGAAGCCGCCGGGCATCACGGTCCACGCGCCGTCCGCCGTCCGCGCTACGAAGGCGCGCAGGGTGAACGGGCGCGGCACCACCGCGCCGTCCAGTACCACCGGCGTCGTGGAGAGGCGGACGATTTCCTGCGCGCAATAATCCATCGGGCGCCGGCGCATGGCCTCGATCAGCGCCTCGCGATGCGCCTCGTCCAGGCTCGCGCCCTGCACGGGTCCGCCGGGCTCCAGCCCATCCACCGGCTGACCGAAGGCCGAAACCAGCGCCAGCTCGTCGAACCGCTCGAGCACGGTGTCGGCCTCGGCGTGCTGGCCGCACCACCACGTCGCGACGGTCGGCAGGATCGGCTCCTCGCCCAGCAGCACTTGGCACAGGCGGGGGATGAAGGCGTTGAAGGCGGGCGATTCGAGCACCTCGACCCCCGGCCAATTGGCAATCTCCAGCCCGCCCGCCGCAAACGCCTCGAACAAGTTGGCGACGCCGATCTCGGACTTGGCGTCGAACGAGAGGGGATCGAGGGCGGTGGTGTTCACCCATCGCCACAGCGCGTCGACCCGCTTCGGCCCGCCGATGGTGCCGACGAACAGCTTGCCGTCCTGCACCGACAAGTCGCGCCCTTCCACGAGCGGCAGGCCTAGATACCGCGCGAGATGCGCCTGCTCGGCATAAGTCTGGTTGAACCGGCCCGGCGTCAGCAGGGCGATGCGCGGGCTTTCGCGCTTGCAGTCCGCAGCAATCCCTTCGCGCATTCGCGAGAAGAAATCGGCGACGCGACGCACGTTGCTGTCCGCCAGCAGCGCGTCGGTGAGGCGCGACATGGCAAGGCGGTTTTCCAGCGCGTAGCCGACGCCGGTGGCAATCCGCACCCGGTCGTTGAGCACGCGCCACTGACCGCCCGGCCCACGTGCCAGATCGGCGGCGTAGACGTGGATGAAGTGCCCGCTCTCCGGCCCCCGGCCCAGCATCTTGCGAGCGAAGGACGGGCTTCCGGCAATGACCGCGGCCGGCAGGTGGCCGTCCGCCACAAGGGTCTGCGGGCCGTAGATGTCCTCGGCCAGTTTCTCGAAAACGCTCACGCGCTGGATCAGCCCGCGTTCGACCTCGGCCCATTCGTCGGCACCGACGATCAACGGGATCGGGGTGATCGGCCAGGCCCGCTCCTGCTCGTCGCCGGCGATGCGGAAGGTGAGGCCGAGATCGACGATATGCCGCGCCGCCGCCTCCGCCAGGGAGGCGGGGCCATCCTCCGCCAACGCCGCGAGGCCGGCGGTAATGGCGGTCCACCTGGCCGCGACGTCGGGTGCGGCGCCCCCGTACAGGTCGCCGGTGCTGGCATCGACAGGATAGCCGTCGAGCCAGCCGGGCGCGATGTCAGGGGCAGGAGCGGTGGCCACCTTAGTTTGCTGTCACGACGTCAGGGCCTGGCGCCCGAGCCCACCGGGCGGCGCAGGTCGAGCGAGAACGGGAACTCGCCCGTCACTTCCTCAGGCGGCATGGAAAGCTTGCCCGGCGAGTGGCCGTAATCCTGGAAGCGCGCCTTGCGCCGCGCCTCGGCCTCGTAGCCGTTCACCGGCACGTCGTCGTAGTTGCGACCACCCGGGTGCGCGACGTGATAGACGCATCCGCCCAGCGAGCGCCCGTTCCAGGCATCGAGGATATCGAAGGTCAGCGGCGCGTGCGCCGGCATCATCGGGTGCAGGCACTCGGCCGGCGCCCACGCCTTGTAACGCACGCCGCCCACGCCCTCTCCCGGCCCGGTCGGCACGAGCGGAACCCTGCGGCCGTTGCAGGAAATGATGTGTCGTCCCTTCACCAGCCCCGTCGCCTTCACCTGCAGCCTCTCGGTCGAACTGTCGACGTAGCGGACAGTTCCTCCGATCGCGCCGGTTTCCCCAAGGACATTCCACGGCTCAAGGGCGTGGCTGATTTCCAGCGTCACGCCGCCGCCCTCGATCTCGCCGTGGACGGGGAAGCGGAACATCCGCTGCGCTTCGAACCAGGCGGGATCGAAGTCGTAGCCGACGTGGCGAAGGTCCTCCAATACGTCGAGAAAGTCCTCCCAGACGAAATGGCCGAGCATGAAGCGGTCGTGCAACTGCGTGCCCCAGCGCACCAGCGGACCACCCAGCGGCTCCTTCCAGAACCACGCCGTGAGCGCGCGCAGAAGGAGTTGCTGCGCGCAGCTCATCTTGGCGTCCGGCGGCATCTCGAACCCGCGGAACTCGACGAGACCGAGGCGACCGGTCGGCCCGTCGGGCGAGAACAGCTTGTCGATGCAGATCTCGGTGCGATGCGTGTTCCCGGTGACGTCGGTGAGAAGATTGCGGAACAGCCGGTCGACCACCCAGGAGGC
>Ga0268265_10002837_pt1 | contig 12736 bp, 10 predicted proteins | sample KBSSwiS52_FD_190355 | JGI IMG/M metagenome (GOLD analysis project Ga0268265, IMG submission 190355) | Switchgrass rhizosphere microbial communities from Kellogg Biological Station, Michigan, USA - KBS Switchgrass S5-2 (SPAdes) (version 2) | ecosystem: Host-associated > Plants > Roots >... | reverse complement strand
GTCCGCGACGCCGTCAGCCCAGTGCGCGATGGCGGGGCCAGTGATGATGCGCGCGAGTTGCGCCAGCGAGAGCACGGCGCCGATCTCGGCGCCGGAGAGCCCGCGCTCAACCTCGAGCCAGCGCGGTAGGAAGACCAGCACAATCCCGGCCGTGGTGTAGAGACTCGACATCACCAAGGTCACGCGCGCGGCGCGGGACATGAGAAGCGGCGTTGAGGGAGAGTCGGCGCTCACGGGACCCCGCGCCTAGCATTCCTCTGCCCCTCCCCCAAGGGGGAGGGGTGAGCAGCACGTCACTTGCAGTCGTAGGCGCACGCTCCTAACCAAGCGTCATGTACGGCCAATCCGCCCCGCCCCGCCGCGACCTTTATCCCGCCATCGAAGCCAGCAGCGGCGAGATGCTCAAAGTCTCGGACCTGCACACAATTTATCTGGAGCAGAGCGGGACGATGCGCGGGCGTCCGGTGGTGGCGCTGCATGGCGGACCGGGCGGCGGCTTGTCGCCGGAGATGCGCCGCTTCTTCGATCCGCACCGCTATCGCATCGTCATGATGGATCAGCGCGGCTGCGGGCGCTCGACGCCGCACGCGGAGATCCGCGAGAATACGACGTGGGATCTGGTCGCGGACATGGAGCGTGTGCGCGAGAAGTTGGGCATCGACAAGTGGTTGGTGTTTGGCGGCTCGTGGGGCTCCACTTTGGCGCTGGCGTATGCAGCCAAGCACCCGGAGCGCGTGGCGGGGCTGGTGCTGCGCGGGATTTTCCTGCTGCGGAAGAGCGAGATCGACTGGTTCTATCAGAACGGCGCGAGCCACGTGTATCCGGATGCGTTCGCGCGGTACGTGAGCGCGATCCCGGAGGAAGAGCGCAGCGATTTGCTGGGCGCGTTCCACAAGCGGCTGATGTCGAACGACTGGGACACGCGGCTGAAAGCGGCGCGCGCGTGGGCGCGCTGGGAGGGCGAGACAATTTCGATCGCGGGGCCGAGCGCGCTGCCGTCGCGGTTCAACGAAGACCGGTTTGTCGAGGCGTTCGCGCGGATCGAGAACCACTATTTCATGAACCACGGCTTCTTCGAGAGCGATGGCTGGCTGCTGGAACAGGTGCCGCGTCTGCGCAACATCCCCTGTCGCATCGCGCATGGCCGCTACGACATGTGCACGCCGCTGACGTCAGCGTGGGAGTTGAAGCAACGCTGGCCGGAAGTAGAGCTGGAAATCATCCACGATGCGGGACACTCGAGCCTCGAGCCCGGTATTGTCGATGCGCTGGTGCGCGCTACGGATTGGATGGCCGATCGCGCGGCCTGGTAATTACCAGAGCCAGCCGCGGGCGCCGTGCTGGTCGCGGTGCAGGTCGATTGAAAGCACAATCGCGTAGCCGGCCATTAGCGTGAACATGGCGGTGCCGCCGAAGCTGATCATCGGCAGCGGGATGCCGACGACGGGCACCAGGCCGATCACCATGGCGGTGTTGATGAAGACGTAGCACGCAAGGGTGGCGGCGACGCCGGCGGCGGCGAGCTTGCCGAACAGCGAGCGCGCGCGCAGCGCGACTTGCATGGTCAGCGCCATCAGTGCGCCGAACAGAGCGAGCACGAAGGCGCCGCCGATCAGGCCGAACTCTTCGACGATCATCGTGAAGATGAAGTCGGTGTGTTTTTCCGGCAGGAAGTCGAGCTGGCTCTGCGTGCCTTGCATCCAGCCGCGGCCGAACAGCCCGGCCGAGCCGATCGCGATTTTTGATTGCAGCACGTGGTAGCCCGCGCCCAGCGGATCGTCGGTGATGCCGAGGAAGACGTTGACGCGATCGCGCTGATAGCCGTGCAGCAAAAAACCATATGCGTACAGCGCACCGCCAACAGCGACGATCGCGCCGGCGGCGATGATGCGCCAGAGCAAACCGCCGAGGAACATCACGATCAGGCCGGCGAACACGACGAGCATCGCGGTGCCGAGGTCGGGCTGGTGCATGATGAGCGCGGCGGGCGCGGCGATCATCAGAAACGGCGGGATGATCCACATCACGGTGCCAGTGCGGCGCGCGTCGAGCTGGTGATAGTAGCGCGCCAACGCCAGCACGATGCCGATCTTCATGATTTCCGACGGCTGCAGCGAGATGGGGCCGAGATCGAGCCAGCGCGTCGCGCCCATGCGGGTGGCGCCTGCAACCTCAACGGCGACGAGCAACAGCAGAGCGAGACCGTAGAGCGGGTATGCGATCGCGATCCAGAACCGCGTGTCGAGGAACATGGCGGACAGGATCAACAACGAGAGCAGCACGGCGAAGCGCATGCCGTGGGTGAGCGGCATGTCGGTCCAGGCGCCGGACGACACCGAGAAGTGCATGCCGACGCCGACGAACGCGAGGAACACGAGGCAGTTGATGATGCCCCAGTTGAGCTTGCGGAAGCGGTCGAAAATCGTGTTCGGGCTGGAGCCGACGGAGAGAGCGGTCATGCGCGCACCCCCGCTTCAAGCTGAGCCAAGCGCGCGGGCGGACGGCGCGAGGGATCGCGCTGCAGCGTGGCTTTCATGATTTCGCGCGCGATCGGTCCGGCAACGGCGGAGCCCGCGCCGCCGTGTTCGACGACGACAGCGCAGGCATAGCGCGGCTCGTGCCAGGGACCGAAACAGCAGAAGAGCGCGTTGTCGCGGTACTTCCACTCGATCGTCGAATAGTGACGGCCGCGGTTCGAGCCGAGTGCGCGAACCTGCGCGGTGCCAGTCTTGCCGGCGATCTGCACTGGTTCCCAGCCGCGCGTTTCGGGACTGGCGGGAACGGCGGCGCCGGTTTGCGGGTGACGGACCAAATCCATGCGGCCAGCGCTCATCGCGGTGCCGCCGCCTTCGTTGCAGACGCCGTACATGCCGTCGCGCACGCGCGTGAGATATTCGGCTTCGATGCCGGACATATGCGGCGGCTGCACGGGCTCAGCGACGCCCGGCGCTTCGCGCACCAGACGCGGACGCACGGCGAGCCCGTTGTTGCCAAGGCGCGCAGCCATCACGCAAAGCTGCAAAGGCGTGATGCCCATTGCGCCCTGCCCGATGCCGTAGTTCACGGTGAGACCGCCGGTCCAGCCTTCGTGGCGGTTTTCGCGCCACCATACCGGATCGGGGATGAGGCCGTCGCGGATGTTGGGGACGTTGACGTCGAAATGCTCGCCCAGGCCGAACTGGCGCGCGACAGCCGCGATGCGTTCAGGGCCGGCGCGAAGCGCCGCCTGATAGAAGTAGAGATCGCAGGAGCCCTTGATGGCGCCGTGCAAGTCGACGCGGCCGTGGCCGCCGGGACGCCAGCAGTGCCATGTGCGCCCGCCATAATACCAGGCGCCTGAACAACCGATGGCCCAATCGTCTTCAACGCCTGCTTGCTTGGCGGCGATGCCGACCATCATCTTGAACGTGGAGCCCGGCGCGTAAACGCCGGTGACGCATTTGTGGAAGAGCGGCTTCTTCTCGTCTTCGTTCAAGAGACGGAAGGGCTCTTGGGCAATGCCGTTGACGAACTCGTTCGGATTGAAGCCCGGCGCGGACGCCATCACCAGCAGATCGCCGGTGTATATGTCCATCACCAGCGCCGCGCCGGATTGCTCGCCAAAATTCTGCATCGCCGTGCGCTGCAGATCGTGATCGATCGTAAGCACAAGGCCTGAGCCGCGCACCGGCTCGCGGCGTTCGCTTTCGTCCTCGCCCTGCTCGACGCCGCGGGCGTTGACGATGACTTTGCGCCAGCCGGCTTCGCCGTGGAGCGTGGTTTCCATCGACGCTTCGAGGCCAGCCTTGCCGACGCGAACGTGGGGATTGCGCAAATACATGGCGCGGCTCTGTCCCAGGGCCGGATCTTCGAGCGCGCGGTCGATGTCGCGCTGCGTCGGCTTTTGCACGTAGCCGATCGGGTGCGCGTAGACGACGTCGTACGGGTAGGCGCGCACGTCCGCCGAGGTCGCGACGATGCCGCGCAGTTCCGGCAAGCGCACGTTGATGGCGTTGAACTGCTCCCAGGTCAGGCCTTCACGGATCGGTTGCGGCTCGTAACGCGAACCACCACGCACCTTGACGATGGCGCGGCGGGCCCATTCGGCGTCCAGGCCGAGGATCTGTCCAACCTTGCCGACCACGTCTTCCATGTCATCGACGTCATTCTGGAGGACGGCGACCTGGTAGTCCTTGCTGGTTTGCGCGAGCACGGTGCCGAAGCGGTCGTAGATCACGCCGCGCGGCGGGGCGATGATGCGCGTGTCGAAGCGGTTCTCGTCGGCGGCGGCGGTGTATTCGCGGCTGATCAGGTTGGTCGCCTGCAGCTGCGCCATGCGGAACAGGATCGCGCCCATGACGCCCGCGCCCACGAACGACATCAAGGCTGCGCGGCGCGAGAAGATCACGTTCGCGTCGCGCTTCGGCAGCGTTGAACCGACCCGTTTGCCCTTGCTCATCGGCGCGCTCCCGGACGAAGCGATGCGGACGCGCTCATGTAGAGCGGACGCACCAGGGGGAACATGATGGCGGTGATGATCGCGGCTTCGGCGTACGGCGCAACGGAGACGTTGCGGCCGAGGCCGAGCGGCGCGACGAGATAGGCGATGCCAACCGTGATCAAAGCGGTGACGATGAAGCCGCCCCACAGCGACACGAGGTTCGGCGCCGACATCGCTTGCGCGGCGATGCGGCCGACAAGGTAAGCCGAGAGATAGAGCACGACGAAAAGACCGTACGGGCCGCCGGCGAGTTGATCATGAAGCAAGCCTAGCACGGCGAGCGTGATCGGCGCGCGCCAGCCGCTTTCATCTTCAGCGGCCCAGCCATAAGCGGCCCAGAGCACCGCGAGCGGTAGCGGCGGTTGCGCGAAGACAGGTCCAAGCGGCAGCGCGGGCAGGATCACGCTCAGCACCGCGAAGGCAAAGCCCCAGGCGCGGAGAACGCCCCGGCTCGGGACGCGGAGCGCGTTCATTCTTGCGGCGTCCCAGCTTGCGAAGGCGCCGGCGCCTCGGCGGGCGGCGGCGTTACTGCAGGCGGTGCAGCGGGCGCTGGCGAATTTGTTGGCGTTGCGGCGGCGTCTTGCGAAGCGACGCGGCGTGGGCGCGGCGCTTCAGCGCTGGGCGCTGTCGGTGGCGGTGGCAGCGTCTCGCGGCCGACCGCGGAGACGGACGACGACGACGCGAGCGGCGGGCCGGCGTCGCTCACGGGCGCGTCCTCGGGACGCTCGACACCAACAAACGGCAGGATGCGGACGAAGTCGATCGGTCGCTGCGAGGCGGCGAGCGCGACGCGCCATTGGCCGTCGCCGCTGGAACGCGCAACGCCGACGGGAATGCCGCGCGGATAGAGGCCGCCATCTCCGGACGTGACGATGCGCTCGCCTTCGCGGAGGCTTTGCGCGCCGACGATGAAGTCCAAGCGCGGAGCCTGCATCTGGAATGGGTGGGTGTAGAGATCGGGCGGGCGCGTCGCCTGCCCCGCCATCACGGCGCGGACGCGCGAGGCTTCGCCCATCACCGGGATGCGCGAGTTGTAGTCGTCGAGCATCAGAACGCGCGCCGAGCGGCGGCCGACGGAGACGACGCGGCCAATCAGGCCGTTTTCGTTGACGGCGATGTAGCCGACGCGAACGCCGTGGTCGGAGCCGGCATTGGCGACGAGCGTACGGGTGAACGGCCCGCCGCTGTCGAGCACGAGTTGTGCGGCGATTGAGTTTTCGACGTCGGCGCCTTCGCCGAAGCTATCGACCGGCATCCTGAGCAGCGCTTCGTAGCGGGCGTTGCGTTCGGCGAGACGCTCGGCGAGTTCGCGCCAAGCCTGAAGCTCGCGGTTCTCGTTTTCGAGTTCCTCGATGCGGGAGGTTGCCGACCACATGCCACCGAGACGTGCGAAGAAATCGCCGCTTGCGCGCGCCGGGCGCGTGGCAACTTGGCCCGCCGCGCCGGCAGCGCCGTCGCCGGCTTGCTGCGCGGCTTCGGTGGCGGGGCGGTTGTTGGATTGCACGGCGACGAGGATGACGGCGCCGATCGCCAGCACAATGCCCAAGACAACGCCCGGCGGGATGCGTCTGCCCGCACCCGCACGCCGCACACCGCTTCTGCGCCTGGCCATGACCGCCCTTCGTTAGCCGCGCTGCTTAGACTTCTTCGGTCAGCAGACGGCGCGCTTCCGACGAATTTATGGTGTCGAGCGCGATTCCGCAGCCTTTCACCACACACCGCAGCGGATCGTCGGCGACGGAAACGCGGATCGATATCCGCTCTTGCAGAACCGTATCGAGATTACGCAACAGCGCGCCGCCGCCCGTCATCATCAGACCGTGGTCGTAGATGTCGGCGGCGAGCTCCGGCGGCATTTGCTCGAAGGCTTGGCGCACGGCGTCGACGATGCGCGTCACCGGTTCGGAGAGCGCTTCGGCCACCATGGCTTCGTTGACGGTGATTTCCTTCGGCACGCCCGAGAGATTGTCGCGGCCCTTGATCGGCATCGACATGCCTGAGCCGGAGTCCGGCGCCTTGGCGGTGCCGATTTCCTTCTTGATGCGCTCGGCGGTCGAGTCGCCGATCATCAGGTTCTCGTGGCGGCGCAGATACTGGATGATGGCTTCGTCCATCTTGTCGCCGGCTTCGCGCAGCGAACGCGACCAGACCAGACCGCCGAGGGAGAGCACGGCGATTTCGGTGGTGCCGCCGCCGATGTCGACGACCATGCAGCCCGACGGATCGTCGATCTGCAAGCCGGCGCCGAGCGCGGCAGCGACCGGTTCTTCGATCAGCTTCACGCGGCGGGCGCCCGAGGCTTGCGCGCTTTCGAGAATGGTGCGGCGCTCAACCGGGGTAGCGCCCGTCGGCACGCAGATGACGATCTGCGGCGAAATCAGCGCGGGGCGCGGCAGCACCTTACGGATAAATTGCTTGATCATCTCCTCGGCCACGTCGAAGTCGGCGATGACGCCGTCGCGCAGCGGACGGATGACTTCCATGTTGCGGTGGGTCTTGCCGAGCATCGTCTTCGCTTCGGTGCCGACAGCGTAAACGACCTTGCGGCCGCCCTCGTTGACGTACGCGACGACCGACGGTTCATCGAGAACGATGCCGCGGCCTTTGACGTGGATCAGCGTGTTCGCGGTCCCGAGATCGATCGCCAGATCTGGCGCTACGAGACCGAACATATTGCCGAGCATTCTGTGACAACCCTCGCCGCTTAACCTTCGGCCGAATCAAGCCCATTCACGGCTTAACCCGGCATTCTTAACAATCTTGAGAAGGCGCCGGCTCTTTGAACGCAGTTTAGAGCCGTTTGAGGGCGGTGGGGCGTGCGTCACGGGAACCCGCACATGCAGGTTTCGCGATTCAAGCCGACCGCCCCCGCCGCCGACGGACTGGACTTGCCGTGATGCTCAGAGGGATGCAAGGCCCAGAACGCGTTTGACCACACCGCCGCCGCAATGACGCTGAAGACACATAAAGGCGCGGAACTGGCGCGCCTGCTTGCGGGGCGTCATGCGGCGCCCGATTATTACGATGGGACAACCCTGATCAGGGCGGGGATTTGCGTGATCGCCAAAGCGTTAAGGTTTGTAGCGGCTGCGCTTTTTGTTGCGCTGACGGCTTCGGCCGCCGCGCAAACCGGCATTGACGAGGCGGAACGAGGCATCGTCCGCGTTGTCGTGATCCTGGAAAGCCCGGAAGGCCGGATGTTGTACGGCTCCGGCTCGGGCTTCGTGGTCGCCCCCAACCTGGTTGTGACCAACGCGCACGTGGTGGCGCCCGCGCGGCAACGTCCGGAATATGGCGTCGCCATTGTGGCGCCCCAGGGGGACGGGCTCCTGGCCGCGCGCATCATCCGCTATTCGCCGCTGACCGAACTGGCGTTGCTGGAATTTTCCGGCGGCGGCGACATCCCGCCGCTGACGATTTCCACAGTTGAGCCGCACGCCGGCGACGGCGTAGTGGCGCTGGGCTACCCGGACGTGGACTACCAGGGCGCGACGGGCGCCGACCTGCTGCGCCCCACTCCGGCGTCGCGGACCTCCGGGCAGATCGCCTCGCTGCGGGACCGTGCGCCGACCGGCGACCCGATCCCGACCATCAACCACCAAGCGGTGATTTCCTCAGGCTCCTCGGGCGGGCCGCTGCTGGACGAGTGCGGCCGGGTGATCGGGGTGAATTCCTGGCACGTCTCCGGCGCCGACACGCGCGAGACGCGCGGCGTAGCGACGCGCGCGGGGCAGTTGTTGCAGTTTTTGGATGAGGCGGGTGTTTCTCCGACGTTGTCGGACGAACGCTGCCTTACGTTTGCGGAACGCGCCGAAGCTGAGCGCGTGGCGACGATCAGCGCGCAGCAGCAAACCATCGACACTCTGACTGACAAGCTCGAGACGGCGGACCGGCTGACGCGGATCGCTGTCATCATCCTGATCGGCGGGACGTTGGCGCTCTTCGTGGCTGTGTGCGTCCTCGGTATGGTGGTGTTGTCACGCCGGCGCGGACATGCCAACGGCGAGGTCGCGGCGGGTCACGCGCAGGTTTCCACGCCGCCGCACCACGATCCGGAACCGTTCGAGGCGCCACGGCGGCGCGTGGGCGTCGTCGCGATTGTGGGCGGCGCGGCGGTGGCGGCGATCCTGATCGTGGCCGCAGGAATTGCGTTGTTGCGGGCGCGCGCTGAGAGCGGCCCGGCGCAGGCGGAGATTCCGCAGGCGTTGAACGGTTCGATCGCGTGTACTCTGGACCGTGCGGCGAGCACCGGCGCGCAAGGCGTGGCCGACATGAGCTTCAGCGCGTCGGGCAATCTCTGTGTGAACGAGCGCACGCTTTATGCGCCGATCGAAGGCGGACGCTTCCGGCGCGCCATCGTGCTCGGCGAAGCGCGGGCGCTCGACATCCTCACCATCGATCCAGCCACTGGCGAATTCCGCCGTGAGCGTTATCCGCTCAGCGACGAAGATTTCGCCGCCGCCAACCGCGCGGTCGAAGACAGCGGTGCCGGCCGCGGCTGCGAAGGCGACAGCGCGAGCGCAGCCGTGGCGCGCCGCAACGAGACGCTGGCGCGGTTCGCCGAAGGCGAACCGACGCAGCGGCTGGTCTGGCACTGCGAAGCGCGGAACTGATTTACTGGGTTGGCGCCGCGGGCTCGTCGTAGCTCACGCGCCAGACGATGTTGCCGACATCGTCGGCAACCAGCAGCGCGCCGGTCTGATCCATGGCGACGCCGACGGGGCGGCCCTGCGCGCGGTTGCGGCTGTCGAGGAAGCCAGTGAGGAAGTCTTGCACCTCGCCTTCGGGGCGGCCTTCGCTGAACGGCACGAACACGACCCTGTAGCCGACGAGTTCGCTGCGATTCCAAGAGCCGTGCTGGCCGACGAAGGCGCCGCCCCAATATGGCTCCGGGAATTTATCGAAGGTGTAGAAGTGCAGACCGAGCGACGCAGTGTGTGCGCCGAGCGCGAAGTCCGGCGCGATCGGTTCGCGGAGGCGGACGTTGGCGGGAAGCTCGACGCGTTCATCGCGGTGATTGCCCCAGTAGTAATACGGCCAGCCGTAGAAACCGCCGTCTTGCACGCTGGTGATGTAATCGGGCACGAGGTTGTCGCCGAGCATGTCGCGTTCGTTGACGGCGACCCAGAGCGAACCGGTGATGGGCTCGAAGCCCATGCCGACGGGATTGCGCAAACCTGACGCGAACACGTGCGCGTCGCTGCCGTCCGGATTCATTTGCCAGATCGCGGCGCGGCCCTCTTCGGCCTCGGGCCCGTAGTCAGCGATGTTCGACGAGGAGCCGACGGAGACGTAAATCTTCGAACCGTCCGCGTTTGCGATGAGATTGCGCGTCCAGTGGCCGTTGTCGCCATCGCGATGCGGCAGTTGCAGCACGACTTCGCCGCGTCCCGGCACGCGCACGGCGCCCGGCGTGTAGCGGAAACGCAAAACGGCGTCGGTGTTGGCGACGTAGAAATGGTCGCCGACGAGAAGCATGCCAATCGGCTGATTCAAATTCTCCGCGAAGACGTGGCGGGCGTCGACGACGCCATCGCCGTTGCTGTCACGGAGCAACGTAATGCGGTTAGCGCTTTCATCTAGCGCGCCGGCGCTGCGTTGCACCTGGTTGCGGATCCAGCCGACCAAGCCGCCGCCCTGCTCCGGTTCTGTTGAGCTTTCAGCAACGAGCACGTCGCCGTTCGGCAGCACGTAGATCCAGCGTGGGTGATCGAGGCCCTCGGCAAAGCGTGTGACGGTGAAGCCTTCGGGCGCCGTTGGCGCTGCGCCGTCCGGCCAGCTCGAAGCGTCGGCGGTGTTGATGGTGGGCAAACCACCGCTGGCGGGTGCGGGCAAAGTTGGGTTGGGGCCGTAGCTGCCTTCTGAAGACGGCGCGCGGCCACAACTGGAAAGCGCAAGCATCGCGCAGGTAATCAGCACCGCCCATTTCATGGCGGGAAACCTTAGCTGCAATCCTTGCAGCGCCTAGAACCTAAATGGTGAAGCGCGCAATTTGCTTTACGTGCGCCTTACGCTTCGTCAGCTTCGCCTTCGGTTTGCTCGCGGCGCAACCAGCGGCGCACCACGACAACGACGATCAGCCAAACCGCGACAGCAAGCACCGCCATCACAAGAGCCGCGAGGAATTCGCCCTGCAGCGCATCCATGATGCTGTCGCCGGCGAACGCGACGATGAGCGTCTTGGGGAGAACGCCGATGGCGAGACCGGCGATGTAAGCCCAAAAATTCACACGCGCTGCGCCGAACGCCATGTTGACGACGACAAACGGCGCGGTCGGCACGAAGCGCACGATCAGGCTGGCGAGGAAGCCGTTCTTGCCCATGAAGCGCGTGAAGCGCCCGCCGGTGGCGCCGCTGAAGCGCTTCTGGGTTTGCGCGCGCGCGAGGCGGCCGGTGAAGTACGTCGCGACGCCGGAGACGATGGTGGCGATCCACGCGTTCCAGAAGCCGAGCTCAGGTCCGAACGCCACAACGCAGGCGCCGATCAGCACGATCTGCGGCGCGCCGACATAAGCCGTCAGCGTGAACACGACGATGGCGGCGATCAGGCCCCAATGGCCGCGACGCGCTTCGCCGAGCGTGCCTTCGATGAAGGCCTCGACCTGGTCGGCGAAGAAGACCTTGCCGATCACCAGGATCGCCAGCGCGGCGACGACCATCGCGATCGACACGGCGACCGCGCGCCAGGCGCGGGCGTCCATGTTGTTGGCGAAGTCTTCTATGCGGGCCGACAGGCTAGGCTTCGGTGCCGCGGGCGGGGTGGGATCGGTCATTCGCCCCGGCTCTCGCCTGCCGGGGCGGGTGGGTCAAGCCGGTGCGCTCAGCGGAGGGCCTTTAGGCCGCGCGTTGCGGCCTGCGGCCTAGAATCGCGGAGAGATCGAACGCGTGGCTTGCAGCGGCGCGCTTTTTCTTAGCCGAGCTCTTCGCCTGCGGGATCTCCATGTCGTTCATGCGAGGCTTCAGGCCGCGGATGAGGTCCTCCTCGATGCGGCGGCGATCCACTTCATCACGGATCGGACCAAGCACGTAGCGTTCGGTCGCGCCGTAGTACCAGAATGCGCGCGGCCACTTCTCGTGGCCCATCAGGCGCGAGCGCAGGTCGTGCGCCTTGCCGACGTAAAGCGGTTCCATCAGGAACCCGAAGCGGCGGCGCACGAACACGTAGATGCCGCCGACGCCAGCAGGCGGCAGCCCCTGCTTGGTCAGAACGCACTTAAAACGATAGCGGCGGCCGCTTTCACCGCGCCAGGAATGCGCTCCGAAAAAGAACATGTGCGACTCCACTCTGCTGTGTGCGGAGGCTCGGCTGGAATCGTAAATGCGCCGTTAAGACATTGCGTCCGGTTCGGGGCGGCGCGATGCTTCGACTCGATGGCCCTGGACGCCCTGCCCGCCCTTTCGATGAACGACCGGCGCACCGATCCGGAAGGCTTCGCGCGGACGATGGGCGACAGCTACTCGCGCTTCGGCTTCGCAATCGTGCGCGATCATGGACTGGATGAAGCGCTGATTGCGCGCGCGCTCGATGCGACGAAGCACTTCTTCGCGCTGCCGGAGGCGATGAAACGCCGGTACCATGTGCAGGGCGGCGCGGGGCAGCGCGGCTACATTCCCTTCGGCGTTGAAGCGGCGAAGGGCGCGGCAAAAGTCGATCTGAAAGAATTCTGGCATGTCGGCCGTGAATTGCCGGAGGGGCATCGCTATCGGCCGGTGATGCCGCACAATCTGTGGCCCGCGGAAGTCGCGGGTTTTCGGCGCGATGTGTATGGACTTTACGAGGCGCTGGATCGGCTGGGGCAGGATCTGCTGGTTTCGATCGCGCAGTTTCTGAAGTTGCCTGAGAATTATTTCGCCAACGCGACGCGTGACGGCAATTCGGTGTTGCGGTTGCTGCACTATCCGCCGACGCCGCCGAACCCGGACGGCGTGCGCGCCGAGGCGCACGAGGACATCAACGCGATCACGCTGCTGTTGGGTGCGGAGGAAGCGGGGCTGCAGCTGCTAACGCGCGAGGGCGAGTGGCTGGCGGTGAACCCGCCACCGGGCGCGCTGGTGGTGAACATTGGCGACATGCTGCAGCGGCTGACGAATCATGTGCTGCCGTCTACGTCGCATCGCGTCGTCAATCCCGCGCCGGATCGCGCGCACTTGCCGCGCTACTCGATCCCCTTCTTTTTGCACTTCGCCCCGGATTTTCTGATCGAGACGCTGCCGAGCTGCATCACGCCAGATAATCCCAACCGCTATCCTGAGCCG
>Ga0268265_10002833_pt1 | contig 12751 bp, 11 predicted proteins | sample KBSSwiS52_FD_190355 | JGI IMG/M metagenome (GOLD analysis project Ga0268265, IMG submission 190355) | Switchgrass rhizosphere microbial communities from Kellogg Biological Station, Michigan, USA - KBS Switchgrass S5-2 (SPAdes) (version 2) | ecosystem: Host-associated > Plants > Roots >... | reverse complement strand
GCCGCGACCATGTTCGCGACGCGCAAGATCGACTGGTACGGCCGCGGCGTCGCGACCACCACTGGTCAGTGAAACGTCGGAGTGCTGGAGGCGAAAGCCTTCAGCACTCCACGACGTTCACCGCCAAGCCGCCCTGGCTCGTCTCTTTGTACTTGGATGACATGTCAGCGCCGGTCTGGCGCATCGTCTCGATGACTTGATCGAGCGAAACTTTGCTCGGCTGATCCGAGTGCAGCGAAAGCCGCGCCGCGTTCACGGCTTTCACAGCGCCAACCGCGTTGCGTTCGATGCAAGGGATCTGCACCAGGCCGCCAACCGGATCGCAGGTGAGCCCCAGATTGTGCTCCATGCCGATCTCGGCGGCGTTCGCGACTTGCTGCGGCGTCGCGCCCCAGACGGCGGCGAGACCGGCGCCCGCCATCGAGCACGCCACGCCGACTTCACCCTGGCAGCCCATCTCTGCGCCTGAGATTGAAGCGCGCTGTTTATAGAGTAGGCCAATGCCGCCCGCGGTGACTAGGAAGCGCCGCGCGTTCTTGGTCGGATCGTCACCGTTCAAGCAATAGTGCCGCAAGATCGCCGGCAGAATCCCAGCCGCGCCATTGGTCGGCGCCGTAACCACTTGGCCGCCCGCGGCGTTCTCTTCGTTCACCGCCATCGCATAGACGTTCAGCCAATCGAACAGCCGCTCCGGCTCATTCGCTTGGGGTTGCGCCTGCAAGCCGCGCCAGATCGCCGGCGCACGACGGTTCACTTGCAGCGCGCCCGGCAGCACGCCTTCGCGCGTCAGCCCACGATCAATGCACGCAGCCATAACCTCGACGATGCGATCAAGCCGCGCGTCGGTTTCGGCGCGCGGGCGCATGGCGTCTTCGTTGGCGTAGATGATCCCTTCGATCGATTTGCTCTCTCGCGCGCAGTGTTCAAGTAGCTCAGCCGCCGAGCCAAACGGGAAGGGGACCGTGCGGCCAGTCGCGATCAGGTCCTTTGGTGCGGGCGTCTTCAGTTGACGCTCCGTCGCGATGAAGCCGCCGCCGGTGGAGTAGAAGGTCTGCTCGCTGAGCAGCGCGCCATCGGCGCCGTATGCAATGAGCTTCATCCCATTTGGATGGAGCGTCGGCATCACGTCATAGGCCATCACGATGTCGCGCTCGGGGTCGAAGGCGATCTCGTGCTCGCCGAGCAGAGCAAGCCGCTTCTCGGCGCCCACTCGCTCCGCATCCCGTTCGGCCACATCCGGATCAAGCTTCTCCGGCTCGTGGCCCAACAGCCCTAGCACGACTGCCTTCGGCGTCGCGTGCCCCTTGCCCGTCAGCGCCAGCGAACCCTGCAGTTCGACGACGACTCGCGCGACATTGTCCAAACTGGTCTGCTGCTGCAGTTCGTCCAGGAAGCGTTTCGCGATCCGGATGGGACCCAGCGTATGCGAACTGGACGGCCCGATGCCGATACGAAAGAGGTCGAGGACGGAAAGCATCGTGCGTTGTGTGATCCGAAGCTGAGCTTGACCTTAGGAGATTGCGGGGCGCCCCGCGAGGCGATATTTCACGTCCATCGAATGCGCGCCATAGCGCCAACCCTAAAGGAGGGCGGTTATGAAAGCCCTTGTGAAGGCCAAAGCCGAACGCGGTCTTTGGCTGCAAGATGTTCCCGAACCGACGCCCGGGGCGAATGACGTCCTCATCAAAGTGAAGCGCACCGCGATCTGCGGCACCGACGTCCACATCTACAAGTGGGACGAGTGGGCGCAGAAGACAATTCCGGTGCCGATGGTAGTCGGCCACGAATTCGTCGGCGAGATTGTCGAGGTCGGCGACAATGTGAACGACTACAAGCCGGGCATGATTGTCTCGGGCGAGGGCCACATCGTCTGCGGCCGCTGCCGGAATTGTATGGCTGGGCGTCGCCACCTGTGTCCGTACACCCAGGGCGTGGGCGTGAACCGCGCCGGCGCGTTTGCGGAATACATCGTGATCCCGAACGCCAACGTCTGGCACCACGCCGATGGCATCGATCTCGACATCGCCTCGATCTTCGATCCCTACGGCAACGCCACCCACACCGCCTTGCAATGGGACATGGTCGGCGAGGACGTGTTGATCACCGGCGCCGGCCCCATCGGCGCGATGACCGCGGCGATCGCGCGCCATTGCGGCGCGCGCCACGTCGTCATCACCGACATCAACGATTATCGGCTCGAGCTCGCCAAGAAGCTCGGCGCCACGCGCACCGTCAACGTCTCGAAGGAAACGCTGAAGGACGTGCAAAAGCAGCTCGGTATGACCGAGGGCTTTGACATCGGTCTCGAAATGTCCGGCGCGCCGGGTGCGCTCTCGGACATGATCGACAACATGAGCCACGGCGCCAAGATTTCCATGCTCGGCATCCCGTCAGGCGAGATGAAGGTCGACTGGAACAAGGTCGTCTTCAACATGCTGACGATCAAAGGCATCTATGGCCGCGAGATCTTCGAGACTTGGTACAAGATGACCGCGATGATCCAGGCTGGCCTCGATCTCACGCCAATCATCACGCACCGGCTGCCGTATCAGGAATTCGAGCAAGGCTTCGAAACCATGATCGCAGGCAGGTCGGGCAAGATCATTCTGAATTGGGATTGAGCCCAAGCACGAGGCAAAGATGTACGGCGCGTTCAAAGAGCATCTGCAGCGTGAGCTGCAAGGCATCCGCGATGCGGGCTTCTATAAGGAAGAGCGCATCATCGACACGCCGCAGGGCGCCGAAGTCGGCGTCAAGGGCGGTCCGACGCTGATCAATCTCTGCGCCAACAACTATCTCGGCCTCGCGCAAGACACGCGCATCAAAGCGGCGGCGCATGAGGGCATGGATCGCTGGGGCTACGGCATGGCTTCGGTGCGCTTCATCTGCGGCACGCAAACCAATCACAAGGAGCTTGAGGCACAGCTCTCCAAGTGGCTGCATTTCGAAGATACCATCCTCTATCCGTCTTGTTTTGATGCGAACGGCGGTTTGTTCGAAACGCTGCTCGGCGCCGAAGACGCCGTGATTTCGGACGAGTTGAACCACGCTTCGATCATCGATGGCGTGCGGCTCTGCAAGGCGCAGCGCTATCGGTACAAGAATAACGACATGGCGGACCTCGAAGCGCAGCTGAAAGCGGCCGATGCCGCCGGCGCGCGCTTCAAACTCATCTCCACCGACGGCGTCTTCTCGATGGATGGCGTCATCGCCCAGCTCGACAAGATTTGCGATCTGGCGGAGCGTTACAACGCGCTCGTCCACGTCGATGACTCACACTCCACGGGCATTGTCGGCCCCGGCGGGCGCGGTACGGCGGAGCATTGCAACTGCATCGAGCGCTTGGATGTGTTGACGTCGACGCTCGGCAAAGCGCTTGGCGGCGCCAGCGGCGGCTTCACCAGTGGCAAGAAGGAGATCGTCGAGATGCTCCGCCAGCGCTCGCGGCCATATCTTTTCTCCAACACTGTGCCGCCTTCGATCGTCTCCGGCGCCAAGAAGGCCGTCGAACTCGCGGAGCAGGGCGATACGCTGCGCACTCAGCTCCGCGACAACATGCATTTCTTCCGCGAAGGCCTCGCCAATGCGGGCTTCGACTTGCTTTCCGGCGAACACGCCATCATTCCGGTGATGCTCTATGACGCGAAGCCCGCCGTTGCGCTGGCGGACGAGCTCTTGAAGCGCGGCGTCTACGTGATCGCGTTCTCGTACCCGGTCGTGCCTAAGGGCAAGGCGCGCATCCGCACTCAGATGTCGGCGGCCCACACGCGCGCGGAATTGGAGCGGGCGGTGGCGGCATTTGCCGACGCGAAGAAAGCCGTCGGCGTCTAAACCGCGGCCTGGGGCAATCGGCGAACTTGACGGGCGCCGCGCACCTCGCCAAACCCGGCGCATGGTCGAACTTACGCTGCCGCGCAATTCCCAGGTCAAAACCGGCAAGCGCCATAAGGCGCGCCAGGGCGCCAAGCGGGTCCGGCAGTTCAAGATCTACCGCTACGATCCCGAGACCGGCGAGAACCCGCGTTGGGATATTTACGACCTCGATCTCGATAGCTGCGGCCCGATGGTTCTCGACGCGCTGATCGCGATCAAGAACGACATGGACTCAACGCTGACGTTTCGCCGCTCGTGCCGCGAAGGCGTCTGCGGCTCGTGTGCGATGAATATCGGCGGGCGCAACACACTGGCCTGCACCAAGGGTATGGACGAGCTGCCCGCCGGCGCTATCACCATCGCGCCGCTGCCGCACCAGCCGGTGCTGAAGGACCTCGTGCCGGACCTCACCAACTTCACAGCGCAGTACACGGCGATCCAACCGTACCTGCAAACCGTCACGCCGGAGCCCGATGCCGAATGGCGCCAGAGCCCGGAAGAACGCAAGCAGCTCGACGGCCTTTACGAGTGCATCCTCTGCGCCTGTTGCTCGACCTCGTGTCCTTCCTATTGGTGGAACAGCGACCGCTTCTTCGGTCCGGCCGCGCTGCTGCAGGCCTATCGCTGGATCAACGACAGCCGCGACGAGATGCAGGGCGAACGGCTCGATGCGCTCGAAGACCCGTTCAAGCTCTATCGCTGCCACACCATCATGAATTGCGCGCAGGTTTGCCCGAAAGGCCTGAACCCCGCGAAGGCCATCGCCGAGATCAAGAAGGCGATGGTCGAGCGTAAGCTCTAAACAAAAGGAGCGCGGGTCTTCAGACCCGCACCCCTTTGAGCGCCCAAGCAAGGCGGGTCTGAAGACCCGCGCTCCTTTACTGCTGGCGATTGAACTCGCCCTCAACGACGATTTCCGACTGCCCGCGGATGAAGCCGGGGAAGTTGTAGTCGGCGTTGTTGATCAGCGCGGTGGCGCGGAAACCGAGCGTTGGCGTGCCGCGCTGGTTCTGGCCGGCGCCGATCAGTTCAACCCGGAACGTCACCGGCTTGGTCACGCCCTTCAAAGTGAAGGTGCCGTCTACTTCGGCATGCGTCGCATCGATCTGGCGAAACGCGGTGGAAACAAACGTCGCGTTTGGGTGGCCCGCGCTGTTCAAGAAGCGCTCGCCTTGCAGCTCTTCCGCGAAGCCTTCGACGGGCGTCTGGATCGAGTTGGTCGCGACAGTGACGTTCAAGCCGTTTGCCGCGGTGTTCGCCGGATTCCAGGTCAGTGCGCCTTGCACGGCGCCGAAGCGGAAGACCTCGTACGAGAAGCCCGCATGCGGCACGCGTGCGAGCACGGCGGTGTGGTTGCGGTCGATCGTGTACGCGCCAGCCGCGGCCGCGTTCGGATCAGCCGCGGTTTGCGCCTGCGCTGCGCCGGCAAACAGAAGCGCCGCACCAGCGATGGCGGCGGCCACGAAACGTCGAGTGGAAAGCATGCATGTCCCCGGGGAGGTTGGTCTGAGGTTGGTCCGTACCGTAGGTGGCATGCCGTAGCCGGGATTTCACCTGGAGGGCGACAGATGACGGCGTGCCATCTCAGTTGGGTCCTGGAACATCTGTTCCTATCCGGCGTTTCATCCGGTTACCGTAGCGAGAATGCGTTGGGGGAAATGTGACTCAAGCCAGAACGGCCGAGCCCTCGATAGAGCCGCCGCCCAACCCAACACTCGCGCGTGAAGCCGTCGACCCGTTTCCAGCGGCGGTGCTGTATCGCTTCACCGACCGTCTCTACCGCGCCGAGACCATCAACCAGGTCTATGACGCCGCGCTCGACGCCATCATTGCGGCGCTCGGCTGCGACCGCGCCTCGATCCTGCTGTTCGACGACAACGACGTTATGCAGTTCGTGGCTTCGCGCGGCCTCTCGCCGGACTATCGCGCCGCGCTCACCGGCCACACGCCGTGGACGCCGGGTCAAGCCGAACCGGAACCGATCACCGTCGATGATTTCGCTCTGGCGGATGAATCGGATGCGCTGAAAGCCATCGTCGCAGGTGAGGGGCTAAGCGGCCTCGCATTCGTGCCGCTGGTCGCGCATGGCGGCGTCATCGGCAAGTTCATGGCGTACCACGACGCACCGCATCACGTCACCGACGACGAGATCGATCTGGCGCTGCTGATCGCGCGCCAACTCGGATTCGCTATCGAGCGTCAACGATCGCGCGAGTACCGCTCAAGTGTCGAAGACGCGCGTCAGCGCCTAAGCTCCATCGTCGAGAACTCGCAAGACGCCATCATCTCGAAGGATTTGAGCGGCATCATCACCAGCTGGAACAGAGGCGCCGAACAGCTGTTCGGTTACACCGCCGATGAGATCATCGGCAGATCGGTGCTGACGTTGATTCCGCCCGAACTCCAGCACGAAGAGCCGGGGATTATCGAGCGTATCCGCCGCGGCGAGCCGATTTCACACTACGATACCGTGCGCCGCCGCAAGAATGGCGAGCGCGTTCACATTTCCCTGACCATCTCCCCGGTCCGCGACATCTATGGCCGCGTCGTCGGCGCGTCCAAGATCGCGCGCGACATCACGGAACGGAAGCGCGCTGAAGCACAGCGCGATCTGCTGATCAATGAACTGAACCATCGGGTGAAGAACACGCTGGCCACAGTGCAGTCGCTGGCGATGCAAACGCTGCGCAACACCGAGCGCAGCGAGGATGCCCGTGAGCTGTTCGATTCACGCCTGGCGGCGCTCTCCCGCGCGCACGATCTGCTGACGCTGCAGAACTGGGAGGGGGCGAGCCTCCGCGAGGTCGTCAACCGCGCTCTCGCGCCGTTCTCGGCGGGCCATCGCTTCAATGTCGGCGGATGCAACGTGATGCTGTCGCCGAAGCAGGCGCTGGCGCTCTCGATCGCGCTCCACGAACTCGCCACCAACGCCGCAAAGTACGGCGCTCTCTCACGGAAGGAGGGTCTCGTCGCCGTCTCGTGGACGATGGAGGGCGAAGGCCCTGAGCTGACTCTGATGTGGGTGGAGAGCGGTGGTCCGCCGGTTCAACCGCCAACACGGCGCGGCTTCGGCTCGCGCCTGATCGAACGTTCGCTGGCGACCGAGCTTGGTGGTTCTGCGGTCATTGAGTATCGCCCCGAGGGTGTCGTCGCCACCATAGTTAGCCCGGTCGAAGTAGCTTACCGGCTGTTGGCAGATTAAGATTGGCAAATGAAGGAGGAGTCGAACCTGCGTGTTCTGATCGTCGAGGACGAGTCGCTCGTCGCGATGATGATCGAGGACGTGCTGATCGACCTTGGCCATGAGATCGCGGGTGTGGCCGGGCGGCTCAATGAGGCGCTGCGACTCGTTACCGAACTCGATATCGATTTCGCGGTGCTCGATCTCAACCTAAACGGCGAACGCACAGATCCCGTCGCGGCGGCGTTGCGCTCGCGCGGCGTGCCGTTCGTGTTCGCGACCGGCTACGGCGTCGCGGGCGTGACCGAAGATTGGAGCGGCGTGCCGGTCGTCCAGAAGCCGTTTCAGGCTCACGAACTGCTTGCGGCGATCGACACAGCCCTGAAGCGCTAGCTCACCGGCGCGCGGCCGACGCCGGGCGTCCAGTCATAAAGTGGGCGCGTGCCGCCATCTTCGAAGCGAACGCCTGCGGGCGCGGTGATCAGGCCTGGCCGCGTCGCTTGCCCACGCACTGAGAACCCGGCGATGCCGTGCACGTTGGCGGGCAGGACTTCGCCCGGATCGCTCACCCCATTGCGGTTCTCGTCATGCCATAGCGACAAGCCGCCAAGCTCGCCGCCGGTGAGTTCGCCGTCACGGTTATCGTCAAGCGCGCGCATCGCTTCAAAGCCATCGCTCCAGAACACGCTCCAGGTGCGTTGGCCGATCATGTCGAAGCCCGAGCGCACTTGGCCGCGCCATTCCGGATCCCACACCAGCCACGCCGCGTTCGGTGTGATCCAGCCGCTGGCGCGCGTGTCGCCGGTGCCGGCGAAGTCGAACGCGACCGCTGAGCCGTTGTCGATCATCTCCGCAAACGGCGCGTCGATGAGGGGCACCACGATCGGCGTCACGTAGATCGCCGGCCGGCTGGCTTCGAGCCGCTCACGAAGGCGCTGCATCTTGGCGCGGTCGCCGCGCGAGGTGGCGAGATGCTCCAGGTGCGCCGCGGTTTCGGTGAGGACGGCGTGGTCCTCCCATTCCGAAGTCTCGCCGTTCAGCCGCGGCAATCCCTTCTTCAGGATGCAGCGCAGCTCACGCCGCGCATCGCTGGTGCGGCCCAGGCGGTCCAGCACGTAGGCGTAGCCCAAACGGGAGCGCAGGTTCTCCGGGTCAAGCGCAAGCGCCCGCGCATAATGGCCGCGCGCCGCCTCGAGGCGCGCATTGGCGGCGGCGCTGACGTCCATCGGCGTGTCTGACGGCGTTTCCTGCCAAGGTCCGAGTTGGAAATCGAACCCGGCGCAGCGATCGTTCGGGCCAAACGTGGGCGAACCCTCAGGCGCGGGGCCGTACCGGGACGGACGCACTTCGTTGCACAGCACGCTGCCGGCGAGGACGAGATTGTTGGTCTCGGTGACGTAGGTGAATTGCGGATCATTGCGCGCGTAAGCGAGGAGGTTGAGGCGCCCGAGTGTTTGCTCGCGCTGCGCTTCGGGAACGTCCGTCATTGCAGCGACATTCGCGAGCGCACGATCGATCGGCGCTTCGTACACCGGTTGCGGTGGCGGAATGTATGGAATGGCGGCCGTGGTCGCAGCCAGGCCCATCCAGAACGCAGCAATCGTTAGTATGCGGGCGCGCATGGAAGCATGCCTCCGTACCCGCCCCTCGCACGATCACTCTGCGCCGCGTTGTGACCGTCGTCCATGGCCAAAATTTCAGAATCAAACAGATCACGCGGGCTTGAGCGTTTCCACCTTCGGCGGATCGCGCCATCGGCATTCGGGGCCGTTCGGATCGAACGGCGTATCTGGTGCGGCCGGCAGCACGCGCTCGATGTAGTGCTTCAGCTTTCGGATCGCCGACGTCGTGTCCGCCCCCACCGCCGTGTGCGGGATCACGGGGCCGAAGGTGAGCTTATACGTCTTGCCCTGCTTGTTCAGCAGCTCGTGGAAGAGCGTGATGTCGCGCAGCTCGGCGGAGAGTTTCGCGAAGGTGTGAAACCAGAACGAGTAAGGGCCGCTCATGTGCACCGGCAGGATCGGCAGCTCGTACTTGCGCGCGAGGCTCGCGGCCGTCGGCATCCATTCCGGATCAGTGAGCAGCCCATCGCGGACTCGCGCCAGACGCCCCGCCGGAAAGATCGCGAGCGGACGTCCCGCTTCGAACGCTGCGTCCGTCATCTTCAACGTCACGCGCGTCCGCTCGCGCGTCCGCTTCGCGAGCACCCACTCCACCGGGATCAGCGCCTCGCCGAAGCGCTGGCACACGCGCTCCGCATCGGAGTTGGCGTAGAACAACGTATCGGGTCGCACTGGCCGCAGTGCGTCGTACAATGCGATACCATCCGTGATGCCCGTCGGGTGGTTCGACAGCACGATGAACGCGCCATCCTTCGGCGCACGCTCCCGGCCCGTCATCTCCAGCCGCACATCGAGCAGATGCGAGATGTATTCGAGCGCCTCGCGCCCGCCCATCGGTGCGATCGCGTCGGCCATGCGGATGGCCTTGTTGTAGTTCAGCACGGTGTAGAGCACCGGCCGCAGCACAGGCCACGCCGCTCCGGCTGACAATTTCGGCGCGCGCTCCTCAATCAGCACATCGACGATGTGCTTCTGCGCTTGCACGGCAGGTGCGGAGGCGGGGCGAGGGATGGCGTCTGTTTGCGTCATGAGCTCGACTCGGTCGCCATTGTAGGGAAGCGGGCTGGGTGTTCCAGAGCGGGACGGCTTGCTTTGAGACGTTTCCGCAGGCTTTGTGCAGCGCCGTTCCGCCGGATTCTCGTGGAGACGCAATGACATCGGTCCTGGCCGCGTACCGTGAGCGCCTCTCCGCAGGCGATCTCGCGCCCGACGCCGCCCAGGAAGCCGTCGCCACACGGCTCGATGGCTTGGCCGAGGACATTGCGCGCTGGCGCCCCGATGCGTGGCTCGGCAAGACCGCGCCGCCGCGCGGGCTTTACATCTGGGGACCGGTCGGGCGTGGCAAGTCGATGCTGCTCGATCTCTTCTTCGAAGCAGCGCCGGTGAAGAAGAAGCGCCGCGTCCACTTCCACGAATTCATGCTGGCCCGGCATGCGTTCCTGCGCGAAGCCCGCGCCAGATTCTCGAAAGAATCGGGAGCAGGGCAGGATCAACTCATCGCCGAAGCCGCCAAGCAGGTGGCGAGCGAAGCGCGCCTGCTCTGCTTCGACGAAATCCAAGTCACCGACATCGCCGATGCGATGATCCTTGGCCGCCTGTTCGAGCGACTGTTTGCCGATGACGTGGCCATCGTCGCCACGTCGAACCGCGTACCGGACGATCTCTATAAGAATGGCCTCAACCGCCAGCTCTTCGTTCCATTCATCGGCATGCTGAAGGCCAAGCTCGATGTCGTCGAACTGGCGGGGCCGCACGACTATCGCTTGCGCCAATTGATGGCGGCGCCCGTTTGGTACGCGCCGCTTGGCCCGGCGGCGGACGAGAGGATGGATCAAGCTTGGCGACGCCTCACCGCGGGCGCTACGCCGCATGCCGTGACGCTCGATGTCAGCGGCCGTGCGCTGGTGGTGGAGCGCCAAGCCGCCGGTGTCGCGCGCTTCACGTTCGAAGACCTCTGCGCTCGTCCGCTTGGTGCGGCGGACTATCTGGAAATCGCGGAGCGCTTCCACACCGTGCTGCTGGAGCAAATTCCAGAGCTCTCGCCCTCGAACCGGGAGGAAGCCGCGCGTTTCCGCACCCTGATCGACGCGCTCTACGAAGCCAAAGTGAAGCTCGTCGCCTCAGCCGAAGCCGAACCGGTCGCGCTCTATCCGGAAGGCGACCAAAGCTTCGAGTTCGAACGCACCGCCTCGCGCCTCATGGAAATGCGCAGCGAGACCTATCTCGCGCTGCCGCGCCGCGACGCGGAGTGGAAGCAGGGCGTGGTGGATTAGGAAGACCTGGCCAAGCCGATCGCGCGAAAGGCAGCGCGCCTTCTGATATGCAACCCACATGAGCCGCGGTCTTGCATTTCCCGTGGGCCTGGGGCTTGCGGTACACACGCAGACCGGGCGCCGCCAAGGGGAGAGGGTTGGACGTCCGCCCCCAGCAGCCGCTAGAACCCCGGGCGTAGAGAGACCGAACCATGCCGCGTAGTGCAGCCGACCTCGACATTGTGATGTCACATGATGTCGATCAATTCCTCACCGAGGACGTGTGCGACTATGCCAGCGTCGCGCGGGATTTCGTCGGTATCGCCAAACCCGACCTCTCCGACGCCGCCGCCGTGCAGCGCTACAATGAGGCTTTGCTCTCGCTCTACAAGCCGTTCGACGCCAGCACCGAGTTCGCGCAAAGCGTCGCGTTCGAGCCGCTGGACGATGGCCGCGCCATGCCGTCGTTCGATCAGCTCACTGAAGTCTACCCCGACACGAAATGCCCTTATCTGGACCAGCCGTCGGCCTCGCATGCGCACTTCGCGCCCCATCAGCGCTATTGGGCCGAGAACGGCTATCTCCTGATCCGAGGCATGATCGATCGGGAGACGTGCGATGAATATCTGGCGTTGCGCGAGCAATTGGCGCTGGGCCGCGGCAGTTTCCCGACCTTCACGCCGTACCTCAATCACGATGTGATCCGGCGGATGTTCTGTTCGGCCGAGATCAATGCGCTGCTGATCGATCTGGTCGGCGAAGAGCTCGGCATCCACTTCAACTTGACGCCGTTTCACAGCACCGAACGCGGCTGGCATCAGGACGAGTATCTGAACCCGCCGGGCACGTTTGGTCGCTACGCCGCCGTATGGATTGCGGTTGATGATGTACCGGCCGACTCCGGACCGTTCGAATTCATCCGCGGCTCACACAAGTGGCCTTCGGTTAGCCGCAACAAGGTGATCGAGTATCTGAAGCCGCAGTTCCGGCCGGACGAGCGCAACCTCCAGGACTGGGCCGCGCGCGCGCCGATGTTCGTGAACCCCGCATACTTCTACAAATTCGCGCTGGAGAAGCTGCCTTCGACAAAATTTGTCGGCAAGAAGGGCGACGTGCTGATCTGGCACTCCCGCCTCGCGCATCGCGGATCACCGCCTTTGAGCAAGACCGCCATCCGCCCGGGCGTGATCGGCCACTACAGCCCCATACGCGACACGCGTTGGTTCGGCGGCGATATCCGCCGCAACGGCTTCGGCGGCTATTACTGGCAGTTCGATTGAGCCATGTATCCGAAAGATCCAATCGGTCCGTGCCTTCCTATCTGGCAATCGTTCATCGACGAGGTGAATGAGCGCGGCCTTTCCGTGCTGGAGATCGGCGCGCGCGCCAGCGTGTTCGGCGCGCCGGCCTTGCGCGACCACTTCCCCGGCGCACGCGAGTACGTCGGCCTGGACATCAATATTGGACCGGGCGTCGATCTCGTCGCCGACGTGCATCACCTCTCGTCCTTGCTGCACGGCCGCCGCTTCGGCGCCATCCACTCGACGTCGGTGTTCGAACACCTTGCCATGCCATGGGTCGCGGCGATCGAGTGCATCAAGGCGCTCGATGTCGGCGGGATCATGTACCAGCACGTGCCATTTGCCTGGCCCGAGCATGAGGAAGTCGATGGCTGGCGCTTTACGCGTCAGACGTTCGCGTTTCTGTTTCCGCGTGCCGCCGGCATGGACATCGAAAAGGTCGGCGCCGATCACCCGCTGCATATGCATATGGTCAATCCGCCGGTGGAGCAGTCCCGATTCCACGAAGATTTGGAATCGGGA
>Ga0268265_10002831_pt1 | contig 12756 bp, 12 predicted proteins | sample KBSSwiS52_FD_190355 | JGI IMG/M metagenome (GOLD analysis project Ga0268265, IMG submission 190355) | Switchgrass rhizosphere microbial communities from Kellogg Biological Station, Michigan, USA - KBS Switchgrass S5-2 (SPAdes) (version 2) | ecosystem: Host-associated > Plants > Roots >... | reverse complement strand
GCAGTCGCTCAGGATGTCGGTGCCGGCGCTGACCAACCAGGCGATTCAGAACATCAAGGACAGCTCGATCGTCTTCCTCATCCAGTACATCGAGTTTTTCGCGCAGATGCAGGAAGTCGCGTCGCGCACCTTCCTGTTCTTCAAAACCTATTTGTTCACCGCGGCGGTCTATCTTCTGCTGGTGTCGGTGGTGGTCGTCGCCGCGCGGCGGCTGGAGCGCAAGCTGGCCATTCCAGGCCTCAGCTGACGGAAAAAAATTGGGCCCGATGCGGATACGCGCACCGGGCCCCCCTCGTTACGCGACGCGAGGGAACTTGCCTGTTTCCAGACGTGGCGGGGAAAAGGGGATAAACCCCGCCGGATGCGGGGCTTATGGGTGATTCGCGGCCAATGAAGGCTGAACGGGCCTTGCAGCCCGCATTCAGGAATTTCCGTTGAGCCTCAGCCGGTTAGGCGGCGAGTGCAGCGGCCTTTTTCGCAATCTCTTTCTTAAGCTTGCGGACCTTTGGCGAAAGCTTGTCGTCGCTCGTCTTGAGCAGCCAATTGTCGAGGCCGCCGACATGTTCGACCGAGCGCAGGCCATGGGTCGACACGCGCAGCTTGACGCCCTGACCGAGCGCGTCCGAGATCAGCGTCACGTTTTGCAGGTTCGGCAGGAACGTGCGCTTGGTCTTGTTATTGGCGTGGGAAACATTGTTGCCCACCTGCCGGCCCTTGCCGGTCAGCTCGCATACCCGCGACATGGTTTTGTATCCTGATGTGGTCGAGCACGTGAGCGCGCCCGGAAAGCGCCGCCCGTTAGCCGCTGGTCGCTTACTCGTCAACGTCGGGGCGAGTTCTTGAGCCGGCAACTCTCGGCGATTGGTTGCGTTATGGCACCAACAAGGGAGCCAGGACATGCGCGCCGTTATTCTGATTCTGATTGTGGCTGTGTTGGTGATCCTCGCCGGCGTGGTCACCGGCTTTATCAACATCAACCAGATTCGCGGCGCCCAGGCGCCGGCGATTTCAGCCACACACAACGGCGTCGTCGCCAAGGGCGGCCAGACCCCGGCCTTCGATGTCGAGACCGGCTCGGTCGAGGTTGGTACCCGCAATGCGACGGTCAAAATCCCGGCGCTCGAGGTCAAGCCGCCGGCCGAGACCAACACCGCCGCCGCCAACCAGGTCAACGGGATGTAGCTGACTTGCCTGGCCGCTTTGGCTAGGCGGTCGAACAATGAGTTTCCCACTGCCCGCCCCGATGCGCCGCGCGCTCGATCTTGCCGCCGAGGCCGCGGCAGCGGGCGAAGTCCCGGTCGGGGCGGTAGTTACGCGCGGCGATGAGATTATCGCCGAGACTCGCAATGCGATGCGCGGCTCGACCGACCCCACCGCCCACGCCGAGATCGAGGCGATTCGCGCCGCCGCCGACCGCCTCGGTACGCCGCGTCTCGACGAGTGTACCCTGTGGGTGACGCTTGAGCCGTGCGTGATGTGTGCCGGGGCGATCGCGCTGGCGCGGATCAAGGAACTGCGCTTCGCCGCCGAGGATCCGAAGGGCGGCGGCGTGATCCATGGGGCGAAGGTCTTTGGCCAGCCCACCTGCCATCATCGGCCCGACGTGCTCGGCGGGATCGGCGAGGAAGAATCGGCTGAACTGCTGCGCGGCTTTTTCGCCGAGCGGCGCTAACCGCGATACGGGACCAGGCGAATCTCGACCCGGCGGTTGGCGGCCTTCTGCGTCTCGTCGGTTTCCGGATTGTAGAGCGGGGCGGATTCGCCGAGGCCGCGCGAAGCGATCCGCGCCTTGGCTACGCCATGGCCGCCGAGGTAGGTCGCCGCCGCGCCGGCCCGCTTTTGCGACAGTGCGAGATTGCCTTGCGGCGTGCCCGACGTGTCGGAGTGGGCAAGCACGTCGACATAGGTCTGGTTGAATGTCTTAAGCGTCCGCGCGACCTCTTTCAGCGTGGCGTCGATTTGCGGCTTGATCGCCGCGCTGCCCGGATCGAAGGTCATCACCGCCGGTACCCGCACCAAAATCCCGTCGGGCAAGCGGACCACGTCGATCCCGATGCCCGCGGTCTGATTCCGCAGTTCCCGTTCGGCGCGGTACATATATCCAGCGACCTCGGCCGGGTTGAGCGGGCGGATCCCGGCGGCGCGCATTTTCTTCGCCCGCGCCGCGCGGCCGCCAATCACGTCGCCGTTGAGATAAGCCGCGGTAACGCCGAGCGCGGTGAACGCCGCGGGCCGTATCGGCGGCGGTCCCGACCTTCCGAACGGACCGACACTGCAGCCCGACAGCAGCACGGCGCCAAGTGCAATCGAGGCGATGCTGCGAGTGCGATTCATGAGTGGATTCTCCAACGGGATAAGGCAATGAAACCGGCCCAAGGCATAGCTGGTTCCACGCGCGAACCAATCGCAAACTTGTGAACCGCGCCCGCGACACGCTAGATACGTCCCAACGCCGATGAGCCAGCAGCTTTCCCCCATACCGTGGCTCGACGTCCTGCTGATATTGGCATTGGTCGCGATCAACGGCATCCTGTCGATGAGCGAACTGGCGATTGTCTCGTCGCGCGAGGCGCGGTTGAAGGCGCTGGCCCGGTCGGGCAGCGGCGGCGCGCAATGCGCGCTCGACCTCGCCGCCGAGCCAGGCCGCTTCCTGTCGACGGTCCAGACCGGAATCACCATGATCGCCATTTTCGCTGGCGCGTTTTCGGGTGCCAGCCTGGGTGAACCGGTGGCGCAGCGATTGGAACTGCTGGGTCTTGCACCAAATACGGCGCATACCGTCGGCTTTGGAATTGTGATCGTCCTCACGACCTTCGTCTCGCTGGTTATCGGCGAAATCGTCCCCAAGCAGATCGCCCTACGCTCGCCCGAGCCGATCGCCGTGGTGATGTCGCGCCCGATGCGCTGGCTGGCGGTGGTGACCGCGCCATTCGTCTGGCTGCTCGACGGCACCAGCACGCTCATTTTCAAGCTGTTCCGGTTCGATCGCGAATCGAAGAACCAGGTGACCGCCGAAGAATTGCATCTGGTCGTCGCCGAGGCGCAGAGCGCCGGCGTACTCGAGGAGGATGAGCGCGCGATGATATCCGGGATCGTCCGCCTGGCCGACCGCCCGGTGCGCGAGGTCATGACTCCGCGCACTGAGGTCAACTGGATCGACATCCACGCGACCGCCGAGGAGATTCGCAAGGAATTGCTTGAGTTTCCGCACAGCCGGATCCCGGTCGCCGACGGCTCGGTCGACAATATTGTCGGCGTAATCCAGTCGCGCGACATCCTTTCCGCGGTGCTCGAGGGGCAGCCGCTCGATCTCAACAAAATGTGTCGCTCGGCGCCAGTCATCCCCGACTTGATGGACGCGATGGATGCGCTGGTGGTGTTGCGTAGCGCCGAAGTGCCGCTGGCGCTGGTCCATGACGAATATGGCCACTTCGACGGGATCGTTACCCCGGGCAGCATTCTGGCTGCGCTGTCGGGTGCGTTCGCGCATGACGTCGAACACGGCGAAGAGCCACCTTTGGTCGAGCGCGAGGACGGCAGCTGGCTGGTATCGGGCGCGGCCAGCGCCGATCTGCTCTCCGACCGGGTTGGCGTCCGCCTACCCCATGATCGGGATTATTCGACCGTCGCTGGCTTTGCCTTGTCGGTGCTCAAGCATCTGCCGGAAACCGGTGAGGTCTTCCGCCACGATGGGTGGTCGTTCGAGATCGTCGACATGGATGGGCGCAAGATCGACAAGCTGATCGTCTCGCGGCCCAAACGCCGGCAGCCTGAAGCGGAAGCTGCGACGGCGACCTAGAGCTTGCCGAACCTTTGTTCGTAGCCGTCGGTGTCGTTGCGGGCGAGGTATTCGGCTTGCTCAACCACGCGGTCGCGGGTGATGCGGCCGCTGAACGCGCCGAGCTGGCCGTCGAGCCGTTCGATCTCGGTTGCGGTCAGATGCGCGAGTTGCTCGAAGCGGTCGAAGCCGAGCCCATGGAGCGCGGCCGCGAACTTCGGGCCGACTCCTTTCATCCGCCCGAAATCGTCGGCGGGCTCCTTCTCGCCCGACAATTCGCGGTGGACCTGTGCGCCGATCAATTGACCGGCCACGTCGCTCGCCGCCGCCGCCGCTTCGCCGGCCAGGCCGCGACCCTCGGGACGTTGCGTGCGCGCCATATGCGGCCGGACCGGCGCGCTGTCGGTCAGGCGGACCCGCTGGCGCGGGCGAGCCAGTACGACGACGGCAATCACGATCGCGATTGCGAGGAGGATTATCGGCCAATAGTCGCGAACAACGTCCATTCGATCACCATTTCCATTGCGCGTTATAACGACGGTGGAGCTCGAACAGATAGGCGAGCAACAGCCCGACAAGGAAGCCGACAAAGGCCATCAACGCGGCCTCGGCGATCAGCGGCACGCCGCCGCGGCCGCCCGCCCAGCTGACGCTGCTGACTCCGGGCAATTGGTCGAGCAGCCGCACCAGCTCGCTGTGCTGGAAATCGTCGGCGGGGCCGGTCAGAATCAACCGGCGCGACAGCGGCCCGCGCTGCAAATGTGCGGTGACCTGAGTCATTTCGTAATAATCGAGCGCTTGCCGGGCGCCGCGCTCCACTCGGTTCGAAAATTGATCGGCGCCACCGAGCGGCCAATGCCACAGCGCCGCCGCTGCGATGGCCGCGCCTATTCCATACGCCATCACCATCTTGCGCCTGTTCGGTCGACGGAACCCGATTGTTCCGGCGATCGCGCCGATCACCAGGCCGGCGGCGAAGATCGGCCAGAAATAAGTCCACAGCACGTTCATGCCGGCATCCGTTCGAGCTCGCGCCAGCCAATGTCGCGGCGGTGGAAGCCGTCGGCGAAGTCGATCTGGTCGACCGCGCGATAGGCCCGCGCCCGCGCGTTGGCGAACGTTTCGGCGACGGCGGTGACTGCGAGCACGCGCCCGCCTTTGGCGATCAGGTCGCCACCGGTCAGCGCGGTGCCCGCGTGGAACACGGTGACGCCTTCGACCTGCTCGGCGGCCTCGATCGCGCGGATCGCGCCGCCGCTGGCCGGCGTGCCAGGATAGCCGCGGGCCGCGACGATCACGGTCATCGTGTGCTTCGGAGCGAGGCTGGGTAGTTCGATTTCATCGAGCCTGCCCCTGGCGACGGCGTGCAGCAACTCCGCGAAATCGCCCTCGATCAACGGCACGATCGCTTCGCACTCGGGGTCGCCGAAGCGGACATTATATTCGATCAGCTTGGGCCCGTCGGAGGTCAGCATGAGCCCGGCATAGAGCACGCCGTTGAACGGCGTGCCCGCTTTTGCCATCGCGACGGCGGTCGGGCGGATAATCTCCTCCATCGCCCGTGCCTGCAGCTCAGCTGTCAGCACCGGCGCCGGAGCGTACGCGCCCATCCCGCCGGTATTCGGCCCGGTATCGCCCTCACCGACGCGCTTGTGATCCTGGGCTGAGGCGAGGATCACCGCCGTCTCGCCATCGACCAAGGCGAACAGGCTCGCTTCCTCGCCGTCGAGAAATTCTTCGATGACCAGCGGCGCATCTCCGGCCTCGTGGATCGCGCCCTCCGCTTCGGCGTGGGTCATCGCCACGGTCACGCCTTTCCCGGCGGCGAGCCCGTCGGCCTTGATCACCACCGGGAGTCCGAAGCGGTCGAGCTCGGCAAGGCCGTCGCTGGCGCGCTCGACCCGCACATAAGCGGCGGTCGGAATGTGGTTGGCGCGGCACAAATCCTTGGTGAAGCCCTTCGAGCCTTCGAGCTGGGCGGCGGCGGCATTCGGCCCGAACACCGCGAACCCGGCGACTCGCAATGCATCGGCAACCCCGGCAACCAGCGGCGCTTCCGGCCCGATCACGACCAGGTCGATGGATTCGGCCCCTGCCAGGGCAACGATTGCGGATCGATCGCAGGGGTCGGTCGCCACGCACTCGGCCCAGCGCGCAATGCCGGGATTGCCCGGCGCGGCGAGCAGCCGGCCACAGCTTGGCGATTGCCTAAGCCGCCATGCGAGCGCATCCTCGCGGCCGCCCGAACCCAAGAGCAAGATATTCATGGATCTCCCTGACGACACGCGTGCCGGCCTGTTAGCGAACGTCGCCCCCGGCGACAATTCGCCGCCGCTCAGCGTCACCGAACTGTCGGGCGCATTGAAACGCACGATCGAGACCGCTTTCGGCGACGTCCGCGTGCGCGGCGAGATTTCGGGCTTCAAGCGCCACGGCTCGGGCCATTGTTACTTCACGTTGAAGGATGAGAACGCGTGCATCGACGCGGTGATCTGGCGCAGCGGCGCGGGTGCGCTGGCGTTTCGTCCCGAGGACGGCGCCGAGGTCATCGCCACCGGCAAGCTCACCATTTACCCGGGCCGTTCCAAATATCAGATCGTCATTGAGCGGATGGAATTGGCGGGCGAAGGGGCGCTGCTCGCCTTGCTCGAACGGCGGCGCAAGGCGCTCGCCGCCGAGGGGCTGTTCGATCCCGCCCGTAAGCGCAAACTGCCCTTCCTGCCGCGCGTGATCGGGGTGGTGACGTCGCCGACCGGCGCGGTGATCCGCGACATTCTCCATCGGCTCGAGGACCGCTGCCCGACCCATGTCATCCTATGGCCGGTCGCGGTGCAGGGCGAGGGCGCTGCGGCGCGGATTGCCGAGGCGATCCGCGGCTTCCCGGCGATCGAGCCGCGCCCCGATCTGCTGATCGTCGCCCGCGGCGGCGGGTCGATCGAGGATTTGTGGGCGTTCAACGAGGAAGAAGTGGTGCGGGCCGCGGCCGACTCGCCGATTCCGCTGATCTCGGCGGTCGGCCATGAGACTGACACCACCCTGATCGATTTCGCCGCCGACTTGCGTGCGCCGACGCCAACCGCGGCGGCCGAACTCGCGGTGCCGGTCCGCGTCGAGCTGTTCGCGCAACTCGGCGAGCTCGACCGCCGCGCCCGACAGTGTCTCGCGCGCTATACGCAGCGCGGCCGTGAGCGCTTCGACCTGACCATTAGCCGCTGGCCCGAACCGGCGGCGCTGTTCACGCCTTTGGCCCAGCGTCTTGACGAACTTGGCGAGCGACTGCCGCGCTCGCTCGCCGCGCGTGCCGGCAACGCCCGTGCCGACATGAATTTGGTTGCCGGCCGCCTCCGCCGCGAGTTGGTCGATCAGCGGATCGCGCGCCTGTCCGAGCGGCTCGCCGCCGCCTGGAAGATGGCCGAGCTGGTCCATCCCGAGCGCCCGCTCGAGCGCGGCTTCGCGCGAGTCACCGATCGCACTGGCAAGACACTTATCCATGCGGGCGATGCGCGCGCGGCAAGCGAACTTCGCCTGCGCTTTAGTGATGGCGAGGTCGATGCCACGGTCGACGGGGCGCCGGCCAAGCCGCCCGCAGTTGAGCGCAAGCCGCGGCGCTCCTATGTGGCGCCGCAGCCCGGCCTGTTCGATCCGCCGGAGGAGTGAAGGCAATGCTGATGACCGGAAGCGGGCGAGCCGCGCGAGTGCATTATCTGCCGGGGACCTTCCGGCTGCTGTCGGACGGCGACCATGTGCTGTGCGCCGTCACCGGCGTTCGCATTCCGCTGCACGAACTACGTTATTGGAGCATCGAACGGCAGGAAGCCTATTGCGACGCCGCCGCCAGCTTCGCCGCCGAAGGTTCTAGCCGGTCCGCTTGACCTTGAATCCCGGCTGCCCGTTCAGCCGGAGGAAGAAGGCGCCGAACGAGCCGCGGCGAACCACGACCTTGTCGCCCTTGCGCGGCGGCAGCCCCAATTGCGCATCGTCGGTCTGGGCCCATTGCGAACCGTCGGCGAGGCGGATGATCCACCCGGTGTACAGACCGTGATCGAAGGCCGCCACGGTGCTGGTGATTTCCTTCACCTCATCCTCGTTGCCGCCGAACAGGCCGCCGAAATCCGGGATCGAAAATCCGAACAGCGACTTCTTGGCCTGGGTCGCCCGGGCCTTGTCGATGAGCACGATATCCTTCTTGGTAATCGCCTGATCGACCGCGGCGGTTTCGCGATCGAAGCAGGCAAGGCGCTGGACGTTATCCTGAATCGCGCGACAACCAATCAGCCGCTGGACGCTCGGCGGGGTGCCCGTTGTGACCGGGCCGCGAGCATTTGCCGCATTCGCCGCGGTGATTGCCAAAACCGCAGTAATCAGGACGGAAATCCGCATGTTTGTTGACCCTCAGGAGTGCGTTTGAAGCCTAGGCCGACCCTAGCGAAAAGCACAAGCGGACGCTGTTGCAAAATTGATACAACGCTTTGACAACTCGCGCCGAGGGGCTCCTCGGTCATTGCCAGCCTCTCGCGGCTTCACCTATCACGAGGTGCAGTTCGGCAAAGTTGCGTTTGCCGATCCACGGCAGCCGTGCCCTTGGTACGGCTAGTGAAGGGGAAGATTAAATGAAGCTCGATTTCCGTCAGCGCCTGCTTGCGACCACCCTCTTGGTTGGTGCCAGCATGGCCGCTTCGCCTGCGTTTGCGCAGACCGCTCCGACGCCGCCGGATACGGCCGCGGGAGATCAGACTCCGACCGGACCGGTCGAAGCTGCGCCGCCGACCACCGCTACGGGCGCCGCCCCGGCGACCGCGGGCGACATCGTCATCACCGGCTCGCGCATTCCGCAGCCGAACCTGACCTCGGCCAGCCCGGTGACGGTGCTGTCGAGCCAGGACATTAAGCTGTCGGGCACGACCCGCACCGAGGACTTGCTCAACTCGCTGCCGCAATCGTTCGCGGCGCAGGGCTCGACCGTGTCGAACGGCGCGACGGGTACTGCTGAAGCCAACCTTCGCGGTATCGGTTCGGCCCGCACCCTGGTGCTGGTCAATGGCCGCCGGCTGCAGCCGGGCGATCCGCGCAACCCGACGTCGGACATCAACTTCGTTCCGGCTTCGCTGGTTAAGCGGGTCGACGTGCTGACCGGCGGTGCATCATCGGTGTACGGCGCGGACGCCGTCGCCGGCGTCGTCAACTTCATCATCGACACCAGCTTCCGTGGCCTCCGCATTGATGCGCAAGCGTCGACGTTCATGCACAACAACCGGCTCGGCGGCTGTGATATCGATCCGGCGTCCGGCCTGGCTATCAACTGCAATCCGATATCCGCGGCGAACGTCAACTCTGGAAACCGTCCGCCCCACGGCAACAGCATCAATGGCGGCGCGCAGGACATCTCCGTGGCGTTCGGCGCCGGGTTTGACGACAACCGCGGCAACATCATGGCCTACGCCACCTATCGCAAGCAGGATTCGGTGCTTCAGTCGACGCGCGACTATTCCTTCTGCGCCTTGGGCACCTACGCTGAGCCGGTTCCGGCTGCGGGTCCGTTCTATTGCGGCGGATCAAGCACCTCGCCGGCAGGCCGTATTCGCGTGTTCGACCCCGCTACGGGCGCCCGCATTTTGAACTCGCATATCGACGCTCCGACCCACACCATTCAAGCTGGGTTCCCGCTCTTCAACTTCGCTCCGTACAATTATTACCAGCGTCCGGACGAGCGCTACACGCTCGGCTTCTTTGCTGATTATGAGATCAGCCCTGGCGCCCATCCGTACCTCGAAGCGATGTTCATGAACGACCATTCGGACGCTCAGATCGCGCCATCAGGCAACTTCAACAACACGACGTACCTGAACTGCGACAACCCGCTGCTCTCTGCGCAGCAGCTGGCACAAATCTGCCAGCCGGGCTTCCTCAACACCGATCCGGGCCTCCGCCCGGTCAACCCGATCACGGGCCTGCCTTCGGACACCGCATTCGTCCTTATCGGGCGACGCAATCTCGAAGGCGCCGGCCGCGATGACGATCTCGAGCATACGTCTTGGCGGATTGTCGGCGGCGTAAAGGGCGACCTGCTCAAGGGCGTGTCGTACGACGCATACTACCAGTTCGGCACCACGCGCCTGTCGGAAACCTACAACAATGACTTCTCGGTCACGCGCATGCAGCGCGCGCTCGACGTCATCGATGGGGATCCGGGCCCGGGTGTGACCCCGATCTGCCGTTCCGTGGCCAACAATTCCGACCCGAACTGCGTGCCGTGGGATATCTTCGGCCCTGGTGGCGTGACGCCGGCGGCGCTGAATTATCTGCAAACCCCGGGCTTCCAGCGCGGGCATGTCGATGAGACCATCGCCGACGCCAACTTTACCATCGACGGCGGTGAGTACGGCATCCAGACGCCCTGGTCCGACCGCGGCATCGGCCTCAACGTCGGTGGCGAGTATCGTAAGGAGTCGCTCGATTTTAACACGGATGTCGAGTTCCAGACCGGCGATCTCGCCGGCCAGGGCGGCCCGACGCTTCCGAATTCGGGCTCGTTCGACGTTCGCGAAGGCTTCGCCGAATTGTCGGTGCCGATCGTCAGCCACAGCTTCTTCGAGGAGCTGACGGTGGGCGCCGGCTATCGCTACTCGGATTACAAGGTCAACGATCACCACTTCAACACCGATACCTACAAGTTGTCGCTTGAGTTCGCCCCGATCCACGACATCCGGGCACGCGCGAGCTACAACCGTGCGGTCCGGGCGCCGAACATCGTCGAACTGTTCGGTCCGCAGGGCCTCGGTTTGGCGGGCGGCGTCGACTTGTGCGCGGCTGGCACCGGTGGGAATGGTCCGGCGGGAACGGGTCTCACCACCGCACAGTGCTTGAACACGTTCGCAACCCAGATCGCCAATGGCAACTTTACCGTGGCCACGGCAACTGCAGCGATCAACGCCGGTCTCGATCCAAACCCGGCGTTCCAGTACAACGTGCAGCTCGGCGGAAACGTGAACCTGCAGCCGGAAACGGCCGACACTTATACGGTCGGTCTCGTGCTCCAGCCGCGGTTCATTCCGGGTCTCGCTTTCACCGTCGATTATTTCGACATCAAGGTGAAGAACCTGATCACGACCTTCCCGTTCACGGGCTTGGTCACGAACTGCGGCGTCACGGGCGATCCGGTCTTCTGTGACCTGATCAATCGCGATGCCACGGGGTCGTTGTTCAACCTGGCGACCGGTTCGGCGATCACGCTCAACCGCAACCTGGGTAGCCTGCGCACCAAGGGTATCGACATCAACGGGTCGTACTCGCACCGTATCGGCGGGATGGGCACGTTGAGCGCCAGCATCGTCGGTACTTACCTGAAGAGCCTTGCGTTCGACACCGGCCTTAACCCCGGCGTTCTCGGGCTCGACGGTAAGTATGAGTGCGCGGGCCGGTATGGCGCCACCTGCAGCAACACCGTTGCTGGCGTTCCGAGCCCGAAATGGCGGCACAAGTTCCGGCTTGGTTTCACCATGCCGAACGGCCTGGGGATCTCGGGTCAGTGGCGCTATTTCTCCGAGGTCAAGAACGATACGCTCAGCAGCGATCCGGACCTGAACTTCATCCAGGGGTCGAACTCGCCTCCGGCTTCGGCGAAGCTGGCGGCCAGGAGCTACTTCGATCTGACGCTGTCGGCGCGGGTTGCGGATAAGTTCAACTTCCGCCTTGGCGCGAACAACATCCTCGATAAGGATCCGCCGATCTCGGGTGGTGCAGCGCTCGGCGGCTTCAGCAACGGCAATACCTACCCGCAGGTCTATGACGCGCTGGGTCGGTTCCTGTTCGCTGGTGTTACGATCGACTTCTAAGCTTTCGAGCTTGGAAACGGATGCGGCGGGCCTCCCCGGAGGTCCGCCGCTTTCGTTTGGGCATCCGGTTGAAGCCAAAGACGGTTTCGACCAAAGCGGGCGAATGCAATCCTTGATCCCACACCATTCGAAACCCGAATGACGACTCGCCACGACAATTTTGCTGAGATCGAGCGGTTGATCGAAGTCGATCCCGCCGCCGCGCTTGCCCGGGCCAGCTCGGCGGCTGCCGCAGCTCCGGCAAACCCCGACGCTTTCCGTTTGCTCGCTTCATCTCTGAGGCGCCTGGGTCGAACGGACGAGGCCGCGCGGGCGGACATGGCCGGAGTCAGGGCGTCCGCTGCCGATCCTGAAGTCGCTCAAGCTGGCCAGGCGCTCCTGCGGGGCGATTTACCGACGGCCGAACGCCTCTGCCACGCAGTCCTGCAGCGGCGGCCAAACGATGTCTCGGCGATACGGATGATGGGTGAAGTTGCGTTGGGCGTCGGGGCCCTGAGCGATGCTGAAGCCCTGTTTCGCCGTTCCCTGGAGCTAGCACCCGCACTCGAATACGCGCGCCTCAATTTGGCGGAGGTTCTCCTGCAACAGTCGCGGCCCGCCGACGCATTGGCGGCCCTGGATATGCTCAAGGGTGAATTCGCCGGATACCCCGAAACAAAAATCTTCCGCGCGTCCGCGCTCGGCCTGCTTGGAGAATATCAGCGCGCGATCGACGTTTATCGCGAGATCGTCGCCGCCGAGCCGGGCAATCTCCAAGCGTGGACCAGTCTGGCCTTTCAGCTCAAGACCATTGGCGAGCCCGAAGCGGCCGTGGAGGCGTGTCGCAGTGCCTTGAAAGCCAATCCGGCGGACGGCGAGGCGTGGTGGATGCTCGCCGACATGAAGACCTACCGATTCAGCGAGGCCGAGATTGCCGCGCTGGAAGCAGCGATTGCCGATCCGCAAGCGCGCGTCGAGGACCGGCTGCGGCTGCATATGGCGCTGGGCAAGGCCCTGGAGGACCGCAAGCACTACGATCGGAGCTTTGAACACTATCGGATCGGTAATGCCATCCACGCCGCTCAGCGTCCCTTCGACACCGCGCTCATGGAGCGGGTGATCGAGCGCATGGAAAAGCTGTTCACCGCGGAGTTTTTCGCGTCGCGC
>Ga0268265_10002826_pt1 | contig 12772 bp, 10 predicted proteins | sample KBSSwiS52_FD_190355 | JGI IMG/M metagenome (GOLD analysis project Ga0268265, IMG submission 190355) | Switchgrass rhizosphere microbial communities from Kellogg Biological Station, Michigan, USA - KBS Switchgrass S5-2 (SPAdes) (version 2) | ecosystem: Host-associated > Plants > Roots >... | reverse complement strand
GCTGACGCTCAGCATCGGCCCCGGCCCCATCGTCCTCACCGGCCCCAACGGCGCCGGCAAGACCAACCTGCTGGAGGCTGTCTCGCTGCTCTCAGCCGGCCAGGGCCTGCGCCGCGCCCCCTACGCCGAGCTCGCGCGGCTCGGCAGCTCCGAGTGGGCCGTCGCCGGCACGCTGCGCACCCCGCTGGGCGCCATCAACCTCGGCACCGGCCTCGACAGCCGCGACACCGGCGCGCGCTCGGGCCGCATCGTGCGCATCGACGGCGAGAGCCGCTCGGGCTCCGGCGCCCTCGCAGGCGCGATCGACGTGCTCTGGCTCATCCCCGCCATGGACGGGCTCTTCACCGGCCCCGCCGGCGAGCGCCGCCGCTTCCTAGACCGCCTGATCCCCTCGTTCGATCCCGGCTACCGCACCCGACTCGGCCAGTTCGAGCGCGCCATGCAGCACCGCAACCGCCTGCTCGCCGAGGGCGTGCGCGACGACGCCCGCTTCGCCGGCCTCGAACGCATCATGGCCGAGACCGGCGTCGCCATCGCGGCCGCCCGCGCCGCGGCCGTGGCCGACTTGGCCGCCACCATCGCTGCCCGGCGCGACACCGCCCCAGCGAGCCCCTTCCCCTGGGCCGACCTCGCCATCGCCGGCACGCTGGAGGCCGACCTGGCGGCCCGTCCTGCCGTGGACGTGGAGGACGTCTACGCCGCCAGTCTGCGGGCCATGCGCGAGCGCGACCGCGCCGCCGGACGCACGCTCGACGGCCCGCACCGCTCCGATCTCATCGTCGGCCACGGCCCCAAATCGATGCCGGCCGCGGTCTGCTCCACGGGCGAGCAGAAGGCCCTGCTGATCGGCCTCGTCCTGGCCCACGCGGACCACATCCGCCGCCACCGCGACGGCCGCACCCCCATCCTCCTCCTCGACGAGATCGCGGCCCATCTCGACCCGCTGCGCCGCGCCGCCTTGTTCGACGAGATCGTGGCTCTCGGCGGCCAGACCTGGATGACGGGCACCGACTCGGAGGGCTTTTCCGCCCTCGCCGGAAGGGCGCAATTCCATCGTGTCGAGGAGGGGAGAATCGCCCTCGGCTGAGCACCGCGCACGGCACTGCCAACAACCTGAAATGTAAGACAATAAGCCATTGATAATAAAAGTATATTTCGCCACCTCTCGCCCTTATTTTCGCGTGCGTTCATCCCCATGTTTTGGTAGTCTCCAAGCTATCAAATCTCCCCCCAAGGACGCCTGCTGACATGAGCGCAACCCCTGCGAAAAAGACCAACGGTGCCGACAGCTATGGCGCCGACTCCATCAAGGTCTTGAAAGGGCTCGACGCCGTCCGCAAGCGGCCCGGCATGTACATCGGCGACACCGACGATGGCTCGGGCCTGCACCATATGGTCTACGAAGTGGTGGACAACGCCATCGACGAGGCGCTGGCCGGCCACGCCACCGAGGTCACCGTCACGCTCAACGCCGATGGCTCCGCCACCATCAGCGACAACGGTCGCGGCATCCCCACCGACATCCACGCCGAGGAAGGCGTTTCCGCCGCCGAGGTGGTGATGACCCAGCTGCACGCCGGCGGCAAGTTCGCCCAGGGCGAAGACGACAACGCCTACAAGGTCTCGGGCGGCCTGCATGGCGTGGGCGTGTCGGTGGTGAATGCGCTGTCCACCACCCTTGAGCTGAAGATCTGGCGCGACGACAGGGAGCACTTCATCCGCTTCCGCCACGGTGTGGCCGAGGCGCCCCTCAAGGTGCTGGGGCCGGCGGAGGGCAAGCGCGGCACCGAGGTGACATTCTGGCCGAGCCTCGATACGTTCCACAACGTTACCGAGTTCGACTACGCGACCCTGGAGCACCGCCTGCGCGAGCTGGCCTTCCTCAACTCCGGCGTCCGCGTCGTCCTCAAGGACGACCGCCACGCCGACAAGAGAAGCGAGGAGCTGCGCTACGATGGCGGCATCGCCGAGTTCGTCCGCTACATCGACCGTTCCAAGAAGCCGATTCTTCACGACACGCCGCCCATCATGGTCGCCGGCGACAAGGACGGAACCGCCGTCGAGCTGGCGCTGTGGTGGAACGACGCCTACCACGAGCAGGTGCTGTGCTTCACCAACAACATCCCGCAGCGCGACGGCGGCACCCATCTCGCCGGCTTCCGTGCGGCACTGACCCGCGTCATCAACAAGTACGCGGACGAGACCGGCGTCGCCAAGAAGGAGAAGGTGGCCATCACGGGTGACGACGCCCGCGAGGGCCTCACCGCGGTGCTGTCCGTCAAGGCGCCGGACCCCAAGTTCTCCAGCCAGACCAAGGACAAGCTCGTCTCCTCCGAGGTGAAGACGGTGGTGGAGAGCATCGTCGGCGACCAGCTGGCGGCCTGGTTCGAGGAGCACCCCAGGGAGGCAAAGGTCATCCTCACCAAGGTGGTCGAGGCCGCCGCCGCCCGCGAGGCCGCGCGCAAGGCGCGCGAACTGACCAGGCGCAAGGGCGCGCTCGACATCAACTCGCTACCGGGCAAGCTCGCCGAGTGCCAGGACCGCGACCCGGCCAACACCGAGATGTTCATCGTCGAGGGCGACTCGGCAGGTGGCTCCGCCAAACAGGGCCGCAACCGCGAGTTCCAGGCCGTGCTGCCGCTGCGCGGCAAGATCCTCAACGTGGAGCGAGTGCGCTTCGACAAGATGCTGTCCAGCCAGGAGATCGGTACGCTGATTACGGCGCTCGGCACCGGCATCGGTCACGACGACGAAGGCAACAGCCTGGTGGACCTCGGCAAGCTGCGCTACCACAAGATCATCATCATGACCGACGCCGACGTGGACGGCGCGCACATCCGCACGCTGCTGCTCACGTTCTTCTACCGGCAGATGCGGGAACTGGTGGAGAAGGGCCACCTCTACATCGCCCAGCCGCCGCTCTACAAGGTGAGCAAGGGCAAGTCCGAGACGTACCTGAAGGACCAGCGCGCCTACGAGAACTACCTGGTCGACGCCGGCCTGGAGGAGGCCGCCCTGGAGCTGGGCAGCGGCGAGGTGCGCGCCCGCCGCGACCTGCGCGACATCGTCGAGCAGGCGCGCTATGTCACCCGCATCATCGACGACCTGCACTCGCGCTATACGCGCTTCGTGGTGGAGCAGGCCGCCATCGGCGGGCTGTTCGACCCGAAGCTTCTGCTCTCCGCCGAGCAGGCCAATGCCAAGGCCACCGCCATCGCCGACCGGCTCGATGTCCTCTCGGAGGAGACCGAGCGCGGCTGGAGCGGCAGGCTCGGCAACGAGGGCTACGTCTTCCGCCGCCAGGTGCGCGGCGTTACCGAGGTGCACACGCTGGACCGGGCGCTGATCGGCTCGCTGGAGGCGCGCCGCCTCAACGAGCGGCAGTCGCAGCTTGAGGAGATCTACGCGCTCCCCGCCAAGCTCAGGCGCAAGGACAGCGAGAGCCCGGTCTACGGCCCGCGCTCGCTGCTCGATGCCATCTACGACTCCGGCCGCAAGGGCATTACCATCCAGCGCTACAAAGGACTGGGCGAGATGAACCCGGACCAGCTGTGGGAGACCACGCTCAACCGCGACGTGCGCACGCTCCTGCAGGTGAAGCTCGGCGACCTCGGCGAGGCCGACGAGATCTTCTCCCGCCTGATGGGCGACATCGTCGAGCCCCGCCGCGAGTTCATCCAGGCCAACGCGCTGGCGGCGAGCGTGGATGCGTAGTGGGCACTGATATCGGGAGGTCGTCCTGAGCCCAACAGTCCTGCGGAAAGGTGGCTATCGCCTCTATTTCTTTTCGCGCGCGGAGCTGCACCCGCACATTCACGCCTATTGCGGAGACGGCGAAGCCAAGTTTGGTTGGAGCCCAAGATTGAAGTTGCCTACAATCACAATCTGAGCCGGAAGCAGCTTCGTGAGATCGAGTTGATCATCGAGGAGCATCACCGGGAGATCATCGATGCCTGGCGCGACCACTTTGGCAACTGAGGTCACGAATATCTCCAAGCACGGCCTGTGGCTGTTCACGTCGGACGGAGAGCATTTCTCCCGTTCTCCGAGTTCCCCTGGTTTCGCGACGCATCCGTGGGCCATATCCTGAACGTGGAAGAGCCTTCTCCAGGTCACTACTATTGGCCTGATCTTGACGTCGATCTTAGTCTAAAGATCATCCGCAATCCGGATCATTATCCCTTGGCTGCCAAAGCCGGATAAGCCGTAGCGCCTATCTCCTGTACTGTACGAACGGCTCCCTGGTCGCAACGCGGTCGTAGAGGGCGCGAGCGGTGGCGTTGCCCTCCTGCGTTACCCAGTAGGTGCGGGTGCAGCCGCGGGCGTCGGCCTCCTGGTACACGGCCTCGATGAGGGCGCGGCCGGCGCCGGTCTTGCGCCGCGCCGGATCGACGAACAGGTCCTCCAGGTAGCAGTACCAGGTGGCCGACCAGGTGGAACGGTGGAGCAGGACATGCGCCAGTCCGAAAGGCACGCCGGCCTCGTCCACGGCCACCAGGCCGAGCGGGTTGCCTTCGCCGCCGGCCAGCAGGCGCCGCCAGGTGAGGTCGATGACCTCATCGGGCACCTTGGCGCGGTAGAACTCGATGTAGGCGCGGAACAGCCTCTCCCAGGCCTGCCGGTCCTGCTCCTCGAGCCTTCGCACTTGCATCACGGCGCTCCCCGTTCAACGAAGCGGCGAGGCTAACGGGCACACCGGCCGGTAGCAGCCCCAAAAAGCACGCCGCCTACAATATGCATAATTCTGAGATCAGCGGAGCAGGTGATGCACAGCCCTTGCTCGTTGCTCCAAACGGAGAAGCTCGCATAACAAGCGCAGGCGCGGCTTCGAATGGAGTGCCATCAAAGCCGCGATCAACCTGCGCAAGCATCATGCGGCGTTCGAGGATGCGATCGAGGTCTTCGATGACGACCGGTCCATCATCGAGGATGATCCGGACCCGGACGAGGAGCGGTACCGGATCATCGGGATGACGAGGAGAGGTGTGTTCTCGTTGTCGTCTATACCGAGCGGGACGATGAAACGACGAGGATCTTGTCGGCCAGGAAGGCCAAAGGACATGAAGTCAGAAGAGCGCATGGTCAGGGTTGAGCGGAGGGGCGACAGGTACGTCGAGGTGCTCCCCAATGGCCGCACGCGCCCTCTCCAAACGGACAAGACAGACTGGTCCCGCCTGGAGGCGATGACCGACGAGGAGATCGAGGCCGCGGCCCGAGCCGATCCCGATGCACAGCCGTTGACGGATGCCCAGCTCAAGCGCATGCGGCGCATTCCGCTGGCGAAGCACCTGCGCTGGAAGCTCGGGCTCTCGCAGACCGAGTTCGCCGAGCGGTTCCATATTCCGCTGCAGGCCCTGCGGGACTGGGAGCGGTTTCGCAGCGAGCCCGATGAGACCGTGCTGGCTTATCTCAAGGTGATAGCCGCCGATGCGGAGTTCGTGGAGCGGGCGCTCGCCTCGTGACGTCACCTCACCGCCAGTGCCCGGAACCGCGCCAGGAACGCAGCCTGCGCTGCCGCGGCGGGTTGGGGCACTAGGAGGCGTCGCAGCTCCCGCACCAGCTCTGCTGGCAGGTCGTTGGGCTGGCCGAAGTAGCGGGCGGCCTCGTCGAGGCTGAAGCCGGCCAGCACCGTGGCCTCGTAGTAGGCGGCGACGCGGTCGGCCTGCTTGACGAGCGCGGTGACGGCCTCGGGCGCATCCTCGGGCAGGCCGAAGGCGCGGTGGATGGCCCGCAGCAGGCGCTTCTCGAAGGCCTTGTAGTCGAGGCCGACGGCAGCCTTGAAGGGGCTGATCAGGTCGCCGATGACGTATTCCGGCGCGTCGTGCAGCAGCGCCGCCAGCAGCCAGCTGCGCTCGCACCCGGGCTTCAGGGCCACCGTGATGTCGGCCACCAGCAGCGCGTGCTGGGCCACCGAGAAGGCGTGGTCGCCCAGCGTCTGGCCGTTCCAGCGCGCGACGCGGGCCAACCCATGCGCGATATCCTCGATGGCGATGTCGGCGGGCTGCGGGTCGAGCAGGTCGAGCCGCCGGCCCGACAGCATGCGCTGCCAGGCGCGCGGGCGTTGTGCCGGGGTTTTGGCGGCGTCAGGCATCGGGCGGCCCGGTATCATGCCCGAGACGACGCCTTCGGCGTCCGCGCGGTCCTCGCGGTGCCGCCCGCGCCGCGCGCCGCCGACCCCGGCCCTGTGCCTGTCCCCGGCAGCTTGAAGCTCGCCTGCAACCTCGCGCAGGGCTCGTGGCGGAAGCAGCCGACCAGGTGGTCGTTGACCATGCCGACGGCCTGCATGAAGGCGTAGACCGTGGTGGGGCCGACGAAGCGGAATCCCTCCGTCAGCAACGCTTTCGACATGGCCTTGGAGATTGGCGTCTGGGCCGGCACCGTCTTGAAGGACACATGCCGGTTGATCTGCGGCCGTCCGTCGACGAAGCCCCACAGGAAGGCGGCGAGGCTGGTGCGCTCCTGCAGCTCGAGCAGCGCGCGGGCGTTGGCGATGGTGGCCTCCACCTTGAGCCGGTTGCGCACGATGCCCGCGTCCGCCATCAGCCGGGCGATGTCCCGGTCGGTGTAGCGGACGATGCGGCCGGCGTCGAAGCCATGGAAGGCCCTGCGGAAGCTCTCGCGCTTCCTCAGAATCGTGAGCCACGACAGGCCGGCCTGGAAGCCCTCCAGCACCAGCTTCTCGAACAGGGCGCGGTCGTCGGTCTTGGGCACGCCCCACTCATCGTCGTGGTAGCGCGTGTACAGCGGATCGGCGATCCCGGTCCAGGGACAGCGCGCGATCTCGATGGTGGTGCTCATGCGTTCCCCGCTGCGGCTGGCGCCGGCGCCAGCTCGAAATCGGCCCAGTCAGGCCTGCGCAGTGTGACGGCGATGCCGTCGGCCAGCAGCGTCTGGCCCTTGGCGCTCGCCTCGGCGGCGCGGTCGAGGCGGACAAGGGCCAGCCCGTGCGCCCCCGCCACCGAGCCGATCCGGCCGATCTCCGCCTCGCCCACCAGAATGGCCGCACCGGAGCGCAGCGGCGCCGCGGCCTCCACCGGTACCACGCGCTTCCTCACGCTGCCGCGATGCTTCATACGCGCCACCACCTCCTGGCCGATGAAGCAGCCCTTCTCGAACGACACGCCGTGGAGCAGATCGAGGTCCGCCTCATGCGGGAAGGTCTCGCCGATGGCAAAGTCCTTGCCGGCCTCCGGCACGCCCAGGGCGATGCGGTGCGCGTGATAGGCGCCTGCGGCCAGCCATTCGACATCGGCCGTCGCGTTGCCGAGTGCGGCGTCGAGCCCTGGCGGCACGGGCGCGAGCACCCTCAAGCCCATCTCGGGCAGCCTCGGGTCCGGGTAGACAATCCATTTGTCGTGAGCGGACGGCGTCCCGCCCCAGGCGGCGGCCACCTGGAACGCACCCGACACGTCCTCCACCGTGACCTTGGCACGCAGCATGTACATGCGCAGTCTCTTGACGAGGCCAGCGGCCAGCTCCCGGCCCGTCTCCATCAGGAAGCCGTCCTCTCCCTCGCTGCCGTCACCCTCACTGCCCCGGGCCTTCGTCACGAAGAACTCGAACAGCATCTTGCCCTGCGGCGTCAGCAGCGCGGAGTGCACCGCGGCCTGCCGCGCGAGCAAATCGAGGTCGGCAGTGATGGTGCCGTTCAGGAATTTTTCCGCGTCCGGGCCGGCCACGCGCACGACGCCGCGGTCGGGGAGGAGCGCCATCTTTGCGAGCGGCATATCGTTCCTTGCAACGGGGTCAGACCGCTCACGACCGAGCGGCAACGTCGATTGCGAGGGGTCTGACCCCGTCTCTGACGGGCGGAAAACTGCGTTATGCGCCTGCGGCCAAGAAGTAAGCGCGCCGCCCTGGCGAGGCAAGCGCCGCAGCCTCGCCCAGCGTGTGGAAAATCGCGCCCGCCGGCTACGCAGCTGACACGTCCCGACCTGGCTCCTGGCTGGGGGGCTTGGCGGCGGCGGCGAAGTAGTTCACGTCGGTGTCGGTGGAGAGCGACCAGCTGTCGTCAAGCGGGCGGTACACGAGCCCGCGGAATGCCGGCGCTCCGAGCCCGGCCGCCTGCAGGTGCCGCGCCATCTCGTCGGGGGTGAGGAACCGCTCCCACTGGTGCGTGCCGACGGGCAGCCAGCGCAGCACGTATTCCGCCCCGACAATGGCCAGCAGATAGGCCTTGAGGGTGCGATTGATGGTGGAGAGCAGCATCAGGCCGCCCGGCCGCACCAGGCCGGCGCAGGTCTTGAGGAATGCCCCAGGGTCGGGCACGTGCTCAACCACCTCCAGGCACGCCACCGCATCGAACGAGCGGCCCTCCGCGGCCAGATCCTCCACCCGAGCCGTCCTGTAGTCGATGGCGAGCCCCTGGCTGGCGGCGTGGCGGCGCGCCGCCTCGACATTGTCGAGCCCCGGATCGATGCCCGTCACGCGGGCGCCCAAGCGGCAGAGGGGCTCGCACACCAGGCCGCCGCCGCAGCCGATATCCAGGATCGAGAGCTCGTCGAGCGGCCGCGAAGCGCCCTGCGGCCGCCCGAAGTGCCGCATCAGCGCGTCGCGCAGGAACGTCATGCGCGCCGGACCGATCAGGTGCAGGGTGCGGAACTTGCCGTTGCTGTCCCACCATTCGGCGGCGCAGCGGGTGAACCGCTCGATCTCGGCCGGATCGAGGGTATCGGCCGGCCCCCCGGAGGGCATCTCGGGGGCCATCCGCGTGGCCGTCTCGGCTGCCGTCTGCATCTCGCTGTCGCCGTGTCGCCGTCCCGCCTCGCGATGTTAACGCCGGGGCAGGGATTTTCCGCCAAGCCGCAAGTTTCGCGGGGCTATGGTGTTGCGGCGCCACACCCTACTGGCTATGAGTACGCCGCCGCAAGCGGGGCTTTCGGGCGCCGCGGCGGCAACGGGTCCTTGCCTCAATTCGGCCGCGAGCGGGTTGGATGTCCTTCGTCGTCATGAAATTCGGCGGCACGTCGCTCGCCGACCTGGAGCGCATCCGCAATGTGGCGTGTCACGTCAAGCGCGAGGTCGATGCGGGCAACAAGGTGGCCGTCGTCGTCTCCGCCATGGCCGGGGTCACCAACCAGCTGGTGGCCTGGGTGCGTGAGGCAGCGCCCCTGCACGACGCGCGCGAGTACGACTCGGTGGTCGCCACCGGCGAGCAGGTGACGGCGGGTCTCTTGGCCATCGTGCTGCAGTCGCTCGGCATTCCGGCGCGGTCCTGGCAGGGCTGGCAGATCCCCATCGTCACCGATAACGCGCACGGCGCGGCCCGCATCAAGGAGATTCCCGGCACGCGGGTGCGAGAGCGGCTGGAGCAGGGCGAGGTAGCCGTCATCACCGGCTTCCAGGGCATCGAGCCGGAGCGCAACCGCGTCTCCACCCTGGGCCGCGGCGGCTCCGACACCAGCGCCGTCGCCCTGGCTGCCGCAGTGAAGGCGGATTTGTGCGACATCTACACCGACGTGGACGGGGTCTACACCGCCGACCCGCGCATCGTTCCGAAGGCGAGCCGCTTGCGCAAGGTCTCCTATGAGGAGATGCTGGAGATGGCCTCACTGGGCTCCAAGGTGCTGCAGACGCGCTCGGTCGAGCTGGCCATGGTGCACAGAATGCCAGTGCGCGTCCTGTCGAGCTTTGTCGCCCCGGAGGCGCTGGAGCCTGTGAAGGCCGGCACCTGGGACGGTGCCGGCACCATCATGTGCGACGAGGACGAGATCGTGGAGCAGAGGGTCGTCAGCGGGATTGCCTACGCCAAGGACGAGGCCAAGATCACGCTCCTCAAGATTGCCGATAAGCCCGGCGTGGCCGCCAGCATCTTCGGCCCGCTGGCCGAGGCCAGCATCAATGTCGACATGATCGTGCAAAATCTTTCTGCCGACGGCAAGTTCACCGATATCACCTTTACCGTGCAGGAGGCGGAGCTGCCGCGCGCGCTCAACGTGCTCAAGTCCGTGCAGAAGCAGCTCGGCGCCTTCGACATCAAGAGCTCCAGCGAGGTGTCCAAGGTTTCCGTAATCGGGATCGGCATGCGCAGCCATGCGGGCGTCGCCGCGCAGATGTTCAAGGCTCTGGGCGAGAAGGGCATAAACATCCTTGCCATCTCCACCTCGGAGATCAAGATCAGCGTGTTGATCGACGCGGCCTATGCCGAGCTGGCGGTGCGTACCCTGCACAGTCTGTACGAGCTGGGCAAAGACTGATTTCATGGCTCCCGCGCGGACTGCCTCCGCCGGCCGGGCCGGCAGACAGCCGCGGCCGGCCAAGTGTATCAGCCCGGGGCGACGGCCGCCCCGGGGCACGAGTCTCGACGCAGCGAGAAGCGTGGAAGCGACGGCGTTGTACGATGCAGAACAAGGGTGGGGACGGACGGATGCCTCCCAACGAGCCGGCGCTGCGCGTCATCATGCGCCGACTGCGGGAGATCATGGCCGAGCCGTCCGCGTCGGGGCAGGACCGGCTCGACAGAATCGTGAAGGTGATCGCCGGCCTGATGGTGGCCGAGGTCTGCTCCATCTATCTAAAGCGCCAGGACGGCTCGCTTGAGCTGTTCGCCACCGAGGGCCTGAACCAGAGCGCCGTGCACAAGACGCTGTTGAAGCGCGGCGAGGGCCTCGTCGGGCGCTGCGTCGTCACCGGCGAGCCCATCAACGAGCCCGACGCCCAGAAGCACGCGGCCTTCTCCTACCGGCCGGAGACCGGCGAGGAGACCTACCACTCGTTCCTGGCAGTCCCGATCGTACGCGGCGGCGAGATCCTTGGCGTCCTCACCATCCAGAACAAGACGCACCGCGCGTACTCCGACGAGGACGTGGAGGTGCTGCAGACGACGGCGATGGTGCTGGCCGAGCATCTGGTGACCGGCGCGGTCGCCGGGGTCAACACCGGCGCCGAGTTCAGCCGCGCCGTCGCCCACGTTGTGCGCGGCCAGCCGCTCACCGAGGGCTTGGCGCTCGGCCATGTGGTGCTGCACGACGCCCGCGTGGTGGTCACAGAGATGCAGGCCAAGGACCCGGACGAGGAGCTGCGCCGCCTCGATACGGCCATCGCCGAGCTGCAGGCCTCCATCAAGGAGCTCCTGGAGCAGGACGACCTCGGCGCCTCCGGCGAGCACCGCGAGGTGCTGGAGGTCCACCGAATGTTTGCCCACGACCGCGGCTGGGTCCGGCGCATCCAAGAGGCGATCGGGCGCGGAATGACCGCCGAGGCGGCGGTCGAGCGCGTGCAGAACGACACCCGCGCGCGCATGCTGCGTCAGACCGACACCTACTGGCGCGAGCGGCTCAAGGACCTGGAGGCGCTCTCCGACCGGCTGCTGCGGGTGCTGTCCGGCAGCCACCGCGAGCCGGGCGGGGTGGCCGACCTGCCGCACAATGCGGTGCTGGTTGCGCGCAGCATGGGCCCGACCGACCTTCTCGACTATGACCGCCGCAACCTGCGCGGCCTGGTGCTGGAGGACTCGGGCAAGCAGAGCCACGTCGCCATCGTGGCGCGGGCGCTCGGCATCGCCGCCGTCGGCGACGCCCGCGGGGTGATGGAGCGGGTGGACCAGGGCAACCCCATCATCGTCGACGCCGACAGCGGCGAGGTGCACATCCGCCCACCGCCGGGCGTCGTCACCGCCTATCGCGACAAGGCCCGCTTCCGCGCCCGGCGCCAGCGCAAGTACCGCGCCCTGCGCGACGCGCCGGCGGTCACCGAGGACGGCCGGCGCATCGAGTTGCACATCAATGCCGGCCTGGAAATGGATGTGCCGCACCTCGCCGAGGCGGGCGCCGATGGCATCGGCCTGTTCCGCACCGAGCTGCAGTTCATGATCTCCTCGACGCTGCCGCGCCAGGAGCGCCAGACGCAGATGTACCGGGCGGTCCTGGAGAGCGCCGGCGGCAAGCCCGTGGTGTTCCGCACGCTCGACGTGGGTGGCGACAAGATGCTGCCCTACCTGCGCCAGCCGACGGAGGAGAACCCGGCGCTCGGCTGGCGCGCCATCCGGCTCTCGCTGGACCGTCCGGGGCTCTTGCGCACCCAGGTGCGGGCGCTGCTCAGGGCCGCCGCCGGCCAGGAGCTGCGGCTGCTGCTGCCGATGGTCACCACGGTGGGCGAGGTGGATGCGGCACGCGGGCTGGTGGAGCGGTAGGCCGATGTCCTGCAGCGGCGCGGCATCGCCGCGCCGTCGGCCGTGCGGCTCGGCGCCATGATCGAGGTGCCGTCACTGCTCTACGAGCTCGACGCGCTGATGCCGCGGGTCGATTTCGTCTCGGTGGGCAGCAACGACCTCATGCAGTATTTCTTCGCCGCCGACCGCAACAACACGCTGGTGGCCGACCGGTACGACGCGCTGTCGGTGGCCCCGCTCAGGGCGCTCGGCGCCATCGCCGAGGCGGCCAGGCGGCACGACCGCCCCCTCAGCCTGTGCGGCGAAATGGCCGGACGGCCGCTCGAGGCCATGACCCTGATCGGCCTGGGGTACCGGTCCATCTCCATGTCACCGGCGTCCATCGGCCCGGTCAAGTCCATGGTGCTGAGCCTCGATACCAGGGCGCTCGAGCGCTGGCTCGACGAGCACATGCGGGCGGGCGGCGGCAGCCTGCGGGAGGGCCTGCAGCGGTTCGCGGAGGAGCAGGGGGTGGAAATCTAGGGACGTCCGGGCCCTGGCCTCGCTCCCGCCGCAGATGACTGTTTTGACGGGGGCTGCGAGTTTGGTAAACAGACCCATCAGGGGAAGCGTTTGCGTTTGTCATGCGCATGAGGCAGCCGGGGGCAGGGTCGCGAAATCTCC
>Ga0268265_10002819_pt1 | contig 12788 bp, 10 predicted proteins | sample KBSSwiS52_FD_190355 | JGI IMG/M metagenome (GOLD analysis project Ga0268265, IMG submission 190355) | Switchgrass rhizosphere microbial communities from Kellogg Biological Station, Michigan, USA - KBS Switchgrass S5-2 (SPAdes) (version 2) | ecosystem: Host-associated > Plants > Roots >... | reverse complement strand
CTGCCCGATGATGGAAATGATGCCGCGATCCATCGCGTTGAAGGCATACGCCACAGTCAACAGCAGCAGGACCAGGCGTGCATAACGCGTGGAATCTTTGATCATGCCGCATTACACCGTAAATGTGCGCCCGCAGCAATTAGAACGCCGAATGTTTGTCGCAGCGCGATTACAACATCGAGCTTCACAACAGGGGATTCCGTAGGAATTTCCGGAACTCATTTCACGTAATCGGATCGCTGCGAAACTTATATTCACGCGATGTCAGAGAAAAACTCATGATCTCCAAAGACCCCAGTACTCAACAGACGCTCACCTTCGAGATCGGCAACGAAACCTATGGCGTGGATATCCTGCGAGTGCGGGAAATCCGCGGCTGGAGCGCAGTGACCCGGATTCCCCAATCACCGCCGCAAGTCCTGGGTGTTCTCAATCTGCGCGGCTCCATCGTTCCCGTGGTCGATCTGCGCATGCGCTTTGAGCTCGAGCGTGCCGAGTACACAAACGTCACCGTCATCATCGTATTGTCAGTGCACTCAACCGGCGGAAAGCGCGAAGTCGGAGTTGTCGTGGATGGTGTCTCGGATGTCGTGGACATCTGTGCCGAGGACCTTCACCAGGCTCCCGATCTCGGATCCAGGTTCTCCACTGAATACATCCGCGGCCTGGCCAATGTAGCCAACCGCATGGTCGTGTTGATCGACATCGACCGCCTCATAGGTACACAGCTCACGAGCCCGACCGCGGTGGAAGCGGCCTGACTCCCCCTACATTCAAAGGACATCATTCCCATGGCGAAGAAACTCCCGGCCCGTGCGAAATCGCGCAAAATCTCCGTTGAGGCGGGCCTCCTCACCGAGCTGCAGGGACAGGTCGCAGCCATCAACAAATCGCAGGCCGTCATCGAGTTCGACCTGGGCGGCCACATCCTCAACGCCAATGACAACTTCCTCAACGCGGTCGGCTACCGGCTGGAGGAAATCAAAGGCCGGCACCACGGCCTGTTCGTCGATGCCGCCTATCGCACGGGCGATGAATATCGGCAGTTCTGGGACAAGCTGCGCCGGGGCGAATTCGACTCCGGTCAATACAGGCGCATCGGCAAGGGCGGACGGGAGATCTGGATCCAGGCCAGCTACAACCCGATCTTCGATGCTGACGGCAAGCCCTACAAGGTCGTCAAGTACGCCTCGGATGTTACGGCACAAGTCAATCAGACGCGGCAGATGCAGGCGGCGGTTGCCCAGACCCAGGATGTCATCAAGGCCGCAAACAGCGGCGACCTGTCCAGGCGGATCGACACCACCGGCACGTCCGGCGATGTATTGAAGATGTCCGAAGCCATCAACTCGCTGCTGGGCACCGTGTCCGAGATGTTCAGCGACGTACAGGAAGTCATCCAGTCCGCCACCGAAGGCGATATGACCGGCCGCGTCGATGCCGACTCGAAGACCGGCGATCTGCGCAAAATGTCAGAAGCAGTGAACACACTCCTGGCGAGCGTTTCCGAGATCGTCACCTCGGTCAAAGGCGCAGCCGGTGAAGTGTTGCGAGGCGCCGAAGAGATATCCCAGGGCAATCTGAACCTGTCGCAAAGAACGGAACAGCAGTCCTCCTCGCTCGAGGAGACGGCCTCCTCGATGGAGGAGATGACCTCGACCGTCAAACAGAATGCGGACAACGCAGGCCAGGCAAATCAACTGGCGACGGCGGCGCGCGACCAGGCGGAAAAGGGCGGAGCGGTGGTCGGCAGGGCGGTCACCGCCATGGCCAAGATCAACGATGCGTCCAAGAAGATCTCCGACATCATCGGAGTCATTGATGAGATCGCCTTCCAGACCAACCTGCTGGCATTGAACGCGGCCGTCGAAGCGGCGCGGGCCGGCGAGCAGGGCCGCGGATTCGCGGTGGTGGCCACCGAGGTGCGCAGCCTGGCCGGCCGCTCGGCGACCGCGGCGAAGGAGATCAAAGAGTTGATTCAGGACTCGGTCAAGAAAGTGGAGGACGGCTCCACGCTCGTTACCCAGTCCGGCCAGACGCTCGATCAGATCGTGATCTCGGTCAAGAAAGTCAGCGACATCATTGCCGAGATCGCCGCAGCCTCACGCGAGCAGTCCGCGGGCATCGAGCAGGTCAACCAGGCCGTGATGCAGATGGACGAGATGACTCAGCAGAACGCCGCCTTGGTGGAGCAGGCAACGGCCGCATCCCAGTCCATGGCCGAACAGGCACGTGCGCTGACCCGGCTCATGCAGAAATATAACGCTGATGATTCGTACCCAGCCGCCGTGCCCCGAGCCGCAGAACCGGCGGCGAATCCCGCTCCGGAACGTCGAGCCGGCGCACGGCCGTGGGCTGCAAAGTCCGCCCCTCCCAAACATCGCGCGGCCGTAGCCGCGAAGCCGGCAAATCCCACACCTGCGCAGCCCTTGCAGGGTGCACACCCAATGAAGGCCGTCGCCAACGGCAACGATGCAGACTGGATGGAATTCTGATCTCCCTGGCCGCTGGATCATCCAGTAACATTGCGGCTCCTTTGTGGGGGGAGTCACAATGCGTTTGCCATTCACTCTTGGCGCAGTTCTTCTGTGCGTTTCAAACCTCAGCCACTCACAGGCGCCCGAGCCGACCGTCGTGGTGCGGGCGGGAACGCTCATCGATGGCGTGAGCGCTCAGCCCCGGCACAATCAGGACATCCTCATCCGGGGCAATCACATTGTCGAAGTCACCGCCACCCGTGCACCTCCGGACGGCGCCAGGCTCATCGACCTGAGCAACTCAACCGTGCTCCCCGGCCTGATCGACACTCACACCCACATATTCCTGCAAGGTGAGGTCCCCTCCGCGGGCGGCTACGACATACAAATCCTGAAATACCCCGCCTCCTTCAGGGCGGCTCGCGCAACAGTCGCAGCACGCCGCGCGCTCGAGCAAGGCTTCACCACCATTCGCGATGTCGAGACGGAAGGCGCCGGCTACGGCGACGTGGGAATCAAGAAAGCCATCAACGAAGGCTACATCCCCGGCCCGCGAATGTTTGTCGCCACCCGCGCAATCTCCTCGACCGGCGGCTATTCCCTGGACGACTACGCCCCCGAGATCACCGTCCCCAAGGGCGCCCAGATCATCGACGGCCCCATAGAGGCTCGCAAAGCCGCTCGCGAGCAACTCGACAACGGCGCCGACTGGATCAAGGTCTACATGACCCATCGATCCTGGCTGGACGAACACGGAGACCTCGTCTCCCAGCCCACTCTCACCGTTGAGGAGTTAAAGGCGGTCGTCGACGAAGCCCACGGCTGGCGCAAGAAGGTCGCCTGTCACGCCTACAACGGACTCGGCCTGCAACGTGCTCTGGATGGCGGCTGCGATTCCATTGAGCACGGCCTCGAGCTCACGGATGCGCAGATTGCGCAGATGATCAAACAGGGCACCTGGTATGTACCCACCCTGGCCGTCTACTACTATGATCCCGATCCAGCCGACACCCCCTCAGGCAAGCGCGATCGCAAGCGTGTTGCCCTCCACGGCGTCTCATTCCAAAAGGCGGTGCGCGCCGGAGTGAAAATCGCATTTGGCACCGACGTGGGCGGGTTCGTCTGGACCGATCCCATCGCGCAGGAGTTCTCTCGCGAAGTTGAATTCGGAATGACACCCATGCAGGCGATCCAGTCAGCGACCTCAAAGGCCGCCGAGTTGCTCGGCCAAAAAGGCCAGTTAGGGGTGATCGCCCCCGGCGCCCTGGCGGATGTGGTCGCCGTGCCGGGGAACCCACTCGAAGACATCCACGTCCTCGAAAAAGTCACCTTCGTAATGAAGGACGGCGCTGTCTATTTGACCGTGGGCCCGAAAGTACAGCCCTGAGGCGTATCCAGGGTGGTGGCCTTGCCGACAATAAACGTTGCCGGCGCCCCCTGTTTGACCTGATCAGCCCCGAACACCGCGATCCCAAACGCGCCGTTGGAGCTCACAACAGCGACGTTCCCCACGTCATCGATACAGATGCCGTGCGGCTGATCGATCGTGGCGACCGAGTTGATCTGCGTCGAACCGATAGGCGCCGACGGCACAACCGACCCCGCGAGAGTGCTCACTCCCGGGAGTGATTCGATCGTCGAAGTCGAGCTGTTGGTCCACCACATCGAATCGGTTGCATCAATCGCCAGGCCCCACGGCGCTTGCACGGTTCCACTCACGTTACTGAGGCTGGCATCCGAAACCACCTTCGGAGTCGCAGTCCCCATCTCCGGGAGCGCCGGAATTTTGGCCTTCTTGATCTCGACAATCGTCGTACCCGCAGCCGCCGCCGTACCGCTGTTGGCAACCCACATATCCCCCGCGCTGTCGAACGCGATCCCCGACGGATTCGCGAACTGATCGGAGGAAATAACCAACACCGGCGCAACCGCCTGGGAACCCATCTGCCCCAGCTGCGCCGCCGTGTAAGTCAGGACCGCGTTGGCGGTTGGATCCGCAATCCAGGCATTGCCGAGCACATCAATGACAATTTGCCGTGGACCCTGCACAAAGGCGGACGTGATGACGGCAACCGGCTCGGGCGCATTGTCCGTTGCAAGCGCCGCCAGCTGTGCCGCGCTGAACTCATACAGGGCGGGTGTCGCCGTGCCCTTGATATTGGCGGCCGTATCCACCACCCACATGTTTCCCATGGGATCGAACGCGACGCCCTGGGGCGAACCAAACACTTCACTGTTGATGGATACATGCGGTGCTGTGGCGCCTGTGCCGGCGCCTACCTGCGCGGGATTGTATTCAACTACGTTGGTGCCGTTCGCCACCCATAGGCCCTTGCTGCCCACCGGCTGTCCGTCATTCGAAGTGAAGCCGCAAGCCGCCAGCAATCCGCAGCCTAGAAATATCCAGTTCCGCCCGGCCGGCAACCGCATAGCCATCGTCCGTATTGACTCGTCCACATCGAACGGCACGGTTATAGCCTGCTGCGCGACGTTTCGTAAAGTTACTGCGTCGCTGTTTTGCGTTCTTGTCAGTGTCCGGCGACAGGCGTTACGTATAATCGACGCGCGCCCTGAGTCCAAAGTCCGAATGCAGCTGCCGCGTGCAATGAAGCAGTGCCGGTCCCCGCCCGTCCGCCACGAAATCAACTTCAACGCGCTGGTGCGGTCCCACGACGGCCACGTCCTTCAAAACCCCCTGCACCTGCAGCCGGTGCCGTTGCAGATGCAGCGGGATGATCTCATCGCTCGTGTTGTGAATCTGCAATCGATAGCGCCCACCCCCGCTGACGCGCAACTGCTGCCGGCTGACAGACCAGCGGTTGAATCCGCTTCGAGCCGCCGGGTGTCGAGTCAACACGACCGGCCATATCTCGTCCGGCTTCCCGTTGTTGATTCCCCACGGCGTACTCGGAGCGAGCTCCGTCTCCCTCACAACCCAACGGGTAGGTTGATTGACTACAACCTGTGCAGACACCCGTTCCCCCGGGCTCACTTGCAGCCGCCCCACTCGTAGAGGCGAAGCCAGCGGATGACCATCCAACGCGGTCACCTCAAACACATGCCCCGGAAGCTCAACGTGATATGTCGCCGTTGCGCAGGCGTTCAACACCTGAAGCAGCACACGGTCCCCCGGGTTCGCTCGCAGCGCGCCGGGTAACCGCCCATTGATCGTGACCCCCGAATACCCAACTTCACACCCGCGCACGGTGCGCCGCATGAAGGGCCCAACCCCCTTGAGAACCACCAATGACTCGTTCGACGGCCCAACCAGCAGCGCCCCCGACTGGCCACTGTATAACCCGGCCCCGAGATCCGAGCCCGCCACCACTGCCGAATGGTATAGATACAGCCCCGCACGACTCGGGGTAAATTCCATCCTCTGCCGCGAGTGCGGGCCCACGACCCCACCGCGCACTTCCTGTCCCTGCCAATGCAAATGCTCAGTTGTATCAGTCTCGTTGACAACATCGACCCGCACCGGCACGCCAACAGCCGCGCGCAGCACGGGCCCAGGGAACTGACCGTTGTACGTAGTGGTTATTATTTTCTTATTGTCTCCGGGGTGACCATCGCCCAACTCAATCTCACTCCGCCGGATGCGCAATTCATGCACTTCACCCAAAGCGTATGGACTGACGAACGTGCCCGCCGCAGCGAGGCCGGACAGTTGCAGGAATGCCCGGCGTCCGAGCAGGCTGGATGAGTTACACTTCACTCGCTGAGTCTACCGCAGAACTATTCAATACCGGCATGCTCGAGCTCGAACACGTCCATAAGTCATTCGCAGGCCGCACCGTTCTGTCGGACGTCAGTTTGACGATTCCGAAGGGCGCTACGCACGCGCTCATCGGCTCCAGCGGCTCGGGCAAGACGACCCTGTTGCGCCTCACGCTCGGCTTGATTCCCTTCGAGAAGGGCTACGTGAAGATCAACGAGCAACCGTTGTCGTCCTTCACTCCGATCGAGTGGGCCGACCGGATCGGCTACGTTCCCCAGGAAGGCGGCCTGTTTCCCCACATCACCGGCAAACAAAATGTCTCCCTGGTGCCGGGCCTGCGGAATTGGCCTGCCGCGCGTATCGATGCGCGCGTCGAGGAGTTGCGGGCCCTGGTGGGCCTCGACACAACCATACTCGCCCGCTTTCCTCACGAGATGAGCGGCGGACAGAAACAGCGTGTCGCCATCATGCGCGCCGCCATGATGGATCCTCCAGTCATGCTCCTGGACGAGCCCATGGCGGCCCTCGATCCGCTGATTCGCAGCACGCTGCAGGAAGAGCTGAAGTCGATCTTCCAGCGGCTGGGAAAAACCGTGCTGATTGTCACTCATGACCTGGGCGAGGCCGTGTTTCTGGCGGAGCGCATCACGCTGCTGCACCAGGGCCGCATCATCCAGACCGGAACCTACCGCGAGCTGTTGCTCACGCCGGCCGATCCGTTTGTCAGCTCTTTCATCAATGCGCAACGGAGCTTGCCCGACGTGAGCGCAGTCGCATGAAAAAGCTCCTGATACTCCTGTGCGTTTTCCTGTTCTCCAGCGCAATGGCCGCGGACAGACCCATCGTCGTCGGCTCAAAGATCTTCACCGAAGGCTACATCCTGGGCGAGGTCGCAGCTCAGGTAATCGAAGCGTCAGCCCCTCCCGTGCCGGTCACCCGCAAGCTCGGTATGGGCAGCACCGGTATTCTCTTCCAGTCACTGAGCTCCGGTGCCATCGACGTGTATGCCGACTACACCGGCACGCTGACCGAAGCCATCATCAAAAACCCCGATCTGAAGTCCCAAGCGGAAATCCAGGCCGCGCTCGCCAAGTTGGGCCTCGTGATGTCGGAGCCTCTGGGATTCAACAACACCTATGCCCTGGCCATCAGAGAGGCGTTTGCCCGGCAAAACAACATTCGCACCATCAGTGATCTCGCCCGTCTGAAGACAGCGAGGGCTGCCTTCAGCTATGAATTCATGGATCGCGCCGACGGCTGGCCGGGATTGGCCGCGGCCTACCATTTCGCGGTGCCCCCCAGGAACGTCAACCGCATGGAGCACAGCCTGACCTATCAGGCCATCGATCAGAACGCGGTGGATGTGATCGACGTGTACTCCACAGACGCGAAGATCCGCAAATTCAACCTGCGGGTGCTCGATGACGATCGCGCCTACTTCCCCGTGTATCAGGCGGTCTGGGTAGCCCGGAAAGATTTCGTCGAGCGTTATCCGGCTCAATGGGCCGCGCTTCAGAAGCTCGCAGGCACCATCGATGTCAGCACCATGCTGGATATGAACGCCGAAGCTGACATCGAGAAGCACAGCTACTCCCAGATTGCCGCCAAATTCCTCGGCGCCGAGTCCCATACCTCTGACACCCTCACCAGCCGCATAGCACATCGCACGGTGGAGCATCTCTGGCTGGTCGCCATCTCACTGCTGTTCTCGATTGTCATCGGCGTCCCATTGGGGATCGCAGCGGTGCGGTTTCACGCCACCGGACAGGCCATCCTCCTCCTGAGCGCCATGATCCAGACGGTGCCGTCACTGGCGCTGCTGTGTTTCCTCATTCCCCTGTTTGGAGTTGGGACCAGGCCGGCACTGGTGGCGTTATGTCTGTACAGCCTCCTGCCTGTAGTGTTGAACACCTTCACCGGCATCCGCTCCATCGATCCCCGCCATCTGGAAAACGCGCGCGCTTTCGGGCTCAATAGCCGGCAGATCCTGTTCCGCATCACGCTGCCGTTGGCGAGCCCGATGTTGTTGGCGGGCGTCAAGACCGCGACCATCGTCAGTATCGGCACTGCCACACTGGCAGCGCTCGTGGGGGCAGGCGGCTACGGCGCGCCGATTGTCTCCGGGTTGTCGCTGAATGACGTGCCCACCATACTCACGGGCGCGATTCCTGCTGCCCTGATGGCATGGCTGGCGCACGGCCTATTTGAAATTCTGGGCAAAATCCTGATTCCCGGGGGCTTACGAGTTCGACCGTAGATGTTCGGCAGCGCACGCTACACGAATCCCGAGGCAGGTGATCACGCCGCATGCTGCCAACACCCGCTTCGACGCTACCACTCCCGCGGTCGTAGGCCGAGTCCTACAGATTCCTAGGCGACCCAACCGGAACCGTTGCCTGCACCAAGCAATTTATGTCCGTGATGGTCAATCTGGCGAACATGCGCGATCAATATCTTCAGCAGCAGCTGCGAGGCGACCGCCGTGCGGCGCTCCAATTCATTGAAGCAGCGCTTCAAGAGGGCGCCTCCGTCGATGAGGTGCGATGCCGGATCGTTCAGGACGCACAGCGCGAGATCGGTCGCCTCTGGCAGGAAGACCAGATCACGATCGCGCAGGAGCACATGGCGACCGCGATTTCCCAGCTCGCGCTCGCCCACCTGTTCCAACGCTCCGAATTTCGCCAGCGTGTAAACCGCAAGGTCCTCGTTGCCTGCGTGCCCGGCGAGCATCACGAATTCCCGGCTCGTCTGTTGGCCGATTCGCTCGAAGTGCATGGCTACGACGTCCGCTTTCTGGGCGCCGACGTGCCTCTGGACTCGCTCATTGATTCCATCGCGACCGAAAATCCCGACGTCGTCGCGCTCTCGATGACAATGCTATTCCACCTTCCAGCGTTGCGCGAAGCGGTGGTTGTCGTTCGCGGCCTCAAAAACCCCCGCATGCTCATAGCAATCGGCGGCAGCCTGTTCGAATCAACACCCGCATTGGCCGCCGACCTGGGCGCTGACCTGATCGCGACCGATGCCGCGGCCTTCATTTCACAGCTCAACCAAAAGTTGGGTCCCTCGGCGTGATTTCCTGGGACGAGGAAAGTCGCGAGTTTGCGCTCGTCATCGACGCCCACGGCCAGGTGATCGACCGCGACGCGCGAGCGGCGGCCAAGCTGAAACTGAGCCCCGGCGAATCTCTGTCGGCGCGGGCCGTTCCCGGCACGGAGCAGAAGCTCACCCACTTCCTGCAACGCGCCCTGCAGAAACCGCTCGCGAACGTCGAGCTCTCCCTCATCGCAGACGGAAAAGCCATCACCTGCTCATTCCACGCCAAGCCGGACAACGGGCGCGTAGCGCTGCTGGGAAGTTGGCTGCCGGAGGAATACACCCGCAGCCAACAGCAGGTCCAGGAATCCATCGAGGAAGTGGCGAATCTCAACCGCCGCGTCGTGGTCCAGAAAGCGTCTTTGGAGAAGACGCTCGCCGAGCTGGCCGATTCCAACAAGGGCATCACCGTCCTGCACCAGGAGTTGGAGGACAAAGCCGAAGTCCTGCAGCGCACGGCGGAAGTCCGCAGTCGCGTAGTCGCCAACGTCAGCCACGAATTTCGCACCCCGTTGCATTCAATCCTGGGCCTGTCCCGGTTGATGCTCGACGGCATCGATGGTCAGTTGAATCCCGAGCAGCGCAAACAGTTGCAGTTCATCCGCACCTCGGCGGAAGAGCTGAGCGCGATGGTGGATGACCTGTTGGACCTGGCCGCCGCGGAAGCGGGCAAGGTGGTCATGCGCCCGGAAAAATTCCTCGTCAGCGATTTCTTCAGCGCCCTGCGCGGAACGCTCAGGCCGCTCGTGCCGGCGGGCGGCGCCGTGGAGCTGGTGTTTGTCGATCCGCCGCCGGAGCTGGCAATGGAAACCGACCAGGCGAAGCTCGGTCAGATTGTGCGTAACCTGGTTTCCAACGCCCTGAAGTTCACCGAGCGCGGCACGGTCGAGGTGTCCGTCGATACCCGGCGCGAGGATGTGATCTTCAAGGTCCGCGATACCGGCATCGGCATTGCCGAAGAAAACTTCGAGCGCATCTTCGAGGAGTTTGGTCAGGTCGACGGCGCGATCCAGTCGCGGGTCAAAGGCACGGGCCTGGGCCTGCCGCTGTCCCGACGCCTCGCGGAGTTGCTGGGCGGCGTTCTGGCGGTTGAAAGTGAAGTCGGCGAGGGCTCGCTTTTCACGGTACGCGTCCCGCGTGTGCACGCCGAAGTGCGCGCGCTGTCAGACCTCGAAGCACGGCCGTTGGATCCCAACCTGCCCCACGTCCTCGTGGTCGAGGATGATCGCAAGACCATCTTCATCTATGAGAAGTACCTCGCCAACGCCGGCTTCCAGGTGGTCCCGGCGCGCTCCATAGCGGATGCGGAGCGCCTCCTGGCTCAATTGAGCCCGGCCGCCATCCTGCTGGACATCATGCTCGACGGTGAGTCCTCCTGGAATTTTCTCGCACGCCTCAAGCGCGACCCCGCAACTCATGACATCCCGGTCCTGGTCGTGACTGTCACCAACAAAGAGCAGAAGGCTCGCGCCCTCGGCGCCGATGAATTCTGGCTCAAGCCGGTCGACCAGGATCGATTGACGCGCAAGCTGCGTGCGCTGCGAGCAGACAGCGATGCTCGTGTGCTCATCATCGATGACGACGACCGGGCCCGCTACCTGATGACCCGTTTCCTGGAAAACGGCCCCTACCAGTTGCTTGAAGCGGGCAGCGGTGCCGCCGGAATCGAGGCGGCCCGTGAGCAGCGGCCGAATGTCATCCTGTTGGATTTTGTGCTGCAGGATATGAACGCGTTCGATGTGCTCGATGAGTTGAAGGCGGACCCTCTGACACGGCCGATCCCGGTGATCGTCGTAACCTCGCTGGATCTCGATCAGCAGGAGCGCGAGCGCCTGCTGCAGCAGACCGAAGTCATTCTGTCCAAGGAATCCCTGTCGCGCGAGATAGCGATCCGCCGCATCCGCGACGCCCTGCGCAAGGCCTATGAACCCTAGCTCTGCTCCCCCACCCACGCTCGTACTGAACGTCAACGATCACGATGCCGTGCGCTACGTGACTTCCCGAATGCTCGACCGCGCCGGCTACGAGGTGGTCGATGCGACTTCGGGCCGCGAAGCGCTGGATCTGGCCGAGAAGCTGCGTCCGCGCCTGATGGTGTTGGATATCAAGCTGCCGGACATCGGGGGTCTGGATGTGTGCCGCCAGATCAAGACCAATCCCGACACACGGTCAATCAAGATACTGCACACCTCGGCGGTGTTTGTGGCGCCGGAGGCAAAAGTCCGCAGTCTCAACAGCGGCGCCGACAGCTATCTCTCCCATCCTTACGAGCAGGAAGAGCTCATTGCCACCGTCCGGTCGCTGTTGCGCCTGTCCGATGTCGAGCAAAACCTGCGCGACACCGCCGCCCAACTCACGCAGGCCAACCAACGAACTCACGAATTCCTGGCCATGCTGGCCCACGAGCTGCGCAACCCGCTCTCCGCCATTGCAACCTGTACCCCCCTGTTGGAGCGCAAGCCCCCACGGGACGACGTCGAGAAGTCGGTATGGCAGATTCTGCGTCGCCAGACTGACAATCTGCGCAGGCTCGTGGAAGACCTGTTGGACACCGCACGGGTCACCCAAGGCAAGATCGAACCGAAGTGGGAAATCGTGGACCTGGTCGCGCTGTTGGGTCGAGTCGTCGAGGGAGCGCGGCGCTCATTGACCGAAGCCCGTCATCAGACGTTGCGGCTACACCTCCCTGATGAGCCCGTTCTGGTCCGCGGCGATTCACTGCGCCTCGAGCAGGTGTTTTCCAACTTGCTCGACAACGCCAGCAAGTACACGGAGTCCGGCGGCCAGATCGATGCTCGCTTGCAGATTGCAGACGGCAATGCGCGGCGCGCCCGCGTCACTGTCACGGACACGGGAATCGGGATTCCGCCGGAAGCGCTCGGCACTATATTCAATTTGTTCTCCCAGGCCGAAGTGCCTCTGTCCCGCTCGCGCGGCGGCCTGGGGATCGGCCTCACGCTCGTCCGCTCGCTCGTCGAGCTGCACGGCGGAACGGTTTCTGCCCACAGTGAGGGTGTCGGGAAGGGCTGCGAAATCGAGGTCTCACTCCCCATAACCGATGCACAGCCATTACCACCCCCGCAGTCTGGGCAATCCGAAGCGCGTTCCAAGGGTCAGCTCAAAGTCCTCGTAGTCGAGGACAATCTCGATGCGCAAAACATGCTGCGCCTGCTCCTCGAGATGTGGGGCCACGAGGTGAGCGTGGCGTCCGATGGAGCGGCCGGAATCAACGCCATCAAAGAGCAGCGGCCGGATATTGCGCTCGTGGATATTGGCCTGCCCGTTGCCGACGGCTACGAGCTGGCGCAACGGGTCACTGCCGAGACCAACGGCAAGAAGCCGCTGCTCATTGCGCTCACAGGCTACGGCGCCCCCGAACAGCGCACCCGCGCCCTCGAGTCAGGCTTCGACCTCCACCTGGTCAAGCCGGTCGAACCGGAACAACTGGCACGCCTGATAGGCCAAGAGCGAGAATAGCCCGCGCCCCAGTCAGGCGC
>Ga0268265_10002817_pt1 | contig 12788 bp, 12 predicted proteins | sample KBSSwiS52_FD_190355 | JGI IMG/M metagenome (GOLD analysis project Ga0268265, IMG submission 190355) | Switchgrass rhizosphere microbial communities from Kellogg Biological Station, Michigan, USA - KBS Switchgrass S5-2 (SPAdes) (version 2) | ecosystem: Host-associated > Plants > Roots >... | reverse complement strand
AACGTGACTGATAGAATGCCGTCACGGCATCGCGAGTCAGGCTGCCGACGGTTGCTTCGAGGCCGCCGTCGGGCAATGCATAACGCGAGTCGCCCGCATAGGCGAATCGGCTGAACATGTCGTCGGCGAGGCCACGTGGTTCCGTTTGCTGCTGCAGGAGCTCGGCAAGTCGTTCCTGCTTCAGTCGCTCCACCTCGCGCTCGGGAAAGGTTGGCGACCGCACAACCTCGGCGAGCAGTGACAACGCGGCCGCGACACGCTCCGACGTGACAGTGATCCGTATCGTGGTGCTGTCCCAGTCTGCACTCGTGTCCAGCGCCGTTCCGAGTCGTTCGAACCGCTCGGCGAGCTGCGTGCCGTCGCTCTGCTCGGTGCCTTCCGCGAGAGCCTGCGCCGTCAGTTGCGCAACGCCCTCACACCCCGGTGGGTCCACGGCGGCGCCCGCGTCCACGAGCGCCACCACGGTCACCACTGGAAGCTTGGAGACCGGCGCGACGACGACGGTGAGGCCGTTGGGAAGCGTTAGGCGCTCGAACGCCGGGAACCGGTAGTCGCGCGTCGGTCCGGGTATCGGGCGTGGCGGTCCCGCGACGACCGTCATACGACCGTCTCGGCCAGGTCCGCCACGTTGGCGGGTTCGGCCTCGCCTTCTCGGGGGACATAAAGGAGGCTCGCCCGGTTATCGGCACAGAGCCGCTTCGCGATGAACGCATTCACATCGCTCGTGCGCACCTGCCGATAGCGGTCCACTTGTTCGTTCAACAGCGACGGGTCACCGAAGTAGGTCGCGAACATCGAGAGCTTATCTGCCCGCTCGCCGGCGGCTTGCATGGAGGTGACGAAATCCGTCTCGATGAGTGCAACCGCGCGCTCTACTTCCGCGTCCGTCACACCATTGGCCTGGAGCAGGTCGATCTCGTTCGCGACTTCCTGCTCGAGCGTTTCACCATCGATGCCCGGGCGCGCGGTAACATCCACGACCAGCAGATCGCTGCCCTTCGGAAGGTCGAACGTGAACGCCGTCGCATCGGCGGCAATCTGTCGCTCGCGAACCAGCGCGCGTTGGAGCCGGCTTCCACGGCGCATGCCAAGGATCGCGCCACACACGCTCGCGGCATAGTAGCCGTCACTGCCGAACACCGGCGACCGAAACGCGAGGTATAGCCGTGGCAGCATCACCGCATCGCTCACGACCTCACGCCGCCATTCTCCAAACGTCGGTGGAACTTCCATCGGCGGGAGCGACGGCCGCCCCACGCCCCGCGGTATTGGGCCGTAGTACTCCTCGACGAGACGTCGAGCGTCAGCCGGATCGAAGTCGCCGGCGATGGAGAGCACGGCGTTGTCAGGCGTGTAGTATGTCGCGAAGAAGTGGCTGATGTCCTCCAAGCTCGCCGCGGATAGATCCTCCATCGAGCCAATGAGCGAATGGTGGAACGGATGCTGTGGAGGAAACGTGAGTGCCGGCAGTTTTTCCCACCACGTCCCGTACGGCTGATTGTCGACGGACCATCGGCGCTCGTTCTTCACCACATCGCGCTGCGTATCGAGCTTCTGCTGGGTCATCGCCGGCAGCAGCCGACCCATGCGGTCCGCCTCCAGCCATAACGCGATCGCCAGCTGATTGGATGGGACGGTCTCGAAGTAGTTGGTGCGATCGAGCCACGTGGAACCGTTGAGTGTTCCACCAGCACGCTGTACCAGCTCGAAATGCTCGTTCGCGGCGACGTTCGCGGACCCCTGGAAGAGCATGTGCTCGAACAGGTGCGCGAAACCGGTTCGGCCTGCGCGCTCGTTCGCTGAGCCGACGTGGTACCACAGATTCACCGCGACGAGCGGCGCCGTGTGATCTTCGGAAAGCGTGACGAACAATCCGTTCGCCAATCGAAACGTGTCGATCGGTAGCCGCATGATCGTAAGTTGTACCCACGTCTATGGCAGAGGGAACCCCGCGGTCGGCGGGTCGCGAGGTCAGCACGATCGCCATATACGACCGTTAGGGCTGATCAAGCGAGAAGGTGTGTGCGACAATCATCATCGGAACCTTGATGGACTCGCTGATGACGTAGCCGAGTGCCTGACCTTTGTTCGCCGAGATCGGGCTCGTCTGTGTGGGCGAGGTGGACGCGTTCACACCATACTGCGTCGAGAGAATTCGCAACCTGAGCATATGAAATGGGTCGCTGACGAGTATGGCAGTCCGCATCTGCTGCGTGCGCATGATCACGGAGACGGCGGCGACCGATTCGCGGGTTGTTCGGCCTTCGTTCTCCATGAAGATGGCCGTATCGGGGACCCCGTGCCGTAACGCATACGCTCGACCGACCGCTGCTTCGCTGGTCGTGTCACCAGCGCCCATACCACCGGTGAAGATCAGGCGTGGTGCAAGCCCCCGCTGCCAGAGATCGAGCGCATGATCGAGCCGCGCGCGAAGAACCGGTGACGGACGTCCAACATACTGCGCCGCCCCCAGCACCACGATCGCGTCGGACGCACGCGCGCCGTCGCGAGCCCCCCACATCAGGACAGCAATCGCGGAAGTGATCCACGCTGCGATCACGACGATCACAACGCCGGCGAGGACGCGACTCCCGAGACGCGACGGCAGCTTCATGCGGCGAAACTAAGCAGCCGCGCTTATTCCGCGAGGCTCAGAAGCGAGAGCCAGAGGACATCGAACGCAACACGGTGGTTGGCGTCAGGGGCCAGCGATGCATGGATCGCGAGCCCATCGATGAATGCCACGATGACGTCGGCGAGCAGCTGGACAGGCACCCGCGGACGTAGCTCGAGCAGGGCGAACAACCGATCGACGGTTACGGCAGCGGCGTCCCGCCTTACACGAGCCGACTGCCGGATCGCGTCGCTGATCAATGGTCCGCGTTCCTGGGCGAGCTCGTTCAAAACGCGAAGGTGGCCCCGTTCGATCTCACCAGCGACCCAGGTCCATAGATCGTCGACCGCCGTCTTCGGAGCACTCAATGCCAACGTCGCTGCTTCGCGGTCAATGGATTCCCGCGTCATCCACTCGATCAGGCGGGTGAGCAGTGTTTCCTTGTCATGAAAATGGTAGTGGATGAGGCCCTTGCTGACACCGGCCGCATCCGCCACGTCCTGCATGCTCAGGTTGGCCGTGCCACCTGCGACCACACGCATCGCAGCCGCGTACAGGATCCGCTCCGGCGTCGAAAGCCGCCGTTCTCCCCCCACCTGACGCGTCCCCGGCGCTGAGTTCAAAACTCGTGTCGCTCCCGGGGCAACGGACACCCCACTGTCAGTCCTTTCGCGCCTAGCGCCGTTGCCAGCTCGTCCTGGGCCGGTGGCTCACCATGCACAAGCCACACCTGACGGAGCCGGGGCGAGTGCTCACGGACACGATCGATCCAGGAGCTGAGTTCCGCACGGTCCGCGTGGGCACTGTAGCCGTTGATCACGACGACTTCCGCCCGCAGCGGGACCTCCTCGCCGAAGACCCGGATCACCGGACGTCGCTCCACGATACGGCGCCCGAGGGTATGCTCGGCCTGGAACCCGACGATGAGCACCGTGTTTCGCTGATCCGATGCGCCCTGTGCGAGATGGTGCAAAATACGTCCGCTTTCCACCATGCCCGACGCCGCGATGATGACTATGGGACCATGCATGGTCGCGAGCGCCTTTGACTCTTCGACGTTACGTGTGTAACGCACGAGGTCGAATCGGAAAAGGTCCTGCACTTTCTGCACGAGGTCTTCGCCATGGTCGAAGACGTCCGGATGCATCTCGAACACCGACGTGGTATCGATGGCCAGCGGACTGTCGATGAAGATCGGGATGGCGGGGATGGCCCCGGCTCTCGCAAGCACGTGAAGATCGTACACGAGCTCCTGCGTTCGGCCGACCGCAAACGCCGGGATCAGGACACGGCCGCCCCGTGCAGCAGTCTCGCGAATGACCGATGCCAGACGCGCGCGTGCGCCTTCCACCGACTCGTGACTTCGATTGCCGTACGTGGACTCCATGACGACGACGTCGGCGCCATCTGGCGCTTCCGGATCGCGGATGATCGGTAATCCCGATCGGCCAATGTCACCGGAAAACACGAGGCGCCGCGTCGCATTGCCCTCGGTACAGTCCAGAGCCACGGATGCCGATCCGAGGATGTGCCCCGCATCGATGAATGTCGCGCGCACCCCGGGTACTACATCAAACGGTCGCCGGTAGGGGACAGCAGTCATGAGCTCGATCGTCCGGACGGCGTGGCGAAGCGAGTACAGTGGTTCCACCGGCTCCTTGCCACGTCGTGCCAGGAATTCGGCATCCTTCTCCTGAATGTGTGCCGAGTCGGCGAGCATCACGGCACACAGGTCACGTGTGGCCGGCGTGCACCAGATTGGTCCGTTGTAACCGTGCCTGACGAGGAAGGGCAACCGACCGGCATGATCGATGTGAGCGTGCGAGAGCACGATCGCATCGATCTGCTCGATCGGCACCGGCAGCCGGAGGTTTTTCTCGTGGCTTTCGGTCCGCTTGCCCTGAAACAGGCCACAATCGAGAACGATCGTCTTGCCTGCAGCACGAAGAATGTGGCACGATCCGGTGACCTCTCGCGCGGCGCCGACGAATTCGAGTTCCACGATTGGCTTGAGTAAGACGTGGCCGTGACAGTGCTGGCGTTAGGTACGGTCCATCACCGATCACGTGATGCGTCACAGGCGAAGGAATGACGCGAGTACCGTCGTCTCCTGCGAAGACCAGTGAGATCACCTGGGCACGGCAGAGATCAGTGTCTGTCGGTATCCGTCTCGCGCTGGAAGATGAGGGTAAGCCGCTCTTCGTCCTGTGACATCATCGCCGGCTCCCAGCCGCCGCGCATTCGCTCGTTCAACAAATCGGTAAGGGCATCCTCATCTTCACGCGTACGACGCGTGAGCCGGTGGATGACCGCTTGGTATTCTTTCATGGGCGCGAAGATAGTAGCTTCCCGCCCATGGCCACCACCCCCGCGTTCGCGAACTTGACGCTTGTGCGCCACCCGCTTGTTCAGCACAAGATCACGCTGCTGCGCGACCGGCGAACACCGACGAAGATCTTCAAGGAACTCGTCGACGAGATCGCGATGCTGATGGCCTATGAAGCAACATCGGAGCTGTCCCTCGACCCGGTGACGGTCCAGACCCCGCTCGAACAGGCCACCGGGTACCAGGTCAGTGGGAAGAAGCTCACGCTCGTCCCGATTCTCCGCGCCGGTCTGGGCATGGTTGAGGGCATTCTTCGACTCGTCCCATCGGCTCGCGTCGGACACGTTGGTCTCTATCGGGACCACGACACCCTGGAGCCAGTCGACTACTATTTTAAAGTCCCAGGCGACGCGGCCGAGCGAGACTTCTTTGTGCTCGATCCGATGCTCGCGACCGGCGGAAGCGCGGTATCGGCCGTCAGCTCGCTCAAGCGTGCGGGCGGTCTTCGCATCCGCTTCCTGTGTCTCGTGGCGGCACCCGATGGCGTACAGCGGCTCGGCGACGCGCACCCGGACGTGCCGATCTACTGCGCAGCGCTCGATCGTGAGCTCAACGCGCAGGGATACATCCTCCCCGGACTTGGCGACGCCGGCGACCGTCTGTTCGGCACGCGTTAGCCAGCGTCAGGCATTCCCGTTACCCGAACCACTCGCGTGGACAATCGCGCTGTTGTCGCGCCGCGTCGAGAATCCATTGTTGCGTTTGTGCGTCGGTGATCTCCGGCGGAACGCGATCGAACCACTCCTTGGCCTGCGCTACGTCGCCCACTCGACGCCATAGCTCACCGACGAGATACGTAAGCACGGCGCGCTCCTCCCGAATGACGCCATCGTAGCTATTCAGCGCGCGTTCCAGCGTCCACGCTGCTTTCCGGCGAAAGTACCGCTCCGCTTCGATGTCGGATTCGTCGACGCAGCACCATGCGGCACGCAGTAGAAGATCCGCGATGTGACGCGGCTCCATGGACTGCCACTCGGCGATCTTCGCAGCGAGCTCGTACTTCTCCGAGCCCGAGAGTGCCTCTGTCGGAAGTCGCGGTGTCAGTTCGTTCCACACGTGCTCGCGGAGCATTGGGGTGACTTCCGCGTCGTCACTGAAGTCTCGTTCAGCGCCCGAGTACCCGCAGCGATTGCAGGTGTGAACCAGATAGGGCAGGGGCTGCGTTCCCGCTGCGCGTTCGTGAAAGTCGGTGCGCTTCCCGCCGAAGGAGTTCGTCGACACGACCGCCTGAGAGCGGAATGTCGATTCACATATTGGGCACCGCAGTTCGATCTGCTGGAGCGTCGTCATCGTGCTGCACCTCGCCAGCGTTCCACCTCGACCCCGCTCTGCCTGACGCGACGAGGCTCAACGTTTGACTAGGAAAATTCTGTGCCAGCTTCGATGACTCTTCTCTCTTGTTCGCACTTCACGCCATCACTATCTTGCCGCGCGTCCCGCCAGAACACTTGCGCCGCTTCCCCGCGCTCCGGGTGAGATGCTGATCAATCTGCTACCTGACTTTTTTGCCGTACTTAATAGCACTGATCGCGTCGCAGCCTATCACCGCTACTTCGAAACTCACCGACGCCTCCTCGAGGCTTATTGGCACAACTACGTTCTCGACCCTGACGGCCCTCACTTTCGAGACGTAGTGCAGCTCGCTGCGTTGGCAGATCGCTCCGATCTGCGCGCGATGCTCGAGCGAACAGACGTAGTGGCGCTCGCACGATCCACCGAAGAGCAGTGTGGTGCACTGCTCGAGTACGACACCGACATTGACGTCGTACTCATGGTGGGAGTCGGTGCCGCGAACGCCGGAGAGCTCGTCGTCGACGGCCGTGGCACCGCGTTCGTGTGTCTCGAGCACTTCACCAGCGTCGCTAACCCCGAAACGCAAGGTCTCGGCCTTGAGCCCGAGCTGATTCCGTTGTGGCTCGCCCACGAGATCACGCACGCCGTTCGGTACACCTCGCCACGAAGTCGAAGCGAAGTGCGACGCCTCGTCGAGGAGGCCAACGGGTACTACTCCTATTGGGAAACGGGGCGGCGTGCGAGCCTTCGCGAGCTGCTCATCAACGAGGGGCTCGCGGTCCAGACATCGCGGGCTATTAGCCCGGGCCATGCCGCATGGGAGTACTTCGGCTACGGTCGACGGCAGTATGCGCGCATTCGTGAGCTTGAGCCCGTCATTGCACGCGCCGCCGCTGAGGATCTTGAGCGGGCTGGGCTTGGACTCCGATTGCGGTATCTGTCCGGAGGCATGAGCGACGAGGCACGCACGATCGACCGCTATGTCATGCCCGAGCGCAGCGGGTATTACCTGGGGGCACGCATGACCGACGCGGCCTTCACGACCCGCGGCGCTGATTGGGCGGTTCGAGCCAGCGCCACAGAGATTTCCGCCATCGCGGAAGCTGCCGCCGCTACCGCATAACGCGGGACCATCGCCGAGTCGACACCCGCGGGCGGGCGGTTCTCATTTACCAATACAAAACGTCGAGAATAAACGCCCGAGGACGTCATCGACGTCCACGGCGCCGATCAGCTCATCGAGCGCGCTAACCGCTGACCGTATGTGGACGGCCGCGATGGATGCTGGCAATTCTTCCCGCGACCAGTGGGTGCGGAACTCCACCATTTCGTTCCGGGCCTTTTCAATAGCGATACGATGGCGTGCCCGTGTCAGCGCCGGCCGACTGACCGGAATGGTCCCGTAGCGGTCATTCAGCACCTCTCGAACACACGCGGCGAGTGTCTGAAGACCAGTTCGTGTGTGCGCGCTCACGAGCACTGCACCATCACGCTCGGGTAAACGTTCCACACCATGGTCGCCCACCAGTTGATCTGCCTTTGTCAGCACTGGAACGACCGGGACAGAGGCAAGCGAGCGAACAGCCTCGACCGTCTGGCCCAGGTGCTGGGGTTGGTCGTCGCAGGCGAGAACCACATGCGCATTCACGAGATAACGCTCACTTATCTCAATACCTAGACGTTCAACGAGCTCGTCGGTGTGTCGCAGACCGGCGGTATCGACAAGCCGAACCGGCCAATCGTTGAACTCGACAGGCGCTTCAATGGCATCACGGGTCGTTCCCGGAATGTCGGTGACAATCGCCCGCATCTCGCCCACAATAGCGTTGAACAGCGACGATTTGCCTACGTTCGGCGGTCCTGCAATTACCACGATGGCGCCTTCGCGAACGAGCGCTGTAGCTGGTGCAGTGTCGAGCAGTATGCGGAGATTCGACTCTACTTGACCGGCGGCGTTCCCGATTCGATCACGGTTCAGTGGGCCATGATCTTCCTCCGGAAAGTCGATCTCGTAGGCGAGCAGCGCTTCGACATTCAGCAGGCGGTCTCGAAGATCGTCAATCTGCCGTGACAGGCTGCCATCGAGCTGGTGGAGCACCATTCGACGCATGCTGTCGGAAGAGGCATCGATCAGATCACCAATGGCTTCGGCCTGAACTAGGTCGAGCTTGCCGTTGAGGACGGCGCGGCGAGTGAATTCACCAGGTTGAGCTTCTCGGGCACCGGCATGGAGAAACGCCCGAAGCACTGCTTGTGGAACAGCATGTCCACCATGTGTCGAAAGCTCGACCGTGTCTTCGCCCGTGTATGATCGCGGTCCTGCGAATGCTGTAACAACAGGCTGGTCGATGAGCGACTGATCGAGTGGGTCGTAAATCCGGCAGAGGGATGCGACACGTGGCTCGAGGGGCCATGGTTTGACTATCCCGCTGGCAATTGAAAAGGCGGCCGAACCCGATAGGCGAACGACTGCGATTGCACTACGGCCCGGTACCGTTGACAGCGCAACGATGGTGTCGTCTTCACCGGGTAGCAGAGTTGGCACGGGTAGCGTCGCTGTCAGCAGATAGGTGTTCCAGGAAATGACCTGGCTCCAAAATGCGAACGTCGCTCCGTCGATTGTATGTCGAGAGCAGGTGCTTCAGGCCCTCGATTGCGTCGTACGCACCCGAGGTGACGTGCTCGAACGTACCCCAATGATAGGGGACCAGATAGCGAGCGCGTAGACGATCGAAGAGCTGAAGGGCATCAGCGGCACTCAAATGACCGCGTCGGAATCCCGGTTTCCACCACGGCGCGTGGCCAATTGGCAGTAACGCAATGTCCAGCTCCCGGCCACCTTGATGGATGACTTGGCTCACAAGCTGATGCGTGTCTGCCGTCAGCGCAGTGTCACCGGCAAAGAAGCACGCCTCAGTACTTGTGTCGAGCAGGTACATGTTCGTCGCGGAGCGCCAGCGATCAAACGAGTACCGACTCCCGCGGTGCTGGGCCGTAGCAGCGTGAATTACAACGTCACCCACTGTGACTTGACTGTCCGCTGGTAAAGGCCGGGCGTGCGAATATCCGAGACGGATGAGCCAGGTGGCGATGGCTGGCGGCGCGAAGAGCGGGATGTCACGCGGAAGCCTGTCCAGGGTCTGGAAGGAAAGGTGATCAGCGTGCGCGTGCGTCAGCAGGATGGCGTCGAGTACTGGTAAGTCTGCCAGCGCGATTCCCGGTGGGCTGACCCGGGGAAGGAAGCGGCCGAGTGTATCATCGAAATTTGGATCGGTTAATAACCGCTGCCTGCCAATTTCGATGAGGAGGGTGGCGTGGCCGATGTACGTAACGCGCATGAACACTGCTCATTTGCAGGTTCGACACCACTGGGTAAGCCTGCAGCGCTCGGAGCCGCTGCAAGCTCTAGGTGCAGCGGGCTAACCGGTTTTCTGCATTGCCACGTTTTTCCCGCGCTCATTCGCGATCAGCCACTGCTGAGGAATCGCAGTGATGTTCTGGACGGCGTAGTAGAGATTCAACCCGGACGCGAGGTTCAGGAAGAATACGGTCATCATCACCGGCAGCACGTACGCCATCATTTTCGCCTGGGGATTCGGCGGCGAGTTCCGCATGCCAATGATTGACAGGGCAAACATCGACAGGCCCATGAGGATAGGGACGATGTAGAGCGGATCCTTCAACGAGATATCGCTAAGCCACAGGAAGGGTACGCCTCGAAATTCGATCGTGTTCTGAAACACGAAAAACAGCGCGAAGAGAATCGGCATCGGAAGGAGCATCGGCAGACAGCCTGATAGGGAGCTGAATGGGCTCATGCCATGTTCCTTGTAGACGCGCATGATCTCCGCCTGCATGCGCTGCGGATCTGCCTTGTAGCGTTTCTGAATCTCCGAGAGCTCAGGCTGCAAACGACTCATCTTCATGCTCGTCCGCATGGCCTTCTGGTTCAGCGGCCAGAGGAGTAGTCGGATGACGACACCGAAGATGACGAGCACCCAGCCATAGCTCAGATGCAGCGTTGCACGCATCCACAACAGAATTCGCATGACGATGGTCGCGAATGGCTGCACCACGCCCTGCAGAAAACCACCGTAGGGATTCGAATTCTCGAAGTCGCGACCGAGTGCCAGGAGGCGTCGCCACTCTTGTGGACCAGTATAGAGCTCGAAGGCGAACGCGCCCTCATGGATGGGTTCCACAACGGTAGCAGACGCTCGTGTCGCACGGCGACCAGTACGTGGGCCTCCAGTCACGTCTACTTCTGCGAACGGTGTATCACCCTCCGCAGTTAGCAAGCCGACAATGAAATACTTGTTCTTGGCTGCAACCCAGGTGATTGGGCCTGTTTCGAGTCGCTTCTCGCCAGGATCGAGCTTGCTGAACGGAATCCCTCGCGCGCTTTCTCGTTGTGGCTTCACCGCATAGGCAAGATGCTGTTGATCGTCGAGCGAGTCTGCTTCTGCGGACTGCAGATTCATCGGCATCTCGACGCCAATGAATCCATTCGGGGTAGATGGATGCCTAACCTCACCGGACACCCGAACGAGGTAGCTGTCTGCGGCAAACGCATAACGGATAGCTATATCCGCACCAGCTACTGATGCACGGTATGTCAGTAGCTCCGCATTGACACTGGACCGTGACCGTTCGAGTTGAAACGGAATTCGACTGAGATCAACAGTGTCTCCCCGTAGAAACAAACGATATGAGACCAGTCGACCGGATGCACTGGCAAGTTTCACATTCTCTCTCGAACCGTCCAAAGCACGGTACGACTTGAGCTCCACCGAGAGGGGCAGTGCACCGATGTTGGTGAACCGGTAGTCAGCTACCGAAGTCACCACGACAGTCGATTCTGCCATTACAGGCGCCACGATTGTGCTGTCCCCACGCGTGCTGACACTTGCTGGTCGACCTGAATCTGTCGCTACGACCGCTTCTGGTGTCGATGCAACCGTTGGGTTGACCGTGGAAGATTTTGTGAGAGAGTCGCGTCGTGTGATTCCCGAGTCTGCCGGGATGGTCTTGCTCGACGTCGATTGCGTCCTGAACAACCATGGCGTTGCAATCACGACGACAGCCGTGAGGACGAGTGCGAGAAGAAACCGTTTATCCATTGCGTTCAAACATGATTACGGAACCGGATCGTAGCCGCCAGCATGAAAAGGATGACAGCGTCCAATCCGGCGAATGGTCAGCCAGCTACCACGCAGCACTCCGTGGCGTTCGAGCGCTTCGATCGCGTACGCTGAACAACTGGGAAAGTAGCGGCACGATGCGGGAAGCAGTGGCGAAAGAGCCACTTGGTAGAACCGAATGAGAGCAACAAGAACAGCGCGCACAATTCAGGTAAGGAAACGGCGAGCTTCGTTGGCACTTTGCACCAGCTCCTCGGCGAGCTCGGAAAATGAAATCCCGAAGGTGCTCGGTCGTACCCGAATTACGGCGTCGACGGCTGGAAGGGTTCCCAACACCCGAGTGCGAACAATTTCGCGAAGCTGTCGCTTCAGACGATTCCGCTCAGCCGCAGAATGGCCGTAGTTCGGCACGATGAATCCGACTCGGGGATGACGCAGAGGGGAAGCGAGAATTCGGACCTCGAGATGCCTCGTCCGAATGCGCTTCCCCTTTGTCCCAGTCTTCTGGATGTCCGCGCCCTTCGTCAGCCGGTGGCTGCGAGGGAACCTGAATCCGCTATGCGGCGGCGTATTTGGTCGGGAGCTTGACGGTCAAACGCTGACGACCCTTCTTGCGCCGCCGACTGAGTACTTCTCGACCCCACTTCGTTTCCATACGCGTTCGGAATCCGTGGGTGCGAATTCGGCGCTTATTACGGGGACGGTATGTCGGCTTACCCATGGAATGAACACTCCCTTCAACGCTCTGAAGAACGAGCTGGACAAAGATTCTGGGAAAAGAACTGCAAATCTATTCAGGGATTGAAGATAGATCAAGCCCGGCTACATCGACGGTGGTCGTGTTCTGATTGACTTTTCCACATGGCGCTCATAGCTTCGCCGCCCTGATTTCTCCACATCCCATGAGCTTGTCAGCGCCAGAGGTTTGGTCGAGGCTTCTCGACCGAGCCCGCCAAGAAGTTTCCGAGCAGATTTTCCGAACCTGGCTCGAGCCCACCGAAGCTCTCGAATTCGATGGGAAGACCATTTTTGTCGCGACTCCAGATCGGTTTGCCGCAGACTGGAACGAGTCGAAGCACACTGAGCTGCTCACCGGCCTTGCACCTATTGTGCTGGGGCATCCAATCAAGATTGTCTTCCGCGTGCACGAAGATCGGAAACGGCGATCCCAGATGGATCTATTTGTTGCGCCACTACCCCAATCAGTAGCGACACTAAAGGCACCTTACGGAAGCACTAACACGCCATTGAGTCACCGATATACGTTCGACCATTTTGTAATTGGCAAGTCCAATGAGCTTGCTTATGCTGCTGCAGACGCGGTAGCCCAAGCTCCTGGCAAAGTCTATAACCC
>Ga0268265_10002813_pt1 | contig 12798 bp, 13 predicted proteins | sample KBSSwiS52_FD_190355 | JGI IMG/M metagenome (GOLD analysis project Ga0268265, IMG submission 190355) | Switchgrass rhizosphere microbial communities from Kellogg Biological Station, Michigan, USA - KBS Switchgrass S5-2 (SPAdes) (version 2) | ecosystem: Host-associated > Plants > Roots >... | reverse complement strand
CGACGCTCCCCCAGCGATAGCGAATCGCTTCTTCGTCGATCATAGGATCGACCTACGCCGGTTCACCCCAACCAGGAATCCCCACGCCCTGAGTCACACCGCCGCAGTCCACGGAGCGCGATTCAGCTATTGTTCGAAGTCTACTAAATCGCCATAGAGCCCGCGGCACCGACGGCGCTCCACCTTCCGCGACTTCGTGCATTGCAGCTTTGCGGACGCCGGCCGTTGGCGTATGTGGCCTGGTCGTCATGGCCGGCATCCGCAAACCTTTACAAAACCGGTAAGGCTCTCGTTGAGCACAAAACGTCCGTACAGCATCCTAAACCGGACGCGCATGCAATTGAGTATACGAGCTAGCAAGCAGGTCGTGGGACCACGCCTTGTGAACCCGACCACGGGCTGGCTTGCGCCTGTCGAACAGCGGCGGCCCGGCCGACCTGGCCAGCGGGTGGGCTTCGTGACGAGGAGCGTAATCCAGCACGGTGGGCCTGAATGGCAAGGGTGGCGGCTCTGGCTTCTCGCGGGGAGACTTGGCGCCCAGGAGCCAGCGAACCTGAGGCCCTGTCAACGAGCCGTACGTCATGAGCGCATTGGCCAGCTTCTCGACGCGGCGGATGTTGTACTGAATGATTGAGCGCGCGTGCTCGCGCGCTTCATGCAGGATCATGTCAGGCGAACGCTCACCCTTCAGCACAGCATCCCGTGCTTGCGCCTCGTCGCTCTCGTCTACCTCGTCGAGGTCGAGCAGTTCACGTTCGGCCGCGGTCGCCGCTGGCCGCTTCCGCTCCATCGACGATGCCATTGCCGCGGCGGTGGCCGAGCTCACCTATTGCCGGTCACCATGCTAAGGCAGCGGGACGCCCAGCACGCGTTCCGCGACCTCCCTTTGCTCGGCGGTGCGGCGAGTTTTGCTGAATTCAATAAGGATCTTGTTGCGACTGTGGGCGCGTCTCTGCGTCAGGTCGATCTGCAACGCCCTGTCGCGCACGTCCTTGTACAGGTCCGGCGGATCGACGTCTTCGTCTCCACGCGCCAGTATGACCTTAACGGAATGGACATCCTTCCGGGACGCCGACGCGGTCGCTCCCGATAATGTCAAAGTCCCCATGCCTGTGTTCAAGCTGAGGTCGACGACCGCACCCGCCGAGAACGTCGTGGTGAAGTCGAGATCGTCGGTGAAGAACACCTGCTTGCCGGCTAATCTGGCATCACCAGGTTTTAGGTCCGATAACGTCTCCAGCTCGATGTAGGTGCGCACCACTTCGGCCATTCCGATGTGGCCGGCGACGGGATAAACGAAGTTCGGCCCGGTACCCGTCGTACGCTGCCCGCAATGGGCCGCATTCAACTCCGTCAGGTCGTCGACGATGCGGAAAAAACGCACGTTGCTCCGCGTTGCGGACTGCGGGCTGTGCCCAGAGTTGAGACCGACATCAGTCAGCACAAGGCTGACGCTCGACTTCGAGAACTCCCTTTGGAATTGAACACTGTCAATGGAAGCTCTGTTGTGCTCGTCGATCGCGAAGTTGAATTCGAAGCCAATCGATGTGCTCTTGATAATTGTTTCGACGTGCTTCTTTTTCCTGGCACCTTGCAGGGCCGCGTCGGCAAGGGCCGCCTCCAGGCCTTCTTTGGCCTCGCACCGGATGCGCCGCACAATCTGGACTGTCGAAGCGTAAGTAACATCCTGCGGGATTGGGTGCGCCGCGCATCCGGCCACGCCGGCGGCGGCCAGGACGGCGCCAGCGCAGCGGCAGATTGTATGAAAGCCCGAAACACTCTTCATGACTAGTCACCCGGGCCGGTTTCGTCGGGCGGCCGCAAACCCTTCAGCACTAGCTCGCCCAGGAATCTCGCCCCGTCCTCCCGATCCTCCAGCAGGTTGCGCTGCCGCGAAAGCTCAAGGGCCACCTGATTGTGCGCATACTTTGTGCTCGCCTGCGCGATCGCCGCTTCGGTATGCGCGCCGCGTATGAGCCTCCTCCCCCCTTCGAACCTCCTCGCGCCCCCGTCGACAAAGGACCCGCGCTGCCTCAGGGCTCGACCCCTGCTGTTGAACTCATCGTCCTTGAAGTCCCGGTCTTGTGCGAAAGCTATAATCAGGGTGTGGTCGTCCGTCCGCTCGGCGACGCCCATGGCGGTTGCGCTGGTCAGCCTGAAGCGTCCGGGAACTGCGGTGAGCGTAAGCGTCGGCGTCGCACTCGCATTCAGCCTGGTATGGAAATTGAGGACTTCGGAAAAAACGCCGGCTCGCGTCTGATCAACAGCCGCGGTTCCAACCGCGCCCTTGTCCAGATCGCTAATTCTTTCCACGCCGATATAGGCGCGGACGACCTCATCTATGCCAAGACTGCCCGAAATCGGATAAGCCACATTGGCACCTACGCCCTCCGGGCAATCCGCAGCCTTGATGTTGGCCACATCTGCCAAGTCTTCGATGATGGTGAACTCGCGGTTATTTGTCCGGCTTCGGGAAGCGTTGCCGCTCAAGTTGAGTGTAAATGTCTTATCGGGCCAAGGTCTTGTGAAGCCCAGGCTCCCGCCCGTAGCGTCATTGGTCTCGCCTATTTCGAACTTGAAATAGTAGCCGATGCTCGTGTTGGCTACGATCTTATCAACATGCGCTTTTCGGCTGCCGCGCCTGAACGGTTCGAGGCCCGCTTTGGCCTCGCAACGAGCTCGCTGGACGATGTCGAATGTCGACGCCCGTGGGAGGCTCAGGGGATGGTTCTCAGGCAGGGGGTGCGTGGAGCAGCCGGCCAGAGACAAGGCCAAAGCCGGAGCGACGCCGTAACGGAAGCGAGACCTGTGCACCATGACCGCCCAGCCCTACGGCACCTTCAGGATGTCGAGCAATCTCTGACCGAGAGCCCTGGCGGGCTCGCTCTCCGCGCCCGTGCGGGCGCGCCGCTGCTGTACCTCGATGGCAATGCTATCGCGCGGTTCCGCATTCATTTGCAGGAGGCGCGCTTGCGAGCGCGGATCACGGACGGAACCGGATGCGACCAACTGATCCCGTTCGTCGGCTGCGGCCGCATTCGCTCCGTTCCCCTCGCTTCTGCGGCCAAATGAGACGTGGACTTGATGCATGTCGTTGCGAGAGGCACCCACGCCAAGATTCGCATCCTTCAGCCGCACGCGGCCGACAACCGCGTCCAGCACGATGTGACCCGTCGCGGAAGCTGAGAAGTTCGTGGTGAACGTCAAGTCGTCAGAGAAGTTGGTGAAGGGCTCTCGATCGGGTCGCCGTTTCGGCTTTGTGGCCGACTCCAGTCTGACGTAGGTGCGAACGGTTTCGTCGAGGCCTATCTTGCCTGCGATCGGATAGGTCCAATTCGGGCCTTTTACCCTATTCTTGCAGATTTCGATATTCTCACGCTTGACCAGGTCCGCCAGGGGCTCATCTATGTGGAATTTGCGTATGTTCTGACGCTGCACGTCGGCGTCGCCTGTCAAGTCCAAGGTAAACCGGTTGGACGGCGGCCGCATGAATTGCATGGATGGACTAACTAAGCCGTTTCCTTCCGACATTGTAAAAGTAAAATCCAAGCCGATCGTCGTGGTATTGATAATCGGAACCGCCCTTGCGCGCTCTTCAGGCTTGAGGCTCTGGAGGCCCTCAAGTGCCTCGCAGCGAATGCTCTTCACAATGTCCAGGGTCGTCGCGCGCGAGAAATCTTCGGGCAATGGGTGTATCGAGCAACCGGTCAGGACGCCGGCAACGGCGGCGACAGCGAAGAGTGACACAGCAGATCGCAGCCGGTCATACAACATGAGTAATCTACGCCCGCACGCAAGACAGACAAGGTTGCGCGCCCAAGCTAGCCGGCGGGCGCGGCGAGGCAAGTGCAGGACGGCAACAAGCGCCGTTACGCAGCGCGGAGCAACCCAAACACTGTGCGCGTGCAGACCTCCTGTGTTACTATACAGCGGAATATCAACGACTTATAATCAAGTGACGAAAAAGTCACGGATGGCGGAAATGTGTTTGTGAGCGACGGATTTGGGGTCGCAACCCCTCAAATCCACCGCTGGAAGACGGTCTCGATGCTGTGGTCGGGGAATTTGCGCAGGATCAGACGGGCGCGCTGGCACGTGAGCAGGATGAGCAAGCCCATCGCGAGCATGTCGTGCAGCATGCGCGCGGTCACGCCAGACTCGACCTCGACGGCCTGCCCAATGATGTCGCCAGCCCATGCGCCTGGGTAGGTTGACATGTTGTTGCCCTTGCGATGTGAAGCGGCGGACAGACAGGCGACGGAGTATCTCGTCCAGTTGTTGGTCCGTTAGTCCTTTGATGCGGGAGGTGTCGCCATTGCGCTTGCGAGCGATGGCATGAAGGCTGGCGAGGTGCTTCGCGACCTGCTCCTCGCGACACCCGAGGGCGATCAGTCGCTGCTCGACTTCATCAGGTGTCTGCGTTCTCGCGGACATTCCTGGGGGCTTCGGACGCCCTTCCAGGGGGCTTGTAGGCAGGGGCCGCGGCAGAGCTGCCGCTCACAGCTGACGGACTCGCTGCAGTGCAGGAATGGTGAGTTCGTGCCAAGAGCTGCCGCTTCCTCTGGTCGAGGCAGTACGGGACCCAAGTGAAACGACCAGACGTCACAAGCCTAGCCGCCCGCCGGCTGGGCGTCACGACGTGGCTCCGACCGTCCCCCACCGCGTGCCTCGCCGGCGGGAAGACTGCGCGGGGCCGGGGCCTAGCCGCGGCCGGGCGTCCTGTTCCTCAGCCTAGGCTGGCGCGGTAAACGTAGAGGGTCATGGCCGCGACCAGCAGGGGGATGAGCACGACGTGCACCACGCCGAGCGACTTGCCCACCCACCGCGACAGCGCGACGGGTCGGGTGGTTCGCAGGATCGAGACGACGATCATCAAGCTCACTGCACTGTAGGCGAACAGGAAGACCCGGTCCGATATCGTTGTCCCTTCGCCAGCATCTACCTTGGGCAGCGCGAGGTATAGGGCGACAGCCGAAAGCAGGGCCGTCACCTGGATGGTCACGATCGCCTCGAATTGGCTGAGCGGAATGAAGATCGACATGTAGGCGACGAACACAATGAATGCCAAGGGCGCCACCACCCTTGGAACGCGAGCGGGCAAAGCACGCACCGGATACAGAGCCGGGAGCACGTGTCACAGGCGCTCGATCGCGTACGGCAGGCCGCAAGGCTGAGGAAGAAGGAGAAGTTCACCGCGCTCCTCCACCACATCGGCGTCGCCCTGCTCCGGGATGCATTCTTCGCGCTCAAACGCGATGCCGCTCCCGGAGTGGACGGGGTAACGTGGCGGGCATACGAGGCAGACCTTGACCGAAACCTCACTGATCTGACCTCGCGGGTCCATCGAGGAGCATACCGGGCACTTCCATCGCGCCGGACCTACATACCAAAGGCTGACGGAAGACAGCGCCCACTCGCGGTGGCCGCCCTGGAAGACAAGGTAGTCCAGAGAGCGACCGCCGCCGTGCTGAACTGCATCTACGAGGAGGACTTCCTCGGGTTCAGCTACGGGTTCCGACCAGGTCGTGGACAGCACGATGCGCTGGATGCGCTGTGCGTCGGGATCACCAGCAAGAAGGTGAACTTCATTCTTGACGCGGACGTTCGATCCTTTTTCGACGAAGTTAGTCAGAGTTGGCTCGTGCGCTTCGTCGAGCATCGGGTCGGCGACCCACGCATCATCCGCCTGATACGGAAGTGGTTGAAGGCGGCGTACTGGAAGATGGGGTTGTCACGGTCAGTGACAAGGGGACGCGCCAGCATCGGCGGGAGCCCGCCGGGATCGCGGGACGCAGCCATGAAACCCACGAACTGCAGCACCATGATCAGGGGACCCGGCGTGGTTTCGGCCATGCCGAGGCCGTCCAGCATCTCGCCAGGCTTCAGCCAGGCGTAGTGCTCGACGGCCCGCTGGGCGACGTAGGCCAGCACCGCATAGGCGCCGCCGAAGGTAACCATCGCCATCTTGCTGAAGAACACGGCGATTTGGCTGAACACGTTGCCGCTGCCGAAGGCCCAAAGCAGTGCCGCCACTGGGATCAGCCACAGGGCGAACCACACGGCCAACACCTGTAGTGCGCGCAGCACGTTTGGGCGCACGTGCTCCGGCAACTCCTCGCCGAGCAGACTGTCTACGATCGGCACGGTGTCCCTGGCTTTGTCGGAGCCATGGCCGTTGCCACCCTGAAAGGCAGCCAGGCCCATCCTGCCGCCGACGAAGCCGATGAGAGCCGCGCCGAAGATGATGACAGGGAACGGAACGCTGAGGAAGAAGATGCCGACGAAGGCTGCGGAGGCAAGGCCGATGAGGATTCGGTTCTTGAGGGCGCGCTTGCCAATGCGGAACACCGCTTCCACGACGATCGCGAGCACGGCAGCCTTCAGGCCGAAGAGCAAGGCCACGACGATCGGCACGCTGCCCCAGCCGGCATAGACGTAGCTCAGCGTCATGATGGCGACGGCCCCAGGCAGCACGAACAGGCCGCCGGCGATGATGTCCCCAGCAACGTGACCCCCTGGCCCGCCGACACCCCCCAGAACCACGACGTGTAGCTCGCGCGCCGCATACGCGATGGCCTGCGAAAGAAATACGGCGATCACGATGGTCTAGTTGTGTTGCGCCGCGAAGATGGGTCCGTACTCGGCCGATCCTGACACCAGCAGAAATGCAATGAATTCCGCTCGACTTGCGTTTCTGGCAGCGCTTACACTCGGTCTCATGACGACGGCAAATGCGCGAACGAATGTGAATATGGCGACCGCAACCCCTGGCGGCGGCTTCCCGCTATTCGGCGACAATGCGGCGGCCGTGATCAACGAGACCGACATGTCGCTCTCGGTGAAGACCCACAACACCAAGGGCAGCGCCGAGAACATAGTCCTGCTCGAACAAGGAATGATGGATATTGCGCTGGTGGCGGGCGAGCCCGCCTACGAGGCGTTCACCGGCATCGGCCGCACGCCGACCAACCTGAAGATCATCTCCGCGATCTATTCCAGCCCTGGCATGTTCGCAGTGAGGGGCGACAGCCCGGCGAAGCAAGTCCGCGACCTGATCGGTAAGCCGATCGCGTGGGGCACAAGCGCATCCGGCCTCACCTTGCTCGGGCGCTATGTCACCGACGGTCTCGGTCTGGACTGTGACAGGGACTTTCACGCTCACTATCTGGAGAAAGCCGGGGATGGCCCAGTGATGGTGGTGGACGGCCGCGTTGCCGCGCTGTGGGGCGGCGGCATCGGCTGGCCCAGCTTTGCCGCCGTTCTGAAGGCCGGCGGCCGGTTTATCGGACTGACGCCGGAAGAGGTCGCCAAGGTCAGCGCCAAGCATATTTTCCTCAAGCCCATCACGGTGCCGGCGAGCTCATACGAGGGTCAGAAGGACGCGGTCAATTCGGTCGGCTCGTGGAGCTACATCATGGCGCGCACCGACCTGTCCGATGACATCGCCTATCGGCTCGCCAGGGCGCTGCATCGGGGCCATTCGGCGCTGCTCCAACGCCTCGCCCAGGGCCGCGAAACCACACCGCAGAACACCAGGATGGCTGCGCCCAGAGCGAGCGACATTCACGCTGGCGTGCAGAACTATCTGCGTGAGATCGGGCTCTAGAGGCGTCGCCCTCCGGTATTGCGAGCCGGGAAGCGCCAGCAAGACCTCAAAGGCAAAGCTACGCAGCCGGCGGCTATCCCCGCCACCACCCTCGCCAATTTGATTGACGCCATGGCCAACGGCCCCGATGCTTTTGGTGCGCCGGATATTGACCGGGCCAGCAAACGAGCGACATCGAGCGGTGCCGGCTGCAAATGGCGGACCCTTGCAGGTCGTCCGACACAAGGAGGAGTCCGAAATGCGATCAATGTGCAAGGCGGCCGCGATCGGCGGCCTGAGTGCCATCTGGGCGATATCCGCAGCCGCACAGGACTACCCGAGCCGCCCCGTCAATCTCGTGATACCGTTTCCGCCCGGCGGCAACACCGATCTGATGGCGCGCGCCCTGCAGCCCGAGTTGGCCAAGGCGCTCGGTCAACCGGTGATTGCGATCAACAAGGGAGGCGCGGGCGGCACCATCGGCAACATCGAGGTCGCTGCCGCGCGACCCGACGGCTACACCATCGGCCTCACACCCAACAACCCGCTCACCGCGCAACCGCACGTGCAGAAGCTGCCCTACGGTATGGACAGCTTCAAGTACGTCTGCCTCACCTACTACGTGCCTTACGTGGTGATGGCGTCGCCCAAGGCGCCCTTCAAGACGTTCCAGGAGTTCATGGCCTACACCAAGGCCAAGCCGGACAATCTGATCTACGCCTCGCCGGGGCCGGGCACGCAGCCGCATCTCGGCATCCTCTCTGCCCTTTCCGCCATCAAGGGAGAGGGTGTGCACGTGCCGTTCACCGGCGCCGGTCCGATGTCGCAGGCCATGCTCGCCGGCACTGTGATGGCGATCTCCGAATCGACGGCGGTGGCCAAGGCCAGCAACCTGGTGGTGCTGGCGACGCAAACCTCGGAGCGCATCGCGGCGCTGCCCGACGTGCCGACCATGCGCGAGCTGGGCTATCCGTCGGAGGCCTTCAGTGCCGGCGGGCTGGTCGTCCCTGCCAGCACGCCCGATGCCGTCGTCGCCCGGCTGGAGAAGGCGTGTGGGGAGGCGGTCGCCAGCGAAGGCTACAAGGCCGCGACCATAAAGCTCAACGCCATGGCCCGTTATCTGCCGGGGCCCGCGTTCCGCAAGATGTTCGACGAGGACTCGGTGCGCAACGCCGCCGCCGTCCAAGCCGCCGGCCTCGTCAAGAAGTAGGCCTGCACGTGGAGGACGGTGAGCGGGCGGCGCCTGTCGGGCGCAAGTGGCACGTGCTCGGGCTCGCGCTGCTGGCGGCGGCCGGCGCCTATGCCGTCGTCGAGTCGCTCCGGCTCGGGCTGTGGCGGCAAAGCTCCCCGGGGGAGGGGCTCTATCCCTTTCTCATGGCGGGCGCCGTCACGGCCTTCAGCTTGGCGGCGCTGGCAGCTCTCATGATGCGTCCCCAGGAGGCGCCGAAGGTACCCGGCGCCGACGATGCCGCCGACGAAGCCGATGTGCGCGGTATCGTCTGGCGGGTCTCGATGTATCTCGCCGGGCTCATCTTCTATGCGGCGGCACTCGAAGCCCTGGGCTTCGTGGCCTCGACGGTCATCGTCGTGGCCTTCATCCTGCGCATCGCCGAGGGCTACAGCTGGCGCACCACGCTCGCGGTGGCCGCCGGTACAGCCGTGGGATGCCAGATCCTGTTTGTACGCTGGCTCGGCGCCCTTCTGCCGGCTGGCACGCTCTGGGATCGCTTCTTCAACTGACGGCCGTGGGCCGCGAGAGCCTGGCATGGATCTTCTCAACGCACTCACCGTGGGCTTCGGCACCGCGCTCACCCTGCAGAACATCGCCTATTGCTTCGTCGGCACCCTGGTCGGCACGGTGATCGGCGTGCTGCCGGGCCTCGGCCCGGTGGCGACCATCTCGCTCTTGCTGCCGTTCTCGTTCACCATGGATATCACCTCGGCCGTCATCCTGATGGCCGGCATCTTCTACGGCGCGCAGTACGGCGGCTCGATCACCGCCATCCTGGTGCGCATTCCGGGCGAGGCGTCCACGGTCGTCACCTGCATCGACGGCTATGCCATGGCGCGCCAGGGCCGTGCCGGCGCCGCGCTCGGGATCGCAGCCTTCGGCTCTTTCATCGCCGGCGTGCTCGTTACGATGGCGCTGTTCGTCGTTGGCCCGGCCCTGTCGGACGTGGCACTCGCCTTCGGGCCCGCGGAATATACGGCGCTGGTGCTGCTTGGCCTGTTGCTGGTAACGCAGCTCTCCTCCGGCTCGCAGCTGCGGGCACTGCTGATGGTGGCGGCCGGCCTCCTGCTCTCGACGGTCGGCCGCGACCCCATCTACGGCACCGAGCGCTTCACGTTCGGCATCTTCACCCTGTTCGACGGGCTCAACATTGCGCTCCTGGCGATGGGACTGTTCGGTGTGTCCGAGCTGCTCATGCTGGCCGAGGGAGGGAGCCGTGCCGCCAAGCCGATCTCGCAGCCATCCCGCTTGGCCGAGCTTCTGCCCAACCGCGACGATTGGCGGCGCAGCCTGACGCCGATCGTGCGAGGGTCGGGCTTAGGCTTCCTGCTTGGTCTCTTGCCGGGCGGCGGTGCGACGCTCTCCTCGTTCTCGTCCTACGTGCTGGAACGGCGGCTCGCGCGGAATCCGGAGCGGTTCGGCCAGGGCGCCATCGAGGGTGTGGCGGGGCCGGAGAGCGCCAACAACGCCGCGGCGCAATCCTCGCTGATCCCGCTGCTCAGCCTCGGCATTCCCGCCAATGCGGTGATGGCGGTGATCCTGGGAGCGCTGCTGGTGCAGGGCATCACGCCGGGGCCGAGGCTGATCGAGCAGCGGCCCGAGCTGTTCTTCGGCGTCATCGCCTCGATGCTCGTCGGCAACCTGATGTTGATCGTGCTCAACGTGCCGCTGATCTCGATCTTCGTGCGGCTGTTGCGCGTGCCGGGCTCGATCCTGGCGCCGCTCATCATCGTGTTCTGCGTGGTGGGCGCCTACACGCTCTCCAACAGCGCCGTCGAGGTGGTCATCATGATCGGGTTCGGCATCGCCGGTTATCTGATGCGCAAGATCGACCTCGATCCGGCGCCCCTGGTGCTCGCGTTCGTGCTCGGCAACATCCTGGAGACGAACTTCCGCCAGTCTCTGCTGGTGGGGCGGGGCACTCTCGTGCTCTTCTACACGCGCCCGATCGCGGCCGCCCTCCTCGTCGCGTGCGCTGCGTTGATCGTCTGGCAGCTCGGCGGTGCCGTGGCAAGCAGGCGGCGCGGCGCTCCAGCCGCACTCTCGGGAGAGCCATAATCTAGAGGCACGAAAGGGCACCGAAGCCTGCCCACATCCAGTCAGGTCTGCATTTGCCGTGTCGGCCCGGGGGATTTCACCCCGAGCCGCTCACAGATCCGGACTTGAGACTCTCGCCTCATCCGGCTCGTGCCATCGCGCGAAGGCTGCCGCCTTCCATTGAACGAAGGGCTCTTCCCGGCGAACCGGTTGGCCCAAATCAACGGCGATGACCTGCCCCCTTCGCTCCAGCCCCATTACAGGGCCTTCGTCGCTACTACGAGGCAGTCCGCCCCTCTCCGGCGCATCGGTACTTTCGGCCTCGCGGTTGGAGCCGCTTGCGCCTTTCCCTTGCCATCGCCGGCCAGGTTCTCACGTTCCGTACCGAAGCCTGGTCGCCTACACGCCGGATGCCGCTCGGTCGGTATCAGGACATCCTCCGAGCTGATCCCGAAGGGAGTGCCAGCCCCCGGTTTCGACATCGTCTATGAGAATTTCGACGCTTCCGCAGCGGTTCGCTTGCGCTCGCCTCTCTCGACCTTGCCTGCCGGGATCATCGTCCCGGCGTTTCCGCGACGCTCACCACCACGGCTTTTGGCCGAAGCGGCTCGCGGTAGCTTGGGATCAGCGACCCGATTGCCGAACCCGAAGGGCCCTCCTTCATCTCCAGTACAGTTGCGCAGCGCCGTGTGGACCGGCTTTGCTCGTGACGCAAGGCACTCTTTCCCCGTACGTCGACGCCGATCGCTCGCCTGACATTGGCGCCATTGCTGACGTCGCGGCTCAACGGGTGGCGCCCGTTCTAGATCAATCTACCGCAGCTGCTAACAAGGAGGTCCGAGAATTACACTTATCGGCGGTCCTCATCGCCGGGTCCCAATCGTGATGCTCGATGCAGCGCGCCCGGGGACCGAAGGAGGTCAGCAGAACGCGGCTGCCGCAGACCCTTTAGCCGCCATTATACAAGAGCAGACATTTGCCAGGACCCAATCACCGACGGCCCACTGTGTCGCCGATCATGTCCGCTGTATGGGGCGCAGCGATCGGCCTTAGCGCCGACGAGCTTTCGCCTTGTCCACGGCGTTGTAAAGCATCAGGTGATGCGTATCCTCCATTGTCTGTCTCCTTGCTTGAGACAGCCAAGCGCGCCCCGGCCGTCAATTCGACGCCAGGTCTCAGAACCACTTCCTCCGGAAGGCGGATTGCCGATCGGCGAATCCTGACCCGTCTGCCGTCCGGCATCTCGGCGTTGTTGCCACAGCCTGCGCCACGCGTCACTGACCACAGGGCGAGCGATGGGGTGAACATGGCCGCATGCTGGCGGGAAAGGCCGCCGCGGTCCACCGCGAGCAGCTTGCGAGCGCGCGAGGCTATTTGCGGAGGATGTTTTCCATCGCCTTGCCCTTGGCGAGTTCGTCGATCAGTTTGTCGAGGTAGCGGATCTCGCGCATCATCGGCTCCTGAATCTCCTCCACGCGGACGCCGCATACGGCGCCGGTGATCAGAAGGCGAGACGGGTTCATCCTCGGCGCGTGCGCTAAGAAATCCTCGAAGCTCGTGTTCTTCGCAAACTCAGCTTCCAGCGAGGCCTGGCTGTGGCCGGTGAGCCAGCGGAAGATCTCGTCGACCTCGGCTCGGGTGCGGCCCTTCTTCTCCGCCTTGGCAATATAGGAGGGATAGACGCTCGCGACGGGCATGGCATAGACGCGGCGCCAGTTGGCGGCGGCCCTGGCTGTTGCTTGCTTCATGGCGGCTAGTCCTCTGGCGGCCCCGTGACGACGGGCATGACGTCGATGCCGTCGCCGGGGAAGACGGTGATGTGCGGGTGGTCCTGGAAGAGGCCGGTGGCGGCGGCGATGTCGGCGGCTTCGACGATCAGAAAGCCGACGATCTGGTTCTGCGCATCGGCGATGCCGGATTTGGTGACGCGCCTGGTCTTGCCCAC
>Ga0268265_10002812_pt1 | contig 12802 bp, 9 predicted proteins | sample KBSSwiS52_FD_190355 | JGI IMG/M metagenome (GOLD analysis project Ga0268265, IMG submission 190355) | Switchgrass rhizosphere microbial communities from Kellogg Biological Station, Michigan, USA - KBS Switchgrass S5-2 (SPAdes) (version 2) | ecosystem: Host-associated > Plants > Roots >... | reverse complement strand
GCGCGGGATGGAATACTGGGAACGGCTCCACGACGTGATCCAGAGTGAGCCCGTCGAGCCCCGCGACATCTTCTTCCACGCGATGTTGCGGCCGCTCGGCCTGGAGAAGGGCAAGCCGTTCAAGCCCGACGCGCGGCAGAAGAAGATCCTGACCGACGCCGCGCTGGTCGGCGAGGCGATGGCGAAAGCCAACTCCGCGGACCGCCGCTTCGCGGGTGGGAAGTATCGCCCCGACGCGCACTGGGATTTCGCGCTGCAACTGGACGCCGACAATCCCGATGCATTCTGGAATCTCCTCGACCAACGCGCGTCCTGGTTCTACGAGGCGGTCGGCGCCGGCGCGGCGATGGCGCCCAAGCGCCCGGGTCCTTCGTCCGCGTACCTCAGCGCCTACAAGGACAAGGCCGGCCACTGGCTGGACGGCGGCACGTCCTATCGCCTGCACGTCCCGCCTGACGCGCCGATCAAGCTCTTCTGGTCGGTCACGGTCTACGACGTCGACACGCGCGCGCTGATCAGGAACGAGCAGAAGATCGCCGATCGCTCGTCGCGGATGGACCTGCGCAAGCACGCGGACGGCTCGGTGGACGTCTATACCGGGCCGAAGGCACCGGCCGGATTCGAGAAGAACTGGATCCCGACTGTCCCGGGCAGGAACTGGTTCGCGTATTTCCGGTTCTACAATCCGACCGAGGCCTACTTCGATCGGTCCTGGCCCTTGCCGGACTTCGAAGAGATGTAGGCCGGCGCCTAACGCCAAGAGACCGAAGCCTGACAGGATGGACAGGATGGGGAGGAGCGATGCTCATGGGCGCGGCGCGCGTCATCGCGATCGTGGGCCTGGGCGGAGCGGTGATCGCGTGCGGGCAACGGCCCGACCCGCGCGCTCAGGACGACACGCCCGGGACGACAGCGGCGGCCGACTCGCTCGGCGCTCCGCTGCTGGGCCGGTTCGTCGGCGTGCTGCCGTGCGCCGACTGCCCCGGGATCCGTACCGAGCTCCGACTGTACGCCGAGCAACCGTCGGGCCGTCCGGTGCGATACGAGGCGACCCAGACGTACCTGGCGACACGCGACGGCGATCGCACCGTGCAGCGAACGGGACGCTGGGCGATCATGCGAGGGTCGGCGACCGATCCTGACGCGACGATCTATCAACTCGACGTGGACCGACCGGACGCGCGGCAGAACTTCCTGCGCGTTGGCGACGCGGAGCTCCGCCTGCTCGACCGCGACCAGCGCGAGATCGCACCGACCGCACCGCATTCCCTGCACCGCATGCCGAACGAGCAATCCATGGACACCGTCACGCTGGCCGAGACGGACTCGGGGCGCGTCGTCCAGGTCGCGTGGGGCCAGCCCGTCGTCATTCGCCTGAGCAGCAATCGCTCGACTGGCTACCGCTGGACCCTGAAGCCCGCGACCGCAGGCGTGCTCACATCACTCGGCGAGCCGGCCTACACGCCGGCCGCCGAGTCGAGCGGCGCGGTCGGCAGCGGCGGCGTCGAAGCGTGGTCGTTCACCGCGAGCCAACGCGGGCAGCAGGAGCTCCGCTTCGAGTATCGCCGGCCATGGGAAGCGACCACCCCACCGGCGAAGGCGCTCACGTATATGATCACCGTGCGCTGAGCGGCAGCGGAGAACGCGCCACGGTCGGGCTCGCCCGTGAATCCGATGCCCCTTTGTGCAATGGCCGCCTCTCCTTGCCCCGCTCATCATGACGCGGGTCGGAGGCGCGTCGTGCATCTGTGCGGACTCCGACGACCCGAACCGGAGGGACTGCGCCATGGCGAAACGCGCTCCATCGAGCTCGGCAGGCAACGCGCCCAAAAGCAGCGGCCGTCAGGGGAAACCAAACATCCTCGTCATCTGGGGCGACGACATCGGCATCACGAATCTCAGTTGCTACAGCAGCGGTCTGATGGGCTACCGCACGCCCAACATCGACCGCATCGCGAACGAGGGGATGCGATTCACCGACTCGTACGGCGAGCAGAGCTGCACCGCCGGTCGCTCCTCGTTCATCACGGGCCAGAGCGTCTTCCGCACCGGCCTCTCCAAGGTCGGCGCGCCCGCCTCGCCCATAGGGCTGTCGGCGGAGGACCCGACGATCGCCGAGCTGCTCAAGCCGTTAGGCTACGCGACGGGACAGTTCGGGAAGAACCACCTCGGAGACTTGAACCGGTTTTTGCCCACGGTGCACGGCTTCGATGAGTTCTTCGGCAACCTCTATCATTTGAACGCCGAAGAAGTCCCGGAAGACCCGGACTATCCATCCGAGAAGGAGTTCCCCGAGTTCCGAAAGCGATTTGACCCTCGCGGTGTGATCCACTCGTGGGCCACCGACAAGGACGACGCGACCGAAGAGCCGCGCTGGGGACGCGTGGGCAAGCAAAAGGTCGAGTTCCCGCCACGCCAGAAGGCGGCCAGCTTCACGATCGACCAGGCGATGGAGAAGATGGAAACCGCGTTGAGCGGCGCGGGGCACTAGCCGCCCGCCGACGATGCTTCCCCCGCGCCCCGCCGGCTCGCGAGCCGGCGTGGCGCGTCTTCTCCAGCCGCTGCCAGGAGCCGATGGTCATGGCACAACCAGCAATCGATCCGCTGCCTTCGTGGAACGATGGACCGGCGAAGGACGCCATCCTCGACTTCGTTCGGCGCGTGACGATGGACGACAGCTCCGACTTCGTCCCGGTTCATGAGCGCGTCGCGGTGTTCGACAATGACGGCACGCTCTGGTGCGAGATGCCGGTGCCGGTGCAGGCGTACTTCGCCGCCGATCGCATCAAGGCGCTTTTGCCGGAGCATCCCGAGTGGCGCATCACGGAGCCGTTCAAGTCCCAGCTCGCTGGCGACGTGAAAGGCGTGATGGCACAAGGCATCAAGGGCGTCGCCGAGATCGCGATGGCAACGCACGCCGGCATGACGACCGATGAGTTCGAGACGATCGTGCGCGACTGGCTCGCGACGGCGAAGCACCCGAAGACGGGCAAGCCGTACACGAAGATGATCTACCAGCCGATGCTCGAGCTGTTGCAGCACCTCCACCAGCAAGGCTTCTCGACGTTCATCGTGTCGGGCGGCGGCGTCGAGTTCATGCGCGTGTTCGCCGAGGACGTCTACGGTGTACCCCCGGAGAACGTCATCGGCTCATCGATCAAGACGCACTTCGAGATGCGCGATGGGACGCCCGTGCTCCAGCGGGACGCTGCGCTCGACTTCTTCGACGACAAGGCCGGCAAGCCCGTGGCCATCAACAAGTTCATCGGCCGGCGGCCCATCGCGTGCTTCGGCAACTCGGATGGTGACCGTGAGATGCTGATGTGGACGACGCTCGGGCGTCCGGACGGGCGTGCGTCGTTAGGCGTGCTCGTGCACCACACCGACGGCGAGCGCGAGTTCGCCTATGACCGCCAGCGCGTGCTGAGCGGCCAGCTCGACCAGGGGCTGGATGAGGCGGAGGGATACGGCTGGGTGCTCGCCGACATGAAGCAGGACTGGAACCGGGTGTTCCCAGGCTGAGCCATGGAAACGAAGCGCTTTGCCGCTGCACTAGTCGTCCTCACGCTCGCGGCCTCACCGGCGAAGGCCCAGGATCCGCTGCCGTCGTGGAACGACGGCCCGAACAAGCAGGCGATCGCCGACTTCGTTGGCCGCGTCACGCGGGAGGGCTCGCCCGGCTTCGTCGCGCCCGCGGACCGCATCGCCGTGTTCGACAACGACGGCACGCTGTGGTCCGAGCAGCCCATCTACTTCCAGTTCGCGTTCGCGCTCGACCGTGTGAAGGCGCTCGCACCCCAGCATCCCGAGTGGAAGACCACGCAGCCCTTCAAGGCCGTGCTCGACGGCGATCTCGAGGCACTCGCCGCGTCCGGAGAAAAGGGGCTCGGGGAGCTGGTCATGGCGACGCACACGGGCATGACGACCGACGCGTTTGCGAAGTCCGTCTCCGACTGGGTGGCAACGTCCCGGCATCCGCGATTCAAGCGACCGTACACGGACCTCGTGTATCAGCCGATGCTCGAGCTCCTCACCCACCTGCGCGCGAACGGCTTCAAGACGTACATCGTGTCCGGCGGAACCGTGGACTTCATGCGCGTCTTCGCGCAGCGCGTCTACGGCATTCCGCCGGAGCAGGTCGTCGGTACGACGTTCGTCACGACGTTCGCCATGCAGCCTGACGGCACGCCGGCACTCACCATCGAACCGAAGGTCGCCATGATCGACGACGGCCCCGGCAAGCCGGTGGGGATCAACACGTTCATTGGCCGCCGCCCAATTCTCGCCTTCGGCAACTCCGACGGGGATCACCAGATGCTTCAATGGACCGCGGCCGGCACCGGCGCGCGCTTGATGGGCCTCGTCCACCACACGGACTCCGCGCGCGAGTGGAGCTATGACCGTCAGTCCCACATTGGGAAGCTGGACAAGGCGCTCGACGAGGCGACGGCGAAGCAGTGGGTCGTCGTGGACGTGAAGCGCGACTGGAAGGTCATCTACCCGTTCCAGCGGTAGAGGGCCCGTTTCACCACCGACGGTTGCGCGCCCAGGCGTGTAGCCGGCATCAAGGGGAGGGCGCATGGCACCGAAAGACCAGAAGAAACCGAACATCCTCATCATCTGGGGCGACGACATCGGGTGGTTCAACGTCAGCGCGTACAATCACGGCATCATGGGGTACCGGACGCCGAACATCGACCGCATCGCGAAGGAAGGGACGATGTTCACGGACTGGTACGGCCAGCAGAGCTGTACGGCCGGGCGGGCGGCGTTCATTACCGGCCAGTCGCCGATCCGCACTGGCCTAACGAAGGTGGGGTTGCCCGGGGCGGACCTCGGGCTTCAGCCAGAAGACCCGACCATTGCGGACGTCCTCAAGCCTCAGGGCTATGTGTGCGGGCAGTTCGGCAAGAATCATCTGGGTGACAAGGACAATTTCCTTCCGACGGCGCACGGCTTCGACGAATTCTTCGGCAACCTGTACCACCTGAACGCGGAAGAGGAACCGGAGAACGAGGACTACCCGAAGGATCCCGAGTTCAGGAAGAAGTTCGGTCCGCGTGGTGTCCTGCACACCTGGGCGAACGCGGATGGCACGCAGAAGATCGAGGACACCGGCCCCCTAACGACGAAGCGCATGGAGACGGTGGACGAGGAGTTCCTCGACGCCAGCCTCAAGTTCATCGACAAGGCCAACGCCGACGGAAAACCGTTCTTTGTGTGGTGGAACTCGACCCGGATGCACATCTGGACCCACCTCAAGAAGGAGTCCAAGGGGAAGACCGGGCTGGGCATCTATCCCGACGGCATGGTCGAACACGACGGGCACGTCGGTAAGCTGCTGGACAAGCTCGATGCGTTAGGCATCGCCGACAACACGCTCGTGATGTATTCGACCGACAACGGCGCCGAGGTCATGAGCTGGCCCGACGGCGGTACAACGCCGTTCCGCGGCGAGAAGGACACGAACTACGAGGGCGGTTGGCGCGTGCCGTGCGTCATCCGGTGGCCGGGCGTCATCAAGCCGGGAACGGTTTCGAACGAGATGTTCTCGCATACGGACATGCTGCCTACGCTCGCCGCGGCCGCTGGCGAACCGGACGCCGTCGAAAAGCTCAAGAAGGGCTACAAGTCCGGCAACAAGACCTTCAAGGTCCACATCGACGGTTACAACCTGCTGCCCTTCCTCAAGGGCGAGGTGAAGGAGAACCCGCGCAAGGGTTTCCTGTACTGGAGCGATGACGGCGACCTCATGGCGCTGCGCGTCGGCAACTGGAAGGTCGAGTTCCTGCAGCAGCGCGCTCACGGATTCGACGTGTGGCGCGAGCCGATGGTCCCCCTCCGCGCGCCAAACCTCTACAACCTGCGGACCGATCCCTTCGAGCGCGCCAGCGAGGACGCCTCGGTTTTCTACGCCAAGTGGATGGCAGACCGGACGTTCCTGCTGGTGCCGGCACAGGCCATCGTGGGCGAGTTCCTGAAGACATTCAAGGATTTTCCTCCGCGTCAGAAGCCGGCCAGTTTCAGCATCGATCAGGCACTGGAGAAGGCACGGCAGAACGAGAAACAACTGGCCACCGCGACCGGGGGCGGCGTGAAGTAGGAAGCGCCTAACGGGAGTAGGCGGACGATGACGCACCCTTGCGATGAGCAGCGGCGCCTGGCGGGGCAGCGCCTCGGCCAAGCGCCGCTCGTCATCCTGTGGAGCTGGGCCGTAGCGGTTCCGGTGGTGGCCTGGCAGCCATTGCCCTCCTGGGATCGTTAGGCCGAAGGAGTCGGGGAAACACGCGAAGAGCTCAGGCAGAGTCTCCCGGCACACGGCGTACGCGTGCGGCGCTGTTTCGCGGTGGACACGAGCTTCCGCTGCTGCCGGACACGCCGTTGCAGCGGCACGATGTCGTGCGTGCGCGACGCTTCCGACATTCATCTCATGGCTGGTGGGTCTCTACGTCCTCAAGATGGACCCGATGGTGCTCGCGCGCGCGGTTGCCGGAGCGCGAAACAGTACGACGGCCATGCGAGCCATCTCGGACAAGGCGAAGAGCGGCATCCCGGCGTTCGGGTATCCGTGCCCTATGCGTTCAGCACCGGCGTGTTTCTCATCTACGGGTACATCGCCATGCTGCTCTCCTGAGGGCTGTGCAAGAGGCTGATGGCCGGTACCTAACGCGCCATCGTTGCGAGGAGCGCTGCGAGCGGAGGTGTGATTGCGTGAGGCCGGATCAACGAATAGCGGTCATCGCGATGCGGTCGTCGTCGCCCGCTGACACGGTGTGGCGGTCGGTGGAGCCGCATACCCCAACGTCCAATCGTGCCCGCTGACCGCAGCCGCTACACTCCTGGGTCGCGCGGCTACCGCCGCGTCTCGCCGAATCGTTGACGCACGAGGAGCACTCTCCGATGACCGATACCGCCTCTCGCGGGCCCGCCGTCCTCGAGCCCGCTCCGCAACCTGAGCTCGGCTCCCCGAGCTCCGCTCCGGGGCCGGCGCCCTTCGACGACATGGTGTGGGTGCCCGGCGGCACGTACCGCATGGGCTCCGATCACCATTATCCGGAGGAGGCGCCGGCGCACCGCGTCACCGTCGACGGCTTCTGGATGGACCGCTACCCGGTCATGAATGAGGCGTTCGCGCGCTTCGTCGAAGAGGCGGGGCACGTCACGTTCGCGGAGATCCCGCCGAACCCCGCCGACTATCCGGGCGCACAGGCGGACATGTTGTACGCCGGCTCGCTGGTGTTTAAAAAGCCGCTCGTGCGTGTACCCCTGCGCGACGCGTCGCGATGGTGGACGTTCATGCGCGGAGCGCAGTGGCGTCATCCGTACGGACCGCAGAGCACGATCCGCGGGCTCGAGCGCTACCCGGTGGTCCACGTCGCGTACCGGGACGCTGAGGCGTTCGCGACATGGGCGGGCAAGGAGATCCCGACGGAGGCCGAGTGGGAGCGCGCTGCGCGCGGCGGGCTGGACGGCGCCGACTACGCGTGGGGCGACGAGCTGACCCCGCACGACCGCCACATGGCGAACACGTGGCAGGGTGAGTTTCCGTGGAAGAACGCGCGTGCCGATGGCTTCGACGGCACATCGCCGGTGGACGCCTTCCCGCCTAACGGCTACGGGCTGTACGACATGATCGGCAACGTGTGGGAGTGGACGTCCGATTGGTATCGGCCCCAACACCCCGCCGAGCGGGTGAAGGCGTGCTGCATCCCGAGTAACCCGCGCGGCGGGCGAGAGGAGCGCAGCTACGACCCATGCCAGCCGGAGGTCAGAATCCCCCGCAAGGTGCTCAAGGGCGGCTCGCATCTGTGCGCGCCGAACTACTGCCGTCGTTACCGGCCCGCCGCGCGCTTCCCCGAGCCTATCGACACGTCGACGTGCCACGTGGGGTTCCGCTGCATCGTGCGAATGAGCGGGAGCGGCCCGACTCCGTAGATCGGTGAAGTCCCATGACAGCGACCTTCGACGAATCGCGCCTCCGCCATCCGAAGGAGCGGCCGGTCTTCATCGCGACGGTGCTGCTCAATCTGGCGCTCGTCGCCGGTGCCCTCGCGCTCGGCGTCTACGGAGGTGACTGGCTCGAGCGGCACCCGCGCGTGGCAAAGTACGCCGATGCTTTGCGCGCCGCCGCGATTGCCGCCGCGCTCGCGCCGTTCGTCCTCACGTTCGCGCGAAACCGCCGCCATGCGTCGGTACGCGCCAACTCGGTTCAGCTCTCGCGGACACAGATCCCCGAGATCTACGAGGACTTCGAGCGGATGTGCGCGACGCTCCGCATTCAGCCTCCCCCGGAGTTGTACGTAACGGAGGACGCGATCGACGCGCCATCGGCGGCGTTCTCGGCGCTGCATGTCGACTACGTCGTCCTCGACGTCAAGTTCCTCGAGGCGAAGCTGGACGAGGTGCGCGACGTGTACCGGTTCTACCTCGCCCGGGAGCTCGGGCGCATCCGCCTCGGCCACACGCACTGGTTCGACGAGTTCCTGATTGCGCATGTCACTCGCACGCCCATGCTCGCCAATCCGCTGATGCACATGCGGACGTACTCGCACGACCGCGTCGCGATGACCCTGGCGCCGGACTCGATCCGCGGGCTCGCCGTGCAGGCGTCGGGGCGCCATATGCTCAAGCACCTGGATGTCGAGGCGTTCCTCGCGCAGGCGCGCGAGGTGCGTGGGTGGTGGGCGCGCGCGGCAAGCCTGGGCCGCGACACGCCGCGCGTGGCCTACCGCGTTCAGGAGCTCGAGCGCGCGGGCCTGCTGCCGCACGGGACGGCGAGTGCGGTGCCGCCATCGGGATCGATCCCGCCAATGGTGCTTGGGAGCGGGTCAACGTAGCTCCGGTAGTACGCGTCGGCCTCGTCCGCCCGGCAGACCCTGCCAGCAGCGAGCAGCTCGAAGCACCAGCACGCGGCCGTCGGCGAACGGCAAGCAGCGGCGCAGCTCCGTGCCGCTTACTTGCCGACGAGATGTTTGGCGGTCTCGATGAGTTTGTCGACCGTGAGTCCGAGCCCTTTGTAGATGTTCGCGAACGGCGCCGACGCGCCGAAGCGATCGATGCCCATGACGACGCCGTCGCTCCCCACCCAGCGGTACCACGACATCGGATGCGCTGCCTCGATCGCGATGCGCTTCACGCCCGCCGGCAGGACCTGCGACCGATACTCCGCTGACTGCGCCGCGAACAGCTCGTGGCTCGGCATGCTCACGGCTCGGGCACGAATGCCCTCCGCCTCGAGTTTCGTCTGCGCGTCGAGGATGAGCGCGACCTCCGACCCACTCGACATCAGCACGACTTCGGGCGCGCCGCCCGGCGCGTCGGCGAGCACGTAGGCGCCTTTCGCCAGGCCCGACGCCGCGCCGTACTTCTCGCGGTCAATGAACCCGAGCTTCTGCCTCGTCAACGCGAGCGCCACAGGCCCGGTCTTGTGCTTCAGCGCGAACCGCCACGCTTCCGCCGTCTCGGTCGCATCGGCCGGCCGCAACATCGTGAAGCCGGGGATCGCTCGCAGCGCCGTCAGCTGCTCGATGGGCTGGTGCGTCGGTCCATCCTCGCCGAGCCCGATGGAATCGTGCGTGAACACGTAGATCACGCGGTGGTGCATGATCGACGCGAGCCGCTGCGACGGCCGCATGTAGTCCGAGAAGATCAGGAACGTGCCGCCGTACGGGATGATGCCGCCGTGCAGCGCCAGCCCGTTCATGATGCCCGCCATCCCGTGCTCGCGGATGCCGTAATGCACATACCTCGCGGTGCGGTCGTTAGGCGAGAACTCCTTGAAGCCCTTGGGCTGCGTGTTGTTCGACGGGGTCAGGTCGGCCGAGCCGCCCAGGAGCTCCGGGACCTTGTCCACCAGCGCGCCCAGTACGATCCCCGAGGCGGCGCGCGACGCGACGTTCCCGTTCTCCTTCGTGAACGTGGGGATGGCGCTCTCCCAGCCGGTGGGCAGGTCCCCCTGCATGCGTCGCCCGAACTCCTTCGCCAGGTCGGGATGCGCCTTCGCGTACGCGATGAGCTGCCGGCGCCATGCGTCGTGCTCCGCCGCGCCCTTTTCGCGGACCTTGCGCCAGTGCGCGAGCGATTCCTCCGGAACGAAGAACGGCTCCTCGCTCGGCCAGCCCAGATTCTTCTTCGTGAGCTTGATCTCCTCGACACCTAACGCCTCACCGTGCGCCTTCGCCGTATCCTGCTTGTTCGGGCTGCCGAAGCCGATGTGCGTGCGACACACGATCATCGTTGGACGGCCGGCCTCGGCCTTGGCCGTCTCGATCGCGGCATCCACGGCCTCGAGATCGTTCACATCGGCCACGTGCAGCACGTGCCACCCATACGCCTCGAAGCGCTTGCCCGCGTCGTCGGTGTACGTCAGGTCCGTGGACCCGTCGATCGTGATCCGGTTGTCGTCGTAGAAGCCGATGAGCTTCCCGAACTGGTAGTGCCCCGCGAACGACGACGCCTCGTGCGAGATCCCTTCCATGAGGTCGCCGTCGCTGCAGATGAAGTACGTGTAGTGATCGACGATCTCGTGGCCGGGACGATTGAAGACCGCGGCGAGGTGCGACTCCGCCATCGCGAACCCAACGGCGTTCGCGATGCCCTGGCCGAGCGGGCCGGTCGTCGTCTCGACCCCGTCGGTGTGCCCGTATTCCGGATGGCCCGGCGTTCGGCTGTTCCACTGACGGAACTGCTTGAGATCATCGAGCGTCAGCTCGTAGCCGCTCAGGTAGAGCGCGCTGTAGAGCAGCATCGAGGCGTGCCCCGCCGACAGGACGAACCGGTCGCGATTCGGCCAGTGCGGATCGGCCGGATTGTGCCGCATGTGCCGAGTGAACAGCACGTACGCGAGCGGCGCGAGCGCCATGGGCGTCCCCGGGTGGCCGGAGTCCGCCTTCTGAACCGCATCCATCGCGAGCGTGCGGATGGTGTTGATGCACAGCTCATCGAGCGACGACGTCGCGGCAGGCGACGCGACGGCGGTGGTGGATTCAGACACGAGAGCGCTCCGTCAGCGGGAAGGTGGAACCTGTCCGCGCAATCTAGCCGCGGCCGTCCGGAGCCGGGACTGCGTGCGACCTCGCGTCGAGGCCGCTCCGTAGGCTCACACGCGGCCGGCGGCGACCATGCGGTCGGCGACCATCGTCGCCATGGCCATGATCGTCGCCTGCGGGTTCACTCCGAGGCCGGTCGGCAGCAGCGAACCGTCGGCGACGTAGAGTCCGCGAACCCCGTGACGCTGGCCCGTAGAGTCCGTCCCCGAGTGGTCCGGGCTCGTGCCCATGCGACAGGTGCCGTTCACGTGGGCCGAGAAGAGCGTGAGGTCGTGCGGACCCCAGCGCCGATCGCGGAGTGCCGCGATGTCGCCGTTCGTGCGAAGCTCGCCGCCGTTCGTGTGCAGCGTGCGCACGCCGGTGACGCCCGCCGCGAGCAGGATGCGGGCGGCCGCTTCCACGCCGGCCACGAGATTCGCGCGGTCGCGCACGCCGAGTCGGTAGGTGATTCGCGGACGGCCGTTGCGCGACAGCGTGACCGAGCCGTTCGACGCGTCCAGGTCGGACCCGTCGCGCACCAGCACGATCAGGTTCGTCGTGCGACGGAACCGGCGCATGAGCTCCTGGTGCTCCGCGCCAATGCCGACGGCCGCGACCGCCGCGAGCGCGGGATGATGCGGGGCGCACTCGATCCAGAAGCCGTAGCCGTTGTCGTCGTGGCGCAGGAACTGGTCGCACACGGCAGACTGTGGGATTCCCGCGGCCGCGTACACGTCGGATGTATGCTCGCCCGCAACCGCCGTCGTGGGATGGAGACGAAGGTAGCGGCCGACGCCGCCGCCGCCCATCCCCGACCGCTGCAGGATGACCGGCGTGCCGACGGCGCCGGCGGCGACGACGACGACGGGGGCCTCGACGATCAGCGCACCGACCGGCCGTCGCGTTAGGCGGTCGAGGATCGTCGCGCGAACACGCTTGAGTGGAGCCGTCGTGCGGCGGGTCCCCTGCGTCGCGGCGGCCCTGGCGCCGTCACGCTCGAGCAGCGCGATGCGATCGACGCGCACGTCCGGCATCACGCGCGCACCGGCCGCCATCGCACGCGGGACGTAGACGCGGTCGGCACTCTGCTTCGCGCCGTAGCGGCATCCCTGCCCGCAGAACCCGGCTCGCACGCAGCCGCGAGCGTTGATGCGCCCGGTGGTCGCGCGCCAGCCCAGGCGATGCGCGCCGTCGAGGAGAATACGATTCGGCGGCGAGTGCGCGTCGTCGGGGACGGGCGTCGCGTGGATCTCCTGCTCCACGCGCGCGAACGCCGGCGCCATGTCGGCCGGACCGAAGCCGGCGATACCGAAGCGCTCGGCCCACTCCTCGAGGACGAAGTCCGGCGCGCGAAACGTGATCATCCAGTTCACGAGCGTGCCGCCGCCAACCGCCGCGCCCTGGAGCAGTGTGATGGCGAGGTCGTCCGTGGCGCGCATGCCGCCCTCCGCGTACAGACGACTCGTCATGTCCCCCTCGCGCTCCGTCAGCTCGTCAGGCGCGATGAGGCTGCCTTCCTCGAGAAGCACGACGTCCCGTCCGGCTTCTGCAAGCCGCGCCGCGGCGACTGCCCCGCCGGCCCCGCTACCGATGACGACGACGTCGGCTGTGAGACGAGCGCCACCGCGAGCGGCGGGCAGTGGGGTGGGTGCGGGAATCATCGGACCCACTGCGGACCGCGGTGACCATGGGGCACCTATGGGAATCCGGGCAACCGGATCGGGAACGTTAGGCACGGCGGCGCCCGCCACCGAGCCCTCCCACGGGTAGCTGGG
>Ga0268265_10002799_pt1 | contig 12854 bp, 11 predicted proteins | sample KBSSwiS52_FD_190355 | JGI IMG/M metagenome (GOLD analysis project Ga0268265, IMG submission 190355) | Switchgrass rhizosphere microbial communities from Kellogg Biological Station, Michigan, USA - KBS Switchgrass S5-2 (SPAdes) (version 2) | ecosystem: Host-associated > Plants > Roots >... | reverse complement strand
CAGGATGGGCCGGAGCGCACGGCCGTCAGGCAGAACCGCTTTCCCTTCCGGCCCTTCCTGCCTATCCTGCCCATCCTGCCCTCTGCATCGCAGCCGTGACCGTGTTCTTCAGCAGCATCACGATCGTCAGCGGGCCGACGCCGCCGGGGACGGGTGACAGCGCACCGGCCACTTCCGCCACATCCGGATGGACGTCGCCGACGACGAGCGAGCCCTTTCGCTCGAATACGTCGCGGCGCTTCGATCCGATGGGGAACAGACGATCGATCACGGACCGATCCGATACCTGGGTGGTCCCGACGTCGACCACGGCCGCGCCCGGTTTGACGAATGCCGGCGTCACGAATCCCGGCCGGCCGATCGCGGAGACGAGGATGTCGCCTTCCGACGCGATCCGCGGCAGGTCCACGGTTCGAGAGTGACAGACCGTGACGGTCGCATGGCGATGCAGGAGAAGCAGCGCCATCGGCTTGCCGACGATGTCGCTGCGCCCGATGACGACGGCGTGCGCACCGGCGATGTTCACGCCGGACCGTTCCAGCAGCTGGATGACGCCAGAAGGCGTGCAGGACGCCAGCGCCGCCCGGCTCTGCACGAGCCGCCCCACGTTGAGCGGATGAAGGCCGTCGACGTCCTTCGCTGGGTCGATCGCGTCGAAGACCTGCCGCTCGGCGTCGGCGCCCATCGCCGCCGGGAGCGGCGACTGCACGAGGATGCCGTCGTGGACGTCGCTCGCGTTCAGACCGGCCACGATCGCCAGCAGTTCGTCGAGCGACGCCGTCGCCGGCAGCCGCTCGAGATCGGTTCGAAGCCCGACTTCCTCTGCCGATTTCAGTTTGTTCCGTACGTAGATGGCAGATGCGGGGTCGTCGCCCACGAGGACGATCGCCAGGCCCGGCGGGCGTCCGGCTCGAGCCGTAAACGCGGCGATGGCCGGCGCCGATTCAGCGCGGATCTGATTGGCGACGGCGGTGCCGTCGAGGAGCCTCGCCGTCATCGGGCAGCGGCCTCGTCCTCGAGGCGGCGCAGCGACTCGGGCCGTCCCAGCACCACCAGCTTGTCGCCGGCGAGAATCGAGGTATCCGGCTCGGGATTGAACTCCATCGAGCGATCCTGCCGCTGAATGCCCACTACAATCACGCCGTAGCGCTGGCGCAGGTTGGCGTCGAGAATCGACCGTGACGCCAGCGGCGACGACGGGGCCACCGTCACTTCCTCCATCGCCAGATCCAGGTTCTCGGAGCTCGTGGCAAGCTCGACGAAGTCGACAACGGCGGGCCGCAGCGCGGTCTGCGCAATCTGCACAGCGCCAATCTGATACGGCGAGATCACGCGGTCCGCGCCCGCCCGCTTCAGCTTCCGCGTCGCATCCTCGGTTTCCGCGCGCCCCACGATGAACAGATCGGGCCGCATGACGCGCGCGCTCAGCACGGCGTAGACGTTTTCGGCGTCGGTACCCACGGCGGCAATCAGCCCGCGGGCGCGTGCGATGCCGACGCGCGTGAGGACGTCCTCCCGGCTGGCGTCGGCTTCCACACCGAGAGCGCCGTCTTCAATCGCGGCCTGCAGACGCTCCGGGCTGCGCTCGACGACGACGAACGGCACGCCCTGGCGGGTGAACTGCCGGGCCACGATGCTGCCGATGCGGCCGTAACCGCAGATGATGAAGTGATCCTTAATCGATTCCAGCATACGTTCGTGACGGCGCCGTTGCAGCCGCTTGGGCAGCCCGCCTTCCACGACCACCGTTGCCAGTAGTGTAAATGTGTACAGCGCGGCGCCGACGCCGCCCAGAAGGAGCACGACGGTGAACCTCTGGCCGGGGCGCGACAGGTCTTTGGGCGCCTCGACCGTTGTCAGCGCGAGGACGGTTGTGTAGAAGGCGTCCCACGCGCCTCGTCCCTCGGTGAGCATGAAGCCGAGGGTGCCGATCGCGATCACCGAAACAAGAAGGGCGACCGCGAATCCCGGGCCTTGCGCCCGAAACCAGTGGCCGCCCTTTGCGGATGTCACTGAGAAGTATCAGTGCCGAGCTGCCTTGACGTTACCCTCCAGAAGCAGCTTGCTGTGCGTGATGCCGTAGGAGAAGTAGAACACGAGCCCGATCGCCAGCCAGACGATCAATCGCAGCCAGTTGGTCCAGCCCAGCCCGTAAATCATCGCCCCGCAGACCACGATGCCGAGAATAGCGACGACCGGCAGTGCCGGCACCATGAAGCCGCGCGGCACGTCTGGCCGCCGAACGCGCATGATCCACACGCCCGCACAGACGAGCATGAAGGCGAACAGCGTGCCGATACTCGTCATCTCCCCGACGATGTTCTCCGGGATGAAGCCAGCAAAGGCTGCCGTCAGGAAGAAGAACAGGATGTTCGACTTCCACGGCGTTCTGTACTTCGGGTGCAGCTCGGAGAAGACCTTGGACACGAGGCCGTCGTGGCTCATCGAATAGAAGACGCGCGACTGGCCCAGCAGCATGACGAGGATCACTGACGAGAACCCGGCAAGAATGGCGACCGTCACGAACTTGGCCAGCCAGGCGTAGCCGGTCATGTACTTCGTGATCGCGAAGGCGACCGAGGCCTCTTTGCCCGCGGTCCGGAAGTCCTCGACCGTCGCGACGCCGCTCAGCACGTACGAGAACAGCACGTACAACACCGTGCAGATGACCAGCGAGCCCAGGATGCCGATCGGCATATCGCGCTTCGGGTTCTTGGCCTCCTGCGCCGCGGTCGACACCGCGTCGAATCCGATGAAGGCAAAGAACACGACGCCGGCGGCCCCCAGAATGCCCATCACACCGCCGTAGGGATGAACCACGCCCTGTGGCGTCGTGTAGGTCGTCGGGGTTGGAACAAACGGCGTGTGATTGGCGGGGTTGATGAATTGCCAGCCGATGCCGATCACCAGCAACACAATCGTGACCTTGGTGATGACGATGAGCGTGTTGACGTTGGCCGATTCCGAAATGCCGCGAATCAGCAGCGCCGTCAGAAGAGCCAGGATGATAATGGCGGGGATGTTGATGATGCCGTGCACGCCGTCGGGCGACGCCTCGAGCGGTGAATGGCACCATTCATACGGTATGTGAAGCCCGACGTACTCGAGCACCTTGTTGAAGTACTCGCTCCACGCGATCGCCACCGTCGCCGCGCCGACGGCGTATTCGAGAATGAGGTCCCAGCCGATGATCCAGGCGACGAGCTCGCCCATCGTCGCGTACGAATACGTGTAGGCGCTTCCTGCAATCGGAATCATCGACGCGAACTCGGCGTAGCACAGGCCCGCGAACGCGCAGCCCACGCCGGCGACGATGAACGCGATGGTCACCGACGGACCGGACCGCTCGGCGATCGCGGCGGCGGTTCGCACGAAAAGCCCGGCGCCGATGATCGCGCCGATGCCGAGCGCAACCAGGGCGCCCGGACCGAGCGTCCGTTTCAGCGTCGTCTCGCCGCTGCCTGCAACGTCGCTCAGAAGGCGGTCGATTGACTTGGTCCGAAACAATGCACCAGCCACTATGTCCCCTTTCAGTTCAATTGAATGAGCCGAGCCCACCTGACCAGGAGCCAGCTGGGCTCCGCCGGCGAGAGACCAACGCGATTATACGCGGCGTTGCCCGGCCGTTACCGTGCCGGCGGCGCGAATGTCCGGACCGTGACTTCCGGAAACCGCGGCGCCCCGGACAAGAGCGTCGAACGCCGGCCCAGGAGTGCCTGGTCGAAGAACTCCCGGACCACCACGCGGGTGATGTCGGTAATTCTCGCCGGGGCGATCGGGCCCATCACCGGCCGCTCGCGCAGCGGTCCGCCCCAGAATGCCATGTCGACGAAGTCGAGGTGACGGGTATCCCGCACGTCGGCGCGGTAATACGGGCGGGCAGCGCGCCGGTAGATCGCATCGCTCGCGCCGGCGCGGCCCGGCCGCGCCGAGTAGACCATCAAGAAGGGACGACTCATGGTCGTGTCGATCATGGTCCCGTACTGGGGAATGCCATCGAGGTTCAACCCCGCCTTGCACCGCCGGTCCTCCACGCAGAACTGGCCCGCGGTCACGCCTCCCATCGAATGTCCAAAAACACCGAGACGGGTCATGTCGATCCGAACCGCCAGACGACCGATCGGGCTCTCGGGCGTGAGGCTCGAGAGTCGATCGACCGCGAGCCGGGTGTCTTCGACCCAGCGCCGCAGCGCGAGATGGGTTTTCTGAAGTCCACCAAGATATCCGCGTAGAAGCCGGAGCTGCTCCGCTTCGTCCGTAGTCTTGGTGACCGAAGCCATGGTTTCGTCTTCGGGCCCCCACTCACTGAAGACGTCGGCAATCGGCTTGAGAAAAGAGCCGCTGCTGTCGAGCATCCTGACGACGCGGCCGTCCGCAAGCGTCGCGGCCGATGCCTCGAAGGGATGCACGATGCTGAAGACAGCGTATCCGTGGCTGGCCAGATCCTCCAGAAGCGCGGTGTGGGCGCTCGGGACGCTGGTATATCCATGAGCAAACACAAGCACCGGAAACTTGCGGCCGGTCGCAAGCGGCGGCGCATCGAGCTGGGCGTGCGTCCGAACGAGTTCGAGTGTGTCAAAGGTCGATTCGGGTGCGCGGAAGACGCTCGCGAACGTTCGCACCTCGGCCAATCCCTCGCGCAGGTATGGCGCGACCTGACCGCCGCGCGCGGCCGTGGGATACCAGGCAAGAACTTCGACGTTCCGGGGTTCGCTGCGGTCGATGAACGTTTCCCGGCGCGACGGGTCCGTCAGCCGCCAGGTGGTGGTCCCGACCGCGAACGGTCCGGTGGGCGCTGGCAACTCGAAGGGCGTGGGTGTGTTGGTTTGCGACATCGCGACCTCGCAAGGTCGGGCCCCGAGGAGCACGGCTGCAACGATCGACGCGCGGAGCGTGCCTGTTCTCATGTCACGTCACGTCGTTCAGTACGCGCAGAAAGTTGCGCGTCTGCCCTTCAGGATCGGCCGTTGCCAGAAGATCGCCGATGACCGCCACGGACGTGGCGCCGGCGGCGAGGACTGACGCGGCCCGATCCAGCGTAATCCCCCCGATCGCGACGAGCGGCAGACTGCGCGCCGTCGCGCGCCGGGCGGCGTCGGCCACACGCTCCAGTCCGATCGCATCGTAGCCCGTCTGCTTGCTCATCGTGCCAAACACTGGTCCGGCCGCGAGGTAGCTGACCGGTTGGTCGAGGCCCCGTTCGAGCTGCTCCACCGTGTGCGTCGACAGGCCGACGACGGCACCCGCGCCGACCAGCTGTCGAACCGCCCGTGGCGACAGATCTTCCTGACCGACATGCACGCCGTCGGCGCCGGAAAGCCGCGCGATGTCGGCGCGGTCGTTGACGATGACCAGCGCGCCGAACGGCCGCGCGAGCTCCACAATGGCTTTGCTGATCTCGAGAAAATCGGCGCCCGTCAGATGTTTGGCGCGCAGTTGCAGGAATCGCGCGCCGCCGGTGAGAAAGGCGCGGGCGAGATCGATCGGCGTCCAGCCGGCGCGTTCCGCCGCCTCGACGTCGACAATCGCGTTCAGACGCGGGAGTCGCAGCGCTGATGCCGGGATGTTCGAACCCTAGACCGCCTCGGCGAGGCGGCCCGTGCTAGGGCGGGCAAGGAAGCGATCCATGAACGACGTGCTCAACTTGCCGGCGACGAAGTCCGGATCGGCCAGGATGCGGAGGTGCAGCGGGATGGTGGTCTTGATCCCTTCGATCACCGTCATCTCGAGGGTGCGCTTCATCCGTCCGATGGCTTCCTGGCGGTCGCGGCCGTGGACGATGATCTTCGCGATCATCGAGTCGTAGTACGGCGAGATGGTGCAATCCGAGTGGGCGAACGTCTCGACGCGGACGCCGGGGCCCCCCGGCACGCTGAACACGTGGATCACGCCGGGCGACGGCACGAACGTATCCGGATCCTCGGCGTTGACTCGACACTCGATCGAGTGGCCGGTGAACGTGACATCGCCCTGCTTATAGCTGAGACGTTCGCCTGCCGCGATTCGGATCTGTTCCTTGACGATGTCGATGCCCGTCACCATTTCGGTGACGGGATGCTCGACTTGAAGGCGGGTGTTGGCTTCCATGAAGTAGAAGCGCCCGCCGGGATCCATCAGGAACTCGAACGTGCCGGCGTTGGTGTACTGCACCGCCTTCGCCGCGTCGATGACGATGGCGCCCATCCGCCTCCGCATCTTGTCGCTGAGCGCGACGGACGGCGATTCCTCAAGCAGCTTCTGATGCCGGCGCTGGATGGAGCATTCGCGTTCGCCGAGATGAATCACACCGCCGTGATGGTCGCCGAGCACCTGGAACTCGATGTGGCGGGGCGACTCGACGTATTTCTCGATGTACACGTCGCCGACGCCGAACGCCGCCTCGGCTTCGCGCTGCGCCGTCTTCACCGCATGTGAGAGCTCGGCCGGCGCCCGCACGACGCGCATGCCGCGGCCTCCGCCGCCGGCGGTCGCCTTGACGATGACCGGGTAGCCGATCTCCTTGGCCAGCTTGAGCGCCTTCTCCTCGTTGTCCAGCGGCCCGTCGCTGCCTGGCAGAATCGGGACGCCCGCCTTTTTCATGACGCGCCGCGCGCGCGCCTTGTCGCCCATCAGACGGATGACCTGCGGATCGGGCCCGATGAACTTGATGTGGCACGCCTCGCAGACTTCGGCGAGGTAGGCGCTCTCGGACAGGAAGCCGTAGCCCGGATGGATGGCGTCGGCGCCGGTGATTTCCGCGGCGCTGATGACGGCCGGCACGTTCAGGTAGCTGTCGGCGCTGCGCGCCGGGCCGATGCAGACGTCTTCGTCGGCAAAACGGACGTGCAGCGAGTTCTCGTCCGCCTCTGAGTACACCGCCACGGTCTTGATGCCGAGCTCGCGGCACGCATAGATGATGCGCATCGCGATCTCGCCGCGGTTGGCGATGAGAATTTTCTTAAACATACAGGAACCGCGGAGCCCGCAAAGACCGCAGAGAAAAAGTTTTCTCGGCGCGTTCTGCGATCTCTGCGGTTAAACGTTTGCCTCGGGTCATCGGGTCCGTATCGCGAAGAGCCGCTCGCCGTACTGCACGGCCTGGCCGTTCTCCACGTAGATGTTGACGATCTCGCCGTCGTACTCCGAGTCGATCTCGTTCATCAGCTTCATCGCTTCGATGATGCAGAGCACGTCGCCCTTCTTGATCGTCGAGCCGATGTCGACGAACGAGGCGGCGCCCGGCTCGGACGATCGGTAGAACGTTCCGACGATCGGCGACTTGACCACCGCCAGCTCGATCTCGGCGTCCGCGGCGTCCGCCGGGGCGGCGGCCATCGTTGGCGCAGCCATCGGCGCGGCCGGTCCCGGCGTGGCCGAGGACGGGCTCGCCGTCGACGGAGGCAGGACGAGCGGCGCCGGTGGCGCCGGGAGCGTGACGACGTGCGAGCCGTTCGCGTCTTTCCGGACCTTGAGCCGCAGGCCGTCGTGCTCGATTTCGAACTCCGACAGGTCGTGCTCGCGCACGAGGTCGAGTATCTGTTTGATCTGTTCTAGGTCCATCAAACTTCGATCAGGTCGGTGGTGACGTCCGTCAGGACGTCGACCCCCGCGTCCGTCACCAGGACATCGTCCTCGATACGAACGCCCCCCCATCCGGGGAGATATGCGCCAGGCTCGATGGTGAAAACCATGCGGGACGCGACCGCGGCGTCGTTCGTGTCGACGTCGGGCCGGCGCCGCGAGATGCGCGGATCTTCGTGCACTTCGATTCCGAGCCCATGCCCGGTCCCATGTCCGAACGCCTCGCCGAGCCCGCGTGCGGCGAGCGTCTGTCGCGCCGCCCCGTCGATGTCGAAGCGGGATCGTCCCGGAGCCACGGCCGCGATGGCCTGGTCGTGCGCCTCCAGAACGGCGGCGTAGACGTCTCGGGCCCTCGTACTGGCCCGACCCACGGAAACGGTCCGGGTCAAGTCGACGCAGTATGAGTCGTAGACGCCGCCGAAGTCCAGCACGACGAGGTCACCTTCGGTTAATCTTCGCTCTCCGGGCTTGGCGTGCGGCAGGGCGGCGTTGGGACCGGCGGCGACAATCGTATCAAAGGCCGGCTTGGCAAACCCCGCCCGGCGGAGGCGCTGCTCGACAGCCATGGCGACGTCCAGTTCGGACTGCCCCGCACGCACGTCCGCAATCACCTGCTCGGCTACGCGCGACAGCCGCCGCGCCGCTTCGCGCAGCGTCGCGATCTCGTAGTCGTCCTTCCGGACGCGGGCGTGTTCCACAACGCCCTCTGTCGCGACGAGGGTATGCGGCGATCCGTGGCGCGCGAGGGCGTCCACGAGCCAGGTGTGACGGCTGACCGTCAGGTGTGCCGCCTCGAAGCCAATTCGCATCGCTGGTCCGGAGCCCTGCGCCGGGTTCAGCGAGGCGAGCAGCCCGGCGAGCGACGCATCGTACGAACCTTCGACCGTCACGAGATCCAGGTTCGGGCACTCGTGCGCCGTGCCCCGGCTGTCCGCCAGGGCGGTGACGTATCGGAAGTCGGTGAGGAAGTGGACGCGCGCGGGCGTCACGACCGCGATCGCGGTGCTGCCGGTGAAGTTGGTCAGGTAGAGGATGTTTGGCAGCGCCGTCACGACGAGCGCGTCGAGCGAGCGCGCCGACAAATCGTCCCGGATGATGCGATGTCGATGCTCAAGCGCGGCGGTCGGCGCGTGCGACATGAATGGCGTCCAGCCACTGATCGAGCGCCGCGAGTGTCGCGTGGGCGTTCGTGCGAGTGGCGCCCTCCACGGGAGTCGCGGCGCCCTCGTCGGTCAGCGCCGCGTCTTCGGCCGCGGCCAGTGGACTCTCCGAGAGTACCACGGCGGGCACGTCCGTCTCCTGTCCGATGGAGTCCACCGGTGACGCGGAGTCCTCGCGGGAGTCGTGCAGCGAAGGGATCAACGTGTCGACGCCGTCCGAGGCAAGGTGGAGCGCCGTGCCGTTGTGGCCGGACGGGGCGTCCGCGGCCACAGCGGGGTCGGACACGGTGTCCGACGGCGTATCGGACCCGGTGTCCGACACCTGATCCGGCACCGCATTCCACACCGGGTCGGATACGGTGTCCGACTCCTCATCGGACACACTCGGCCACACGTCCACCGGTGACGCTTCTGCGGCCGCGACCTCTGGCGCCAGCTCCTCGGCAGGCGACGATTGCGACCACGCCGCCATCGCATCAGGTGGTGGCGGCACATCAACGACGCCCTCCGAAGACAAACCGCCGGCGGCGGCGTCTACGGATGCCTCCTCTTCAGCCGCGGGCAAGGCTTCGGCTGACGGCGTTTCAGCGGAAGCCACGTCTTCCGCCGAGACCGGCGACACAAACGACGGCGCGACCGGGGCCGGGGGCGGCGAGTTCGCCAGGAACTCGTTCGCCAGCTGCTCGAATGACAGTCCGTCGAACACGGGCGCCGGAGGCTTTGGCTCGATCGCTCGCGAGAGCTCGGTGACCGTCCGTTCCAGATCCGGATCGTTGCGCGCGAGCGCCAGCGCCGCGCGGTACTGCTTCAGCGCTTCAACCAGCGCTCCGCGGCGATGGAAGATCTCGGCGAGGCCGCGAATCGCGGCGAGGTTTTCCGAGGCGCTGGCGAGAACGACCTCGAGCTCGGCCTGCGCCTCGTCCAGTTGATCGACCTCGATCAGCGCGCGTCCGAGCGTGACACGGGCTGACAGATAGCCGGGATGCAGCGCCAGGCCGGCGCGGCAGACATCGATCGATTCCTGGTATTCCCCCGCCCGGCGGCATTCTTCGGCGAGCTGCGCGAACGCAATCGACGCCGGATCCTTCTGGACCCGGCGTCGGAGATCGTCAATTCGTGGACTGTCCACCATTCAGTTACGGAACGGCGACGTTGGCCGGCAGCGACGAGCTCGTCCGCCCGAGGCTGTCGACGACGGTCAACCGCACCGGGTAGGTATTGGTGGCCGCATATGTATGCGACTGCACCGGGTTCGAGCCTGTGGTCGTCGTTCCGTCACCCCATGTGAATGTGTAGGTGACGATGGTGGCCGATCCGCTGGCGGTCGATCCGGACCCATCAGCCTGGATTGTGTGCGTCGCCGCATTCGTCACAAGCGTCGTGAAGACAGCGGTCGGCGCGCCGGACGTCACGCTGACCGATTGCGTCGTCGTACCCTGCTGCCCGGCCTCGTCGGTGACGGTCAACACGACGATGTAGGTGCCGGCGGCTCCGAAGTCGTGAGCCTCGAGCGGGGTGGACCGCGTGCTGATCGGATCCCCATCGCCCCAGTTCCAGCTGTAGGACACGATGGTGTGACCCGGCGCCGGCCTCGACGCGCTGGCGTCGAAGAACGTCTCGACGTTGGCGACGACCGGCGTTGGCGAGAAGACGAAGACGGCGGTGGGCCCCGAGCCCGCGCCGACCGTCACGACTCTTGTCGTCGAGGCCGTCAGACCGCGATCGTTGGTCACCGTCAGCGTGACGTTGTACGTGCCGGCCGAGGTGAAGACGTGAGAGGTCGTCGCGCCCGATCCACTCTGACCGTCACCGAACGACCAGCTGAACCCTGTGAGCACATTGTTCGAGGGCAAGCAGCCGCCCGTCGCGCCCGCCTGGCCCGCACAGCTCGACGTCGCATCGAAGGCGACAGGGGCATTCGCCGCCGCGGTCGGCGGCGAGAACGTGAAGAGTGCGGTCGGCGTCGAGGCCGGCGGCAGAATCACACCCGGGGGCACGAGACGGATCGTCACGGTCTCTGGCGAGCTCGTCTCGAAGCCCGAGCCAGAGGCGGTGGCGACGATCTGGACGCAGTTGCCGGGAAGCCCCTGACAGGAACCGAACAGGCCGCCAACCGGGCTCGGTGGCGCGGTGTACACCACGGTCGCCACGCCTGAGGCGTTGGTGACCATCGTCCGTGTCGAGAGCGTGCCGTAATCCTGTCCGACGCCGTTCACGAACATGTCCAGGCGTATCGGGAGGCCCGATTTCGGCCTGCCGTCGGGACCGATCGCCGTGACCTGAATCGACGACTGCGATCCGCCGTCCTGGCTGATGCTGTCCGGCAGGGCCGTCACCCGAATCGAGAGTGCGAGATCAGACGGGCCGGCCAGTGCCGGCGCCTCGGTCTGATGCACCGTGCAGCCGGCGAGCACAACCGCCGCCACCAGAATCGCAGAGGAGAGAAGACCCTTCATGCCTAGAAATCCCCGTAGTTGCCGAAGTCCACTTGAATCGAACCGGTCGCCGTCACCTCGTTGCCGGCCTGATCGTGGCCGAAGAAGGTCACACGCGCGATCGCGGTAATCACGGACTTGCTGACCTTGAGCTGCACGAGGGGTGTTTCTTCCTTCGCCACGACACGAACGAGCTGGAACCCGAACGTCGTCGCGCCTGACACCGTGACAGTGACCGCGCCGTCGAAGCCGTACGGGACGTCGACGCCCGGCGTATTGCGGCCGTCGGCGCGGATGTACTCGACGCGGTAGCGAGTAATCGTGATCGCGTTCACCTCGGTCGGAGTCGACGGGGTGGTTGCAGTCCCCGGATCCTTGAGCGCGATGTGCATGGTGGCTTCGCCCGAATCGCCGAAAATCGTCGGACACGGGTTGTCCTGGGAACAGGGCGCGGGCGAAATGACGTTGGTAATGACGTCGGAAATGAGCGTGCTGGCCGGCGTCCCGGTGGTTGCGGCACCCCGGACGCCCCGGAGCGAATCAATCACCAGGTACGAAGGCGCACGGCCGGTGCGGACGACGTCGCCGCACGACGCGGCCGTCGCGCCGAGGGCCGCCAACGCAAGGAATCGTTTCAGGTTTCGCATGGAAGTCATGGCCGCCTCAGCTCCGGATGATGCGCGGCGTGATGAAGATGAGCAGCTCCGTGCTGGTGTCGTTCACGGCATCGCGCCGGAACAGCCAGCCGAGCAGCGGAATCCGGCTGACGCCAGGCGTCCGATCGGTCTGGTTCTGCTGGTTGGTCACGTAGACACCACCGATCACCGTCGTCGCACCATCGCTCACCAGCACGCTGGTGTTGGCGCGCTGCGTGTTGATCGGCGGGATGCCGTTCACCGCGCGAGAGAAGTCGGCCTGGCTGTTTTCGACGGCGATCTGCATGATGACGGTGTTCGCCGCGGTGATTTGTGGCGTCACGCGAAGCGTCAGCGCGGCGTCGCGGAACGTGACGGTCACGGTGTTGTTCGACACCGTCTGGATCGGGATCTGCACGCCCTGCGTCATCTCCGCGGCGATGTTGTTCTGCGTGGTGACACGCGGCGTGGACAGCAGCCGTCCGTTGCCGCTGTTCTCGAGCGCCGTGAGCGCCACATCGAGGTTGAAGGCGCCATTCACCGATCCGAGCGCCAGGTTCACGGCGTTCGGCGCACCGGGCACGCCGAGATTGACGGCCGTGGGTTGACCACCGGTGACGCCGCCTGCTGCGCCTGACAACGTGCCGGAGTTCGGAAACGCGAGTGGCGTCGTGTTCCCGAGCGCGGGAATGGCGGCGCCGTTGAATCCCCATTGGACGCCCAGCGCGCGCGCGTAGTTCTTGTTGGTCTGGACGATGCGCGCCTCGATTTCGACCTGCGGCTGCGCGAGATCGAGCTTCGCGATCAGCTCAGTGGCCGTCGTCAGCCGGTCCGCCAGGTCGGTGATGATCAGCGTGTTCGTTCGCGCATCGACCTGCACCGTGCCGCGCTGCGACAGCGCGCTCTTCGTCAGGAGGGCCTGGAGCTCTTCGGCCTTGGCGTAGCTCAGACGCTGCGTCAGGACCCGCAGCTCGCCGGCGAGCGCCTGCTCCTCGTTCACCTTGCGCCGCTGCGACTGTTCGTCGGCGAGCACGTTCAGCGGCGCGATGCGCACGATGGTGCCG
>Ga0268265_10002797_pt1 | contig 12857 bp, 9 predicted proteins | sample KBSSwiS52_FD_190355 | JGI IMG/M metagenome (GOLD analysis project Ga0268265, IMG submission 190355) | Switchgrass rhizosphere microbial communities from Kellogg Biological Station, Michigan, USA - KBS Switchgrass S5-2 (SPAdes) (version 2) | ecosystem: Host-associated > Plants > Roots >... | reverse complement strand
GCGCGCCACGCCGCTCTCGCTCTGCGACGGGGTCGCCTCCCGCCTGCGCGCCCACGCGCTCAAGGCGCGCACGATCACGCTCAAGTACCGCGACGAGGACTTCCGCACCACCACCCACGCGCGGACGCTCCAGCGCGGGACCGACTCGGGCGACGAGCTCTTCAAGGTCGCGAGCGAGCTGTTCCACGACGTGCACGGCCGCCGGCGGGTCCGCCTGGTGGGTATCTACACCTCGCATTTCGGCGATCCCACCCCGCAGCTGGGCCTCTTCGAGCTGCCGAAACCGTCGACTCCGGCGGACCGCGTGCGCGACGAGCTCAAGCGCCGCTTCGGCGACGAGGCGATCACGCGGGCGAGCCTGCTCGGCCGCCGCGAGCGGCGGAACCCCTCGGACAAGCCGCCGCGCTAGCCCCTTGCGCGCCAGGCCCCGCGGGCTTATTTTTCGCCCAGATTCCCGAGGGGGCTTCCATGCGAATCCATTGGGCGCTTTGCCTCGTGCCGTGCCTAGCCGTGGGCGCCGCACAGGCCGCCGACAAGCCGGACAAGAAAACCACCGCCTTCTTCAAGGCCGTCGCGGACGGCAACCTGGCCGGTATCCAGGAAGCGGTCAAGAAGAAGGTCGACTTCAACGCCTTCGACGAGACCGACAACACCGCGCTCTGCATCTCGGCCACCGCGGGACGCTCCGACGTGGCCGACGCCCTGATCAAGGGCGGCGCCAAGATCGACCTCCAGAACGGCGCCGGCCTGACGCCGTTGATGCTCGCGGCACGCAACGGCCGGGTGGAGCTGGCGAACACGCTGCTCGGAGCCGGCGCCAGCCGGGAGGTCGTCGACCGGCGCGGCCGGCCGCTCTTGTTCCACGCGATCCGCGGAGGCAACACCGCGTTCGTCACGGATCTGCTCACGAAGGGCGCCAACCCCAACGCGACCGACGAGAACAACCGCACGCCGCTGATGCTCGCCGCGGAGGACGGCCAGCTCGAGCTCGTGAACCTGCTGCTCCAGTCCAAGGTGGAGCTGAACGCGCGCGACCTGAAGCAGGGCCAGACGCCGCTGATGGCCGCGGCCGCCGGCGGGCACGATGCCGTCGTGAGCATGCTGCTGAAGGCCGGCGCGGACCGCTCGCTCAAGGACAACGAGGGCCTGGTGGCCAGCCAGCTGGCCGAGCAGGGCCAGCACCCGAGCACGGCCGAGCTGCTGAAGGCGCCGCCGCCCACGCCGGTGCCGGTCAAGGCGGCGCCCAAGCCGCGCGTGCGTCCGGCCGCCGCGAAGCCCGCCGCCAAGCCGCCGGGCGACTGACGCCGTTCGTCGGCGAAAGCGGCTAGGCCGAGTAGAGCCCTTCGATCGCCTCGCGGTAGCGCTCGAGGATCACGCGGCGCTTGAGCTTGAGCGTCGGCGTCAGCTCGCCGGCCTCGACCGTGAGCTCGCGCGGCAGCAGCGCGAACTTCTTGATCGATTCGTAGCGCGCGAGGCGAGCGTTGACGAGCTCGACCTGCTTCTCGACGTAGGCCCGGAAGGGCGCGCTGCGTGCCGCCTCGTCGACCGTGCGCGCGTCGCTACCGGCCTTCTGAGCCTCGGCGACGACGCGGGCGGGGTCGAGCGTGAGCAGCGCGACCACGTAGGGGCGGCGGTCGCCGATCGCGACCGCCTGCGAGACGGCCGCGATCTGCTTGAGCTGCCCCTCGAGGTGCTGCGGCGCGATGTTCTTGCCGCCGGCGGTGATGATCAGCTCCTTCTTGCGGTCCGTGATGCGCAGGAAGCCGTCGCGGTCGATCTGCCCCACGTCGCCCGTGTGCAGCCAGCCATCCGCGTCCAGCGCCTCCGCAGTCGCGGCGTCGTCCTTGTAGTAGCCCTCGAAGACGTGCGGGCCGCGGACCACGACCTCGCCGTCTTCCGCGAGCCGGAGCTCGGTGCCCGGGATCGTGTAGCCCGCCCAGCCGAGCCGGTAGCGCTCGGGAAGCGACATCGTCGCCGGCCCGGTGCACTCGCTCATCCCGTAGACCTCCATCACGGGAATGCCCAGGCTCTGGAAGAACTCGAGCGTCTCCTTCGCGATCGGCGCCGACGAGACCGCCATCAGCCGCGCGCGGTCGAGCCCGAGCCGCGCGCGCACCTTCGAGAAGACGAGCCGGTCGGCGAGGCCGTAGCTCCACGGCCGCGGCCGGCCCGTCTGGTCGGCATCCCCGGCCCGCAGGCCCACCCCCCTGGCCCACGCGACGATCCGTCGCCGCAGCGGGCTCGCCTCGGCAGCCTTGGCCTCGATCGCGGCCTGCATCTTCTCCCAGACGCGCGGCACGCCGAGGAAGAAGTGCGGCCGCACCTCGACGAGGTACGCGGGCACCTTGTCCAGGCTCTCCGTGAAGTGGACGGCGGCTCCCGTCGCGATCGACAGCAGGTGCGAGACGACCTGCTCGGCGATGTGCGACAGCGGCAGATAGCTGATCAGCGAGTCCCCGGTGCCGATCGGCACCAGCTCCTGGATCTTCTCGGCAATGAAGGCCAGGTTGCGCTGCGTGAGCATCACGGCCTTGGGAGTGCCGGTCGTGCCCGAGGTGTAGATGAGCGTCGTCGCCGACTCGCCGCCGAGCGCCGAGCGCCTCTGTGCGACCTCCGCCTCGTACGCCTCGTCTCCCGCGGCCAGGAACGCCTCCCAGCCGACGACACCCGGGCCCGTCGCCTCGCCGTCGAGCAGCACGATCGTGCGCAGGCTCGCGGGCCGAGAGCCCTGCGGAGTCAGGCGCGCGAGCGCCTGCGGGCTGTCGACCACCGCCACCACCGCCTCCGCGTGCTCGGCGATGTAGTGGCACTGCTCGGGCGTGTTGTTGGTGTAGATGCCGGCCACGCGAGCGCCGACCGTCATCCCGGCCAGGTTGGTGACGAACCACTCGGGCCGGTTGGCCGACAGCACCACGACCCCGCTTCCGGGTCCCACGCCGTGTGCGACCAGCGCCCGCGCCGCGCGCGCGACGAGCGCCTGGTAGCCGGTCCACGTGATCGGCTCCCAGGCGTCGCCCCGCTTGCGGAGCATCGCCGGCCGATCGGCGTGCGCCTTCACCGTCGCGTCGAACACCTCGAGGATCGTCTGCGGCATCGTCGCGGCGACCGACACTAGGGGCCGCCGCGAGGAGTGTCAAGCCGGCCGGCTTCTAGCCGCCCTTGCGGACCTCGATGTCGGGGTCGAGCTTCGCCGCGCCATCCAGGTTGTACTTATAGAACCCCGGCACTACGTTTCCCGGAACTTCGCACAGCATCGCGTTCTTCTCGTCCTTGCCGGCCCCGAGCTCATCGATCTTGGCCGTGCAGAAGCGGTACTTCCATGCGGTCGGAGTCTGCTGTTCGTACTTCCTTTCGGGGTGCCGCGGCACGGGTTGCGTGAACGTCAGGGATCTAGTGGTCAGGCTCTTGCAGTTGTTCTCGACCAGCCAGCGGATCACTCCTCCCCGGAAGACCACGACGGGATCGGGATTGACCCTCGCGGTGCACGTGCCACCCTCGTCTTGGAGCGTCACGAGGATCTTGACGAGGGGCGAGCCTTTGGGCTTGCCCGACACCGTGTCAAGGATCGGGTCCAGCTTGCAGGAGCAGGACACCGACGCGAGCAGCGGTGCCACCGCGACGGCGAGACCCACGAGTTTGCGCAATCGAAGACGCACGGTTCACCTCCTGGCCGGGGCGGCGCTCGCCGCCTCCAGCACTTCCCGGAATCTGGGGAGCGCGCGCAGGCTCGCCAGGTCCTCGTCGTCCCTGGCCTGGCTCGCGCTCGCGCCCAACGCGAGAGCCTTCTCGAGCATCGACAGCGCCCCCGGCCCGTCACCGGTGAGCGCGTGCACCACGGCTCCGCCGTACTGGACGTCCCCGCTCGACGGGCCGGCGTCGATCGCCTTCTGGAGCGTCGCTAGCGCTTCGTCGCGCTGCCCCAGCTTGGCGAGGCAGATGGCGATGTTCTTGAGCTGGCGCGCGTCCTTCGGGTTGACCCGCAGCGCCTCCCGGCTCAGGGAAACGGCGGCGGTCCAGTCCGCGCGCGCGCCCGAAGTGTCCCCGGCCTTGGCGCGCACGTCCCCCAGGCTTCGCCGTATGGTTCCGGACGCCGGCTCCAGACGGACCGCCTCGACGTAGGCCCGTGTCGCCTGCTCGAGCTGGTGCGTCGCGAGGTACACGTAGCCGAGATTCGCCCAGGCCCGCGCGTCGGGCGCGAGGCGGATCGCCTCCTTGTAGGGCTCGACGGCGCCCTGCAGATCGCCCGCCAGGTGGAGCGAGGTTCCGAGCATCTGCTGCGCCCAGGCGTTGTCGGACTGCAGCTGGGTCGCCGTCCTGTACGCGGCCGCGGCATCGCGGAAGCGTCCCGCGGAGAACTGGACCCAGCCCAGCGCCAGCTGGTTCTGGGCGTAACGGGGTCGCAGCTCCACCGCGCGGCGCGCCTGATCGAGGGCCGCGTCCATCTGCCCCGCGTCGACGAGGACCTCCGACAAGAGCCGCGGCGTCTCGTCGTCCTGCGGCTTGAGCGCGGCCGACTGCTTCAGCTCTTCGATCGCCTCCGGGTACCGGCCGCGATCGTAGAGGATCCGGGCGAGCGCGCGGCGCACGTCCGCGTCGCCGGGCTGCAGTCGCAAAGCCTCCTGCGCTTCGTCGCGCGCCCGATCGGCCCAGGCCGCGTCGCCCGTCTCCGCATAGCGGGCCGCGCAGGCGCGAGCCAGGGCGGCGTGCGCGCGCGCGAAGCGCGGGTCGGCCTTGAGCGCCGCCTCGAGCCGGCCCACCGCGGCCGTCACGTTTCCTGGACGGTCTCGCCGGTCGAGCAGAGCGAGACCGGCGGCGTACTCCTCCCAGGCCGCGGGGCTCGCCGTGGGGCGAGCCTCGATTCGCTGCTGCTCCGCGGGAGTCACGGAGACGCGCAACGCGCCGGCCACGCCGGCCGCGACTCTCGACTGCAGGTCGAACACCTGTCCGAGCGCCCCGTCGAACGTGCCGCTCCAGCGGACCACGTTCGTCGGCAGCTGCACCAGCGTGAAGCTCACGCGCAGGTCGTGCTCCGAGCGCTGAAGGACTCCGTCCACGACGAAGTCGGCGTCGAGCTCGCGGCCGATCGCCGGCAGATCCAGCTTGCGATTGCGGTAGCCCATGGTGGCGAGGCGCGACAGCACCTGGAACTCGTCGATGCCCGCGAGCCCGCTCACCACCCCCTCGGCGATGCCGACCGCCGTGGCGTCGTATTCCGGCTGTCCCGTCAGGTTCGCGACCTCGAGCACCGCCACGACCGGTGGCCGCGTCGGCAGTGGGCTACGCACGAGTCGCGCGGCGCCCCAGGCGACCGCCAGAGCGGCGACTGCGGCCAGGGCGACGCGAACCGGCCGCCGCCACGCCGAGACGGAGCTCGCCACGGCGGCGATCGGGCTGGAAGAGGAGCCGGAGGGAAGCCGGTCGCGCACGTTGCGCAGCTCGCGCGCGAGGTCGAGCGTCGCGGCGTAGCGCTCGGCGGGATCCTTCGCGAGGCAGCGCTCGACGATCCAGAGCACCGGCTCGGGCAGTGCCGGGTTGAGCGTCGCCAGCGGCTCGGGCGGGTCCTCGATGATGGCCGCGATCGTCTGGGCGGGCGACTCGCGGCGGAACGCCTGGCGGCAGCTCGCGAGCTCGTAGAGGATCGCGCCGAGCGTGAACTGGTCGGATCGGAAGTCGATCGCGCGGCCGCCCGCCTGCTCGGGCGACATGTACCCGGCCGTGCCGATCACCGCGCCGATGGCCGTGTGCGGAGACGGCGACTGCGGCCAGGTCGCCGCGGCCGAGTCGAACCAGACGTCGCCCGCGCCGGGCACGCTCTCGCCCCGCAGCTTGGCGAGGCCGAAGTCGAGGATCTTCACGTAGCCGTCGCTCGTCAGCATCAGGTTCTCGGGCTTCAGGTCCCGGTGCACGATGCCTTCGGCGTGCGCCTTGGCGAGGCCGTCGGCGGCCTGCGTGCCGATCTCCAAAAGCCGCCGGGTGGAGAGCGGCCGGCCTTCCTGCGCCAGCAGCAGCTCGCGCAGCGTCTGGCCTTCCACCAGCTCCATCACGATGTACGGCAGGCCCGAGGTCTGGCCGATCTCGTGGATCGTGACGATGTTCGGATGATTGAGCGACGAGGCCGCGCGCGCCTCCTGCGCGAAGCGTCCGAGGCGTATCGGGTCGGCCGCGAAGCGCTCGGGCAGGAACTTGACCGCCACGTCGCGGTGGAGGTCCTGATCGCGCGCGCGCCACACGTCGCCCATCCCGCCGGAGCCGATGCGGGACACGAGCTCGAAACGCGAGAAGCGCATGCCGACGATGGGGGGCAATCGAGGCCTCCGGTGAGCGGCCGAGTCCACGAGCGGCGGTAGCCGAGACTACGCCCCGCTTCGCCGAGTGGTCAAGATCGCTCGGCCACTCATGACGGCCGCGGGGCGCGGTTTTTCGCGCGTGAAACGGATCGAGGCCGGGCGCCATCAACCGTCAGGGGACCTATACTCTCGACTCCCGCGGAGGTCCCCCGAGATGGCGTGTCGCTCCTCTATCAGCGCTTCCCACGGCATCCTGCTCGTCGGCCTGCTCCACGCCGCGCGCGCCGCGAGCGCGGCCGAGCCGGCGGACCTCGTGCTCACGAACGCGGTCGTCCACACGGTCGACGAGAAGAAGCCGCGAGCCGAGGCCGTCGCGGTGCGCGGTGGCCGGATCGCCGCGGTCGGATCGAGCGCCGAGCTGCGCGCCTACGTCGGCCCGAAGACGCGGGTGATGGACCTCCAGGGCCGGACGCTGGTCCCGGGCTTCGAGGACGCGCACGCGCACTTCCTCGGGATCGGCTTCGCGCGCCTCGACGTCGACCTGGTGGGCGCGCCGAGCTACGCCGAGGCCGTCGCCCGGGTGGCGCGGGCCGTCCAGGGCCGGCCCAAGGGCGAGTGGATCTACGGGCGCGGCTGGCACGAGGAGAAGTGGACGACGCCGACGCCGGGCGCCGTGCGCGGCTTTCCCACGCACGAGGCGCTCACGGCCGTCTCGCCGGACAACCCCGTGATCCTCACGCGCGCGGACGGCCACGCGGCGCTCGTCAACGCGAAGGCGATGGCGCACTTCGGCATCACGCCGAAGACGCAGGCGCCGCCGGGCGGGGAAATCATCCACGACGCGAGCGGCGCGCCGACCGGAGTCTTCGTCGACAACGCCAAGAGCCTCGTCACGCTGCAGGAGCGCAGCGAGGCCGACGAGCGGCGGGCGATCGAGCTCGCGATGGACGAGTGCCTCGCCAAGGGCGTCACCAGCCTGGTGGACGCGGGCGCGTCGGTCGACACGATCGCCCTCTACAAGCAGCTCGCCGCCGCCGGGAAGCTGCGCACGCGGCTCTACGTGATGGCGAGCGGCCTGCGGACGATGCGGGCGCTCGGCCGCCCCGAGACGGGGCTCGGCGGCGGCTGGCTCGACGTCCGCGCGGTCAAGCTCTACGCGGACGGAGCGCTGGGCTCGCGCGGAGCCGCGCTCATCGAGCCGTACGCCGACGACCCCGGTAACCGCGGCCTGATGGTGACGCCCGCCGAGGAGCTCTTCGAGGCCAGTCGCTTCGCGCTCGCCCACGGCTTCCAGGCGGGCACGCACGCGATCGGGGACCGCGCCAACCGGGTCGTGCTGGACGCCTACCAGAAGGCCTTGGCCGAGCGGCCGGAGGCGAAGGACCCGCGCTTCCGGATCGAGCACGCCCAGATCCTGGACGCTGCCGACATCCCGCGCTTCGGCCGGCTCGGCGTGCTCGCCTCGATGCAGGGCATCCACTGCCCGTCCGACCGGCCCTGGGCCCCGAAGCGGCTCGGCGACGCGCGTGTCGCCGAGGGCGGCTACGTCTGGCGCAAGCTGCTGCAGAGCGGCGCGCGCATCCTGAACGGGACCGACGCCCCGGTCGAGGACGTCTCGGCGATCCAGAACTTCCACGCCACGGTCACGCGGGCCGGAGCCGACGGCAAGCCGCCCGGCGGCTTCGACCCGGACCAGAAGCTCGGGCGGGCCGAGGCGCTCCGCACGATGACGCTCGACGCCGCCTACGGCAGCTTCGCCGAGCGCGAGCGCGGCTCGATCGAAACGGGCAAGCTCGCCGACCTCGTCGTGCTGTCGCAGGACATCCTCTCGGTGCCGGACGACGCGCTCATGAAGACCGAAGTGATCGCCACGATCGTGGGCGGGACGGTGCTCTTCGAAAAGAAGTGAAGCCATCTTCCGGCACCTGCCGCTGTACTTGTAGGCGGGGGGAGAAATGGCTGGAAGCGACGCTCGGCTGCGGCTCCTGAACGCTGCGCTGCCTCTGGGGGGGCTGGTGCTCCTGGTGATCGGGGCCACGGGCGTGCCCGTCGCCCTGGTGCTCGCCTGGACCGCGCTCGCGCTGGCGTTCGTCGGCTGGCTCGCCGAGGCCGAGGGTTACGCGCTGCCGCGCCCGGGACGGCTCCCGATCCGCAGCTACGGCTGCTGGGAGACGCCGCTCGCCTTCAGCGTCCGTCACGCGGGGCGCGAGCTGCTCTTCAACCGCGAGGAGGACGAGCTCGGGGCGTGGTCGAGCGAGTACACCGTCCGCGAGCGGGATCGCGCGGCCGGCCCCGACCTGCGCTACGACCCCGCGGCCGCGCCCTCGGGCAGCTGGTCGCTGCGCGGCCGCACGCCGGTCGGCGCGCTCCAGTTCGAGCACCACGAGCGGGTGAGCTACGTGACGCGACGCTCGCTCGAGCGCGCGCTGCGCGCGGCCGGCGCCCCCCGCTAGCGCGCGGGCGCCTTGCGGGCCGGGCCGGTCGAGGGCCGCGGGCGGGAGACGAGGTTGGCGAGCAGGCGCCACGCGCCCGGCACTCCAGCCGGCACCTGGCGGAAGAGCGCGAGCCCCACGTAGGTCCAGCTCCCCTTCCCGACGGCCGCGTCGACCAGCAGCCCGCGCTTCTCGCCCGCGTTGTAGGGGAAGGGGTCGGTCGCCGCGAGGATCTCCTGGTAGCGCGAGTCCTTTTCGGCCAGGAGCTGGATCCCGCGCTCCTGAACCCAGCCCGTCCAGTCCGCATCCCCGATCGGGTTCGGCGTGGTGAGGATGGGGTGCCGCTCGAGCACCCGCAGCGGGGTCGTCTCGTCGCTGATCCGCTCGGCCGTGAGCTGCGCCGGGTACGGCACGAACGGGCTCGGGGCGTCCGCGGGCAGCGGCGGCGCCTCGGGCGCGAGACGGTTCATGCTGTTGCGGTTGTACTGCACCACCAGGTGGCCGCCCGCCTCGGCCCAGCGCATGAGTCGCCCGTGGGCCGAGCGCAGGTCGGGCCGCGTCTCGTAGGCCCGGATGCCGGTCACGATCGTGGTGTAGCGTCCGAGGTCGGAGAAGAGCAGGTCGTCGGCCGTGAGCAGGGTCAGCGGGACGCCGAGCTGTCGGATCGCCTCGGCCAGCGCGTCGCCCGATCCCATCACGTAGCCGACCACGCTGCCGGGCGTCGTCCGCACGTCGAGCGCGAGGAGCCGCGTCTCCGCCGGGCGTACGAGCTGCCGGCGCTCGACGTGGTCGTAGTCGATCGCCTGGACGTTGTCGCGCGCCGCACGGCCCTCGCGCGTCGCCACGGCGTGGATCGCGAGCGCGCCGGCTCGCAGCGCCGCCGGCGGCGTCACCTGGAAGCGCGCGGTCGCCTCTTCCCCCTCGACGCCGAAGCTGAGCGGCACGCTCGGGGGATCGGCCGTGAAGCCTGCGGGCAGCTCGAGCCGCACGTTGGCCGGCGCCGGCTGCTTCGAGTAGCTGCGCACCGCGGCGCGGACCTCGAGCGGGCGCCGCGGGCCGGCGAGCGGGATCGCCGCGATGTCCGGGCTCAGCCGGATCGACAGCTCCGGGACCACGGTGAGCTCGTGGCGGCGCTCGCCGCCGACGACGCGCCCTTCGTAGCGCCACACCACCGGAGCGCTCACGCTCGTCGCCACGCCGGAGACGGAGAGCCGCGCGCGCGCGGTGACGGGAGGCGGGCTCCACGGCAGCGACTCGTCGGCCGGCACCAGCAGCTCGTGGCGGTCGTGGTCCTTGAGCTTGCGCCAGTAGGGCTGCGTCGGGCGCGCGTCCGCCGGCAGCGTCACCACGAAGCGGGCGCGGCGCGCCGAGCGGCCGGCGGGCGCCTTGGCATCGTCGCGGCGCTCGATCGTCCAGCCGGCAGGCGCCTCGAGCTCGAGCGACTGGAGCTCGTAGGCGGGAGTCGACGGGTCCACGAGCGTGACGGTGACCCCCACCGGCTGCCCCGGCGTCGCGAGACCATCGTCCGCGTTCGCCTCCAGCACCACGCCGTGCGCCAGCGCGAGCGCGGCCTCGGCGTCTCGCTCCTCGTCGGCCAGCCGCGACTCGAGCTCCGCGCGCCCGCGCGCGTCGGCGACCACTTGAGAGAGCTCGCCGCGGAGCGATCGGACCTCGGCGAGGGCGGCCGTCAACGCGGGAACCGCCGCTTCGGGAGCGCGCGGATCGAAGGCCGCGCGCGCCGCGGTCGCGCGCGCCTGGAGCGCCGCGAGACGCGAGCCGAGCGTCTCGTTGCCGGGCGCGAAGCGGGCGAGCCCGCCGAACGTCGCGTCGACGCCGTCCATGAAGTCGGCCTCGCGATCCGTCACCTTCGGCTCGGCGTCGACGAGCCGGAAGCGGCCCTCGGCGGGCGGCAGGTCCGTGGCCACCTGGCTCGCGCCCTGGCTGCGGTGCATCGCGCGCGAGCGCGCGCCGAGCTGCAGCCAGGTCATCCCCAGCAGCGGATCGTACTCACCGGTCGGCACGCGCACGGCGGCCGCGTTCGCCTCCGTTCCCCCGAAGCCGCCGATGCCGCCCTCGTAGAGCTTGCGCGCCTGCCACGGCGGCATGGCCGGGTCGGGGAAGTGCTTGGGATCCGCCGCCGCGCGGAAGGCCGCCTGAGCGAGCTGGGCGGCGGCGAAGTGGTGCTGGCCGCCTCCCTCGCCGGCGAGCGGCAGCGCCAGGATCACGTCGGGCCGGAAGCGGCGGATCACGCGCACGATGTCGCCGAGCGTCTCCTCGCGGCCCCACTTCGCGAACGTCTCCTCGACGCTGAACGAGTAGCCGAACTCGTACGCGCGGCCGAAGTACTGCTCGACGCCGTCGTAGCGGTGCAGCGCCAGCAGCTCCCCCGTCCGCAGCACGCCGAGCGCGTCGAACAGCTCCGGCCCGATCGCGTTCTGCCCGCCCTCGCCGCGCGTCACCGTCAGAAGCGCCGTGCGCACGCCGAGGCCGCGCGACAGCCGCACCAGGATCCCGTTGTGCTCGTCGTCGGGGTGCGCGGTCACGTAGAGCACGCGCGCGGTGGTGCCGAGGCGCCGCAGCGCGAGGCCGAGCCCGGTCGCGCCGCGATCGAACTCGAGCGGCTCGAAGGCGCCCTGGCCGGAGGGGGACGAGCTCGCGAGAGCCGTGAGCGGAAGGGCCGCGAGCAGGACGCGCACTCCACGAAGTCTCGCCATGGTGCGGGGGATTCTAGTCTGCCGTCACGCTGATCGAGTGGACCTGCCCCGGCTCGCAGCGGACGAACACCTCCATCGGCCGGCAGCAGACGACGCAGTCCTCGATGTAGCTCTGCTCCGCTCCGGCGGTGGTGTCGACGTCGAGCGCCATGTGCTCGCCGCAGCTCGGGCAGTCGACGATGATCTCCTCGATCAATCGCGCGCCTAGAAGCGCAGCGGCTCGGGGAAGAACTCCGCCACGAGCTCGCGGTAGTAGGGCTCGAGCGCGCGGCGGTCGGGCCGTACCGGGCTCTTCGAGTAGAGGTCGTAGGGGTTGAACGCCCGCACCCACTCGAGCTGCTCGCGGTCGCGCGCGTCCATCAGGAAGCCGTAGTCGCCCTCGCGGTGCGCCGAGTAGAACGAGTGGTAGCGGATCATGGCGAGCGCCTCGGGCGGGAGCCTTTCCTTAACGACCTGGTAGAGGTACTCGTCGTGGCCCCACGACATCTCGACCCGGTCGAGGCCGCAGCCCTCCTCGTAGACTCCGAGCCGCGTCGAGTAGCCGGGCACCCCGCGGTCGGGGTTCGCGGCGAAGAGCTCGTGGAGCACGATCGTCGGCTGGAAGGCGCAGCCCACCGGGAAGGTGTCGCCGACCACGGCCCACTGCGGCTCGCCGAAGCTGCAGAGCACCTTGCCGAGGTCGTGGACGAGCCCGGTGACCACGAACCAGCGCGGGTGCCCGTCGGCGCGGATCGCCTCGGCGGTCTGCAGCGCGTGCTCGATCTGGCCGAGCTCGATGTCGGGATCGCTGTCGTCGACGAGCGTCTCCAGGAGCTCGAGCGCTTCCCAGACCGTCATGCGCCGACGGTCGAGCGTCAGGTACTTGCGCTTCTGCGCACGGACGAAGTCGAGCGTCTGGTGCGTGTGGTTGAGGCGGTAGAGCTCGTGGACGGCCGCGCGAGCGCCCTCGCCGTAGTCGCGGAAGCCGGGCGCTTGGGCGGGCGCACTCATGACCTGACGCTTTCGAGCCTACCACGGCTCGGTTTCACGGAAGCGTGCGCTGCTCCGAGCCGATCCAAGCGATCGCCTCCTTCAGCCTGCGCCACAGCTCGTCGCGGTTGTCGCTGAAGCGGTGGTCCGCCGCCTCGATCAGCCACAGTCGCTTGGGGTCGTGCGCCTGCGCCAGCACCCCCTGCACCTCCGCCACGGGCACGAACTCGTCGTGGGTGGCGTGGAGCGCGGCGAGCGGCAGCGGCGCCAGCTGCGACGCCAGCGCGCGCGTGCTGAAGCTCGGCTCGTTCGGCGTCTTCTTCGTGACGTAGATGACCGAGTCGCGGAAGCGCCAGGCGAGCTCGTTCCGGTCCGGCAGCCCGAGCGCCACGACACCGTCGACACGGCCGCGGATCTCGAAGGCCGTCGCGGCGAGGACCGACAGCCCGGCACCT
>Ga0268265_10002796_pt1 | contig 12864 bp, 13 predicted proteins | sample KBSSwiS52_FD_190355 | JGI IMG/M metagenome (GOLD analysis project Ga0268265, IMG submission 190355) | Switchgrass rhizosphere microbial communities from Kellogg Biological Station, Michigan, USA - KBS Switchgrass S5-2 (SPAdes) (version 2) | ecosystem: Host-associated > Plants > Roots >... | reverse complement strand
GTGGCGAGTGTCGTCTTTTGAGGTGCAAGCGCCAAACTGCCTACAGGCTAGTGCGTCAGCACGCCCATGACGTCGCTCTCTTTCATGATCAGCAGCTCCTGGCCGTCGATCTTGACCTCGGTCCCCGATCACTTGCCGAACAACACCTTGTCCTTGGGCTTCAGCTCCAGTGGGACAATCTTACCGTCTTCGCCGCGCGCGCCGGGACCCACAGCGATGACTTCGCCTTGCTGGGGCTTCTCGGCGGCCGTGTCGGGGATGATGATGCCGCCGGCGGTTTTCGTGTCGCCTTCGACGCGCCGGAGCGCGATGCGATCGTGCAGGGGACGGAATTTCATGATTACTCCAATGCCAATCGGCCCGCTTGCGCTGCGGCTTTCGGGCAGTTCTTTTTTGAGGAGGTGGATTAGCACTCTGCCTTTGAGAGTGCTTAGTGGGGACGCCAGCGACCCGATTCGCTGGCACAGCCCCAGTCATGGCAGGACTTCTTCGGTAACATTCTCGATGAGGCAATGCGGGGGTCAAAGTTCCGTGCCGATTGACACCTATGAGCTCCACCCAAAGGCCGGATACATTGGTGCGAGACCAGAATGCTCCAGGTTCACCGATTTCTCTTGCGACGCACCGCCGGTCCATACATCTGGGTCAACTTGCCCCGGTCTGAGAACGCCTTGGCGACGGTCAATGTAACACCGTTCTCTGACGTGCCGGGCAGCAGACCGGTACGGGGCGCACTGCCAGAATCATACGGATGCAGCGCGCCCCCAAGGCCATTTTTCGGATTGGACGGCCATCGCTGACCCCCGGCCGAGCTAGCTTAGCTAACGGACCAGCACCCGGAACGGCCGGGGGCCGAGCCTGGCCTGCTCCTCGGCGGAATGGAGCGCCGGCAGAAGTCCAGACTGCCGCGCCTCGATCCAGATGTCGTCGCTGGAGACGTCGGCAGGGAGGGCAATCTCGGCGCTGAGGCACAGACGCTCGCGTCCGAGCCGGTCCTTGTACCTGAGCTGCGCGAGGTGGCGGTCGCCGGTGCTGACCTCGAACACGTAGCGCCGCGCCTGGCCCCCGCCCTCCAGGCCGACCACCAACGAGCACCGCTGCGTCCCGCGCGCGACCGCAAGACGGTGCCGCAGGGCGGGCGCCGCATCGGGGAGCCCGGCGGGACGGCCAATCTTGCGCATCTTGATGCGGAGCGCCGCGCCCGGGTCGGCGTCGCCGGTGGCCGCTCTGACCTGAGCGCCGTGGAGGGCCTTGAACAGGCGCCGTCCGGCGCGGCCCAGCAGCGAATGCGCGTGGCGGGGGTGCCCGAGCAGGAGGGTCCTGTAGTAGTCGTCGGGGTTGCTCCTGGTCATCTCCCACAGGCGGCCCAGTGTACCCTCGGGGACAGGGTAGCCCAGCACCTCGCGCAGATAGAAAAGCGCAAGCGTCACCTGCGCCGGCGTACCCAGGTCCTCCGCCAGCATCACGACCAGGGGCCAGTCGATCGCGCCCTCAGCGACGACCTGCGCGCAGTCGACCAGCCAGTCGCTGTGGCGATGGGCGTCGAGGACGCCGTGGGCGATGGCATTGACCAGACGGTCGGTGGGGCTCGGCACCAGCACGTCAGCCCCGAGCAGCGCGGCGCGCGTGCTCCTGGTCCAAAGGCCGGTTTCGGGCGGGCTGTCGCGGCTCACCGTCAGGTAGGCGCGGGTGTGGAGGTCGATGTCGCCAAACGGTGGCTTGACGAGGTTAATGCTGCGGAAGGCGGCACCGCGCCGCCTGAGGAGCAGGCCGGATTCGCCGCGGGTGGAGCACCAGCCGCCATCGTCCAGGATCGCCAGCGCAGGGGCCACTTTGGCAGGCGGCACCAGGATGTCGATGTCGTGGGCGATCCGGCCCTTGAGGTTGTGCATGTCGAGCGCGGCGAGCGCCATACCCTTTAGGACGAGCACATCCACCCCGGCCTCACGCAGTGCCCGCAAGGCCGGTGCGGCGTTGTCCAGCGCGAGCCGCGACTTGGTCCAGAGGTGACGCACGATACCGTTGAGGCGTGGCCGCTCCGCCACCTTGAGGCGCGTCTCGGGGAACCGGCTGGCGATCCGCACCAGTAGCCGCAACTCTGCGAACGCGCAGTTTTCGAGGTCCGTCGCCGCCAGCCATTCGAGGAAGGCCTCGCCGGCGCGCGCCCCGTCGGCATGGGCGGCGGCGATTAGCAGCCGCTCGCGACTGCCGCTGGGCCAAGTCCACGACAGGTGCGGGAAGCGGCGCGAGACGGAGAGACAGCGCGGGATGAGCGGCATGGCGATGGACCTCATTCGACGGCCGGCTGCCGCTCGCGCCGGCGCAGGATCGCCTGCCGGGCGGCGAGCAGGTAAGCGTTGTTGCGGCCGCCGTCTCGATCGTAGGTAAGGCTTCCCGGGCGAGCGCGCCGCAGAGCCAGTACCTCGTCGATCAGATGCATGCGGTGGCCCTCCTCGCGAGCCCGCGCCAGCCAGTCTATGAGATCCTGACCGGTGACGGGGCCAACGCCGACGGCAACCTCCGTGCGCATCACCATCGACGACCGGATCCAGGCATCGGTCTCGGGGCCGCTGCCGGCATCCTTGTCCCCGCCGTCATGGAACTGCCGCATGCGGGAGAAACACGCGGCAATCTCCGGCATCTCCTGCAGCACGTGCAGCTGCTGCTCCATCTTGTGTGGCAGCCAGACGTCGTCCGAGTCGAGGCCGGCGATCAGAGCGGTCGTCGCGGCCTGGATCGCCACCGTGGTTGCCCGACCGCTGCCGCGATTCTCCTGCTGGATGAGCCGGATGTCGGCGCCGAGGCTCTTGACGACCGCGGCAGTCCGGTCCGTGGAGCCGTCGTCCACGACGACGATCTCGCGCGGCGGCACGGTCTGGGCCCGGGTCGAGAGGATCGCCTCTGTGATATATGCCTCGGTATTGAAGGCCGGCATGACGACGCTGTAGGCGGTCATTTTGTCCAGCTCCGCACCTCTGCCATGTGATCGCCTGTGAAGAGACCAAGAGGTAGGGCGAGGCCCCCCAGCTGCGCCTGCCGTTTGCTCCTCCGCAACAAGGCCTTCATAAATTCCTGCCGAACTTGGCGGTGGCGATCAGTGATGCTTCCGTGGTTCCGTCGGTAGAACACAGCAACCTCATCCGAGAGCACATAGTTGGGCTGCTGCTCGAAGACGCGCAGCAGGAAGTCCGTGTCGTCGGCCGATATGAACTCCTCGTCGAAGAGGCCGACGCGATCCAGAAGCGCCCGGCGGTAGACGCCGGCGCCAAGCTGGATGACACGCGCGTCGATCCAGCGAGACGTTGCGGAAGGCGCCAGCGTCTCGGGGTCCTCATGATCGAAAAAGCGGATCCTGGAGTAGACGAGCTCGATGGCGGGATCCGTCCGGAACACCGCCACGTCGCGGGCAAAGCGCCCTGGCGGCGACAGGTCGTCTGCGTCGAGAAAGCTCACCAGCTCCGCGTCGGGCGCCATGGCCCGCAGCGCCGCGTTTCTCGCCTTCGGGATGCCGCCGCGGGGAGCAGCGATCAGCCTGATCTCCGGCGCCGTCGCGGCTAGGGCGGCAACGACCTCGCGCGTGCGATCGACCGAGCCGTCATCGACCACGACGATCTCGAAGCGCGTCGAATCGCGTTGGCGCAGGAGCGACTTGAGCGCGGAGGTAATGGTGGCCTCCGCATTGTAGGCGTTCATGAGAATGGAGATCTTCATTCTGCCGTGCTCTCGACGAATACCCGAACCGCCGCAACCTGCGGGCCGGTCGGCGACTATCCGATCCAGCTTCGCACCTCCGCCAGATGCTCTGGCGCGATCGTGACGATGCCGGCCGGCAGGAAAGGCCTACCGCATCGCCTGTGGGCGCGGAAGAAGGCCCGCATCAGCTCGCGCTGCGCTTCGACGCGGTTCTCGGTAATGCCGCCGCGGTGCTTGCGGTAGAACACGCCGATCTCGTCGGAGAGGAGATGCCTCGGTTGCCGCTCGAAGATGCGGAGCAGGTAGTCGGTATCCTCGGCCTGCGCGAGGCTCTCGTCGAACAGGCCCGCCCGACTCAGGACCCGAGAGCGGAATACCCCTGCTGAAAGATGCACCGTGCGTTCGTCGAGGATGCGCGAACTGACGCTGGGCGCGAGCGTCTCCGGGTCCTCGCGATCGAAGAAGCGAAGCTTCGAATAGACGACATCGAGGGCCGCGTCGGCTTCGAACAGCTCGACATCGTGGGCGTAGCGGCTCTCCGGCGACAGGTCGTCCGCGTCCAGGAAGCCCACGAGGTCCGTGTCGGGCGCCATGGCCCGCAACGCCGCATTCCTCGCTTTGGAGATGCCGCCGTGGTCGATGCCAAGCAGCCGGATCTCGGGCGCCCGCGCGGCGAGCGTGGCAACGACCTCGCGGGTGCGATCGGTCGAGCCGTCGTCGACGACGATGATGTCGAGCTCGCCCGCGTCGCGCTGGCGCAGGAGGGATCTCAGCGCGGAGCCGATGGTGGCCTCCGCGTTGTAGGCCGGCATGTGGATGGAGATCTTCATGTGACCCGCTGCTCGATAAAGGCCCGAACTGACGCCGCGACCTCAGCGGGGTCCTCGCCGAGGTCGAGATGGAACGCCGGCACGGCGCGCACGATTGAGGCGATCAGCCTGAAGTCCTCCCGCAGGCTGCCGTAGAGCTGGTAGAGGCTGCTGGGCGCCATGGCCAGCATCGCCTCCCTGGCGCTCGCCTGCCGGAACGAGGACGAGGGCGACCACGAAACGCGCGGCAGCAGGATCGCCTTCATGGCGAGGCGTTCCGCACGCGCGCCCGGCACCAGCCTGGCGAAATCGAGCTCGGCCTTGCCCTGCCAGTTGAGCGGCCCGTCGAGAGCGCCCCTGCCGGCCTCGAGGCCCAGTCGCCGTAAGCCGCGGATGTCCTGCTTCATGACGCGCAGCACAGGCTCTGCCTCGACGCGGCCGTCGGCACAGCGGACGGCGACGTAGTCGTCGCCGACGCTGGTGAGCCCATGCAGGATGCCGGACAGCGTGGTGCCGGACTTGCCGGAGCCTCCGGCGCCCACGAGGAACACGCCAGTCCCCTGGTGTCCGAGCGTTCCGGCGTGGACCATGCCGCTCTGCGCGGTGCGACCGGCCCAGTGAAGCAGCAGCCGGAGCGGGAACGACGGCTCCCAGGGCGGCCGGAGCGTGGTGGTCTGCATCGCTTGGACGCCCAGAGCGCGCGCGGGGTCGTAGACGTACCAGATCGCGTACTCGGTATCGCACTCGCCGCGCAGCCCGTGCTCGGCCAGCGCCGCCATGACATAGCCGAGCCCCGGAGCAGGCGATGCCCAGCGGGGCATGCCCGGCAGAGATGCATGGTCGAGCACGCTAAGCCTCACCTTCCGCGCGCGCATCGCCGGCAACCGCGGCAGATAAGCCCGATCGCAAAGCTCCGCATAGCCCGACGCGGAGAAGCCCACGTCCAGCGATACATCCGGCAGCTCGCAGCTACGCTGCACCGGCAGGTGCGCATGCTCGCGCTCAGCGAAATCCAACAGCTCGTCGGCGAAAGCGCGAATCCGGGCCGAGAAAGCCCGCGACACCGACGCCTCGGCTGCTACTCCGCCGCGATCGGCTTGCGCACTGGCCATCCCGCCGTCTCCTCCACGTCGTGGATCGGGTCCGCCTTGATGAGGTCGGCCAAGTCGCTGAACATCTCCACCCTCGGCGGGCCGGCGCTGGCCTTAAGAACCGCGGCGGTGGCGGGATCGAGGGGGGTGGAGCCCGGCACATCCGAATGTGCCAGGCAGCCGTAGGCCACGAGTTGCTCGGCGTAGTCGCGGATGGCCTGGGCCTTGCTGCGAGTGCTTGCCGGGGCCGCACCGTCAGCTGCGTCCACCAGGGATTGGATCGATACGCCGGCCGTGATGGCGCGCCAGAGCGCGCTCGCTGCGGCGTCCATGCTGTAATACTTGCCGGAGCCTAGGTCCAAGACCACGAACTCGCCGTCGAAGTCCTCCGATACGATGTCACGGCTGGCGACGACGTATCCCGCCGCGCACAGTTGCTGGCTCATGACACTGGCTCCCCCGAATCGTCGCGATAGTCCTGAGTATGACAATTGAGTATCGGTCAGCAATATAGCGGTCGGCGCCTGTCCACATTTCAGGCGCCAGAGGCCGCACCCCGCGCATGTGCGACAGCAAAGTCGCCCTTCGGCCGCTTGCTGGCTGCCTCGATATCAACGACGGCAAAGCGAAGCGAACGCGCGGGCGGCAGGTCTTGGATGGCCTCGCGGCGAATCAACATTGGTCGCCCATCCGCCCCGGCTGACGTAACACCAGCGGTGTCGGCAACCAATGTGGTCCCTGTGCCACTCGTTTGATCGGCGCTGTTTGACGCCGCCCTAGGCGCTCGGCTATCCCGCCGTCTGCCATGTTCATCATCCTCACCTGGCTCGCATTCGTCGTGCTCTTCGTCGCCGTCTTCGCGGCGCACATAATCGTCGAGCGCCTCATGCCCAGGGAAAGCATGGCAAAGCCACTCAAGCCCGCCCGCGTGCCGTCGCCGGCCGTCGATGCTCGAAGCACTGCGACTCCATCGACGGCACGCCCAGGACCTGCCCCAATGGTGGGGCCATCTACGGAGATTCCGCGGGCTCGTCCCAGTCTGCAGCCACCCACGAAGACGGAAGCTCCGGGCGCTACCGGCAAATCCCGCGTCTCGCAGGGCTCTATGATCCCAACCCGCTTCACGCGGCATAGAAGCGTTCATCGCTTTGCGCTATCGGCAATCCTGCTCTGCCTTCATCCGACCTGATTTTGCCCAAAGATATCGATCCTTATCCCGCAGGGAATATTGAGGCATACCTATGCCCTTAGTTCAGCCGGAATCGTGAGTTAGTTGTGGCTCAACAAGGAGTTGGGCCATGACTCAGCATAGTCAAGACGATCTGTGGCGGGATTTCCCGAAGACGGCGACGGAGTTCGAGCGGCGGTTTGCGACCGAGGAGGACTGCCGGGCGTACTGGATTGAGGCGCGCTGGGGCGGCAAGCCGGCGTGCGCGCGGTGCGGCTCAACGTATGTGTGGCCGATCCGCGACGGCACCACGTTCGAGTGCCGCGACTGCGACCATCAGACGAGCCTGACTGCGGGCACGCTGTTGGAGAAGACGCGCAAGCCGCTGAAGATGTGGTTCCGCGCCGTGTTCGAGATCTCGACACGGCGGACGGGCATCTCGGCCATGGACCTGATGCGCATCATGGGGTTCGGCTCCTACAAGACGGCCTGGACCTGGCTGCACAAGCTGCGGGCGTCGCTGGTGCGCCCGGAGCGGGAGCCGCTCGGCCCTTGTATGGGGTTCTCGAAGTCAAGCACCTAATTCACAGCACACTCCACTTTCTTTCCCTTTGCGGATTGGGTCGGGACGACGATGTCGAGGGGAGCCCGCGTATGGCGCACGAAGGATCGTGCTGCAGCCTTGTATTCGGCGGACCCGAAGGCCCCAACCATGATGCAGTGTTGCGCATCGCAGCGAAGCTCCGAGGCGGCGGACCCATTCTTTCGTTCGGCATTGAAGCCATGGGCCGAGCGGGACCCCGCCACCTCGAACCGTCATCGGCGACCCGTCGCAATGGGCGGTCGGCGCCGAAACCGTGAAGTGTCCTTCAGCAACAACCTCCCTTCAGTGTGCGGGACGCAGAAGAACGCCCTCGGGCACCACGCCATCGCGGGCGAAGTGCCAGAGCGCGATCAGAAGCTTGCGCGCCAAGGCCACGATCATCTTCTTGCGGGAGCCACGCGCGTGCTCGGTGCGGACGCGATACCACTGCGCCAGCGCACTGTCCTTCTGGAACTGGAGAAAGCGCCAGGCCAGTTGGACCATGCCCCGCCGCACCCGAGCGTTGCCGGCTCGGGAGAGCCCTTTCTCCCGGCGTTTGCTTCCGCTTTCATCGGGTGAGCCCGTGAGGCCCGCGTACCGCGCGACGGCACGCCGGTCGCGCAAGTTGCGTGACAAGACCTCCTGCACCAGCATATCCGCGGTCTCGATGCCTACGCCGATGACGCGGGCCAGGAGCAAAACCATGGCGTTTGGTTTAGCCTTCGGCGTCCGCCTGAGACGCTCGAGACGAGCGGCCTCGATTTGCCGTATCTGTTCGATGACGAGGCGTCGGCGCTCCAAGTCGCGATGCAGCTCCGTCAGCGTGTTGGGCGGGATCGGCTCGCCCTCGGCCGTGCGCAGGTCTTCCAGGCTCTCGGCGGCGTTCTTGAGCTTCGGGTTGAAGCTACGAATGCCGAGCCGCGCCAAGGTGGCCTTCATGCGGTTGACGATACGACCCTGCTCGCCAACGAGGCTCTCGCGCTCGCGGCTGGGTCGCTTGGCGTCCTCCTCTGCAAAGGTCGGGATCGCCGCCATCTTGCAGTGGTCGCGCTCGCCGCGCAGCCAGCCGAGAAAGGCGCGTTTCAGCTGCTCGGTATCGAGCCGGTCGGTCTTGGCCCGGCGGCGCTCCCGCGACACCGCCACGCTCGCAGCGTGAATGACGTGCGCCTCGATTCCTTGTGCTCTCAACCAGCGCGCCAGCCAGAAGCCGTCCCGGCCGGCCTCGAAGGCAACGGCGATACGTTCAACTTTGTAGCCGGCCTTGTTCGCTTCCTTCCGCCATCGATCGAGCAAGGTCGATAGTGCGTCCTCGCCGGGCTCGAGCTTCTTCAAAGGCTGGTGCTCGACGCCCGGTATGATCCCGGCCACGAGCCAGCTCTTCTGGCTCAGCTCGATCACCGCGATCAACGTGTGATTAAGGTTCAGCGGTATAAGCGATCGGCTCAGGTCGTTATGCGGCCTGCACTGCTTCGGCTTGCGCATCGGGGGCTCCATCGGTGGTTACATATCCGCGCCGATGGATGCCACCGATCGATTAACAGTCAGCCGATCGGTGCGATTGCCTCGCCGCGTCCCCCATAGCATCTTTCGTGCAGATGGACGAGGCGCTGGTCGGGGGAGAAGGCGGCCCGCACAAGGAGTTGGTGCTGGTGGCCGCGGAGGTGGACGGCCGCGTGCGCCTGGCCCACGCCGAGACCAACGATAAGGCCACGCTCAAGCGCTTCGCCGACGGTCATGTCGGGATGCAAGCGCGCGTGACGACGGACGGGCTCGCCAGCTACGACGCCGACAGCCTGGGCGAGCGGCCCTACAAGAGGATCGTGCAGAGCAAGGCCGAGCGGCGCGAGCACGACGCCCTGCAGGCCTGCCACTGGGCGATCTCGCTGCTGAAGCGCTGGCTGCTCGGCACGCATGCAGGCGCGGTCGGTCCCAAGCATCTGCAGGCCTATCTCGACGAGTTCGCCTTCCGGCAGAACCGGCGCAGGACCAGGGGCGTCGGGCGCATCGCCGCGCGCGTCATCGAGCAGCTCGTGGCCCGCCCGCCGCTCACCATGCGTTCGCTGATCGACGACACCCGGCGCTGCCGCTGGTTTCGGCAACCTGAATTAACGGCATAGGTATGATTGAAAGCTGGGTCGCCAAAGCTCATCGCAACGGAATAGACGGGGCCAAGCTCATTAGATCAGCTAAGCTGCTCGTTGCGAAGTATTCAATGCTGCCGAGGCCCTAACACAGCGTTGGCGACGCCCTGGATGAGCTTCAACGGATTCTTGGCAGGACCGCACGCGACGCCACCCGACGATTGCCATATCACGGCTCGCAGTGAGACCGGGGGGGCAGAATGACATACTCAGGGAATGGTGACCCGTCGGGGGCCGCCACTACCAGCCACCACCAGCTGCACCCTGGAGAGCATGTTGTGCTGATGCTACTGCTCCGGTGTGAACCCTGAAGCATTGACCGCGGGCGCCCACAGCTCCGAATCCGACTTCTGGATCTTTGCCAGCTCCGCCGGGGTGGTCCCGGTCGGAACGAGCCCAAATGCCAGCAGCCGCTCCTTGACCTGAGGCATGTTGACCGCCGCAATGATCGCCTTGCTCAGACGATTGATCGCGGCGGCCGGCGTCTTGGCCGGGGCGAACAGGCCGTACCAGCCGGTGCCCTCGATGTTGAAGCCGGCTTCCCTGAAGGTCACGATGTCAGGCAGGAATGGCGAGCGTTGCTTGTCTGATGTCGCGAGCGCACGGATGCGCTGTGCCTTGTGCTGCTCCAGCACGTCGCTGGTGGTGGTGACGACAATGGGGATCTGGCCGGCGACCAAATCCGTCAACGCCCCCGCAGACCCGCGATAGCCGACATGGCGCAGGTCGAGACCGGCCGCTTGGGCGAACGAGACGGCGAAGAAATGCGGCAGCGTGCCCGCAGCGGGCGTTCCGTAGGTACCCTGGTTGGGATTGGCCTTCACCCAGTCGACCAGTTCCTTGAGAGACTTAGCAGGAACCTGCGGGCCGACCGCGAGAGCGAAGTCGAAGGTCGCGACCTGCGACAGCGGAACGAAGTCGGCGACGGGGTCGTAGACCAGCGCCTTGTAGACGTGCTGGTAGACCGACATTGGCGCAACCGGGGTAAGCAGGATGGTCTTGCCGTCCGGCTCGGCGGCCTTCACTGCCTGGACGCCGAGGCGGCCCTGCGCACCGGTACGGTTCTCCACGATAACCGGCTGATCGAGTGAGGCGCGCATGTGCTCGGCGAGCAACCGCGCAAGCGCGTCACCCGAGCCGCCGGCGGCAAATGGGAAGATGATGCGGACGGGATCACCGCCAAGCTGGGCATTGGCGGGCGATGCGAGCCAAGTCAGAGCGGCAGCGATGGACACGGCCAGCAATGGCATGCGAGCGAATGTCACGGAGTTCTCCCTTCGTAAGGTTCGTGGGCAATCGGCGGCAGTCCTACGGCGCCGATACACCCCTATCTTCCGCGAGGAGGCGCAATGCGCGTATCGCCGCCCATGGCCCATCCCTCCCCCAGATAGCGGCGCCACAGCTCCTCTGGCACGTCGCCTTCATCTCATACCCCGATCAGGATGCGGTGGCCTGGGGCCCTTCCCCCGCGGCCAGCATTTCCGCTTCGGAGCGAGTTGTGCGCTGCGACTGCCGCCACGCGCTCAATACGCTCAATCGCCATCGCCTGCCCCGTCTTCGGGGCCAAGACTACCATGGGCGCTGGTCTCGCTCTGGCAGCACGGCTTTCTGCCAACGGTCCATTTCGCGAGCCTAGCATTTGTCGTCGCGAAATACGGCAAGGACCTGCCGCAGGCGTTCAGCGTCACCGGGGTTGAACTTCTGCGCGAGCCGTTTCTCACTCTCGTAGACGATAGCTCGCATGCGCGTGAGCGCCTTGCGCCCTTCCGATGTGAGATGCAGCACGTACGACCGGCGATCGACGATGGACGGCAGGCGCTTGAGCAGATCGCGCGCCTCAAGGCGCTCGATCAGCCGGCCGAGGCCGGCCCTTTCGATCGCCAGCGCCGAGGCCACGGCCAGCTGATTGATGCCGGGATTGGCGTCGACCACCGTGAGCACTGAGTATTGCGGCAGCGTTACATCGAGGCGTGCGAGCTTGCGCGTGAACTCGCGGAACACCCACAATTGAACGCGGCGCACCTGAAAGCCGAGCTGATCCGGAAGGTCGCCGAGACTGACCTCCTTCACCGAGCCCGGGACGGAGGTCGAGCCCTCGAGTTCCCGGTCCGACCTCCGGGCGGGAACCGCTTTGCCGATGCTGGCTCTGTTCGCCACGTCTCGTCTCTCCGAGCATTTTTACGCCGGCAGCGTTTCCGGCCTCGCCGTGGATCTGTCGCCATCGCGTTGTACCGCGGCGCACAAGCCAGCGCTGCTATGACAATTGCCGCACGGACGACGACAACACCATTGGATGCTCGTCGCTACAGAGGAAGTAGTTTTTGTTGACGCGGCTACCATTCGTTGATTTTCTATTCCCCAAGGGGACTGTCAACCTTCGACGAAGCCCACGCAGCGAGCCCGGCGCCGAAACAGTCGGGCCAAGGGGGAGGACTTGTGTGGTTGCGACAGCGGCCTCTCCGTTGCTCGATACGTGCATGCGGCGACCGGCCAGGGGAGCCGGCTCGCCCACGCGCGCTCACTTCATCCGAACAGAGCTGGGAGCTGCATCGGCGACGACAGTCGTCACGGGAGGCTCCATGCGCGAGCCACAAGTTTCAAGAAGACGCACTGCACCAGGAGGAAGGAAATGCCAAGACTGTCAACACAGTGGCTTGCGGTCGGAATGGCTGCCATGGCCGGCGCGACCGCGTATCCATTGGCCGCTTCGGCCGGTGGTCATCAGGGAAAAGGCCCTGAGGTCCTCGGCTGCGCAGACCTGGCGGCCGCCATTCTGGATAACCAGGGAAATGACCTCTTCGAGGATGTGTTTCCCGGCAAAGGGCAGGACGCTTTTCCGGGCAAGGGGCGTGACGCAGGTCCCAGAAGCCGGGTGCTGGCGGCGACGTCGGTGCTCGTGCCAGCAGGGACCGAGCCTCCTCCGTTCCCAGGCGGACCTCCTGGCGCACCATATCCAGCTCATTGCGAGGTGAACCTCACACAGTTTCCGGCAATTAACATTCGCGTTGGGTTGCCGCTGAGCGGCCCCGATGGCGGCAGCGGCGGCATTGATGGGGCCTGGAACGGCAAGCTGCAGAACCTGGGCGGAGGCGGCTTCGCCGGCAGCGTCGGCAGCGTGCATGCGCCGGTCATTGCCGGCTATGTCGGGTCCTCGACCGATACCGGGCACGGCGAGACGTGGTGTGCGGCCAACAGCAACCACGTCGGCGTCAACACGCCCGGCTCCAACCCCTTCACGACGCAGTGCGGGCTGGGCGGCGGTGCCTTCGTGCTGGATCAAAGCACCCCGCCCAAGCTCATCAAGTCGCAGGTGAAGGACTTCATTACCGACAGCATCCTCGCCCAGACCCTGTGGGCCATGAAGCTCTCGAAGCTTTAT